>WPCG01083476.1_pt1 | contig 102471 bp, 77 predicted proteins | sample 5403311 | NCBI WGS metagenome assembly WPCG01 (sample SAMN12869467, study PRJNA574797) | sludge metagenome | isolation source: wastewater treatment of Control | place: China:Beijing | collected 2019-05-17 | reverse complement strand
GTTACTTATTAATCTTTCAATTGATATAATCCATATAAATATCTTATTTATATCATTTTACTAGTTTAAAATAGGTGCGGTCATGAATGTTAAACTTGAGAATACACAAAAGTAATCCGTATGTTGGTAACAACGAATTTTGTTTGAAACAAAGGTATATCAACGTAGTGTATACATTTGTTTGTTCTCGGATCAGAACACATAATATACAAATGTGTTGAGAAGGCCGGCCATGTTGCCTTAAAATATGTCAACATAAGTGTACGCTACTTTTAGGATGAGCGTGATCGCGCAAGTGAACTGAAAAGCCTTCTAACTGTTTACTATAAAATAGAACGAGAATCACTAAAATAAAAAACGGGATGGTACAACGATGGGTAACTATAACTCTTTTAGTTCTGTTCGCGGGCATGGCAATTCAATGCTCGGGCCGGAACCAACAAAAACGAGAGGATATGAAAACAACAGATTATACAGGGAGTGATCGGGACGTGACAGCCGTGAAATCATTCCACGACTTCAAGGTGAAGGATATTAACGGGAACGAGTTTGATCTCGCCGATCTCAGGGGAAAGAAGGTGTTGGTAGTGAACGTGGCTTCCAAATGTGGACTCACGCCTCAATACGAGGAGTTACAGACACTTTACGAGCGTTACAAGGAGCGTGACTTCGTGGTAATCGGTTTTCCCGCCAATAATTTTAACGAGCAAGAACCGGGGACAAGTGCCGAGATCAAGGAGTTTTGTGAGGTAAACTATGGTGTTACTTTCCCCATGATGGATAAAATAAGCGTGGCGGGCGACGATCAGGCACCGCTTTACCAGTGGTTGACACGAAAATCCGAAAACGGGATACTTGATCAAGAGGTAACTTGGAATTTTCAGAAATTCATGGTGGATGAGGAAGGGCACCTGGTTGATGTGGTCCTACCGAGGGAGAGCCCGATGAGCGAAAAGATCGTGGATTGGATAACCGGGGACTAATGCAGTATCCTGTATACCAGCTCTTTTAGCAACTCGCCTTGCGAGGCAGAGAGATTGTCCACTCCTTTGGAGCGGGCATCAAACGTGCGCAGGTCCGATATGATATCCATCACCTCGCGCGCGTTGAAATTGCGCACCCCTGTCAGGTAGTCTCGCGCGAAGAAAGCGGAGCGTATGTTGAGCGCGTTCATAATGCTCTGTTCATCTTTTCGGGGTAGCCAGTAGCATTCCAGCAAGTTACTGAAATAATTGAACAGCACGGTCACGGTCACGATCAGGGGATGGTCCTTGGGATTCATCCCGAAATAGTTGACGATGCGGTTAGCCGCGGCCACGTCACGATGAATGATGGCTTTCTGCAGTTCAAAATTATTAAAATCTTTGCTAATCCCCACGTTTTTTTCAATCAGTTCGGAAGTAACCCGGCGAGCGCTTCCGTCCAGTGATATCTCCAGCTTTTGCAGCTGTGGGATCAGTTGACTGATGTCGTTTCCCACGTGATCGGTGAGCATCTGCGCCGATTTCGCGTCAATGCCGATCCCTTTCTCTTTAAACCACGCGGTAATAAATGCGGGTACCTGGTTTTCGTATAATTTTTTCGATTCGAAAAGAACGCCTGCCTTTTCAATGCTTTTCACCCATCCTTTGCGACGGTCGGCCGTGCCGTGTTTATACCCGATCACCAGGATGGTGGAGGGCATCGGCTTTTTAGCGTACACCTCCAGAAGCTCTATTTTGTCGAGTTGCTGTGCCTCTTTGACAACCACGAGTTGGTGTTCGGCCATCATCGGGAAACGGCGGGCGGCGGAGATTATCCCGTTCACATCGGCGTCGATCCCGTAGAAAGTATGCAGGTTGAAGTCCTTCTCCTCTTCCGTGAGCACGGTTTCGACGAGCTGCTCGGTGAGCGCGTCGATAAAGTAGGCTTCATTGCCCATCAACAGGTAGACCGGGTGGAAAAGGCGTTGTTGTATATTTTTACGGATCGCCTCGAACGTCCATTTAACAGGTGCAGCCATAGAAAATCGTTGTTATCGAGTGTGGGTTATCATTACCAGTCGAACCGCAAGTGCTTGATGGTGGAGCTTTGGTTCATGATGGAAGAGAGCGATTTGATCCCGATTTTCACGTGCTCCTCCACGAAGTTCTCCGTGATCAACTGGTCGCTTTTTTCTGTTTTTACCCCGCTTGATATCAGCGGCTGGTCTGACACGAGCAACAGGGCCCCGGTAGAGATATGGTTGGCGAAGCCACAGGTAAAGAGCGTGGCTGTTTCCATGTCCACCGCCATCGCGCGTATCTGCCTGAGGTAGCTCTTAAATTCGTCGTCGTACTCCCACACGCGCCGGTTGGTGGTATAAACGGTGCCGGTCCAGTAGTCCCGGTTGAAATCGCGCACGTTGGACGAGACGGCCCGTAACAGGCTGAATGCCGGGAGCGACGGTACCTCGGGTGGAAAATAGTCGTTGGAGGTACCCTCTCCCCGGATTGCCGCGATGGGAAGGATGTAGTCCCCCAGCCCGCTTCGGGCTTTTAACCCGCCACATTTACCAAGGAAGAGGACCGCGGTAGGCGATACGGCGCTTAGCAGGTCCATGACGGTAGCCGCGTTGGCACTCCCCATCCCGAAGTTGATGATGGTGATCCCGTTGGCCGAAGCATTGGGCATGTTCGCGTCCGCGCCGGTTACCGGCACTTGAAAATGATCCGCGAAGATCTCCACGTACTTCTGGAAATTGGTTAGCAGGATGAATTTCGTGAACTGGTCCAACGCCCTTTTGGTGTATCTCGGGAGCCAGTTCTCCACGATTTCTTGTTTTGTTCTCATAATTCTTCGTTTGGTCCCCCCTATGTTGTTTCGTGCGGCTGCATCTTGTTTCGTTTCTCGCGAAAAAGAGGTAATTTTGTCCCGGCTCGCCCTGGTTGAACCGGGAACCGGCCTCTCCTAATTGAACAAAGATAGTGAAAGCCGAGAGCAGTGTCAAGCTCGCTTGCTCAATGCCGAGGCGCATCCTATCTTATACAAAGATAGTGAAAGCCGAGAGCAGCGCCGAGCTTGCTTGAGTATTGCCGAGGCGCATCCTATCTTATACAAAGATACAATGTACACGCTAAATTTACCCTCTTTTGAAGCAAAAATCAGGAAAAACGGGCCCACGCCTGAAATTTTTGACCCGCTACGGCGGAAGTACGTGGCGCTCACCCCGGAGGAGTGGGTGCGGCAGCATTTCGTGCATTACCTTATTTCAGAAAAGGGGTATCCCGCCTCGCTGATTGCCAATGAAGCGGGAATAAAACTGAACTCGCTTAGCCGCCGGTGCGACACGGTGATCTATAACCAGCGGCTTGAACCGGTGATGATCGTGGAGTACAAGGAGCCGCGGGTGCCTGTAACGCGGGAGGTGTTTGATCAGGTAGTCCGATACAACAGCGTGCTCAAGGTGCCTTATATCGTGGTGTCGAACGGGTTGAAGCACTACTGTTGCCGGATGGACTACGAAAAGCAGGACTACGAGTACCTCTTGGAAATTCCCACTTGGTGGTACTAATACCAGAAATACCCCCCCCTTACATGATTGCTACTGGCGAAAGGGTTTAATAACTCTCTTCGGCAGAAGGGAAATCGGATGATTTCACGTCCTTGCTATATTGCTGTACCGCCGTGGTGATCTCGTCGAACAGGTTGGCATAACGGCGAAGGAACTTGGGCGAAAAGCCTTTGTTTAACCCCAGCATATCGTGCATCACCAGCACCTGCCCGTCCACTTCAGGGCCCGCGCCGATACCAATCATCGGGATGGAGCGTTCCCTTGCCACTTTGCCTGCCAACGCGGCGGGTATTTTTTCCAACACGATGGAGCAGCATCCGGCCTCTTCCAAAAGGCCGGCATCCTCGATGAGTTTGTTCGCCTCTTCTTCCTCCTTCGCTCGTAAGCCGAAGGTACCGTATTTATTGATTGACTGGGGCATCAGCCCGAGGTGCCCCATGATGGGTATGCCGGCGCTAAGGATCGCTCTCACCGCCTCGATGATCTCTTCTCCCCCTTCGAGCTTGAGGGCATCGGCTTCTGTCTCCCGCATCATCCTTACCGCGTTCGTGACCGCTTCCGCCGGGCTCGCGTGGTAGCTGCCAAACGGCATATCAATCACTACCATGGCTCGTTTCACGCCGTTCCTGACCGACCGGCCGTGGTAAATCATCTGGTCGACCGTCATGGGGAGCGTGGTGCGGTTGCCCGCCATCACGTTCGACGCCGAATCACCCACCAGGATGACATCCACGCCCGCTTGATCAATCACGCTGGCCATGGAGTAGTCGTATGCGGTGAGCATTGCTATCTTCTCTCCTTGCTGTTTCATTTCCCTCAAGCGGTGGGCGGTTACTTTCTTTGCACTGCCCGACGCGAGGTATCCTTTCTTTTCTTCCCCCATTTTTACTGTGTTTGTTCGTGTTTCACGCGAAGGTACCCCTTTTTACCGAAAATCGCCAAAAAGAAAGCCGGAAGGATTCCTTCCGGCTCAATTTGCCTTGTTGTGCAAACGCGGTCGAGAGCGCGCGTTTCATTTTTTATTCCCGCGATCGGCCGCGTCCGTTACTTTATCTAAAACCGGTACCCTAACGTGACTAACCCGCGGATGGAGTTATTCTTCAGGGTGAAGGGAGTCGCGTCGATCACGAGCTCTTCGCGTCCTTCGGTGAACAGGTTCGGGAACGGGTAGAGGTCGTCGGATTGCGTCTTGTAAACGAGGGCCGCATCGAGGTAGAAGTTCCGGTTGAAACGGTACCCGAGTCCACCGGTGAAGTAATTGGTGTCGCCCTCGATCCGGAAGATGGTGTTCGATCCGCTGATGGCCGCATCACCGCTCTCCTTGAACTCGTTGTCGTACGGGTTTTGCATCCACGCGTACCCTAAACGACCGTATAGCTGGGGTGTTAACCGGTACTCCACTCCCACCTTTACGGTGGAAGCCGGCTTAAAGTCCTGTTGGATGTACTCGTTGTCGATGTCGTACCATCCCGACGCGCCCGAAACATTGGAAGGAACCATCAACTGCATGTTGCTGTAGTTAACCAGCTCGTAGTCCATGCTCGCGATGAACCGGCTCCCGAGCACGGTCGCGATGCTGGCCACGAACTTGCCCGGTGTCTTCAAGTCATAGTTATTTTTGAATCGTGCCGAAAAAAATCGTCCCGGTTCATACTCGGGGTCGTTCACGTAAGCTGCCAGGTTGTCATCCACTTCTGCCTCGTAGGTCTCGTTTAACGCGTACCAGGTGGGTGTGTGATAGGCGATCCCCAGCCGCAGTTCATTCATGGGCCGGTAGATGGCACCGAACTTGGCGCTAACCCCGGCACCACTCGTGGTTAACCAGTTGGTAAGGGTATACCCGCCATCGCCGGTATCGTTGTAATCTTCCAGGTAGTCGGAAGTGAGGCTGTACGAGATATCTTTGATCGAGACCGACAACCCGAGGTTGAGCACCCCGTTAATGGTGGTACCTACCGTGAAGTCGTAGTTATCGATGTATCCCCGTTCCCGTGTTTGGATCTCGTTGAAAGCCCTGTCCCCGCGCGTATCCAGCGGGAGGTACCGGGGACCTGTTCCATTTTCGGGATAGATGAGGTAAGAGTTAAGCCCCAGCACGGGAAGCCACGGCTCTGTGATGAAGGGATCGGGTTGATCTTCGACCCACCATAATGCATTGGGATCCTCTCCCCAGCTCACGTCGGCAATATAATCGATCAGCGTGCTGTTGGGGCTGCCCAATGCCGATATGTTTTTGTCGAACGATTTAAGCTTGTTGTACGTGAACCCGAAATTAATGAGCGGGATAACATCGTTCCTCAATGGAAAATACCCCACGAATCCCAGGTTACTCATGCTAAATCCCGTGTGTCTATTGCTTAGATCGCCCACGGAGGAGCCTTCGCTTGACAGGTTCAACGTTCCCGTTACTTCCGAGCTGCGGTACACGGCGATGCCCGCGGGATTAATGGAAACACCTGTTTGGTCGCCTCCCAACGCACCGAATGCCCCTCCCATCGACATGGCCCGGGCCGTACCATAGAGGTCTTCCCTGCTAAAGCGCTGGGCATCCAACTCTCCTTGCGCGTGAAGGAGCGTTGAGAAGAGAAATAGAATAGAAAATATACTGGTGATTTTTTTCATACGATTAAAATTATTTATTTCACTTAAGTTAGATATTTGCTCACCACGGCATAATATAAGCAAGCTTATCTTCTGCTCGTTTGGTTTAACGCAAATAGTTCAAATGTATCATATGGAACTCGCTTTAATCATGTACTTGTGCGAGAATGATTCTCATGCTCGTTTCATACGATCAATTCATTTTTAACTTTATTGTATAAAACCTGTCCCGCCGGCACGTTCGAGCGCTTTACGAGACAGGTTTATTGTTTGGGACGCGTTACCTCCGGCCGCCGCTAGAGCGCCCGCTGCTTCCGCTGCTACTGCTACCACTGGAACTCCTGCTGCTGCTACTTCCCACGGAGCTGCTGCTTGAAGAAGAACTTCTGCTTGGCGTGGAGAAGGTGGAGCTTCGGGTAGTGGAGCTACTTCTCGAAGGCGTGGAGTAGGTATTGTTGCTCCGGCTCGGCGTACTTTGGTACGTGGAACTGCTCCGTGACGGAGAAGTAGTGGTGCTCCGTTGGTAGGTGTTCCTTGATGGCGTGGTCGCGCTTCGTTCGTAGCTAGAGCTGCTCCGGGTAGTGGGCGATGTGCTATAACGGCCGCTTTCACTGGAGCGGGGCGATTGAGTGGCCCGGTTGATGGAGCTCGATCGCGCGGTGGTTCCTGTCCGGTCGACGGCACGGCCCGTCCGAGCGTCGTATGCCCTACCCGAAGAATCGATGATCCTCGTTCTGGACGCGGTAGAACTGCTTCTGCCACTCACGCTGGAAGCCGTCCTTCCCGAAACCGCGGAGCGGGTGCTCGCGGTAGACGACCTACCGGATAATCTTGAACTTGAAGCCGCGGTAGAGGTCCTGTTCGCGGAACTGGTTCGGTAGCTGCCGGAGCTTCTCCCGGACCGGTTGTTGGCCAGGCTGCTGTAATAGCCGTCGTAGAAGCCATGGTGGTACCCGCCACCGTAGCCGTAACCTCCGTAACCGTAGTACCACGGGTCATACCAGCCGCCGTACCAAGGCGAATGCCACCGACTGTAATACCAAGGGCTGTATGAGCCGTACCATCCGCCCCATCCACCGTACCAAGGTGAATACCAGCTGGAGTAATGCCAAGGTGAATACCACCCGCCGTAATACCATGGGTCGTACCAAGGATAGTAGGAACCCCATCCCCATCCCATGTGAAGCTGGGCATTCCAACCGCGGTTGTTATAGTTCTCGTACAGGTCGTCTCCCACGTAAACAATCACTTCATCGGCACCGGTAATCTTGATGCTCGACTCGGGGTCGTGGAAACGAACGATGCGGTCGGTATATTCGTACTCTTGGTACGTGTCCATATCTTCGGAATACAGTTGATCATCCGAAGATACCGTATCATTATCATTGCCTCGGCGGTTGTACTCGTCTATGTCCCTGCCATTCGCCGTTACCTCCATGTTGGATGCCTCTCCTTGAACAATGACCACTCTCTTTTTTTGTGGCTCATCTTGCTCTTGGCGCACGGTCACCTTTTCATTTCGGGGTTGGGTGGGATCCGCGTAGATATCGTCCCACTCCTGAGCGAAACCGGACAAGGGCAGAATCGTCAACAAAACCGCTAATAGTAAGTTTTTAGTTTTCATAGTCTCTCCCTTTTTTATATTGTTTTCTATTTTTACTCTATTCATCGCTATTTTGACTTATCGCACGCGTGAAAGTTTAACGCACCGCCTGATTTTTGCAAAAAATCTCCTCGCTTACCGGGCAAGCACCGTACATTATAATACAAATATACGAATTGAAACAACGAACTCCCGCGTATTCTACTAAGAAAGATGAAGCATGGGCGAAAACGTTGCGTGTTATCGGGTTAAAAAAACAAAAAGGGGAGGCTAGCGGCTTTCGATTACCAAGCCATCGTATGCCAAGAAGGTGTTTTCGGGGAGTTCTTTTTCTACGTCGGCATGCAATCCCATCTCGTGGCTGAGATGGCTAAAATAGGCACGCCCCGGGTTGATTACTTGGCTAAGCGCCACCGCCTCTCCGAGTGTCTGGTGCGATATATGCTCTGTCTTACGCAAGGCACTAATCACGAGCGTGTCGAGGCCGTGCAGTTTTTTAACCTCTTCCTCCGGAATTGTTTTCACGTCGGTGAGGTATGCGAAGTTGCCTATTCGAAAGCCCAGGATGGGCAGCATGTAGTGCATTACCCGGATAGGAGTAACCTCGACCGATCCTACATGGAAAGGCTCTTCGTGATTGATTCTCTTTATGTTGATGTTGGGAATTCCCCCGTACCCGTGCGGGATAAAACAGTAGGGCATTCGTTCCCTTACCACCGTTTCAAGCCGTTCTTCCATGTAAAGGTCTACCGGACCAAAACGAGAGAAAGGCCGTAGGTCGTCAATTCCACCCACGTGATCGTAGTGTTCGTGCGTGAACAGGTACCCGCCTATTTTCCGAAAAGGGAGGTGCATCACCTGCTGCCGGAAGTCCGGCGTGCAGTCGACCATCAAGAGGACCTCGCCTGCCTCGATCCTCACGGACGACCGCAACCGTTTATCGCGCGGGTCATTGGAAGTGCACACCTCGCATTGGCAGCCGATCTGTGGCACGCCAGTTGAAGTACCTGTCCCTAAAAATTGCACCTTCATACACCTGTTCTATTTCATGAGAAAAGCCACCCTTTTCATGGGGTAGCTTTTCGTATCTTACCTTCCCGGGGGATATCGCGCAATTCGTTCATAAAAATTAGACTATTCCTCGCCATGGCATAGCTCAAGCAAGCTTGGCTCTGCTCATTTGGCTTAACAGAATAGTTCATTAAAATTAGACATTTTCTCGCGACGACATAATCCAAGCAAGCTTGTCTTCTGTTCATCGCTTAACGAAAATGTTCGCGCCCTTTTGGCGCGTGGGGCCGACTCTTTTCCCGCGAAGAACAAACTCAAATTAATACTGTCTCTCCAGGATCCAAAGGTCATTGAAAGGAACACCGTACGTCCTTCTCAGGTATTCGGTATCTCCCTTCGCGGAATAGGTGCGATGCAACTCATCGCGTTTCCTTGCTGCCTGGTCCTTGTCGTCGTAGCTGGCCACGATCACGCGGTACATCCCTTGCTCATTTTGGGCGAGGATCACGGCATGTCCTTCGTTTTCCATGCGCGACTTGAGCGACTCGGCATTCAGCTTCACGCTCAACGAGGCGATCACCACGTTGTATCTTCTCAAACCGGCCGCGTCGGTGGGATATACTGCTTCCACTTTCTCTTTTCTTACCGATACCTCTACCGGTGGCAGGGCACCGGCATCTTTCACGACGGTGGTAGGCTGCGAGGCTGTTTGTTGCATTTCTCTCTCTTTGGCAGCTTCGTATACTTGCTTATAAGCGCTTTGCTTGGGTTTGCAGGAAGCACCCAATACCAGCAGCGCGGCTAAAACCAATGCAAAATGGAATCGTTTCATGTGGGGTAAAATTACTTGTAATAATTCAGTTTTAGAATGTTGATGCAAAGATAACAAAGAAGGTTATCATTGTACGCCTCGTGGTGTGAAAATAAATTAAATCGATCGCGCCGGTGCTGGCGCGTACAACGCGATCACTCGCTTGGGGACGGGATAGCGGTAGAAAGGGGGAGCGTGATCGAGCTCTTATTCACGACCCCCGTGGTATCAATATCCCACACGAAAGCGGTATCGGCATAGAGCGACCCCTCCGCGGCTTTGATGAAAACCTCCCATTCACCCTTTTGTAAGCCGGGGAACCCGAACTTGCCATCCGTTTCAGGGAGCGTGAACAAAGTGTCGGGGTGTTGCATGATTGCTACGAACGCGGCAGCTCTCGGGGGAGCAACAGATCCTCGCAACGAGGCGCCGTAGGCTTCGGGGAATGCCCGGACGGACGGGTCGAGGAAGTAGTTCCCGTTTGACTCCCAGACAGAGAGCGCGGCATTCACGTCGATCGTCAAGCCCGCGATAATATGGGACATTATCGGGACCGGCTCCCTGAGATCAACCACCACTCCCTCGATGATCTCGGGAGGGAGCTGCAAGGGATATGGTTTCTCGGTGAAAGTGACGAACCGGTTATCGTGTCCCAGCACCAACCGTACCCTTCGAAGTGTTTTGCCGGCCGGGAAGTACTGGTCGACGAGCTGAACGCTTTTCTCGTTCAATAGTTGCAATAGATTGTACTGCCCACCATTATACTCGAGCGTGACCCATTCGCCTTCCATGCTGGTGGTATCGGTCGCGTAGACCGCGAGTTCCCGGATATCGAGGTAAAGCTCCTTGATGGATATATCGGTCGCGTCGGTAAGTTTTACCCGTAACCGGCCCGCGTTCACGCTCGGGTCGTTGCCATCGCATGAAGAGAGCAGGATGAGGAACAAGAGTATCACCGGGAAAAAATATCGAATCGATCTGTTATGCATACGGTTTGAATCGCGTTTGACCATATATAGAAAAGCAAAGGTACATAAATAGGGAATTCATGCGGTATAGAAACCATTAATATTCCTGAACGAGGGGTAAACAAAAACCGGGAGAAACTGTTCAATAAAAAGTATCATAACATCGAAAAAATGAAACGAGCATCCCATTCCCTACTCTTTGTTTCCCTCTTTTTGTTTCCTTTCTTGTTCTTCGCGGCGTGCAACCCCTCGGGGAAGAACAATCAAGGGCAAGCTGCCGTTGTTGAAGATACGGCCGGATCAACATCTCCCGACGCCATGAAGTTGCACGACAAGCTGATGCGTTCGTTCAGCGAGGACTGGATGGAGCGCGAGTCGGATCCCGACCTGTATCCCGCCTATTACGGGGGATCGTTCATTGACAACAACGGCACGTTCGTGATCGCGGTTACCGGCAACCCGGAAGCAAATCGCCAACGGTTGGTCGAGGTCCTCGGCACCGAAGATTTCAACGTGGAGACGGTGCAATACTCCTACCGGCAGATGATGCAGGTTATGGACCGGGTAGACGCGTTCTTGTTCAATGCGTCCATCCCCGAAGATCACCCGGTGCTGATACGTTTTGCGGGGGCTTATCCCGACGTGATGGATAACCGCGTGAAAGTAATATTGACCAGCGTGGACCAAGAGGCGATCCGGGCATTTAAACGAGATGTCTCGGACTCCCCCATGGTGGTATTCGAGCAGGGCGAGATGCCTGAATTATTCTAATTCCCCCGCTTGGCAGAGGCAAGCGACCAGGTTCCGGTCACCGTACGCGTTGTCCACCCTTGCCACGTTCACCCAGAACTTGTTTTCCGCCACGTAAGGGAGCGGGTACGCTGCCTTACTCCGTGGATAGGCGTGCTTCCACTCGTCGGCCACCACCTCGTACTCGGGATGGGGCGCGTTTACCAGCACGTTATCTTCGCGGGTATAGGTTCCCCTTGATACTTCAATGATCTCCTCGTGTACCTGGGACATAACCGCTACAAATCGATCGAGTTCCGCCAAGCTTTCGCTCTCGGTGGGTTCCACCATCAGGGTTCCTTGTACCGGAAACGAGAGCGTGGGGGCGTGGTACCCGTAGTCGATGAGCCGTTTCGCGATATCGGCCTCGGTGATGCCCGACACCTCTTTCAAGCCGCGGCAATCGAGGATTAACTCGTGCCCTACCCGTCCGTTCGCCCCGCGGTACAAGATACCGTAGGAGTCGTCCAGTTTCTCGGCGAGGTAGTTCGCGCTCAGTATGGCTGCTTCGGTCGCCTCTTTGAGTCCTTCCGCGCCCATCATCCGGATATAGCCATAGGTGATGGTCAGGACCCCGGCACTGCCGTAAGGAGCTGCCGAAACCGTGTTCAGGTCACTGGGGAGCATCACCGGATGCCCGGGAAGGAAAGGTGCCAAGTGTTCTGCCACGCAGATGGGACCTACTCCAGGGCCCCCGCCGCCGTGGGGAATGGCAAATGTCTTATGCAGGTTCAGGTGACACACGTCGGCCCCGATTGTTCCCGGGTTGGTATAGCCCACTTGGGCATTCATGTTGGCCCCGTCCATGTATACTTGGCCTCCCGCCTCGTGAATCAAACGGCACATCTCCTTGATCTCGGGCTCGAAGATCCCGTGCGTGGAAGGGTACGTGATCATGAAGGCCGCCAAGTCGCTCTCGTATTGTTCCACCTTTCGGCGCAGGTCGTCCATATCCACGTTCCCTTTCGCGTCACTGGCCACGGTGACCGGCTTGAAGCCGGCTTGTACGGCACTGGCCGGGTTGGTGCCGTGGGCCGAGGCGGGGATGAGTACCACCTTTCGGTCCCCCTGCCCCATGCTTTCGAGGTAGCTGGCGATGGTGATCAACCCGGTATATTCTCCGGCGGCGCCCGAGTTGGGTTGCAAGCTGGTGGCCGCGAAGCCGGTAATTTCGGCCAGCATCTCCTCCAGCTCATCAATCATCTGGCGGTAGCCGGCAGCCTGCTCGGCGGGCGCGAACGGGTGCATCCGTTGAAACCCGGACAGCCCGAGGGGCAGTAACTCCGAGGCAGCGTTCAGCTTCATGGTGCATGATCCGAGCGAGATCATGGATTGGGCCAGCGAAATATCTTTCCGGTCCAGCCGTTTGATGTAGCGCATCAGTTCGGTTTCAGTATGGTAGCTGTTGAACGTGGGATGCGTAAGGAAGTCCGATGTCCTGAGCTGGTGCTCTTTCAGCGTCATCTTCTCGGGCAGCTTATCGAACGCGCACACCCTCGAGCTACCTACAGCCATGGCAAAGACAGCCAGCAGTTCTTGCGCGCGTGCGCGGTTGGTCGTTTCATCAATGCTGATTCCCACCTCGCCGTTATCAAAGTAACGAAGGTTGATTCCCCGCATCTCGGCATTATCCCGGATGTCTTGCACGGACACCTTTTGGGGAAGCTGGATTTTCAATGTGTCGAAGAAGCTTTTGTTCAGTTGCTTGTAGCCCATATCATGTAACTCCTCGTTCAGGTAAGAGGCGATGGAGTGAACGCGCCGGGCTATCTTCTTTAATCCTTCGGGGCCGTGGTACACCGCGTAAAACGACGCCATGGTAGCCAGCAAGGCTTGCGCCGTGCAGATGTTGGAGGTTGCTTTTTCCCGTTTAATGTGTTGTTCGCGTGTCTGAAGAGCCATGCGCAGTGCTTCCTTTCCATACGTGTCTTTGGAGATGCCAATGATGCGGCCGGGCATGAACCGTTTGAACTCTTCCCGGGTGGCAAAAAAGGCGGCAGAGGGCCCCCCGTAGAACATGGGAACACCAAAACGCTGGCTGCTTCCAAACGCGATGTCTGCCCCCCACTCGCCCGGGGGGGTGAGTAGCGTCAATGCCAGCAGGTCGGTGGCTACTGCCACCTTGCAGCCCGCGGCGTTGGCTTTTTCCACGAACGCGCGGTACTCTTCCACGCTCCCGTCGCTGTTGGGATACTGGAGGATAGCCCCGAAAAGGGGTTGATCAAACGCGAATTCCTTGTAACTTCCCGTCACCACTTCAATGCCTACCCGCTTCATACGTCCTAACAGCACGGCCCGTGTTTGGGGGAAGAGGTGCTCGTCCACGAAGAGGGTCTCCACCTTCTCTTTCACGAGCGCGCGATCGCACAGGCCATACATCATGGTGGCCGCCTCTGCTGCCGCGGTTGCTTCGTCCAGCAATGAACTATTGCTCAACGGCAGCCCGGTGAGGTCGCTCACCACGGTCTGGAAGTTAAGCAGTGCCTCGAGTCTTCCCTGGGATATCTCGGCCTGGTAAGGGGTATAGGAGGTGTACCACACCGGGTTTTCGAACACGTTACGGTAAATGGCTGCCGGGGTAATGGTATCGTACCATCCCATCCCGATGTAAGATGCATTCACCTGGTTCTGCGCGGCTATCCCTGCGATCTCTTCGGCGTATTCCTGTTCGGAGAGCGCTTTCGGGAGCGATAGCGGTTGCTTCAGGCGGATATTGGACGGGATGGTCTGTTTGATCAGTTCATCGATGGATGATAGTCCGATCGATTCGAGCATCTTATTCTTATCGGCCTCGTTAATGCCGATATGTCTATTTTTAAATTCTTCCATTTTCATCGAGTGGAAAGGGTATGGGTTATATTTTTCTAAATATGATCACCGGCTGTTTCCCACGAAGGGATTGTTTTTCTTTTCGTAACCGATGGTGGTAGAGGGCCCGTGCCCCGGGTAGACTACCGTTTCGTTGGAGAGGACAAAAAGCTTTTCCCGGATCCCGTTCACGAGCGCCTCGTAGCTTCCCCCGTGAAGATCTGTCCGGCCAATGCTGGAGTGGAACAGCACGTCGCCACCAAACAAGTAGCCGTTCGGTGCACTGTAAAAGGCGATGCTGCCGGGCGAGTGCCCCGGTACATGAAATATTTCCAGCGTTTGATTGCCGAACGTGACCGTGTTGCCCTCGTTCAGGAACCTGCCGATCTCCGGTTTGAGTTCAGCATCCATGGGGGGGAGTCCGAATTGTTGCAGCTGACGGGGAAGATCATCCAAGAGGTAGGTGTCCCCGGGGTGGCACGATAGCGTGAGCCCGAAGTGGGACGATAGCATGTTCACGCCAAAGAGGTGATCGAAATGGAGGTGCGTGTTGAGCAGGTGCTTTACGGCAATTCCCTGGTCGTTAATGTAGCGGAACAGCTCCTCCTTCTCATCCGGGTAAAAGCAGGCAGCGTCGATCACGACACCTTCTTTGGTTTCGTCGTGCAGCACGTAGGTGTTTACACCGAGGGGATTAAATTCAAATGCTTTAACTCTCATCTAAACAGAAAAAATAGGATTTAAAATTGGGTTACTTTACAAAAGTAGCAAAATCTTTTCAATTAACTCAGCGGTACGTATACCAGCTTCTTTGTCTCGAAGAAGGGTTCTTGAAAATAGGTGTTCAGCGAGGTTACCTCCACGATCTTTTTAAAAGGGTTTAGTTCGTTGGCCAAGTCTCCTCCTTTCAGGCAGATGAGGCCGTTGGGGAGGGCGTTGAGTTGTTCCCCCGAGATATTCTTTCGGGTTGCTTTAACCAAGTCGGGCAGTGGCATCACCGCGCGGCTAACGATAAAATGAAACGTTCGTTTCTCCTCCTCCACCCGCGCGTGTATAAACTCGGTGTTGGTCAGCCCCACCGCTTGAGACACCTCGTTTGCTACCTTGATTTTTTTCCCGATGCTGTCGAGCAATAAAAACCTTGCTTCAGGAAAAAAGATGGCCAAGGGAATGGCCGGGAACCCCCCGCCGGTCCCCACGTCCATGATGGTTGTTCCCGGGACGAACCGGATGTACTTGGCTATGGCCAATGAATGCAACACGTGATGCACGTACAGGTTGTCGATATCTTTGCGGGAGATCACGTTGACTCGTGCATTCCAATACGTGTACAGGTCATACAGGGCTTTAAGTTGATCCCGCTGGGTCGCGGTGAGTTCCGGGAAGTAGGTAGTAATTTCTTTCACTTCAAATCAGCCAGTTTTGCCGCGGGCGTATGATCCCTCAAGAGGGAGCGAATCGCGGTATACGGGATAAATACTTCGGGGGCATCCAGCTGGTATGCCGAATACTCCCCTTTATTATAGGTGTAGATGAATCCTTCATCGGTCAGCAGGAAGTTCTTGTTGGGAACAATCTCCCTGATCCCGAAAAAACCCAGGTCTTCCAGCTCATCCACGCTCTTTACGCCATTTTGTTCCAGCAGTGACGTGATGATCAAGTTTTGGAGTGCTTGGTCGTACCCTGCCCTGAACACCTCGCTTTCGGTAACCTGTCGCCCGGTATGCACGTCCACCACGTAGTTCCGGTAAGCCACGTAGGAGGTAGCACCTCCCTTGTTATTTGACTGTTCCACTTGGAACGAGACGATGCCGCGCCGGTTATAGACAATGCTATTTGAAAGGGTTTCGTGATAGGAGTAAAAGCTTTCGTTCACGCTATGTTCGCCATCGGTTAGGTCGATGCCCGGGATCAGGGCGTTGATCTCCATCATATCGCTGACCGCGTCGCGGTAGGTTCCCGCGTCGTAGGTATAATTCTCGATGTAGTTCTTGACGTAAGCCTCTACTGCCTCCCGCGGGGGTAAATGGTCGTACGGCTCCCCGAACATGTTTTGAATAAAGAATTGCTGCAGCGTGTCCGGCCCCACGCCCATGCTATGTACCGGGTATAAAAATTCTACCTGTATATCGCAAAAGGGGTTGGCGGGATTCTCTTCGAGGTGACTTCGTTTGGTTACCTGTATGGTATCGAAATCGGCGCTTTTCTCGATCCCTCGCGTATCGCGGTCGCTATTTTGGCACGAGGCAAAACAGAGCGATGCAGCGGCAAACAGTATCAAGCCACGTGATAATTTCAGACTCTTCATAGAAGAAAAATTAGTTCAACTGATGCAAAAGTACACTTTTTATCCGAATTACACGGGCTGCCGCCAAATATCTATGCAGAAAGGGGGTGGATCGTGCGGCGATCCACCCCCTCGTTGTTCCGTGTACGCGCGTGGAAGAAGAACGTGGCTGCTCCAACCCCTCGCTGGCGTGGCAAGGATTAATATGCGTGCCCGTCTGATTCCAGTTCGTCGATGCTTAGTTTTTTCTTCTCCAGTGCTCTCCACGCGTAGATGATGTAGCCGGCTACCACGGGCACGAGAAGAGACACACCCGCCATCACGGAGAGCGTGAATTGGCTCGAAGAGGAGTTGTAGATGGTGAGCGAGCTCTGCGGATCTATCGATGAGGGGTAGTACGCCGTGTTGTTAAAGCCCGCGACGAGGAACAACATGGTTACGGCCACGACCGCTCCTGCTCCCGTGAACCAGATGCCGTTTTGGAACTTCGAGTTAAAAGCGGTATTGAAAATACCGTACAAAACGGCCAATACTCCCAGCACGAAAAGAACCAACACGGCCGGCATTTCGATAAAGTTCTTCAAGTACTTCATGGGCTCCAGGTCAACCGCGCCGGTTCGCGGGTCAACCGCGTACCCCTCGGCCACCAGCGTCCATATCAAGAAGACCAAGAAAAAGACCACGAAAGGAACGCCGTTATAGAGGACAAACTTCCTTGACCGTTTCTCCAAGACCTCGTGGTGAAGGCGATGAAGGAAAAAAAGGCTTGCCGTGGTACGCGCGAGGAACAGGATGGCGAGGCCCAAGGCAATATTCCTCGGGTTCGCTAAAAGCTCGATCCCCATGAGCGGGTTTTGCCACTGGCTGATGACGGGCCCCGCGTTGCCTAGCCCCGCGATGTTTCCTTTCCCCACCGTGAACTCCGACCCGGTGAAGAAGCTTGCCGCGATTACCCCTAACAAGAAAGTACCAATCACTCCGTTCAAGAAGAGCAGTGTACGGTAGGTCTTCGGGCCGAAAATATTTCCCGGTTTGGATTGAAACTCATAGGATACCGCTTGCACCACGAAGCTGAAGAGCATGATCATCCATGCCCAGTAAGCACCCCCGAAGCTGGTAGAGTAAAACAGAGGAAACGAAGCAAAGAAAGCACCCCCGAAGACCACCAACGTGGTAAAGGTGTACTCCCACTTGCGTCCCATGGAGTTGATCAAAAGCCTTTTTTCATCCTCCGTTCGGGATAACGAGTTTAGCATCGATTGCCCGCCTTGCACGAACATCAGAAATACCAGCAGTCCTGCCAAGAGCGACATGATTATCCACCAGTAATGTTGCAAAAATTCATAAGTAATCATTGTATTGATTTTTTTTTATTTTAATTATATTAGACTATTCTTCGCCATGGCATCACTCAAACGAGTTTGGTACTGCTCATCTGGCTTGACAGAATAGTTCAATTAGGCTATTTCGGGAGCTGTTGCTGCCGCGGGGGCTCCATCCACGCCTTCCGGCCCTTTTTTAATCTGTTTAACCATGATCGTGATGTTTGCCGCGAGCAGCGCGGTGAAAAGCACCGCGAACATGGTAAACGTGGTGATGACATGGCCGGTGGAGACCGCTGACGCGGACGTGTGCACCGGCAGGATATCCTGTATTGTCCACGGCTGCCTGCCCATCTCGGCTACTATCCACCCCAACTGACCGGCAATATAGGTGAGCGGTATGCTCCATAGTGCCACGTACTGTAGCCAGCGGGTTTCCCGCATATCCTTCTTGTAGAGATAGTAGAGCACCACGAGGAAGAACAGGATGAAGTACATCCCGATAATTACCATGAGGTGGAAGCTATAAAAAGTGATGGGAACGTGCGGGATCATGTCCTCTCCTGTCTCCAGGTACCCGTATCCAAAGTGCGCGTAGTTATCCCGGAGGGTCGCTTCGTGAATGGCCGCGTCGGCGTCGCGTCCTTCCGCTTTCGCCACTTGGTAATCGGCCAATGCTTGGATAGCTATCTTGCCGCGTGCTTGCCGTTCTTCAAACGGCAGGGCCGGCGTACCATCCTGGAGGGTGTACCCCCCGTCCACGATATCCTTGATACCGGGTACAAACGCGTTCATATCCCGGTATCCTAATAATGAAAGCAGCTTGGGTATCTCTAATTTAAAGATGTAGGGGTCCACGTCGTCGTCATACGCTTTTTTGGCAGGGTTGAGCATGCCGATCGCGACCAGCCCTGCCCCTTCTTTTCCTTCGTATAACCCTTCCATGGCTGCCAGCTTCATCGGTTGCTTCTGCGATACTTGGTAGGCAGAACCATCACCGGTCACGGCCAACATGATAAACGTGGCCAATCCTAAGAAGGCCCCTATCTTGATGCTCTTGAGGGCGAAGTCCACGTGGCGTTTTTTAAGCAGGTACCAGCACGATACGCCCACCACGAAGGAAGCGCCCACGGCGAAGGAGGCAAAGATGGTATGCAAGAACTTGTTATAGGCCACCGGTGAAAGCACCACCGCCCAAAAGTCGGTCATCTCGTTACGCACGGTGTCGGGGTTGAACCTCATACCCACCGGGTACTGCATCCAGGCGTTGGCCACGAGGATCCAGAAAGCCGATAGAACGGCACCGATAAATACCAGCCAGGTAGACGCCAGGTGCGCCCGTTTGCTCACCCGGTTCCACCCGAAAAACATGACGGATACAAAGGTGGCCTCCAAGAAGAAGGCGGCAATCCCCTCGATAGCGAGGGGGGCACCAAAAATATCACCCACGAACCAACTGTAGTTTGACCAGTTTGTCCCGAATTGAAATTCCAGGATAATGCCCGTGGCTATCCCGATGGCAAAATTAATCCCGAAGAGTTTCTGCCAGAACTTGGTTGTATTCTTCCATTTTTCATCCCCCGTTTTCACGTAGATGCTTTCCATGACAGCCATGACGAGAGCAAGCCCGATAGTGAGCGGGATAAAAATCCAGTGGTAACCGGCCGTGAGGGCAAACTGACCCCTCGACCAATTGACTGAAGATACACTTAATAGAAAATCCATAGATATGAAAATTTAACTTGATTAATCGATTTACTCAGGCCTGCCCTATCCCACCGATCGGCGGGAGAAATCCGGGATCGTTTTGAACTTTGATTGGCCCGTTGTGTTGTTCGAACTTGTCGATATTATCTTTCAACGCCATGAGCAAGCGCTTCGCGTGCTCCGGGGTAAGGATGATCCGTGATTTCACCTTCGCTTTACTCACCCCCGGCACCATCCGGATGAAGTCGATGACAAACTCCGAGGTGGAATGCGAGATGACCGCGAGGTTGGAGTAAGTCCCTTGCGCGACCTCTTCGCCCAGTTCAATCTGGATCTCTTTCTCTTTATTATTAAAGTGTTCCATATGTTTCCGCGATTTTTCGCGCTCGTGGCGCGTATTAATAATTCTCTCCGACGAGGGGCGAAGGGCCATAGCCTCTATTTATACCCCATCAATAAAAAACATAACTATTAAAAATATATAAACAAAGAAAAATAAATTTTCTGGATTAACAAAGGAAAAAACGATATTCTTGAATTTTTTCTTTAATTCGTCTTTTTTCCATCCCATCTCGGAATGCCCTTGGTGACGTGCCTTCGGCCGTTTCTCTCCTCTTATCATCAAGAAACTCTGCCGGGGCGTGGAGCACGGTGACAAATGTGAAAAAAAATTAATACTCGCACCCATGAATCCTAGTAATATAAACGCCGTTATTTCACGAATTTTGATGTCAACCGGGGCAATTTCCCGGGAACAAGAATATTTATAAATAAGAAGAAAAAGCATCCCGGGTAATTAATCGTGCCTGTTATTTTATTTTTTTACGGTTGAATGATCATAATTAAACTCTCTTTTGGCTAAAAATTTCTTTATTCAAGGATTTAGTCGTATTTTTGCGACAAAGTTTTAGAATATCGAATCAATAAAAAACAATTAGCACAATGGTAAGTTATAAAGAATTGGGCCTCGTGAACTCGAAAGAGTTGTTTAGAAAGGCGGTCGACGGCGGTTACGCTATTCCTGCTTTCAACTTCAACAACCTGGAGCAGTTGCAGGCCATCATCTCGGCGTGCGTGGAAACCAAGTCTCCGGTGATCTTGCAGGTTTCTAGCGGCGCGCGCAAGTATGCCAACCAAACGCTATTACGCTACATGGCTCAAGGAGCGGTTCAATACGCGAAAGAGTTGGGATACGAGATTCCCATCGTTTTACACTTGGATCATGGCGACAGCTTCGAGCTTTGCAAGGATTGCATCGAGAGTGGTTTCTCGTCCGTGATGATCGACGGTTCTCACCTGCCTTACGAAGAGAACATCGCGTTGACTAAACAGGTGGTTGAGTACGCGCACCAACACGACGTGACGGTAGAAGGTGAGTTAGGTATCTTGGCCGGGATCGAGGATGATGTTGTGGCTGAGCACCACACGTATACCGAGCCGGACGAGGTGGTTGATTTTGTGACCCGCACCGGCGTGGATTCCCTCGCGATCTCAATTGGCACCTCACACGGGGCTTACAAGTTCACCCCCGAGCAGTGCACCCGCAACGAAGACGGCGTACTGGTTCCGCCCCCCTTGCGTTTTGATATCCTGGAAGAGATTGAAAAACGGATCCCCGGCTTCCCCATCGTGCTTCACGGTTCTTCTTCGGTACCGCAAGAGTACGTGGATACCATTAATAAATATGGTGGCAAGCTTGACGACTCCATCGGGATTCCCGAAGAGCAGCTACGCAAGGCGGCAGCTTCTGCCGTGTGCAAGATCAATATCGACTCTGATGGCCGCTTAGCAATGACGGCCGCGGTACGTGAGGTATTCGCTTCGCACCCGGAGGAATTCGACCCGCGTAAATACTTGGGACCGGCTCGCGAAGAGTTGAAAAAGCTCTACATGCACAAGACACAGAGCGTGTTGGGTAGTGCCGGAAAAGCGTAAGCAAGAATCACTTACTAAACGGTTGAAATTAAGAGAGGGTGTATATCGCGAAAGCGATTACACCCTTTTTCTATGTGCCCTGCTGATCGCGTTAACCCCTCGGGCTACCCTACCCTGGCCGTCATCTGCTTCATTCTCTCGGTGAATCCCGCCTCCTCGAGCAGGTCGTCCAGCGAAATATGCATCCGGTATCTCCAGTAGTGATCCGGGTTTGCAGGAACATTGATTCGTTCGGAACGGAAGTCCGGGTTTCGCAGTTTCTCGTCGGTCGATAGCCAATCCTGCCAAGGGAGGATCACCCACATGGCGGAAGATTGCAGGTGTTCTTCAACGATTTTCCGGCAGATACCGGGGGTACATTCCTCCGGCGCGGCTCCCTCACGGTGCAGCACCTCGTTATAATACCGCTGGGTTTGTTCCTTGTTCTCGGCCCACCACAATCGCAGGGGCGACATATCGTGCGTGGAGGTGGTACATACCGACAGGTAAGGAAGCTGCTGCAGCTCGCTAAACGCGATTCCCGCGTCTTTGGGCATGCGCTGGATTTCGAGGCTGAGGATTTGCAGCTCATTCATCACCGAAGGCACGCAATCGGGCACCATCCCCAAGTCTTCCCCGCATACCAGCATGTGGGTGGCGGAGATAATCACCGGCAGTTTTTTCATGGCTTGCTCTCGCCAGAAGTAATTATGCCGGCGGTAAAAGAAATCGTCGTAAAGCCGGTTGAAGGCTTCCTTCACGTGATCATCCAGGTAGCGATACGAATGGGTGAATTGTGCCGTGATGCGCGGGTGGAAGCGATTCCTGTCGCGGGGATCTCGTACGAATAGTACTTCCGTGCAGAGAGAAAGGAGCCCGTCGCGTATCTTTCCGATTCGGGTATCCTCCTCTTCTTTAAAGAGTTTTTTTATTTTTTGCTGCGTGTTGCAGAAAGGTTTAAGCTGAAATCGCTGCCATCCCGCGATATCGAGATAGCGTGCTGTAATTTCCGCGGTATCATCCCCGAAAAGTTCATGCAAGAATGTTTCGTGAATAAAGGGAGAGGCCATCCGCTCTTCATCGAACGGGATACCAGCCTGGACGATCTCTTCGGCCCAATACGGCAAAGCAGGGTTAAAATATCCCAGCAATCCTTGTACGGCATCGAGCGGGATTTCCCAAATACGAAAGAAACCCAAGATATGGTCAATCCGGTACGCGTCAAAGTAATCTGCCATTTTCTGGAAACGGCTGATCCACCAGGCGTATCCCTCCTCCTCCATGGCCTGCCAATTGTAGGTGGGGAACCCCCAGTTTTGGCCGAAGAAGGAGAAGTCGTCGGGCGGTGCTCCTGTCTGCGTGTCCATGTTGAACAGGTGGGGGGTTGTCCATGCTTCCACGCTATCGCGATTGATACCGATGGGGATATCGCCCTTGAGCGTTATTCCCTTCTCGTGCGCGTACCTTTTCACGTCGGAGAACTGCCGGTGCAAGAGATACTGCAAGAAGCACCAACGTTGCACTTCCTGTTTTACTTCAGGCCGGCTATCTATCATCTCTTTTAGTGTTGCCTTATCAAAGTTTCGGTACTCCTCCCAATCGTTGAAGTCAGCGCTTCCGTACCGATCCCGCAGGTAGCAGTAACAGGCGTAAGGAAAGAGCCATGCTTCGTTTTTCTGGTAAAAGGTGTGATAGGGCTCCGAAGCCAGCACCGCTTTCCCTTCTTCGTTAAAGAGATCCCGCGTGTAGTTTTCTTTCAGGGCCAGCACTTTCTCGTAATCCAATTGTGGTAACTGGTTTAGCCGCTTGGCCTCCTTCGCGTATTCGCGGTACTTCTTCTTATCCTTTAAGGGAAAATCGGTGCATCCCAAGTAAAGCGGGTGCAGCGCGTAATTGGAGATGGCACTGTACGGGTATGAGTCCCGCCACGTCTTGGTGACCGTGGTATCGTTCACCGGTAGCAGCTGGATGAGTTGTTGCCCTGTCGCTTTTGTCCAGTCGACCATCACGCGCAGGTCGGAAAAATCACCGATGCCAAAGCTCCGCGACGTTTTTAACGAGAAGAGGGGAATAGCTGTCCCCACCCCTTTAAACATGAAATGGTGGTGGTGATAGAGCAATCCCATCTCGACGAATACCGAGGAGTGCTCGTTAGCCTTCAAGGGCGCCAAGACCCTGTTTCCCCCGTCTTCCCAGTGTACGGCCTGCCCCGTTGTTTTATCCACGATCACGAACTTGTAGGTGGTTCTTTCAGGCAGTTCGTCCGCGTTCAGTAGCACTTGCCACTCCCCGTCGTTAATATAACGCATGGGTTTGGCTCGTTGTAGATCCCATTGGCCCAACGCGTCACACTCGCCGCTTACTACTAGGGTTTGCTCGCTGCTCACGTAGGGGCATACCGCGTTGACGAGTACCGAGTGGGCGTGGTATCGCTTGGGGAGCACCGCTTTTTGATGCGCGAAGATGCTTTCGGTGAATAACGAGGAATAGAGGTACGCGTGGTAAGGCCTGTTTTTCCAAAGGTCCCGGATCAGGTAATCTTTATTCCTCGCGACCCGTAATGCTCGCTTATGCCCCCATTCACGCCGTACGGTGATGTTTCTTTCCCGGATGAAATAATAGTATTGAAGGTCGCTTGATTTTCCCGTGTTCACCTCCGTGGACCAGGTGTCTCCTTCGTTAGAAAGCACGATGGCCCGGGATTCATCCAGGTCTCCCAATTCCGGGATTGACCCGCAGAGACAGACTTGTTGGCCAAGCGTGGTATGATAGTCGAGAACAAATGTAAGAACAGCCATGTAGATTTTTGTTAGTTCATTCTTCAATCTTTTGGAAACCGGTATTTTTCAACATGCTCGGATCCTGAACAAATCTACAATCTTTCATGGGCGGAAACACGCGATACGGGTATCTTGTGAAGTGTTTCACGTGCAAACGATTGCGGTTGTACGCTTTTACACGTCTACAAGAAAAGGAGCAGCATCAGTTGCGCGGTGATCACCCGGAGGAACATGGTGAGGGGGTAGACAGTGGCATAGCTCACGGCGGGGATGTCGTTCTTCGCGGTGCTGTTCGCGAAGGCCAGGGCGGGGGGATCCGTCATGCTCCCTGCCATGAGCCCCATCAGCTTGAAGTAGTTTAACTTGTATGCTTTTCTCGCGATCAAGCCGATAATCAGTAACGGGACCACGGTAATGATGACGCCGTAGCCTACCCATTTATACCCGCCATTGACCACGGTGTCCACGAAGTTTTCCCCTGCCCCGAGGCCCACGCAGGCGAGGAAGATGGCAATACCGATCTCCCGGAGCATGAGGTTGGCGCTCATGGTGGTGTAGGTCACCAGCTTGTACTTGGGGCCGAACTTGCTAATCAAGATAGCCACGATGAGGGGGCCTCCCGCCAATCCCAGCTTCACCGGTTGCGGGATACCGGGAATCATGAACGGGATGCTACCCACCAGTACCCCGAGCGCGATACCGATAAATATAGATATGAGGTTGGGCTCCCTCAATCGCTTGAGCGAGTTACCGAGGAATTTCTCCACGTTGGCAATCGAGCTTTCAGAACCCACTACCGTCACCCGGTCCCCCAGCTGCAGCTGTAGCCTCGAGTCGGCAATCAGGTCCACCCCCGCCCGGTTCACCCGGGTAATGTTAATACCGAACTGGTTACGCGGCTTCAAGCTCCCGATGGAGCGGCCGTTAATCTCCGATTTCGTGATCGCGATGCGACGAGATATCAGCCGTGTATCTAGCTTGTCCCACTCTTCCCGGTTCATATCAATGCGTTGTCCAATCAGGGCTTCGATCGTATCGATATTTTTCAGGTTAGAAACCACCAGCACCTTGTCGTTTTCCTCTAGTACCGTGTCGGTCCTCGGCACCACGAGTTCTCCCGTGGAGGAGTGTAGCAGGCGCGAGATCACGAACTCTTTCTCGAGCAATTGCTTGATGCCTATAATGGTTTTCCCGATGATAGCGGGGTTCTTTACCTCCAAGGTGAACATATGGGCTTCTGTCATTTTTGAATCGTTCCCCGCGTCGATCCCTTGAAGCTCTTTTTCGGGGTTAATATTGAAGAGGTACCGGAACAAGATAAGGGAGAGGATGATTCCCACCACTCCCAAAGGATACGCCACCGCGTAAGCCGTGGCGATGGTGGGGTCGGCGGCACCCGTCATGTCGGTATAGGTCTGTTGTGCCGCGCCAAGCCCCGGGGTATTGGTCACCGCCCCCGACAGGATACCCACCATGGTGGCGATGGGGACCCCCGTGATCACGTGAATGGTATAAGCGGTGGTAACCCCCAGCAATACCACCCCCGTTGCCAACAGGTTCAAGGTGATGCCACCCTGCTTAAAGGAGGAAAAAAAGCTGGGGCCCACTTGCATGCCGATGGAGTAAATAAAGAGGATGAGCCCGAACTCCCGGAGGAAATGCAAGACCAGCTCATTGATCTCGAGCCCCAGGTGCCCCAGTAAAATCCCGAAAAACAAGATCCACGTGGTACCGAGCGAAATGCCAAAAATCTTGATCTTTCCCAAGAGCAAGCCCATCGAGATAACCACTGCAAGGACAAGGATCGAATGCGCGATTCCCGTTCCTGTAACTAACTCCATTAACCATTCCATGATGCAATAACCTCGTTATGTTTATCGTCTGCTAAAATTGTCGCGAAGGTACCTTTTATTTCATGGACGACAAAATGAAACCGCTATCCATTCTCCTTTTTTGGAAGCATGCCGGTAGGCCAACCCTACTTCTTCAGCCTTGGCACGCAGAATGGGAATATCTACCCGATAGAACCCGCTAATAACCAACGATCCCCCCTTGTTCAGGACAGCGCTATATTTCGGGATATCATGCAGGAGAATATTCCGGTTAATGTTGGCCAAGATCACGTCGTACGTTCTTCCCGCCTCCAGCCTTTCGGCACCTCCATGTTCCACCCGGACAGCGCGCACATCGTTGAGTTTCACGTTTTCCAGCGCGTTTTGGTAAGCCCACTCGTCGATGTCAATGGCGGTCACGTCCGTGGCACCCCTCATGGATGCCAAGATAGCCAGCACCGCCGTTCCGCACCCCATGTCGAGCACCGATTTCCCTGTCAGCTTCATCTTCAGTAGCTCTTCGAGCATCAGCCCCGTTGTTTCATGGTGCCCTGTCCCGAATGACATCTTGGGGTCGATCACGATGCGGTACCGGTACTCTTCTACCGGTGGATGAAATGAACTGTGGATATATACTTGGTTGCTAATCATGATCGGCTGGAAATAATTTTTCTCCCACTCTTCATTCCAATCCTTGTCTTCCATCTCCTCCTCCGTGTAAGTGATGGACGCTTCTACGGGGAAAGCGGCCAGTACCGCCTCTAACTCGTCGGCCGAAAAGCGTGCAGTAGGGACATAACCTTCCCATACCGGGCCCGCTTCCGCGAACGCGTCGTACCCAATCTCGGCAAGCAGCGCGGAGAGTATATCTTTTATCGTTTCGGTGTTGGGATTACACCTGAAATTCACCCGGGTATATTGCATACGGTCTTCCTTGTTTTATAGTTTATCCATGAAGTGTTTTCGCGCTTTTATTTTATCGGCAAAGGTAGTAACTTTTCCTCGTCAACTGTAAAAAACTTTTTATTCGTACAATGAATTTGTTTAGAAGTGTTACAAGCAGAACAATTTTCCCCGGTAAGAAACGGGAAATTGCTTTTTTTAGGCTACTTTTATCGTTCAATAAATTTAGACATTTTCTCGCAACGACATAATCCAAACAAGTTTGTCTTCTGTCCGTTGCTTAACGAAAATGTTCATTAAAATTAGACTATTTCTGTGCTCGGCATAATCAAAGCAAGCTTTGCTTCTGCTCTTGCTTAGCGAAATAGTTCAAACAGTCTTATGATGAAAAAATCTATACTAGTTACTATTTCGCTCGCGGCACTCTTCTCGCTGGGCGCGTACAGCCAAGAGAGGAACATCGAAGAGCTAATTCAAGAAGGCGTGGAGTTGCACGACGCGGGAGAGTACGAGGAAGCCATCGATCGTTACCTCGAAGTGCTGGAGACGGATAGCACCTCCCTATTGGCAATTTACGAGTTATCGCTCTCCTACCTTGCCCTCAAGGATTTCGAGAACGCGCTGGAGTACAGTACGCGGGTGATTGACTCCGGGGACGAGCGGCTCTCCCCGGGTGCTTACGCGGCAAAGAGCGAGGCGCTGGCCGAGATGGATCAAGTAGACGATGCCATCGTGTTGCTTCAGGAAGGGTTGAGCAAACACGGCGATGAATACCTCCTGCATTTTAACATGGCACTTAATTACTACAAGAAGGGAGACACGGACAACACGCTGAATCACGTGAAGCGGGCGATTGACATGGACAAGACACACAGCGGGGCGTTTCTTCTTTACGCGTACGTGTTGAACGATAAAGGACGCTGGGTACAGAGCATCCTTGCCATGCAGATGTTCCTGTTGTTGGAGCCAGACAGCCGACGTTCTAAAAACGCGTTTGAAGAACTGTTGCAGACCATGCAAATACGCAAGCGAACCGAACCGGTAGAGCGCTCCTTCATCCAGCAACAGATGATGCGTAACCAACCCGAAACCGCGTTGCATGCCGATGAGATTCCCCCGTTGAGTACCGAGGAGGGACTTAACCGCAACTTCGTTTACCACGCCATCACGACCACGCTCGACTCGTTAAAAGCCGGCACGGGCGACGCGGACGAAGTAAGCGAATTCCTCCTGTTTAAAGCGGTCAACAAGGCAATCATCGACGTACTCGAACGAGAGAGTTTGAAGAGCGAAGCGGGAATATTCTGGACATTTTACGTGCCTTTTTTCTCCCAGATCGCCCAATCGGGCTACTACGATACCTTCTGCCGTTACGTGAGCGTCTCCTACTATCCCGAATCACTGGCATGGTGGCAGCAGAACCCCGATGCCGCGGTAAATTTCATCATCTGGTTTGAAAAAGGGGACGATACCTGATAAAAGTTTAAAAAAAAGTGTACCTTCGTATGGAGATCCAAATGTATGGAAATGATCAACGAAGAACAATTACTGGAAGAGTTACGGGACCCGCGAACCGGCCGTAGGAGTTTCGAGAAGCTGGTAGCCGAGTATAGCGAGAGGCTGTACTGGCAGATCCGGAAAATGGTGCTTTCTCACGACGATGCCAACGATATTCTTCAAGACACGTTCATCAAAGCCTGGATGAACATCGATAACTTCAGGGGCGAATCCAAGCTTACCACGTGGTTATACCGAATTGCCATTAACGAAAGTATCACCTTCCTCAACAAGAAGAGAAACCAAAACAATATCTCGGTGGATGACGAGGACTCGTTCCTGCTCAACACGCTCGAGAGCGACACCTACTTTGATGGCGATGAAGCACAAAAACTACTGCAAAAGGCTATCCTCACGCTCCCTGATAAACAGCGCCTGGTATTCCAAATGAAATACTTCGAAGAGATGAAATACGAGGAGATGTCGGATATCTTGGGCACCTCGGTTGGAGCCTTGAAGGCGTCCTACCATCACGCCACTAAAAAAATTGAAAAATTTTTGAGCGAACCGCGTTAAACCTTTTACCTGTCGTAAAGTCTACTCATCAGTGCAGCGCAAAAATAAAAGGTATGGAGACAAAATTTAACAAATTAAAAGAGGCAGATAAAAGAAATCCTTTTACAGTACCCGAAAATTATTTCGCGCAATTCAACAAGGAGATAATGGATCGCCTGCCGGAGAAGGAGTACGTGCCCCCCCAGACGGTATCTTTATGGGATAGAGTGAAACCCTGGGTGTACATGGCTGCCATGTTCGTGGGACTATACATCACCATTAATTTTCTCACCAAAGATACGGAGACCCCTCTTTCGTCAAGCCAAGATACCTTTTCGGCAGTTTCCGAGGAAACGCCCGCCAATAATTACTGGTCTACCGTGCATGTCACCGAGGAAGAGTTTTACCGGTACCTGGAGGAACAACTGGTTGACGATGGGTATTACGACTACATGTATAATCAGTTATATTTGAATTAAGAGAGAAAAATCGCACATTTCACAATACAATATTGGTTATGAAGAATGGTATTATTTTGCTTTGCTGTGCATTATTGTTTTCGGCCTACCCATTCACGCTATCGGCCCAGAAGCAGAACAACCGGCGGATGAACATGCAGGAATTTCAGAAGCGGAAGATGGAGTATATTCAAAAAGAGGCAGGGCTTACCCGTGCCGAAGCCGAGAAGTATTTCCCCCTCAATAATGAACTCACGCAGAAGAAATTTGAACTCCATAAACAACACAGGGAAAAAATACAGCGCATCAAGGATAACAGCAATATTTCCGACGAAGAGTACCGGAAATTGTTGGAGAACGACGTGGATATAAAAGTCAAAGAGGCTTCGCTGGATAAAGAATACGCGACCAAGTTCGAGAAGGTGCTCACGCCTGAAAAGCTTTTCAAGGCCCAACAGGCAGAACGAGACTTCATGCAGATAGAGGTCACCAATTTCAGGCAGGGATCTAATCGAAGGAGGTAAGAGTATCAAAGATCAATGAATAATACACGATAATGAGTAACGCGCCCGGGAAACCCCGGGCATTTTTTATTTTAAACCAATTCTTTATTCGCGTGTTTTATCTAGTACGAGAACCTCGTGCTGCTTTAGCATTCTCTCGCTTGTTATAACTATAAAAAGGAAAAGAGATGAAACGACTTCAATTTAAACAAGAGATCCATGCCCCGGCAGCGAAAGTATACCGGGCCATGTTGGGATTAGACGATAAAGCCATGTATGAACAGTGGGCCTCGGCATTTGGCCCTTCTTCCACTTACGAAGGCAATTGGCATACCGGAAGTAAAATATATTTCGTGGGGACCGATGAGAATGGAAGGAAAGGGGGAATGATTTCCAAAGTATCGGTACACGTGCCGGCCGAGTTTGTCTCCCTTCAGAATATTGGTTTTATAGACGGGGATGACGAGATAACCTCCGGCCCTGGAGTAGAAGAGTGGCTGGGCGGTCATGAAAATTACCGTTTTATAGAAGAGCAAGGCCGAACCACCCTTACCGTGGAGGTAGATGTCGCGGACGATCACGTGGAATTGTTTAACATCGCGTACCCGGTCGCGCTGGATCGGTTGAAACGGTTAGCGGAAGCGTGAGCTCAAAAAAATTGTCTATAAAATGCCTGTCCGGCAATCTATAGACAATTAGGTGAGTTCAAATTGCTGATAATTATCAGTTTGCAAAAAATCGTGGAGTTGGAGGGATTCGAACCCTCGTCCAAACGAGGAAGCAACCTGCTTTCTACATGCTTAGTTTCATTTTGATTGTCGGGAAAGAGCGCGACTGAAACCACCATACTCTCTCCTTATCTTCTTTGGTTTCGGAAAGGAGCCGAAGCATCCCCTATCCTATCTCCGATTTACCTGCACCACCGTATCGGAACGCTTCGAAGCCACAGCTTCCGGGTGATGTCTTGCTCCATCACCTAGTGACGGAATAAAGCGTTAACCTACTGTACTTCGGTTACGCGGCAAGAGCGTAATTGTTATTGCCAGTTAATTGGTTGACGTTTGAGATTAAAGTGCAAACCGACAACGCACTGCATGCTTACAAACCTCTTCTACCCGCTGTCAAAACCGGTCAACCCCATATTGTAAAAGAACTACGCGGTGAACAAGCCGGGAGTAACCCGGTGTGGATCCGCGGTAACGACCGAGAACATACCTGCCCTTTGGCCGCATCGTACCATGTAAGACGCGAAATTAATCAAAAGGTTTAATTCCCGCAAATTTTTACAGGAATGACCTGTACACGCGCACGTAATGATTTCAGAATTGCGGGAAAAATCGTATTTTTGTGGATGATTTGCAGATCCAACGAAAATCCTCTGGTTAATGAATAAAATTGTCGCGAAAGAGAACCTCTCGGAGAAAGTAGTCCGCTTCGAGGTGGAGGCCCCATTGATAGCCAAAAGCAGGCGAGCCGGCCACTTTGTCATGGTTCGCGTGGGAAAGAAAGGGGAGCGTGTCCCTTATACCATTGCCGCGGCCGATACCGCCAAAGGCACCATCACGCTGGTCGTCCAGCGGGTGGGGAAATCTTCCGAAAAGTTATGCCGCCTCGAGGTGGGTGAATTCATTACCGACATGGTGGGTCCCCTCGGAAAAGCCACCCATGTAGAGGATTTCGGTACGGTGGTTTGTGCCGGCGGCGGCGTGGGCGTTGCCCCCATGCTGCCTATCATGGAAGCCATGAAGAAAGCGGGGAACCGGGTGGTCTCGGTTATCGCTGCCCGTTCGAAAGAGTTGGTTATCCTGGAGGAACAGGTACGGGAATACTCCGATGAAGTGGTGATCATGACAGACGACGGTTCATATGGTGAGAAAGGCCTTATCACTGCCGGTGTAGAAAAAGTGATCCAACGAGAGAAAGTGGACCTTTGTGTTACCATCGGCCCCGCCATCATGATGAAGTTCGTGTCCGGGCTGACCCGGGGATACGATGTGCCGACCGTGGCATCGCTCAATACCATCATGGTGGATGGTACCGGCATGTGCGGCGCGTGCCGTGTAACCGTGGGGGGAGAAACCCGCTTCGTCTGCATCGACGGCCCCGAGTTTGACGCGCACCAAGTGGATTTCGACGAGATGCTGATGCGCCTGAACGCGTATGGATGATGTGATGATGTGATGATGTGATGATTTGATCGATATGATGATGTGATTTGGAGGGATTGAAAATAAAACAATATACCGGGGAGTTACTATGAGCGAATATTTAAAAGCCGAACGGGCACGGGAGTGGCGGGAAACGTTGCGCAAGTCGATGAAGAACAAAGAGCGCACCGCCATCCCCCGGGTGCATATGCCCGAGGTAGATCCGGAGGTGCGCCGTTACACCTACGATGAAGTGAACCTTGGATTGACAAGGGAGCTGGCTGTAACGGAAGCGCAACGCTGCCTCGATTGCGTGGATCCCACCTGCATCACCGGGTGTCCCGTGGAGATCAATATCCCTAAATTTATAAAAAATATTGAGCGAGGCGAATTTCTGGAGGCGGCCAAAGCGTTGAAAGAGACCAGCGCGCTGCCTGCCGTGTGCGGTCGCGTATGCCCCCAGGAACGGCAATGTGAAAGCCAGTGTTTCTACACGCTGAAGCTCAAGAAAGAGGCCGTGGCGATTGGGCACCTGGAGCGGTTTGCTGCCGATTACGAACGAGAGAGTGGTACCATCTCCCTGCCGGAGATCGCGCCGCCCAACCATACCCGGGTTGCCGTGGTAGGTTCCGGCCCGGCGGGGTTGGCTTTCGCCGGCGATATGGTGAAGCTGGGATACGATGTGACCGTTTTTGAGGCCCTCCACGAGTTAGGTGGCGTGCTTCGTTACGGTATCCCCGAATTTCGCCTTCCCAACGAAATCGTGGATGTCGAAATCGACGGGCTGCGAAAGATGGGGGTAAAGTTCGAGACCAACTGCATCGTGGGAAAGACCATCACGCAAGAAGACCTCAAAGAAAAAGGGTTTAAAGGAATTTTCGTGGGAAGTGGTGCCGGCCTGCCCAACTTCATGAATATTCCGGGAGAGAACCTCGTGGGTATTCTTTCCTGCAACGAGTACCTCACCCGTGTGAACCTGATGCAGGCAGCCGATCCCGAAAGCGACACGCCGCTCTATAAAGGGAAAAGGGTGGCCGTTATCGGCGGCGGTAACACCGCCATGGACGCGGTGCGCACCGCGAAACGGCTCGGGGCGGAAAAAGCAGCAATCATCTACCGGCGTACCGAAGAGGAGATGCCGGCGCGCGTGGAAGAGATCAAGCATGCTAAAGAAGAGGGAATCGAGTTCTATACCCTCCACAACCCCCTTCGTTACGAAGGGGATGATCGCGGGCGTGTACAGCGGATGGAATTACAACGGATGGAACTGGGTGAGCCCGACCATTCCGGTCGTCGACGACCGGTAGCCATCGCGGGCGATACCATTTGGATGGACGTGGACGAGGTGATCGTGAGCGTGGGAGTCTCCCCTAACCCATTGATCCCGCAAACGTTTACCGGACTGGAAATCACCTCGTGGGGTACCATCGTGGTCAATAGCGACACCATGCAGACCGCGGAGGAGATGGTGTTCGCCGGGGGCGATATCGTTCGAGGGGGAGCCACCGTTATCTTGGCCATGGGAGACGGGAGAAAAGCCGCCAAGGCAATGCATCACCATTTAAAATGATGTGATGATTCGATGATGAGACAATGTGATGATTTCACGCACTGACAATCAAATCAACGAATCAGCCAATCAACGAATCGACAAATCAGCTAATCAACGAATCAACGAATCAACGAATCAACGAATCAATGAAAATACTGGCAGACACGCATATTCCTTACTTGAAAGGGGTGGCGGAACAGTTGGGTGAAGTGGAATACCTTCCCGGAAATCAATTTACACGGGAGGCTATCCGTGATAAGGATGCCCTAATCGTGCGTACGGTCACCCGCTTCGATGAAGCGATTCTCGCGGGTAGCCGTGTAAAATTGATCTGTTCGGCCACCATCGGGTTCGACCATATCGATACCGCCTATTGCGACGCCCACGGCATCGCCTGGCGGACTGCACCCGGGTGCAACGCCTCGTCGGTAGAGCAGTACGTGACTGCTTCCCTTTTATACCTGTCGGGGAAATACCGTTTCAACCTCAACGAAAAAACCATTGGCATCGTGGGCGTGGGCAACGTGGGAAGCAAGGTAGCGGTCGCGTGCGAGAAGCTGGGGATGCGGGTATTGTTGAACGATCCCCCGAGGGAAGAACGGGAAGGACCGGCCATTTTCACCGGTATCGACACCCTTAAAAGGGAAGCCGATATCATCACCTTCCACACCCCGCTGACCCGGACAGGGAAGCATAAGACCCACCACCTCGCGGACGACACCTTTTTAAAAAGCCTCGAGCGTCGGCCGTTCATTATCAACGCGGCGCGCGGTGGGGTAACTGCCAACCGGGCACTGGTGAACGCGATACAGGGAAAAAAGATATCGGGGGTCGTGATTGATTGCTGGGAGAATGAACCCGAGATCGATCGGGAACTGCTTCACCTGGCCGATATCGCCACGCCGCACATTGCGGGGTACAGTGCCGACGGCAAGTGGAATGCCACGAAGATAAGCCTCGAGAACCTGAATAGTTATTTCCAACTCGGCGTGAGCCCCCGCTACCAGTCGATTCCTTCACCCGCTGAACCGCGTGTGGACTTGGAGGGGATCGCGCCGGGGGACCAGCTCTCCCATGCCGTGTGGCACACGTACAACCCGGCCCCCGAAACGGAGGCACTCAAGGCATCGCCCGGCGAATTCTATCGGTTCCGATCCCACTATCCCTTGCGAAGGGAATACCGGGCGTATACCATCGCCAACGCGAATCCCTTGGCCGCGCGTGTTTTGAACGCACTTGGTTTTCAGTAACCATCCTTTCCGATTACAGGTAAAATACATTCTTTAAAATAGAACGGATAAATAACCGGAAATTGTTCGAATTTAGCGATTCCTGTTTTTTTATTGGACGAAAAAAGGTAAATTCGCGTTGCGGACCAAATCAATGTCAACTCCCTTTTATAAAGCGTAATAATATTTTGAACTAAATTTATAATTTCTCACAACATGAAAAGAAAATCTCGTATTTTATCCCTGCTGTTGGTTCTAGGGGTTGCCCTTTTTGCCACCTCTTGCAGCAGCAAGTTGAAGCCGCTTACGCGAAACAACTTTAATGTAACGCCTTCACCACTCGAAACAGTGGGTAACCAAATTCCCGTGACTGTTAACGGAACTTTCCCAGAAAAATGGTTTCACAAAAATGCCATTATCACCATCACCCCCGTACTCAAGTATGGCGATAACCAAGAGGTAGTGGGTACGCCGTATAGCTACCAAGGTGAAAATATATCCGGAAACCGGATAACCGTGCCGCAGAACAGGGGTGCCAACGTGACCATGAATTCTACGTTCGGCTACCTTCCCGAGATGCAATCGTCCGAGCTGTACCTTCGCTTCGATGGGAGTATCAAGAATAAGCGTTCTGTGCTGCCTGACCTGAAGGTGGCCGACGGGGTAATTGCCACGTCAGCCTTGGCCGATGTGAAAACGACCGCGCCATCGGTAGCACCCGACGGGTTCCAGCGCATTATTCAAGATGCCCAAGAAGCCAGTATCATGTTCGTGATCGAACAGGCTAATCTTCGCCAGAGCGAATTGAACAAGAGGGACGTGAACGAATGGAAACGCCGGGTAGAAGAAGCATTTAACGATCCCAGGCAGAACGTGAACGTGGAAGTATCGGCATACGCCTCACCCGACGGGGGATTGTCGCTTAACGAGCGCTTGGCCGCCCAACGCGAGCGGAACACTTCCAATTACTTGGAAAGCGAGTTGAACCGAAGGAACATCAATACCGACGTGTTCGCGCACTATACCGCGCAGGACTGGGAAGGATTTAGCCAACTCGTTGCCGCCTCTAACCTTCAAGACAAGGAACTCATCTTACGCGTGCTGGAGATGTATCCCGACTCCGAAACACGCGAACGGGAGATCAAGAACATCTCGTACGTGTTCGAGGATTTGGCAGAAACCATCCTTCCGCAATTGCGCCGTTCACGGATTATAGCCAACATCGAGATCATCGGTAAATCCGACGAAGAGATCATGACCGCGTGGAATAACAACCCCAAAGAGCTATCCGTGGAAGAACTGCTCTATGCCTCCTCCCTGACCGACGATGAAAGCGTGAAAGAACGCGTGTACCAGTACGTGACAGCCAACTTCACCAACGATTACAGGGGATGGAACAACATCGGGACCATGTTCTTCAAGCAGGGCGACTACGCGAAGGCCGCGCAGTCATTCGACCGGGCAGCGCAAGTGAACCCCGCTGCCCCCGAAGTAAACATGAACAAGGCACTCCTGGCCATCATGAATAACGACCTGACTACCGCCAACGAGTTGCTGGGAAGATCTGCCGGCGCCGACGGGCTGGACAGTGCCATGGGCCTCCTCAACCTGTTGCAGGGTAATTACAACCAAGCCGTGGGAGCTTACGGCAACACCAAGAGCAACAACGCGGGCCTCGCGCAACTGCTAGTAAGGGACTACAATCAAGCCAAGCTGACACTGGAAACCGTGGATAATCCCGATGCCGTCACCGCGTACCTGCTGGCCGTGATCGCGGCTCGTACCAATAACTTCAACGACGTGGCTGCTAACCTGCGCACGGCCATTGGCCGCGACAGAAGCATCGCCGTGAAGGCATTGAACGACCTGGAATTCGCGAAATACCGGACTAACCAAGAGTTCTTGTCGATTGTAGGTTAAATCGCGACGCGCGGTCAAACCATACCAAAAAAGAGGGCGAATCATCCACGGTTCGCCCTCTTTCCTATGTGATGGCGCTTGGTTTCACAATGAAAGTGCCCCCCCGTAAGCCGGTTAGCGTTCGCGTGGCCGACGCGCGCTAAAAATAGGGCAAAACCCGCAAAATTGTCGTTTTTTTTGTTAACTTTACCTTGAGATTTGACGTTATGTACTTTCTTTCGGGTTATAGCAGTTTCTTGGAACCCACTGCATACAAGCAAGGTACCCCGTTCACGTTTCACTTCTCACTTAACGGATACACTATGAGTCGGTCATTCCTTTTTTTTATTCTTGTTTTTGCAGCCGCGGGATCTCGCGCCGAGAAGCCCTCATCGGCAACGAGAACACAAGTTGACAGCGTGTTGGAACTTTCTTATAATAGTTACGCCACGATGGATATACACTCCAGCCTCAGCCACGCGATGGAAGCAGTGTCACTCAGCGAGCAGATTGGCTACTCCAAGGGAAAAGCACGGGGGAATTTCTACATCGCGCAAGTGATGTGGAGCCTCGGGGAGAATGGAGAGGCAATCGAGTACCTTCACCGCGCGGAACGAGAACCTTACGTGGCCGGCGACTTGATACTGCTCTCGGAAATTAACCGCGTGAAAGGGCGCACGTACGGCTCCATGAAGTTATACGAACTCTCCGTGAACGAGTTTAAAAAGGGATTGCGTCATATCCATCAAATTGATACGGAGTTCGAAAGAAAATACCTCGCGAGTTTGGCCTATGACAACCTTTCCACCGCGTACGCCTTGCAAGAGGTTCCTGATTCGGCGTTGCATTACTTGCAGAAAAACAAAGAACTGCTCGAGAGCATGACCGAAGAACGGCTTTTTAGGAATAAGGTAAACCTTTACGCGCAACTTGGAAAAGAACATGCCAACCGGGCTGACTATGATTCGGCTGTTTACTATTTTAACACGGCTCTCGAGTTAGCGGATAGTAATAATTACCCCTATACCTCGTGGATTTACTTGGAATGGGGTAATATGAATAGGAATCAAGGCCTTCTCGACTCGGCCTTGGTAAAGTGTCGTTGGGGGTTGGAGAACCTTGAAAAGACACGGCTAAAGAACGAGCTGCCCGCGTTTTACAGTGCCCTGCGAGATATATACATGCTAAAAGGAAACAGTGATTCGGCTTTGGTATACCAGCAGAAGAAAATAACGATCGAAAATGAACTGGGAACAGCCAACAAGAGGGCCTTGGATAAGGCGGTTCAGATTCTTTTGAGTGAAGAGAAGGGATACCAAAAGTTATTTCTTAACCGGGCCAAATCGATGCTGTTCGCCGCGCTCGTACTCCTTGCCTTGTTGGCCTCGGGAGGTTGGGTTGCATGGCGCAGGCGTTACCGTCGCATCTCAGAGAAAGAGCGGGAAATGGAAGAGGTGTTCGACGAGAAACGGGGCAACGCGCTGGAAGAGGTGATCGATTTGGCCAAGAAAAACGACAATTCATTCCTCCCCCGCTTCATGGAGTTGTTCCCTAATTTTACCCAAAATATCTACCTGCGCCATCCCAACCTGACGCAATCGTCTTTCCTGTTTTGCACGTATATCTTTCTGCATTTCTCGTCAAAGGAGATCGCGGAATGCCTCTTCGTGGAACATAAGTCGGTGCAAACAAGAAAAAACCGTCTTCGCAAACAATTGGGAATGCCCCGTAATACCGACCTGTATCAATACATGCGATGGCTGGATGAGCCACTCACCGAAAATTCCCCAGAGCCCTCCGCGTATCCCGAATTCTTTTAGTATCTTCGCGTTCTTTTGTATAACGATTGACAGACAGCAAATAACATGATGAATTTTGTGGAAGAACTCCGTTGGCGCGGCATGATTCACGAGGTCATGCCCGGGACGGAAGAGGAATTAATGAAAGGGCAAACGTCAGGCTACTTGGGCATTGATCCCACGGCCGACTCCCTGCATATCGGGCACTTGGTTGGCGTGATGATGTTAAAGCATTTTCAGCGCGCGGGACACACGCCGGTAGCGCTCGTGGGGGGTGCCACGGGCATGATCGGTGACCCTTCGATGAAATCGGCCGAGAGGAACCTGCTCGATGAAGCAACATTGAAGCACAACCAGGAGGCCATCAAGACGCAACTGGGCAAGTTCCTCGATTTTGAAAGCGATATTCCCAATAAGGCTCTTTTGGTGAATAATTACGACTGGATGAAAGAGTATACTTTCCTCAACTTCATTCGCGATATCGGTAAACACATTACCGTGAACTACATGATGGCCAAGGATTCGGTGAAAAAACGGATCAGCGGCGAATCGGGCGAAGGGATGTCTTTCACTGAATTTTCGTACCAACTCCTCCAAGGGTATGATTTCCTGCATCTTTACCGCGATAAGGGATGCATCATCCAGCTTGGCGGTTCGGACCAATGGGGAAATATCACCACCGGTACCGAATTGATTCGTCGCGTGGAAGGTGGTGAAGCATACGGGTTGGTTTGCCCCCTCATTACAAAGGCTGATGGTGGCAAGTTCGGGAAGACCGAGAGCGGTAACGTGTGGCTCGACCGCCGTTACACGTCGCCTTACAAGTTCTACCAGTTCTGGCTCAACGTGAGCGACGCCGACGCCGAGAAGTACATCAAGATATTTACCTCCCTCTCCCGCGAAACCATCGAGGCGCTGGTGGCCGAGCAAGAGTCGGCACCTCACGCGCGCCCTTTGCAGAAACGGTTGGCCGAAGAGATCACCGTGATGGTGCATTCTCGTGAGGATTATGATATGGCCGTCAGCGCGTCGGAGATCCTGTTCGGCAAGTCCACCTCCCAAGAGCTGCGGGCGATTGACGAGGAGACCTTCTTGCAGGTATTCGAGGGAGTTCCCCAGTTTACCGTTTCTCGCGATAAACTGGACAAGGGCATCAAAGCGGTAGACCTGCTCACCGAGGAGGCCGCTGTCTTCCCCTCCAAGGGAGAAATGCGCAAGACCGTACAGTCGGGTGGCGTGATGATCAACAAAGAGAAGCTTGAAACGTTTGATGAGCCGATTGGCATCTCCCGCCTGATTGGCGATAAATACCTTCTTGCACAGCGCGGGCGGAAGAACTATTTCTTGCTGATTGCCGATTAATCCTTGAACAGTAAGGGAATCGGCTATTAAAGCCGGATTTGAGAAAAAATCCCTTGAAAATATTTGGTGGATTGGGATTAAAAGTCTATTTTTGCACTGCTTTTCACGAAGCAATCGAGGATTGTCCCATGGTGTAACGGTAGCACTCCTGATTTTGGTTCAGTCAGTCTAGGTTCGAATCCTGGTGGGACAACATTCATTATGATAACCGCCTGCTTTTTTGCAGGTGGTTATTTTTTTACGCGATGAACAGCGCTCGCCATCGCACGTTTTTTTCCGGTAGGTTCCAAAAAAAAGCTGCCATAAATATACGACAGCTTTTTTACGAATGTTAATAAATTGGGTATTATTTCGAATAGCTCTCCTTGTAGTAAGCAGCGTTGTTCAAATAATCATAGCTTTCTTTAACGCCTTCAAGCGGGGTGCCCGTGTATCTTTCGACTTCCACGATCATGTATTTCGCGCCGGATTCATCCACGTTATTAAAAATGTTCTCGAAATCCACCTTGCCGCTTTTGCCAATCTCGGTTTCGTCTTTGATATGAAGCAATTCAAAACGGCCGGGATACTTGTTGAAATAAGCAACCGGGGTCTGTCCACCCTCTATTACCCAGTAGACGTCCATCTGGAAGAATACTTTGTCAGGGTCGGTGTTCTCGAGCATGTAGTCGTACATCAACTCTCCTTCAATCTCGGTAAACTCGAAGTTGTGGTTATGATACCCGAAGCGCATGCCGGCAGCGTTACACCGTTCGCCGATCTGGTTGTAATAGTCGCAGTAGGCTTGAAGATCTACCAACGTGGCCGGGGTAGGCATCCAAGGCACCACGATGTACTTCATGCCCGCGTCTTTGTGTGCTTGAATAGCAGTATCCCACCATGCCCAGGTCTCATCCCAATTAGTTTCTGCCGGGTTATCGGCCAAGGGTCTTGATGTGTGTGAAGAGAGCACTTCCATGCCCGCGTCCTCGATCGATTTCTTAAAGTCGGCAGGCGACATGCCGTAAAACTGCCCCTCGTTATACCCGGCGGCTTCCACGCCTGTATAGCCCATTTCTGCTACCGCGGCAATGGTAGCGTCATAATCAGCGCGGATGTCATCGCGCACGGAGTATAGCTGCACGTAAATGTCCTTGCCTTTCGTGGCGGTTTCTGTCTTCTGTCCTTGTGTGCAGGCTGAGATCACCAGTAAACCACACAGGAAGATAGCCATAAATGAATAAGATCTTTTTTTCATTATGCTCGTGTTTTTATAAAAATATTCCTGCCGATGGGGCAGGAATATTCTTTCTGATATTTAAATTAATCCAATATTTTAACCCTGATATTTTTAAACCATACATCATCGCCATGATCTTGCAATCCGATGTATCCTTCGCGATCGGGTCCGCCTGCATTGTTTAGCAGTTCAAAAGCCAATGGCCATTTGTCTTGGCTAAATTTACTTGCTTGTAATAAATCGGTCCACTGTTGGGTCCAGAGGTGATACTCGAGCACGTTCTCTTCGTTTTGTCCATGCACGACCGTACCTTTGTATACCATGATAGTACCGGTGTTCCACTCTCCAAATGGTTTTGAGTTTTGTGGATTGGCAGGGATCATGTCATAGAGTGACAACGACTGGCGGTTGTTGTCGACACCCAGTTTGGCGTCTGGGTGATTTTCATTATCAAGTATCTGGGCTTCGGGAGCAGAGATATAGATGGGTTCTAACCTCATCTCTCCGGTATTGGGATCTTTGGCCCGCACTTCTTGCGCGAGGTAGAACACCCCGGAGTTGCTGCCTTTGTCTACTTTCCAGTCGAACTTCAGCTCAAAGTTCCTGAACTTGTGCGCGAAGATGATATCCCCTCCGTCACCGTCTTGTGCTTCACCGCCACCGGAACCGTTAAATTTAATGGATCCGTCTTCAATGGTCCATTTTCCGGGAACATTCTCTTTACCATACCCTCTCCATCCGGTGAAATCCTTCCCGTTGAAGATGTGGATATAGCCATCCGCGTCTGTTTCGAACTGGGATAAATCTACTTGCGGGTTATCCAGAACTTCGTACTCGGGTACGGCACTCTCCGCGGAGTCGACATCATCGGTACTGCTATTCTTCTGAGCACCAGAACCACAAGCTAAAAATACACTTGCAATCATACAGCAACTTAATCCAAAAATAATCTTTTTTATTTTCCTCATAACTGTTTTCTTTTGATAAACTGATATAAAATTTTCAATAAAGGGAACAACGGTTCAACAAACTGTCAACCGCTGTTCCCTATTCACTCTTCAATTACGGCATGGCCGGTAGTTGCCATCCGTTCTGGTAAGTATGCTTGATCATCTCGTTGGCATACTCCACCGCGTTCACGGGATCGGTCCAGGTCTTGTCGAACGTGGGGTGTCCATCGGTGATCTTGAATCCATCTTCAATGATGGTACGCACGGTCGCGTCAGCCGGGATATTGGTGAAACGCATGTTTTCACCATCCCAGTGAAGCTCTTGGTTCAATGCTTGCAGTCTCACGGCGAGCACGCCCATCACGACCATCTCGTTGAATGGACCTGCCTCGGAGAAAGGAGAGGCCGTTTCTACGCGATTCGCGGGAGATTCTTTACAGGCACGCGCCCAGTCCATCTCATGTGAAAGGGTCACTTCACGCTGCGTCTTTGGTGAGCTGGGAGTACGTCCCGATACCAGCCAAGGGTTCACGCCGTAGCATCCGCAGATGAGGGTGTCCTTGGTACCGTGGAAGATAACACCACCGCCACTGTCGTTCAGGTTTTTCCCCGCCGGAACACCTTCGGGGCGCATGGGCTGTAGCCCGCCATCGTACCAGTATACTTCCACCTCGGGCATGGCCACCTTGGGCATGTTATCCCGGGCGGGGAACACGTACTTCACCATCTGGGCGCTAGGTGCGCTATCGGTAAGCAGCATCGTGGACGATCCTTGTACTTTAGTGGGGTAACCCAAGTTCAGCCCTTTAAACACGGGGTGCAGGATGTGGCATGCCATATCGCCGAGGGCACCCGTGCCGAAATCCCACCATCCGCGCCAGTTCCACGGGTGGTAAATCTCGTTGAAAGGACGCTTCTTTGCCGGCCCGATAAAGAGATCCCAATCGAGGGTCTTTGGTACGCGGTGTGTTTCTTTCGGGATCATGAGTCCTTGCGGCCAAATGGGACGGTCGGTAAATGCTTCCACTTTTGTCACTTCACCGATCTGTCCGTCATGGATCCAGTCGATTACCTGACGAACGCCCGGGCCCGACGACCCTTGGTTCCCCATGCTGGTAGCCACTTTGTGCTTGTCTGCCAGCCTGGTGAGCAATCGAGACTCGTACACGCTGTGCGTGAGTGGCTTCTGTACATACACGTGCTTGCCCATCGTCATCGCGTCGGCAGTAATGATCGCGTGCGTATGGTCGGAAGTAGCCACCACCACCGCGTCCATGGTCTTGCCCAGCTCGTCGTACATCTTGCGGTAATCGTAGTATTTCTTCGCGTTGGGATACTTGTCGAACACGCGCTTGCTATATCTCCAGTCCACATCGCACAGTCCCACGATGTTCTCGCTTTGCAGGTTATTGAGGTTAGCATTTCCCATCCCACCCACGCCCACGCCGACAATGTTGAGCTTGTCACTGGGGGCCTTGTAGCCCATACTCTTTCCTAGTACCGAAGAGGGTACAACCGTTAAACCGGCAGCAGCTATCGCACCGGTTTCTAAAAATTTTCTCCTTGAAATTTTAGATGACATAAGAATTTTTTTTAGGTTTAATGTTAGTGAATCGTTGTTATTCTCTGGTTATTTCTTCTCTATCTTTATCCCAGTACATGGTTCTACCTTCGAGGTATGCCCTTGTTCCCATGTGCGCCGTGATGGCCTCCTCGAAAGCTTGATCGATCCCGCACGAGGGTTCTTCTCCGGTACGGATGCAATCGAGCCACTCCTTTATATGCAGGAACGTGGTATTGTATCGTTTTCCCCCAATGAAGGAGTAGAGCAAGCCCCGTTCAGCGAAATACCTTTCGGTCGCGGTGGATACAGCATCCACGCTTTGCCCGGGGAGGTAGGTGTAAAAGGGTTCACCGGGCTTGATGATGCCTTGGTCTATTTGTTGACGGTATTGGTCGGAGCGTTGGTCCACGGTCACGGAGAGGGTGTTCCCCACTTCCATGGTGGCATCGTGCCCCATGATCTTCCGGCTGCGGTTGAACTGGTTTGCCAACGTGGCCGAGTAGAGCATGGTCATATCCTTGTCTTTAAACTCGAACACCGTCTGTAGCACGTCGGGCACGGTGCGTCCATCCTTGAAATAGTAGACGCCACCCGACGAGGAGGCCGATGAAGGGATGCCCAGTTTTAGTATCTGGTTCATCGCGTCGTACTCGTGTGTTAACAGGTCGCCGCTGAGCCCCGTGCTGTAATCCCACCAGCAGCGCCAGCGGAAAAAGCGTTCGAGACTAAACTTGTCGCGGGATTCGGGCCCCACGTACTTTGCTAATCCTGCTGAAGTCATGTATTCCATGTACTCCTTCACCCGTTCGGGATCGCCCTCGAATTGTTTCCAGTCGATGGTCTTGGGGTTCGCATCTTGATGGATGGCGTATACCCATGCCCCGTTAGGATCGTTCCGGTTAGTGCCGGTTTCTACCAGTGTAATTTTACCGAGGAGGTCCTTTTCAATGATCTGGCGCGCCCTTTCGTAGGCCTCGATTTGTCGGTTCTGGTGTCCCAGCTGGAATGCCAAACGGGGGTTGTCTTTCGCGATAGACCGTAATGCGTAGGTCTCCGGTACCGTCCACGTCATGGGCTTCTCGAGATAAACGTGTTTACCCGCTTTCAAGGCATCCATGGCCATGGTACCATGCCAATGGTCGGGTGAGGCGATGATCACCGCGTCCACGTCTGGCGAAGCCAGTAGCTCCTTGTAGTGTAGGTAGCGCTTGGGGCGCGCCCCGAATTTCCCGTTTATCCCTTCCCGGTAGACGTTGGCGCCCGCGTCCATCGCTTGGTCCGCGTAGGTATCAAAGATGTCACACACCGCGGTTACCTCTACACGCAGGTCGTCCTGTTCCATGAAGTCCTGGTACCGGGTATTGTTGGGGTTGGCCTTGTTTTGGATAATAAGATTTTCCACGTACTGGGGAGTCGCGAATCCAATGGCTTGCATTAACTGTTCGCCACGGATCCCGAAGCCTATGATCCCTAACCGGATGATACCCGCATCCGAGGATGTAGCCGCGTAAGGGGCCACATCGCTTCGAAAGCGAAACATTTGAGCCGCGTCACGGTTTACCGTCTCCGATTTTTTCTTCCGGTACACGCCATATGCCATCGCCCCTAGCACGGGAACGGTGGCCATCGCTTTTAGCACGTCGCGGCGCCCCTGCGAGACTTTTTTGTCGTTCTCCGGGGTAGGCCGCCCCGTGGGAGTGTTGTCTTGATTACCTTGTATATCGTTTTTTTCTTCGCTCATAACTTATTGCTCCTAACGATGTTCTTACGAAATATTAACCTGTCGAAACCAATGATTTTAGAAGTGGGAAATAGCAGTAAAACGACCATCGTTACCATCAGGATCAAATTCTTATCTACCCACAAGTAAGAGCCCTCTGCCGGTAGAATATATTCGGCAAACAACAAGGGGGGGTGTGACAGGTAGTACAAAAGAAGGAAACAGATAGCACCCACGTATCCTATATTCGTGAACAACCCTAATACCAGTGATAGTCCCACGAGTGTTAACCCCCATGTATTTATAAAGTTAGCCATCGAGAGCATCTCCGGGTTCTCGGCGAGACTCACGAACAAAGAGGCGAAAATCCCTTTAGAATCGATCAGGTATCCGTAAGCCGACCAATTAGGGGTGAACACTTTCGCGAGCCCTTCATATAAAAAATACCATCCGATTAACACACGTAACGTGAATAATGAGTAAAGTTGTAATTTACTGTATTTAATTGATTGCATCTTCGTATGACTAATTAGATTCTACTTTGTGCCAAGTAAAAAACACCGTAAAAGTAAGATAAAATATTTTGAAAAAGAAATTTTTACACTTGGAAAGACCCATTTTCATCAAAAAAATAGTGAAAAAGACTTTTTCCTATCGCTTTCATATTTTCTTGCTGCAAGATTGATAGAAGTCGTTGCCTGAAGTTGGCCCCGCCATGTTATCGCGTGTTTATTTTATACTTTTTAAAAAAGTTTGGTATTCTTCCCAAAGCCCATCAATGGAATATTCTTGGCCTAACACCTTTTTTATGGCACCGTCAAAACTCCACGGGATTACCTCGAGTGCCGTACGATTAAATTTTCTGATAAAATCGTCGTCCTTGGTAGTAAGCCATTCAAGGAAAAACCCGGTAGTTTGATAGCCATCTAGCCAGTGCCCCCCTGCCCGCCTATTGGAAAGTGGGAAGTAACCGTTACGCGCACGTACCGCGTCGGCCACTCCTTCGATGAACGCGAAAAAAGTTCGATTGCTACCGTACGAGCCAATTCCTTGCGGCTCCAACTGAAAGCCATGTACCAGCTCGTGATAGAGAACCCCTTCGGTTTCGTAGAGAACCCGTTCATCCCCGTCCTTCGCGGCTTGTTCTATCCAACGACTGCTATAAAAAATGCTGATTTCCGGCACGCTGCCGCCCTTGGCGGATATCCCGTCCACGTCTTCAATCGTGTAGTTAATTAGACGTACGTCGGGTATGCTGTCAGACGGGCTCCAGTAGAGTGTTTTTACTACACCCAGGATGCTTTCCCGGATGAGCTCTTCCGGGTCGGGTACAATCCGGTTATATATAACCGACCCCGTTGTTTCCGATGCTTTGTTCACGAAGTTTATCTCGGGATAATTGAACAATTCCCATGAATCATTCTCGTCTATCAATACTTTACCGGTTTCGGGGGCGCATCCTGAAACGAGCACGCCCAAAATAATCAAAAAGGTATGCATCATTGCCTTGTGTTAATTTCTGGAAGGACTCTATCTTTCGTAAAAGGATCGAATAGCAAAAGATCCGACCAATTTTGTTCGACAAATGTAATGAATTATCGGTAAAACACGTAACTTTGAGTCATAATTTGCCTTGTACCGGAACAAACAATCCCGTTCGCTTGATTGTTTTCACGTACACGCCTCCTCGTTAAATAGCAGGGAATAAGTTTATTCATGCCTATCACTCGAGGGTTGTCTTGTTGTTAATACGAGGCTGGGAGAGACGGGCTAACTTTAATGATGGATTTAAAATCAAAATAGAATGGCACAACACTCTTTTTTAGGCATGATCGAGCAAAGCATCCGCACCCACTGGGAGATGCCGGCCATGACTGATCTTCAAGGGAAGACGTATTACTACAAGGACGTGGCACGGGAAATAGACCGGTTGCACGATTATTTTGAAAAGGCGGGCATTCACAAGGGCGACAAGGTGGCACTTTGCGGCAAGAACTCCGCGAACTGGGCCATCGCTTTTTTCGCCATCCTTTCCCACGGGGCGGTGGCGGTGAGTATCTTGCACGAGTTTGACACGGAGAGCGTGCGGTTTATCGTGGATCACTCCGACTCGAAGTTCTTTTTCGCGGACGAGAGCATCTGGGACCTGCTCGACAAAGACGGGGTACCCAAGGTGGAAAGCGTACTTTCGCTCGACGATTTCTCGCTGCTAAAATCGTCGAACGAACAGCTCGATCGGTTTCACTGGGATGCATCCTCCTATTTTGACGCGAAGTACAGCAAAGGCTTTTTGGTGAACGACCTCGCGTTCCGCGCCGATAAACCCGAAGAACTGGCGGTGATCAATTACACCTCGGGGACCACCAGTAGCCCTAAAGGGGTGATGATTCCTTACCGGAGCCTCTGGTCGAATACCAAGTTTGCCAACGACAACCTGGAGTTCATCCGCTCCGGCGACAACATCGTCTGCATGCTCCCCATGGCGCATACCTATGGCCTGGCTTTCGAGATCCTCAACTCCATCTCGATGGGATGTCACATCCATTTCCTGGGTAAAACCCCTTCGCCCAAGGTACTGCTCGAAGCATTTGCCCATGCAAAGCCCAAGCTGGTCCTGGCGGTTCCCTTGATCATCGAAAAAATCGTGACAAGGAACGTGTTCCCCAAGTTGAAGAAGGGGGCTGCCTCTTTCTTGATCAGGATTCCTTTATTGAACGAGATCGTTTATTCCAAGGTACGGAAGTCGATGATGGACTTCTTCGGTGGCAACCTGGTAGAGGTGGTAATCGGTGGCGCGGCATTGAACGCCGACGTGGAACGGTTTCTACGGAAGGTACGGTTCCCCTATACCGTGGGCTACGGCATGACCGAGTGCGGCCCCCTTATCTCGTACGCGTACTGGACAGCGTTCAAGGAGCGTTCTTGCGGGAAGGTGGTCGACCGGATGCAGGTGAAGATCGACTCCCCCGATCCCGAAAACGTGGCGGGTGAAATCCTGACCAAGGGAGCCAACGTGATGCTCGGGTACTACAAGAACGACGAAGCCACCCGGGAGGCATTTACTGCCGATGGTTGGTTAAAGACGGGTGACCTGGGAACGTTGGACAAGGACAACGTTGTCTTTATACGGGGGCGGGACAAGAACATGATTCTCGGTGCCTCGGGGCAGAATATCTACCCGGAAGAGATTGAGGAGCGTATCAATGCCTCTCCCTTCGTGGAGGAGTCGCTCGCCATCGAAGAAGAAGGCAAGATTATCGCGCTGATCGTCCCTAACCGGGATGCCCTCGAAGAAAACGGCATCGCTAAAAATGAATGGGATACCTTTTTCCTGCAAGTAGTTGCTGATCTAAACACGAAGTTGCCAGCCTACAGCCGACTTTCCTCGTTTCGCCTTCAAGAGGAGGAGTTCGAAAAAACGCCCAAGCGAAGCATTAAACGGTTCAAATACCAAAAATAAGGGTGCCTTGCCCACCCGTGACCTGATTTCCAAGTAGGGCCAAAAAAGAATCAGGGAATCGCGAATCCTCGCCATTCCCTGATTACTTTTACACGTGTCCCGATCACGGAACGTCATTATTCGTGGAACAGTCAATATTCGTTCCAGCTCTTGATATGAATATCCTCGGGCGCCATCGTGCAGAACGCGGTGATGAACGCGCTCGCCAACCGGGCGTTGGTAATCAACGGGATGTTGTAATCCACCGCGCCCCGGCGAATGATATAGCCGTTGGTAAGCTCACGGCGGGTCACGTCCTTGGGAATGTTGATGATGAGGTCGAACTGCTTGTCGGCGATCATCTGCTGGATGTTGTTCTCTCCATCCTCGTCGGGCCAGTTCACGTCGGTCGCCTTGATGCCGTTATCCAGAAGGAACCGGCACGTGCCGTGGCTGGCGTATAGGTCGTACCCTTTTGCACCCAGCAGCTTGCACGCCTCCAAGAGGTCCACTTTCGATTTCATCTCGCCCGAGGAGATCAGGATTCCCTTCTTGGGTAGGCGGTATCCCACGGAGAGCATCGACTTGAGGATCGCTTCGGAGTAGTCGTCTCCGATACATCCCACTTCGCCGGTAGAGGCCATATCCACGCCCAGCACCGGGTCGGCGTTCTGCAGGCGGGAGAAGGAGAACTGCGACGCCTTCACGCCGATATACTCCAAATCGAACACAGAGCTATCGGGTTTGTTATAGGGTGCCTTCAGCATCACCCGGGTGGCGGTCTCGATAAAATTATGCTTTAACACTTTGGAGACGAACGGGAAGGAGCGGGAAGCCCGCAGGTTGCACTCGATCACCTTGATATCGTTGTTCTTGGCCAGGTACTGTATATTGAACGGGCCGCTGATGTTTAGCTCCTTCGCGATCTGTTTCGAGATCTTTTTCACCCGGCGCATCGTCTCGAAGTAAATCTTTTGGGCAGGAAACACCAGGGTGGCATCGCCCGAGTGAACGCCGGCGAACTCCACGTGCTCGGAGATGGCGTATTCTACCACCTCTCCCTCGTTGGCTACCGCGTCGAACTCGATCTCCTTGGCATTCTGCATGAAGCTGGATACCACTACCGGGAACTCCTTCGACACGTTCACCGCCATCTTCAAGAAGGTGCGCATCTGCTCCTTGTCGTAGCACACGTTCATGGCCGCGCCCGAGAGCACGTAGGAGGGGCGGATCAATACCGGGAAGCCCACCTCGTCCACGAACGCGTCGATCTCCTCGAAGCTGCTCATCTCCTTCCAGCGAGGCTGGTCGATGCCCAGTTCGTCGAGCATGGCCGAGAACTTGTGCCGGTTCTCCGCCCGGTCGATCGACAAGGGGGAGGTCCCCAAGATAGGCACGTCCTGGCGGTATAGCTTCATCGCGAGGTTATTGGGTATCTGTCCCCCCACCGAGACGATCACCCCTTTCGGGTTCTCGATATCGGCCACGTCGAGCACTCGCTCGAAGGTAAGCTCGTCGAAGTAGAGCCGGTCGCACACGTCGTAGTCGGTCGACACCGTCTCGGGGTTGTAATTGATCATCACCGACTCGTAGCCGAGATCGCGTGCCGTTTGCACCGCGTTCACCGAGCACCAGTCGAACTCCACCGACGAGCCGATGCGGTAGGCACCCGACCCCAAGACGACCACCGTCTCCTTGCCTCCTCGCTCCGGGAGATAATTTTCTCCCGCGCCATACGTGAAATAGAGGTAGTTGGTTTTGTCGGGATGTTCAGACGCGACAGTGTTGATGCGCCGCACGATGGGTGTCACGTGAAGGCTTTTCCGGTGTTCCCGCACCCGGATCAGTTCGTTTTCCAGCGTCCCTTCCGGTTCTTCCACGAAGCGGGCGATCTGGAAGTCGGAAAAACCGAGCCGCTTCGCTTCCCGAAGCACCTCTTCCGGGAGTTCTTCAATCCGTTGGTAGCCGGCCAATATTTTCGAATAGTTATGGATGTTTTCCAGCTTCTCCAAGAACCACCGATCGATCTTTGTCAGTTCCCCGATCCGCTCCACGGTGACCCCCTTCTCCATCGCGTCGGCGATGGCGAAGATACGCAGGTCGGTCGGCTTCGACAGCGCGTCCTCCAGGTTGTCGAACGTGAGCTCCCTATTTCCCACGAAGCCGTGCATCCCCTGCCCTATCATGCGCAGCCCTTTCTGGATGACCTCTTCGAAGGATTGGCCTACCGACATGATCTCGCCCACCGACTTCATGGAGGAGCCAATCTCGTGGCTTACCCCGTAGAACTTGTTCAGGTCCCATCTCGGTATTTTCACGATCATGTGCTCCACTTTTGGCGGCAGGTACGCCGAGTTGGGCGTCCCCATCTCGCCAATCTGGTCAAGCGTGTATCCCAGTGCCAGCTTGGTGGCCACGAACGCGAGCGGGTATCCCGACGCCTTGGATGCCAGTGCCGAAGAGCGGCTCAGGCGGGCGTTGATCTCGATGATGCGGTAGTCGTTGGTCTCCGCGTTAAAGCCGTACTGGATATTGCACTCTCCCACGATGCCGATATGGCGCACCACACGGCGGGCCACGTCTTCCAGCATATTCACCTGCTCGCGGGTGAGGGTGATGATCGGGGCTACCACGATGCTCTCGCCGGTGTGGATGCCCAGCGGGTCGAAGTTCTCCATCGGCACCACCGTGAAGCAATGGTCGTTCTTATCGCGGATCACCTCGAATTCGATCTCCTTCCACCCTTTCAAGCTCTCTTCCACCAGGATCTGGTCGGAAAAGGAGAGCGCGCTCTTGCACAGCTCAATAAACTCCCGCTCGGTGGCGCAGATGCCCGATCCTTGTCCCCCCAGCGCGTAGGCGGAGCGGACCATCACCGGGAACCCGATATCACGGGCTGCCTGCAGGGCGTCGTCAAGGCTTTCCACCGCCCGCGATACCGGCGTCTTGGCATCGATCTCGTCGAGCTTCTTCACGAACAGGTCGCGGTCTTCGGTGATCATGATCGCTTCTACCGTGGTGCCCAGCACCCGCACGTCGTACTTATCGAGCGTGCCGTTGGTGTACAGCTCCGTGCCGCAGTTCAGCGCGGTCTGCCCCCCGAAGGCCAGCAAAATGCCGTCGGGCCGTTCTTTTTCGATCACCTTTTCCACGAAATAGGGAGTGATGGGCAGGAAGTAAACGGTATCGGCCACCCCTTCCGAGGTCTGTATCGTGGCGATATTGGGATTGATAAGCACCGTTTCGATGCCCTCTTCGCGCATCGCTTTCAGTGCCTGTGAGCCGGAGTAGTCAAACTCCCCGGCCTGTCCGATCTTGAGGGCACCGGAGCCCAGTAAAACGACTTTCTTAATTGATTTATCCATTCTTCGTTACTAACTATATCTATTATTCTTTTTTATTTATCATTTACTTACGTTCCACCTATGCTATTTTATAGCTAAATATCGCGACTGCCACTATTTAGTGACCCAAATCATCACATCATCACATCATCGAATCGGCAAAGATAACCCTTCTCCCCGGATAAACCGTGCTATGGTTCCGCGAACTCCCCCCAGTGCTTGATCGCGATATCCTCGGGCCCGATCCGACAGAACGCCTTGATAAAAGCACTGGCCAACCGCGCGTTGGTGATGAGCGGGATGTTGTGATCGATGGCGCCGCGACGTATCTTGTACCCGTTGGTAAGCTCCCGTTCGGTGAGGTTCTTGGGGATATTGATGATCAGATCGAACTTCCGTTCGGCAATCATCCGGTCGACCCTCGGCTCCGCTTTCTCGTCGGGCCATGCCACGCTGGTGCTCGTGACACCGTTCTCCTCGAGGAAACGGTGTGTCCCACGGGTGGCATAGAGCGTGTAACCATGCTCTTGTAAGAGCCGGCAAGCGTCGAGCAGTGCCACTTTCGACCGGGTACCACCCGACGAAACCATGACGCTCTTTTCCGGCACGCGGTACCCTACTGCCAGCATTGCCGTGAGCAACGCGTCGTCGAAATGGGTACCGATCGCCCCCACTTCACCGGTCGATGCCATGTCCACCCCCAGCACGGGGTCTGCCTTCTGAAGGCGGGTAAAGGAGAACTGGGGCGCCTTGATGCCGACGTAGTCCAGCTCGAAGGCTGACTTCCCGGGCTTCTCTACCGGGATCTCGAGCATCACTTTCGTTGCCAGCTCTATGAAGTTTATTTTCAATACTTTTGAAACGAACGGGAACGACCGGGATGCCCGGAGGTTACACTCGATCACCTTGATGTCGTTCTCTTTTGCCAAGAACTGGATGTTGAAGGGGCCGGAGATCTCGAGTGCCCGGGCAATCTCCCGGGTGATCTGCTTGATCCTTCGTACCGTCTGCACGTATATTTTTTGCGGCGGGAACTGGATGGTGGCGTCGCCCGAGTGTACCCCGGCAAACTCCACGTGTTCGGAGATGGCATACACGATTAATTCGCCGTCCCGGGCTACCGCGTCCATCTCGATCTCCTTCGCCTCCTCGATAAATTCCGAGACCACCACGGGGTATTCGCTCGACACCTCGGTAGCCAGCGTGAGGAAGCGCTCCAGCTCGTCGCGGTTGGAACAGACGTTCATGGCCGCACCCGAGAGCACGTAGGAGGGACGCACCAAGAGGGGGAACCCCACCTCGTTGGCAAACCCGTGAATCTCTTCCAGGCGGCTCATCTCTTTCCAGCGGGGTTGGTCGATACGTAACCGGTCGAGCATCGAAGAAAATTTGTGGCGATCTTCCGCGTTATCGATACTGCTTGCCGAGGTGCCCAAGATGGGTACTCCCTCCCGGTGGAGGCCCACCGCCAAGTTATTGGGGATCTGCCCTCCCACGGAGAGGATCACGCCGCGGGGGTTCTCCAGCTCCACGATATCCATCACCCGTTCGTGCGACAGTTCATCGAAGTAGAGCCGGTCGCACACGTCGTAGTCGGTCGATACCGTCTCTGGGTTATAGTTGATCATCACCGAGCGGTATCCTGCCTCGCGTACCGTGTTGAGCGCGTTCACCGAGCACCAGTCGAACTCCACGGACGAGCCCACCCGGTAGGCTCCCGACCCGAGCACGATCACCGAGCGATGATCTCCGGTGTATTGCACGTCGTCCTCGGTGCCGTTATAGGTGAGATAAAGGTAGTTGGTGCGTGCCGGGTACTCCGCCGCCAAGGTATCGATCTGTTTCACCACCGGGCGGATGCCTTGTTGTTTCCGATAATCCCGGAGTACCGCCTCGTCCATCGGGTGGGTCATCCCTTTTTGGAGGGCCCGGGCCACTTGCAAGTCAGAAAACCCTTGCTGTTTGGCACGGCGCAGTAATTCATTAAAAAGAGCCTGTTTTTTGTCACGTGCCGCGTGGCTTGAAGCTGCATCGTCCACGGGAACCCCGTCACGATGCAGGGGGATCGATTCCGGTGGAAGGGCTTCGAGTGCCTCGGCGGTATCCACGATATCGCGCAGCCGCTGCAAGAACCAGCGGTCTATCTTGGTTAGCGCGTGGATTTGATCGATGGTATATCCCTCCCGGAAAGCCTTGCTGATCACGAAAATTCGCTGGTCGGTAGGTTCTTGGAGTGCCTGGCCTACTTGATCTATTTTCAGTTCTTTGTTCTCCACGAAGCCTTGCATCCCCACCCCGATCATGCGGAGCCCTTTCTGGATGGCCTCCTCGAAGGTGCGGCCGATGGCCATGATCTCGCCTACCGACTTCATCGAGGAGCCGATCTCCCGGGAGACGCCGCTAAATTTCCCGAGGTCCCAACGAGGGATCTTCACCACGACGTAGTCGAGTGCCGGCTCGAAGAAGGCGCTGGTGGACCCGGTGACCGAGTTCTTCAGGTCGAACAACCCGTAGCCCAACGCGAGCTTGGCAGCCACGAACGCCAGCGGGTAGCCGGTGGCCTTCGATGCCAAGGCAGAGGAGCGGCTCAACCGCGCGTTGACCTCGATCACCCGGTAGTCTTCCGATGCCGGGTCTAACGCGTATTGCACGTTACACTCTCCCACGACGCCTATATGGCGCACGATCCGGATAGCCAGCTCCCTCAGCTTATGGTACTCCGTGTTGGAGAGTGTTTGGGAGGGAGCCACCACGATGCTCTCGCCGGTATGGATCCCCAGCGGGTCGAAGTTCTCCATGTTACAGACGGTGATGCAGTTGTCGTACCGGTCCCGCACCACCTCGTATTCAACTTCTTTCCATCCTTTCAACGATTTCTCGATCAGCAACTGTTCGGAATAATTCAACGCTTTTTCCGCGAGTGCTTCCAGCTGTTCCCGGTTGTCGCAAAAGCCGGAGCCGAGTCCTCCCAGCGCGTAGGCTGCCCGAACAATCACCGGGTACCCCAAGCGATCCGCCCCTTCCAAGGCGTCGTCAACGGTAGAGACAGCCACGCTTTGTATGGTCTTTACATCGATCTCCTGCAATTTCTTCACGAAAAGCTCCCGGTCTTCGGTATCCATGATGGCTTGCACCGGTGTACCGAGCACCTTGACCCCCTGTTTCTCGAAAATGCCTGAATTATGAAGCTTCACCCCGCAGTTTAACGCGGTCTGTCCGCCGAATGCCAGCAGGATCCCGTCGGGGCGTTCCCGCTTGATTACCTTCTCCACGAAAAAGGGGGAGACCGGCAAGAAATAGATCTTATCGGCCACCCCCTCCGAGGTCTGCACCGTGGCGATATTGGGATTGATGAGGATGGTTTCTATCCCTTCCTCCCGCAGCGCCTTGAGTGCCTGTGATCCGGAGTAATCGAACTCGCCCGCCTCGCCAATCTTGAGCGCCCCGGATCCCAACACAAGTACTTTTTTTATCGAATTATTCATCGTCTATTATTTAGGAATTTCACGATTTAATAATTTCAAAATTTAAAGATTCCAGATTCAATCATTAAATCGGCACATTAATCACATTGGCACATTAATCACATTGGCACATTAAATTATAAAACTCCTCGAAAAAGAACCGCGTGTCGGTCGGCCCTCCCTTTGCTTCGGGGTGAAACTGCACCGAGTAAAACGGCTTGTGCTTATGCCGTATTCCCTCGTTGGTGCCGTCGTTCATATTCACGAACCACGGTTCCCAGTCGCTCCCCAACGTGGTTTCATCCACCGCGTAGCCGTGATTTTGTGAGGTGATAAAGCATTGGTTACTCCCTACCCTTCGCACCGGCTGGTTATGCCCCCGGTGGCCATACGTTAGCTTGTAGGTGGTGGCCCCTGCTGCTTTTGCCAAGAGCTGGTTGCCCATGCAGATCCCGAAAACCGGTTTCTCCCGGTTCATTGCCTCCCGGATATGTGACACGGTGATGTCGCAATGGTTCGGATCGCCCGGCCCGTTAGAGATCACCACCCCATCGTGGTCGATCCGGCTGAAGTCGTAATCCCAAGGGACACGAATCAGGCGTATTCCTTGGTTAACCAGCTCCCGCACGATGTTGAGTTTCGTACCGCAATCCACCAACACCACCACGCGGCTACCGTGGCCGTATTCGATCACCTCGCTACAGCTCACCTTCGCCACCAAGTTGGTTAACGCCGGATCGATGAAAGCCACTTTATCCTCTTCCTCGCCACGCGCGATCTTCCCCAGCATGGAGCCTTTTTCACGGAGCACCTTGGTCAGCTGCCGGGTGTCCACCCCGCTGATCCCGGGCACTCCCGCCTCTTTTAACCAATCGCCCAGGCTTCTCTTCCCGTTCCAATGCGAGTATTCATCGGAGTAATCTTGCACGATGAGCCCGCTCGCGTGAATACGTTCGGACTCAAAAAAATCGGAAATTACGTCTGTTTCGCTGTTCGCGGGAACTCCGTAATTTCCGATTATGGGATATGTGAGCGTTAAAATTTGTCCTTTGTAGGAGGGGTCTGTCAAGCTTTCGGGATACCCTACCATTGCTGTATTGAAAACCACTTCTCCCGATGTTGCCGTATCGGCCCCAAATGACCGTCCCTGAAAAACCATCCCGTTTTCAAGGATCAATCGCACCGGTCTGTACCTATCATCCATAGTGCGTACATTATAATTATTATGTGAGGTTGATATCTTATGATATTAGGACACAAAGGTAGAAAAAATATGGAAACCGCGCAATGGCCCGGCATGAAAAAAAGTAGGCGATGAACCTGTTCGCGATACTACCGGCCGCGGGCAGAAGAGGAATTGGTTTGTTTTTGTCGGCTTTTTTCCGTATATTGAGAATCGAATATTACGATTAATTATACCGATTCGTTTTTATAAGAATGAACAATCAATAAGAACGTTTGTGGTTTTTTAACGAAATCAAATCAATTTAGAATGTTTAATTAGGTATAATCCGTCGTCTATGGTGACGGCGGGTTATCATATAACTCTTTTAGCCAAAAAATATGAATAAGATCGCGTTGATTGGGAACTATCCTCCCCGTAAATGTGGTATTGCCACTTTTACAAAGGATTTGAATGACGGAATGAAGGAGAACGGCATCGACGCCGTGGTGGTGGCGATGAACGACGGGTTAAACCGCTACGATTACCCCGCCAAGGTGGTGTTCGAGGTTGAGCAAAACGTGATGGCATCGTACATCAACGCTGCGGAGTACCTGAACTCGAATAACTACGACGCGGTGATCCTGCAACACGAGTTCGGCATTTTCGGCGGCACCGATGGCATCCACATCCTTCAACTGCTCAAGCGATTGCGGATGCCCGTGGTGACTACCCTGCACACCATCGTGGACGATCCCACGGAGAACCAACGCTACGTGGTGACCGAGCTGGCCCGCCTCTCGCAAAAGCTCGTCAGCATATCGCGTAAAGGAATCGAACTGCTCGCTTCCGTGTACGGGATCCCCGAATCCAAGTGCGTTCATATCCATCACGGTGTGCACCCGATCGGTGAGGTGGATACCGAAAGATTAAAGATGAAACTGGGCGTGATGGGAAAAAAGGTACTGCTTACTTTCGGGCTGCTTTCACGGAATAAATCCATCGAGGTGGTTATTAACGCCTTGCCGGAGGTGGTAAAAAAGCATCCCGACGTGGTCTATATCGTGTTGGGAGCCACGCACCCGCACGTGATAAAGCACGAGGGGGAAGATTACCGCCATTCGCTCTTTCGATTGGTGAACAAGCTGAAGTTAGAGAAGAACGTGCTGTTTGTCAATCGTTTCGTGAGCAACGAGGAACTTTTTAGCTACCTGAAGATGTGCGATATCTACGTGATCCCCTACCTGGGGAAGAAGCAGATCTCGTCGGGTACGCTCATCTATACCATGGGCGCGGGCAAGCCCATCATATCCACTCCTTTCTGGTACGCGGAGGAGATGCTGGCAGACAACCGGGGCATGCTCTTCGATTTCAAGGACTCCCCCCAGCTGAGTCGCCGCGTTAACGAGTTGCTGGGCGACGAGGCGAAGCGACAGGCCATTGGGCAGAACGCGTATGACTTGGCCAAAGAGTGCTACTGGCCGAAAATTGGAAAACAGTATTACGACCTGCTGGATAAAATGATCGCGGAAGTGGGAGTTCCCGCCCTCGAGGCAGACGATGAGCCGGACGAGACGCCGTACGCCATCCCTCCCATCAAGCTGGACCATTTGCACGCGCTCACCGATTACACCGGTATCTTGCAGCACGCGAAGTACAATGTGCCCGATCGGAACCATGGCTACTGTACCGACGACAACGCACGGGCATTGTTGCTCGCGGTGATGCTTCAAAACGAGGTGCAGAACGTGGACGAGGTGAACCGGCTCACCAGCATCTACCTCTCGTTTCTTGATTACGCGTACAACGCCCAAAACGGGAAGTTTCGTAATTTCATGAACTACGAGCGCCAATGGCTCGAGAAAGAGGGATCGGAAGACAGCATTGGAAGGGCCATATGGGCGTTGGGATACACGGCAGCGTATACCAACGGGTGCAATTTTCACCATCATTCCAACCACCTGTTCATGCAAGCGCTCGGGAGCGCGGAGGAACTCACGCATCCCCGGTCTATCTCGTACGCCCTTCTGGGGTTGGTGCATCATAGCAAGGTACACGGCGATCCCCGGGTAATGGAGCACGTCCGAAACTTGTCGGGAAAGCTTTTCTCGTTCTTTAACGAGACGATCGCGGACAAGTGGCCTTGGTTCGAAGCAAAAGTATCGTATGCCAACAGCCGCATCCCTCACGCGATGCTCTTCGCGGGGATGTACCTGAAAGACGGCGCGATGATACAACGGGGATTGAGAATCCTGGATTGGCTGATCGAGCAACAGTTCACGGACGGCATCTTCTCCCCGATCGGCAACGAGGGATGGCTCACCCCCGAACGTAAGGCCCGGTACGACCAGCAACCCCTCGAGGCGCACGGAATGATCGATGCGTGCCTCCAGGCCGAAGAGTTCACCAACGACGGCAAATATGCCGATTATGCCCTCAAGGCTTTTCACTGGTTTACCGGCGAGAACGACAGTTCCCAACCGGTGTATGATTTCGCGACGGGAGGCTGTCGCGACGGGATCCACCCCCATGGGGTGAACCTGAATCAAGGAGCCGAATCCACCTTGTCGTGGCTCATTTCACTTTTGGATGTTTCATTCTATCTACGCAATAAAAACAGGTTACTTGTATGATTCAAATGAACCGATTACCCATTAAAATCCTGCCTTCGTCGCGACGGACGCTCGTCCGTCCTTTCGTGCCAAGCAGCGACTCCCAGGTGGAGCACATCCTGTTCCGCGTCTTCTCCACGTCGAAGGAAGATCGAAACCGTATCCTCGAAAGCATCTACGACCGGATCGAGGTGCCGCTGGAAATGACAAAGAATATTTTCAGGAAGCATTACGAACATGTCAAGCACCGGATACCTACCAACCTGGAGATGATGGACGAGGATAAGCAGTTCATCGGTGCCTTCTTCACCCAGCAATACGCGCTGGAGTCGACCGCGCTGTTTAATCCTTCCATCGTTCCGCATCCCGTGCAGGACAAGGAGGGAGCCTTGCGGTTTATCATCAGCCTGCGGGCCATCGGCGAGGGGCACATCTCTTCCATCACCTTCATGGAAGGAGAGGTGGATGCCCGGTATAATATCACGCTTGCCGATAACTCCCCCGTGATTCACGAGCCGGAGCGAACGGAGCATCTTTACGACAGGGAGGTGGTCCTGAAGAAGTCCCACGAGCTGGGCATCCTCACCAACTTGAACCGGCCATTGTTTGATATGTTGCCCGACGAGTTCTCGTTTGAAGACCTCACCGTGGCCATGCACAAGATCGTGCGCGGGAACACGTTCACCAGCCGGGAAGAACTGCAGGTTTCGTTGAATAACGTGCAGACACTGGTGCTCTCGAATTTCACACTCCACTTCACCTCCGACGATATCACCGAGCGGGCTATCTACCCGGCGTCGCCTTCGCAAAGCAACGGCCTGGAAGATGCCCGCTTCGTGCAGTTCACGCGCGACGATGGCAGCAAGGTCTATTACGCGACCTTTACCGCCTACAACGGGAAGACCATCATGCCGGAGATGTTGGAGACCGAGGATTTCAAAGAGTTCAAGGTCTCCACCCTGAGCGGGCCGGCCGTCAAGAACAAGGGGATGGCGCTCTTTCCCCGCAAAGTGAACGGGCACTACATGATGCTGGGGCGCCAAGACAACGAGTCGCTCTATATCATGAAATCCGACAACCTCTACTTCTGGTACGATTACCAGCCGTTATTGAAGCCCACCTACGACTGGGAACTGATCCAGATCGGGAACTGTGGCTCGCCCATCGAGATCGATGAAGGGTGGCTGGTATTGACCCACGGCGTGGGGCCGGTCCGGACCTATTCCCTCGGCGCGGTGTTGCTGGATAAAGAGGATCCCCGCGTGGTGACGAGGCGGCTCAAGGAACCGCTGCTCACCCCGGCGAAAGAGGAACGGTCGGGCTACGTGCCCAACGTGATCTACACGTGCGGCGCGATGGTGGTAGACCGCACGCTGATACTCCCCTATGCCATCGCGGACGTGGTTACCACCTTTGCCACGGTCAGCGTGGATGAATTAATGGATAAAATGATTGAAATAAAATAAACAAGATGAAAATTGCAATGCTCTCCCCGATTGCCTGGCGAACACCCCCGGTGCATTACGGGCCGTGGGAGCTGGTAACGTCACTCCTTACCGAGGAGCTGGTGAAAAACGGCCTGGAGGTAACCCTCTTTGCCACGGCCGACTCCGTCACGCGGGCCCGGTTGAGCGCCGTGAGTCCCCGGGGCTACGAGGAAGATCGCGCGATTGATCCCAAGGTGTGGGAATGCCTGCATATCTCGGAATGTTTCGAGCGTGCCGACGAATTCGATATCATCCATAACCAGTTCGACTTTTTACCCCTTACCTACTCGGGGCTGGTGAAGACGCCCGTGGTGACTACCATCCACGGCTTCTCGTCCCCCCGCATCCTTCCCGTGTACAAGAAGTACAACCAACGCACCCGCTATGTTTCCATAAGCGACGCCGACCGGTCGCCCGAGCTCGATTACATCGCCACGGTATATCACGGGATCGATACCGGCAACTTCACGTTCAATCCTGACCCGGCGGGTGATTACCTGCTCTATTACGGGCGAATTCATCCCGACAAGGGAACCCGGGAGGCAGTGGCGATTGCGAAAGCATTGGATACCCGGCTTGTCATCGCCGGCATCATCCAGGATCAAGGGTATTTTGACCGGCACGTGAAGCCGTTCCTCGAAGAGGGTAAGGTAGAATATATCGGCAGCGTGGGTGCCGACCGGCGCGATCAACTGCTGGGCAATGCCCGCGTGCTGCTCCACCCGATCTCCTTCAACGAGCCGTTCGGGCTCTCGGTGGCGGAAGCGATGGCGTGCGGTACGCCGGTGGTTGCCTTCAACAAGGGGAGCATGCCGGAGCTGATCGTTAACGGGAGGAATGGTTACCTCGCGCAAAACGTGGAAGAAGCCATCGAACAGGTGCGGAACGTGACGAACATCAACCGGCATTCTTGCCGGGAGCACGTGGAGCAGCACTTCACCAAGGAGGTGATGGCTCGCCGCTACATTGACGTGTATAAAACAATGCTAAACCAATAACGTTATGTCGATTATAAAACGATACCCGGGCAACCCCATCCTCACCCGCGAGCAGGTGCCCTACCCGGTTGCCACCGTGCACAACGCGGGGGTTACCCGCTTCAACGAAGAGTATATCATGCTGTTCCGGTCTCACCGGATGAACGGGAGGAGCATCCTCGGGCTGGCGCGTAGCAGCGACGGCTACCGGTTCACGGTAGACCCTGAGCCGTTCATGGTTCCCGCGCGGGAGGAACCATTTGCCGAGTACGAGGAGTACGGGGTGGAAGACCCGCGGGTCACCTTTATCGACGGGGAGTTCTTAATCACCTACTCCGCCTACTCGCGACACGGGGTCCGGATCGGACTGGCTAAAACCGGGGACTGGAAGCAGGTAGAGCGTGTCTCGCTCATCACTCAGGCAGACTACCGCAACACGGTCATCTTCCCCGAGAAGTTCAACGGCCTGTATGCCCGGCTGGATCGGCCCCACTCCGAGATCAGCCCGTGGTCCCTATGGATCAGCTATTCGCCCGACCTGCGGTACTGGGGCGACTCGAAAGTGATCATGAAACCGGAAAAATACCACTGGGACGAGATGAAGATCGGCCCCGGAGCTCCACCCGTAAAGACCGATGAAGGGTGGTTGAACATCTACCACGGCGTTTTTCCCACCATGGACGGAAGCGTGTATCGATTGGGGGCGGCATTGCACGACTTGGAAGACCCTTCTCGCGTGATTGGCGTGGGCGACGACTGGATACTGCAGCCCGAGGAGCCCCACGAGATTACCGGCTATGTTCACAACGTGGTGTTCACCTGCGGCGCGCTAAAGACAGGGGACGACACCATCCGGGTTTACTGGGGGGGAGCCGACACGGTGATGTGCGCCGGCGAAGCCTCCATCGCCGAGTTGCTGGACCTATGCCTGCACCGCGGCCGAAAACCGATGTAGGCGCGGGTTAAACCATTTGCCGGGTAAAAAGGCCGGAAGCATACGCACCGTGGGGTGTCGCGCTTCCGGCCTTGTCGTGTGTGTTTTATTGAATTAGAGTTTTCTATTCATCAGAGCTTGCGCGCGCCGTCGCTGATCACCACGTCGTACACTTTCGGTTCGTGCCCGTACTTGGCGTTGAACTGCTCTTTCGCGTCGCGGATGAAGGAGTCGTACAGCTCGTCCTTCACCAGGTTGATGGTGCAGCCACCAAAGCCGCCGCCCATCACGCGTGAACCGGTCACGCCGTGCTCGCGGGCCACCTCGTTCAGGAAGTCGAGCTCTTCGCAGCTCACCTCGTAAAGCTTGCTCATGCCGTGGTGTGTCTCGTACATCTTCTGCCCCACGGTCTCGTAGTCGCCCCGCTCCAAGGCGTCGCTCACGTCTCTTACCCGTTGAGTCTCCTCGATCACGTATTTCGCGCGCGTGTAATCCTCTTCGGAGATCTCGCCCTTCACCTCGTCGAGCATCTCCATGCTAGCGTCACGCAGGAACTCTACTTCCGGGTGCCGCTTGGCAATGGTTCTCGCGGCGTTCTCGCACGACTCTCGGCGTTTGTTGTATGCCGACGATGCCAGCTCGTGTTTCACCAGCGTATCGAGCAATACCAGCTTGTATCCCTTGGGATCGAACGGGAAATAGGCGTATTCCATCGTTTTGGTGTCAAGCCGGATCAGGTGTCCTTCCTTCCCGAAGATGGAAGCAAATTGATCCATGATCCCGCACATCACGCCCACGTAGTTGTGTTCGGTGCTTTGTCCGACGCGTGCCAGCTCGAATTTATCGATGCCGAGGTCCAGCAAGTCGTTCAGCGCGTAGGCATAGGTGCTTTCCAGCGCTGCCGAAGAGGACATGCCCGCCCCGAGTGGCACATCTCCCGCGAAGGCGGTGTCAAACCCCTTGATGCTTTTTCCACGCTTAATGATCTCGCGGCACACGCCGAAGATATACTTGGCCCATCCCTCTTTGGGCAGGTCTGCCTCTTCAAGGCCAAACTCGGCGTACTCGTCGAGGTCAATGGCGTACGCCCTCACTTTATCGGTCCCGTTGAACCGGATGGCCGCGATCATTCCCTTGTCAATTGCCCCGGGGAACACGAAGCTCCCGTTATAATCGGTATGCTCCCCGATGAGGTTTACACGTCCGGGGGACGTGTAAACTTCAGGGGTTTCATTACCAAACTTGTTTTGATATACCTTAATTACTTCTTGTTTCGTCATTCTCTATAACTAATTTTAATTCATTTGCTCTTCGGTAGGAAGGCTTTGAGGCGTGGTCTCCACGGGTACTTCCTCGTCCGTTACTGAAATATTCCCGTTAACGTTCTTTGATCCTACAAGGGCGTAGTACAGGAGGTAAGCCAGCAAGATAACAATTACCCAGTAGCTGGACAGGTATCCTGCCATATCGGCAACGCCTCCTTGGATAGCCGGCAAGATTCCTCCACCGCAAACCAAGGTCATAAAGATACCTGAAGCCGCGGCAGTGTATTTGCCCAGCCCTTCCACGGCCAAGTTGAAGATGCTTCCCCACATGATGGAGGTACAGAGTCCCACCAACACGATAAATAAGGCGTTAACAGGTACTTGTGCCATCCCGAATGAAAGGGCACCGGCAGCCGATGTTTGCAGTACCGGCAGCGAGATCAGGTTGGTGACCGGTGAGAAGATGGCCAGTAACACCAGTACCAGTCCTACCGACGAACCGATGCTCAGCATTGTCTTGCTCGATACCTTGCTTCCAACGGATGCTCCCACGAGCCTACCTATGAGCATCAAGAACCAGTATGTTCCGGCCACGAATCCCGCGATGGTTTTACCCACTTCCGGGTTGTCCGATAGCCAGTAGATCATGATCCCCGGGGTACCCACTTCAACACCTACATAAACAAAGATAGCGATAGCACCCAGTACAAAGTGCTTGAACTTCATGGCTCCTGACATCAGGCTCTTCAGCGACTCCTTGGTTTTCGTCACGTGTGGCTCGGGAATGTTCACCGCGAGCATCACGAAGAATACCAAGGCAAAGACACCCATGGCAATATACATTACCGGGAACACGTCGCTAATCCTCGCGCTGGCTGCTTCCCCGATCAAGATACCCACGAACGCGGGGGTGAAGGTAGCCATCACCGAATTGAAGGATCCACCCACCTGTATGAGTTGGTTTCCTTTATTTCCGCCTCCACCCAGCGTGTTGAGCATCGGGTTGACCACGATATTCAGGAGACACATCGAAAAACCGGCAATGAACGCACCTAGCAGGTAAACCCCGAAAGCGGTTTCTTGGGTAGCATGACCGGAAAAGAACTGCACCAGTACTCCCACGAATCCCACGGCAATAGCGATAAGAGCCGTTCTCTTATACCCCACGCGCTGTAGAAGGATACCGCCAGGTATTCCCATCACGGCATACGCGATAAAGTTAGCCGCGTTCCCGAGCAGCCCCTGGAAATTGGAAACCCCGAATTGTTCTTTTAATACCTGTCCCATCGGTGCCGCCAAGTTGGTTACAAATGAGATCATTCCAAATAGCGCGATCATCATTATGATAGGCACTACCCGATTTGTTTTCTGACCAGTTGTCGTATTCATACTTTTTGATTAATTAAAAATTTACTTGTTATAGCTGATTCATTATCTAATTTCACTTTTTACTTGTTGACTCGGCCCCGGTTAGTCTACCACGGAAAAGCGATAGGTGGTCCGGGAATTAAACACCTCATCGGGCTTCAGTACCACCGAGGGATAGTCCGGTTTGTTGATACTATCCGGAAAGTGTTGTGTTTCGAAGCACACGGCCGATCGTTCGGGGTACCTGTTGCCGTTCTTGGCTTGGAAATTACCGGTCATCCAGTTCCCGGTATAGAGTTGTACCCCGGGCTCGGTAGTATGCATCTCCATCTTTATTCCTGTCTTGGGGGAAATGCAATGGCCCGCGAAGCTGTATTCGTCTTCGCTGTTTTTATTCAATACATAGGTGTGGTCGTACCCTTTCCCAAAATGAAGCTGTTGAAAGTCGTCGTTGATCCGCGAACCGATTGCCAGCGGTTGGGTAAAATCCATGGGGGTTCCCTTCACGCTCTCGGCCGGTCCGTACGGGATGGCCGTCTCGTCGGTCGGCAGGTACGTGTCGGCATTCAGCATCAGCAGGTGATCCCCTATCGAGGGGTCTCCTTCTCCCGAGAGATTAAAATAGGAGTGGTTGGTGAGGTTCAGGATGGTTGTTTTGTCGGTGGTGGCCCGGTACGCGATATCCAGCGCGTTGTCACCGGTAAGCGTGTAGGTGATGGTGACCGATAGGTTGCCCGGGTATCCCTCTTCCCCGTCGGGCGATAGATAAAAGAGTTCGATGCTATTTCCCATTACCTTTTTCACGTCCCACACTACCGCGTTGAATCCCTTAATGCCGCCGTGAAGCGAGTTAGGCCCGTTATTCACGGCTAACCGGTACTCTTCCCCGTCCAGGGTAAAGCGGCCGTTAGCTATCCTATTGCCGGTACGGCCACAGACTGCCCCGAAATAGGGTTCTTCGGACGCCAAGTACTCGTCTATGGTGGGATGTCCGAGCACCACGTCAGTTAGTTTCCCATTTTTTTCCGGCACCAGTAAGGAGACTATTTTTGCCCCGTAGTTGGTCACCGTTATTTCACTCCCCGAAGGATTGGTGAGTGTATACAACCCGGTCTGCTTGCCATCCACGATTTTTTCAAAAGCTTCGACCAGCAAACCGGATTTGCTATACATTTTGCTCATGTTGTTCTTGGTTTTTTTAAAATAAGATATCGATGAAGATTGATTCTTTAAAATTAATGTAAAATTAGTCCTGTTTTCCGATTTAGCCTAATTAAAATTTGTGTTATAAAACATAAACTGCTAAATTGTTTTTTCTCGGTACGGGGCCTAATTTTTTCATTCGGGCATTTTCCGCCCGTGATGCCTTCGTCGATTCTTACCTGAATTTATTATTTATCTATATCGTTCACACCTTTTGTAACCAACATTTTATCAATTTTATTCCCGTCAATATCCACCACTTCGAACAGGAGGTTCCCGTACGAGAACTTATCGCCTGTATCCGGAATTTTATTCATGCAAGCAAACACGAACCCTGCCACCGTGGAGTAATCAATTTCGTCGAAATTCACGATAAAATCTTCGTCTAATTGTGTTAAAATCTCGATGGGGGCCTCTCCACTCACCAGCGCGGAATGGTCGTCCCGCATAAAGAGGAGTGGCTCCGACGGTGTGTCGTCAGTCTCTTCGGGTATATTTCCCACCAAGTTTTCGAAGATATCGTGGATGGTGATGATGCCATCAAGGCTACCGTATTCATCCACGACCACCGCCACGAACTTGTGGTTATTTTTGAAGTTCTCCAAGACCCGTTGCGCGCGGATGGTGTTAGGCACGATGATGGGTTCCGATAACAATTCTTCTATCTCGAACGGTTCATTCTTGTTTAACCGCAACAAAAAGTCACGGGTGGAGATGATGCCCGCGAAGTCGTCGATCCTCTTCCGGCACGCGAGCACTTTGCTATGCTTGGTCCCGAGCAGGTCTTGGATGATCTCCTCCTTGCTTTTGCTGATATCCACCCATTCCACGTCGGTACGGTGCGTCATCAGGTGAAATGCCCGTTTGTCGGAGAAATAGAACACCTGCTCGTGGATGATGTTCTCTTCCACGTCGATAATCCCTTCGTGGGATGCGGTTTTCAGCATGGCCCGCAGTTCCATCTCGGAGATTACCTCCTCCTTTGGCTTTAACCTGATTAGCTTGTTCACGAATCCGGTGGACGCCGACAGCAACTTCACGAACGGGTAAAAGATAATGCTCACGGCGTGAATCGTGGGTGAAACGGCCACGGCCATCTTCTCGGGGTTGCTCAGTGCCATGCTCTTCGGCACCAGCTCGCCAATCACGATAGAGACGTACGTGATCAGGAATACCACGACCACCATCGAGATTGCTTCGGCAAAGGGGGCGATCGACGGGAACTGCCCGAAGAAAGGCACCAGGTACCCGGCAAAGGCCTGCCCCCCGTAGGCGCCGTTGATGATCCCGATCAGGGTAATTCCCACCTGTATCGACGAGAGGAAGTTGTCGGGGTCAGCCTGTAATTTCAACGCCCGCACGGCTCCTTTCTTTCCCGCTTTTCGTTCGGTATCGAGCTTGCCTCTTTTGGCAGAGACGATCGCTATCTCCGAGAGCGCAAAGAATCCGTTAAGCAGGATAAGCAGGAGTATGATGGTGATATCAATCCACATGGTCAGCTGATTCGGTTCAAGAATGAATTACCGCGGCGGTCTCACCACAGGGGCGACGGGTATTCTCCATTGTCGGCCAGCTCCTTGAGGCGTGCCACCACGTCGGGGCGGTCATCGGCATACGTCACGCCAAACCACTTGGAGGGGGTATCCAGCACCTTCACCGACACGGTGCCGTTCACGATCAGGTGGTTCACCAGCAAGGGGATAAAGTACTCCGCTTTTATATTATCGGCATTCTCTTTGAGAAATTGCACGAAGTAATCTTCCGAATACGCGAAATAATCGGGCGTAAAGCCCCACATGTTCATCGACACGGGCGTGTTGTCGTCGATCGCGACCCATTGGCCGTTCTCGTCCTTGTAGCTCACCTTGCCGTCCACCCGCATCACTTGGGTGCGTTCCACCACGCCGGTGAGGTTCCCGTTCTCATCGGTCTCGCACACTCCCCGGGCCACGGTCCCGCTTTCGGAGAGAGTGTTCCCAACGCGGTATCCCACCATGCAGTAGTGGTTTTGGCTCTCCCCGAGGGTAGAAAGGAAGTCGCCGAGGATGCCAAAGCTCTCCCGTCCGTAAAAGTCATCCGCGTTGATCACCGCGAAGGGTTCGTTGATCACGTCTTTTCCCATCATCACCGCGTGGTTGGTACCCCACGGCTTCACCCTGTCGGGATGCGGCGTGAAGCCTTCCGGCAGCTTGTCCAGCTCCTGAAATACCAGCTCCACCGGGATCTTCTTCTCGTATTTCTTCACGATCTTTTCCCTGAAATCCTCCTCGAACGATTCACGGATCACGAAAACCAGTTTGCCAAACCCGGCATTTACCGCGTCATAGATAGAGTAGTCCATGATGGTTTCGCCGTTGGGCCCTACCCCATCCAGTTGTTTCAGTCCCCCGTAGCGGCTCCCCATCCCGGCCGCCAGTACAAATAAAGTTGGTTTCATACGATTTTGATTTGTTGATTTATCGATTCGGTGATTCGATGATTCATCCGTTTATCACCCAATCCATACATCAATTTATATTCATTTGATTGAACTTGTTGTTTTCATTTAATCGACTTTCCTCGTCCCGGGCACGCACCGCGTAAAAAGAAATGTGGCAAGCCCGCTCCGCTTTGCAAATGTACGGTTTTTATCGAAACCATGGAAAAGAATTTCACGCGAACTGTGCCCCCTATCTTGATCTGCCTTTTTTCAGGCAGTAGGCAATTCACTTCGGGGTGCAGGTAAGTTAAGTAATAAATACTCTAACGGGCGTCACGTACAAGGTAAGAATTATTTTCATACGAGACTTTCCCTCAGCCAATAAGACATCAACAAGAGGTAAGATTTACCCGAACCTATTGATTTGCTTTCAAAAAACATCTTATTTTGAGTTTGCAATCCATGTCATTAGTGGGCACTTAAATTAAAAAATAGTTCTTTGAAATCTTTTGTAGATCGGAGTTTTGAGAAATTTTAGTTGAGTGACGATTTGAAATGCGATGATTATATTTTACTTTGGCCAAAAGTAAAAATCATGAATCAAGGCAAATATATTTTCGCACAGCTTACAGATTTTCTACCACGCAGGGTATTTGACAATATCGTATCCAGACACGATGGAAACAAGAAAGTCCGAAGTTTCACCTGCTGGAATCAGATGCTATGCATGATCTTTGGACAATTGACAGCCCGTGACAGTATGCGGGACTTGATGTTGAGATTCGACTTCATAGAATGTTCGTTTAACAAAATCGTCAATCTGCAATAACTCAACAAAGTGAGAAAAGGACAACTTTTGAATTAACTTTTCTGCCGGAACTCCTTTGACAGATTGGGCAGACACTGTCTGGCTTATTTTTAGAGGGAACTTTTTAGCTACAACTTTTTCCAATTGGTCAGACACCGTCTGACTTATTGACAAAAATTGCTTCGAGGTAAAGATGTTTATAATTTGCGGATAGGCGATGTAAAACTGTCTAAATAGCTTCAAGTTGGTAACGGATAAACCTTTAATGTTTAGTCTTTCAGATATTCTCTTTAATAGTTTTGAACCATACTCTGCCCGATTCTCTCCATTTTTGTTCAAACTCTACGATATAATACCACCACCCAGTTTCGTACTGAAACATGTATATTGATAGAAGTATTTGCACTTTGCTTAAATACAACCAGTATATGAAATTAAGCCTCGAATGCTTTCCACAGGTTATCTTCCGGCACGGGCGCGGCGACTGATATTTGCTCTTTGGAGACGGGATGGATAAAGGAGATGAAGCGGGCATGCAGGCTGATGCTGCCGTCGGGGTTGGAACGGTTGGCCCCGTACTTGAGATCCCCTTTGATGGGACAGCCAATCTTGGCCAGCTGGACGCGTACCTGGTGGTGTCGTCCGGTCTCTAGGCCGATCTCCAGCAAGTGGTAATTCTCTGAGGCAGCGATTAACCGGTAGTGCAGTACCGCCTTCTTGGTGCGTGGTTTTTCCGTGTCGTACGCGGCCGATTTATTGGTTTTTTCGTTTTTAATCAAGTAATGCGTGAGCGTGTCTTCTTCCTTGGGTGGACGGTTTTTGACGATGGCCCAGTAAGTTTTAGCGACCTTGTCTTCTCGAAACAGTTCGTTCAGCCGGGAAAGCGCCTTGCTTGTCTTGGCAAATACCAGCACCCCGCTTGTTGGCCTGTCGAGCCGGTGAATAACCCCGCAAAAAACGTTCCCCGGTTTATTGTATTTTACTCTCAGGTATTCTTTCACGATGTCAGACAACGGTTTATCGCCCGTTTTATCGCCTTGCACGATTTCACCCGGTGCCTTGTTGACAATTATCACGTGGTTGTCTTCGTAAAGAACGGTCATGACACGATATTTTTTTTAAAATTTCAGGGGTACGAGACATGTCTCGTACCCCTGAAAAAGTTATATGCAATATCCTGTTTTAATCAGGTATTCATACCGCCGCAAACATTAATAACCTGCCCGCTCACGTACGAAGAGAGGTCTGACGCCAAGAAAAGAGCGGCATTCGCAACGTCTTCGGGTGTACCGCCGCGGCGCAATGGGATTTGCTTTGCCCACTCGTCGCGCACCTCTTCCGAAAGCTGTCCGGTCATTTCGGTGATGATGAAACCGGGGGCGATGGCGTTAGCACGGATCCCGCGGGAACCCAGCTCTTTCGCTATTGATTTAGCCAACCCGATCATCCCTGCTTTGGAAGCGGAGTAATTCGATTGGCCGGCATTGCCCGAGACTCCTACCACCGAGCTCATGTTCACGATGCTCCCCGATTTCTGTCGCATCATAACGGGGGTCACCGCGTGAATGAAATTAAAGGCCGATTTCAGGTTCACGTTGATTACCGCGTCCCACTGCTGCTCGCTCATGCGCATCATCAACCCGTCTTTAGTGATGCCCGCGTTGTTGATCAGGATGTCGATACGGCCAAAATCCTGCATCACCTCATCGACCACTTTGTGCGTCTCGTCAAAATCGGCCGCGTTGGAGGCGTACCCCTTGCACTTAACCCCCAACGAAGCGATTTCCCGCTCCGTGGCTTCTCCCGCCTCGTCAATCGTTAAGTCGGTAAACGCGATGTTTGCCCCTTCAGCGGCAAATTTCAACGCGATTGCTTTCCCGATACCGCGGGCAGCCCCGGTGATTAGTGCTGTTTTTCCTTCTAATAATTTCATATGATTATTTTATTGTTTTATTTCGGTATATGGAACCTTTGATGTTAAAAATAATCATTCCCTTCGGGTGTTTAATGATTATTTTAATCATGTCGGTTTCATATGATTAAATCGCTGATTATTAATTCTTAATTTTTAATTTTTAATTATCGACATACAGGCCGCTGAAAACAAGGTTTGAAATAATCTCCCGGTCTTCCTTCTTGTTGTACTCGAGTTTCATCACGCCGCGAATGACCGGCACTTCCAACCCTTTAAACGCATAGTGAAGAATCACCGCCGTTTTTCGCACGTCTGCAATCTGGAAGACACCCTTATCCACGCCATCTTGCAAGATGGATTCCAAGTAGTGGATCTCGTTCTTGTCAAACTCTTTCCGAACGTTCTCTACTTGCCAGATATCCCGGAAGAAATCGGCCCGGAGGGTACCGTTACGAGTAACCACCTCCTTGATGGCATTCAGCCGGGTGAAAGCAAGCAGCAACAACTTCTCGTCGGCGGCGATTTCTCGTTTGATTACCTCCTCAAGCTTAACGTATAGGCCGTTTAGTTCCGACTCGATCACTGCCTTGTAGATGTCCTGCTTACTCCTGAAATAAGTGTACAGGGTCCGTCTACCTCGTTGAGACGCTTCGGCGATATCGTTCATGGTGGTATTCTCGACCCCTTTTTTCGCGAAAAGTTGTCGAGCCACGTCAATCAGATCTCTTTTTGTTTTAGAAAGTGCCAAAGCCACGTCGATTTGCACATTTTATTAATATATGTGCAAAAATAGAACAAAGATTTCAAATTCCGAAAAGTATCTTCAGAAAAAATGAGAAAGCGTGGAAATTTTTATTCTCGCGGGTGATCAGTACTATTTTTTAGCATGTCTGCCGCTTCGCACACTTCGCGGTACCACTCCTCCCCGAATTTCCGGATAAGGGGTTCTTTGAGAAAGCGGAAGAGAGGTAACCCCTCGGCACGCCCTTTTTTCACGGCCGGCTGGCAAACCGACCAACGGTGGTAGTTCACCGCTGTGAACTGGTCGTACTCGTTTAGCCGGATGGGGTACAAATGGCACGAGATAGGTTTTTGGACGGGAATACGCCCTTCCCTGTACGCCGTGTCAATGGCGCATTTACAGATGCCATGCTTGTCGTAGTACGCAAAAACACACTCTCTCCCTTTCACCAGGGAGGTGACCAACTCCCCATCGTGATCCACGTAAGAGATCCCTTGTTCATCGATTACCTCCCGGGCCGCGGGAGAGAGATCGTCTAAAATCTCGGGCAAGATCGATTGTATCCGCGCACGTTCTTCCAGGGTAATGGGAGCCCCCGACTCCCCCTCCACGCAGCATTGCCCCTTACACTTGCAAAGGTCGCATATGAAATGCTCCTCGAAAATATCGTGGGATAGTATGGTGTCTTGAATTTGTATCATTGAATTATATCTTTAACGTTACTTACTGGTTGTATGCTTACGCACTTATGCGCGCGTGATACTTATTTTATTCCTTGTTTACTACTAAACGGGAGTCTCGGCCCGGTTCGAGACAGGGCGCGTGTTTCTTTTCCGGTAGTTTCGGAAAAGAAGGAGGGTGAGTGCGACACTCGCGGCAGCCATGACGGCAAAAGTGGTTGTCAATTCTGCCTCTTCCAAGTCGTGCATCCATTCGGTGTCACTCCAGAAATAGCTTAACACGATGACTGTCGCGTTATTGATAAAATGGACCAAAATGGGCACCCACAAGTTACGGGTGTACAAGAACAAGTACCCCAGCAACGCCCCCAGCACCAGTCGGGGGAAGAAACCGTAGAATTGAAAATGGATTATACTGAATATCAACGCGGAAACCCATACCGCCGCGTGACCGCTCTTGTATTTCTCCTGAAGGAACTGCTGCAGTGCTCCCCGGAAGAAAATCTCTTCCGACAGGGCCGCCAAGCCCGCGACAATGAGCAGGTTCAATATAAGGTGCAGGACACTGCCTCCCGATAATAACAGGTGGGTAGTCTCCATGGCCGCGTCTTCCAGCGTCCGCATCCACTCTTCCACCTGGTGGAGCGAGTCGGGCAAAACGATGCTTTTGTTCCATTGATTTAGAAAGGAGACGGAGGCATAGGACAGGATAAAAACGAATACCCCGAATGCCAGTTTCTGCCTTATCCCCGGCTCGCCCTTGAGTTTAAGGTACTCCAAGGGAACAGGGGTGCTTATCCTTGTCACGAGGTACGCGGGAAGCATGAAAGCAATCACCGCCTGTAGGGTTGTGCCGATATACAGGGCGGCCCTCCCGCCATTCTCCATTCCGGGGACAACGGTGAGAAGCACGAGGAAAAGCCCGGCAACGAACAATCCCGCCAACAACAGCAAGAACAGGTATACAATCCGGATGCCGGGGGATACGCGAAGAGGTAAATATGCCACGAGCGAAACTTGAGTTTAGTTTAGAACCGAAAAAACAAAAACACAAAGTTACAATGTTTATGGAAACAGTACAACTCTGTTTTCAAGGTACACCGAAAACGGCGGGAGAACGGCATCGCGAATCACTCCCGCCGGCTCCAAGAAGGTAAACCACGCGAGCAGGTACCCGCGAAAGAGCCACTTCCAGGGGCGGTGTTAAAATATTTTTTGCAAATTGAAAGAATAAGACTAATTTTGCACTCTTATTTAAAAAAACTTTCAAACGGTTGAACGATACCGACTTTCAAAAATTAATCATTGCACTCTGATGAAGTCAACACTGAATAAAACGAGCGATGTAAACGGAACCATCGTGATCGAGCTAGAAAAAGAAGATTACCGGGAAAAGGTAGATAAGTCACTAAACCAATTCCGACAACGAGCCAATATCCCGGGGTTCCGCCAAGGAAAAGTGCCCAAGAGCGTTATCCAGAAGCTATACGGGAAGGCAGTCCTGGTTGAAGAGATAAATAAAATTGTCACCGACGAGGTGGGAAATTTCATTCGCGATAACAACCTGAAAATACTGGGTGAGCCCCTTCCCGATGAAAGCGAAGATAAGCAGGTAGACCTGGACAAGGACGAGGTGCTGAAGTTCTACTTCAACGTGGCCCTTACCCCCGAGTTCGACCTGCCGTTAGACGGTATTGAAGTAACCTCTTACAAGGTAAAACTCGAGCCCGAGCTCATAGAGCAGCAGATTGCATCGTATAAGCAGAACTACGGCACCTACGACGCCGTGGAAGAAGGGGCATTGGATACGGACCTCATCAAGGGGACACTCACCGAATTAACGGGTGAAACGGATAAAGAGGGCGGGCTCGTGATCGAAAACGCCATCCTCATGCCTTCCTACCTGAAGCAGGAAGAGGCCAAGAACGACTTCATCGGTGCCAAGGTGGGCGACAACGTGGTGTTTAACCCCAAAACCGCGTACGATAATAACGAGGCGGAAGTGGCTTCGTTGTTACAGACTACCAAAGAGGAGGTGAAAGGTATCACGTCTGATTTCCGTTTCGATATCCTGGAGGTGACCCGCTACAAGGAGGCCGAGATGAACCAGGAGTTGTTCAACAAGGTACTGGGAGAAGGAGCAGCTACTACCGAAGAGGAGTTCAAAGCGAAGGTGGAAGAGATGCTTGTAACGCAGTTCAAGCCGAGTGCCGACCACCTCTTCATCCACGAGGCGAGAGACCTCATCGTGGAGAAGATGGGCGACGTGGAGTTTCCCGACGAGTTCCTGAAAAACTGGCTGATGAAGTCGAGCGAAGAACGGACACTCGAAGAGGTTGAAGCCGATTACCCGAAGATCTTGGAAGACCTCAAGTTCCACGTGGCAAAACAGAAGATCGTGGAAGAAAACGATATCAAGGTGGAGTTCAGCGATATTGAAGCGCTGGCAGAAGAGGTGGCCCGCGCCCAGTTCGCGCAATACGGGATGACCAACCTTCCCGCCGACGTGCTGAAGAACTACTCCAAGAGCCTATTGGAAAAAGAAGAGAGCATCCGTGACCTGTATGACAAGGCAACCGAGAATAAACTGATCGACTGGCTGAAAGAACACGTTACCGTGGTCGAGAAAGAGGTCTTCACCGAAGAGTTCAATAACCTGATGAGCGAGCATTCACATCATCACGGTGAAGGACACGAACACGACGAAGAAGGAAGTGAGTTGCACGACGAGACAGAAGATACCGCGGGCACCGAAGCAGAAGTAACGGCTGACGAGGCTTCGGGGACAAACGAAGAAACGGCCACCGCTGAAAAAAAGCCGAAGGCAAAGAAAAAAGTAGCTTCCAAAACCGAGAAACCTGCCGCGAAAAAAAAGGACGAAGCATCGGAAACGGAACCGGACGAAGAAAAATAATCCTTGGCAGGGGGGAATAGAAGCACTGTTTTTCAGGTTTTTATTTTGAAGTTCGGAGATAGATAACTATTTTTGTTCGACGAATTTAAACGCGTGCCTGCCTTCTTAGGAAATCATGGCACTTTATTTGCAGGTATTCTATCGCGAGGTAAATCCACCTTGCATGAAGAATAAAAACAATTGCATATGAACAACGATTTTAAAGAATACGCGGTCAAGCACTTGGGCATGAACAGTGCCCGGTTAGAGAGCTACATGAATATCACGAGCCAGGGGTACATTTCACCCACCATCATCGAAGAGCGGCAACTCAACGTGGCGCAAATGGATGTATTCTCGCGGCTGATGATGGACCGTATTATCTTCTTGGGCACCGCCATCAATGATTACACGGCCAACGTGATCCAGGCACAACTGCTGTACTTGGACTCGGCTGACCCCGGGAAAGATATCTCTATCTACATCAACTCGCCCGGTGGATCGGTATATGCCGGCTTGGGTATTTATGACACCATGCAATTTATCTCGAGCGATATTTCTACCATTTGTACCGGTATCGCCGCGTCGATGGCGGCCGTCCTGCTGGTATCAGGCACCGAGAAGAAGCGTTTTGCCCTCACCCACTCGCGCGTGATGATTCACCAGCCCTTGGGAGGCGTGCAAGGACAAGCATCCGATATCGAGATCACGGCCCGTGAAATCGCGAAAATCAAACAGGAGTTGTACGCCATCATATCCAACCACTCCGGGAAGCCGGTAGAAGATGTGGCGAGAGACTCCGACCGCGATTTCTGGATGACCGCGAGCGAAGCCAAAGCATACGGGATGGTGGACGACGTACTGAAGAAGAAGTAAGTAACCACGATAAAACAAGAATGGGAAAAAAAGCGAATAGCAGCAATCATTGCAGTTTTTGCGGGAGAAGCGAACAGGAAGTGAACCTGCTTATATCCGGGATTACCGGCTTTATCTGCGACATGTGCGCCGAACAGGCGCACGAGATCGTGAACGACTCGTTCAAGGGCACCGGTAAATCAGATATCGGCATCTCCCTCTCCTCGCTGCCCAAGCCTGCTCAAATCAAGGAATTTCTCGATCAATACGTGATTAAACAGGATAACGCCAAACGGTTTTTATCGGTCTCGGTGTACAACCATTACAAGCGTATCTTGCAGAAAAACGTGAAAGACGAGGTGGAGATTGAGAAATCAAACATCGTGATGGTAGGAGCCACCGGAACCGGGAAAACGCTGTTGGCACGTACCATCGCGAAACTCCTTCAAGTCCCCTTCACCATCGTGGATGCCACGGTCCTCACCGAGGCCGGGTACGTGGGAGAAGATATAGAGAGTATCCTCACGAGACTCCTGCAAGTGGCTGATTACGACGTGAATGCCGCGGAGCGGGGCATCGTATTTATCGACGAGATCGATAAAATTGCCCGGAAAAGCGACAACCCCTCCATCACGCGCGACGTGAGCGGTGAAGGAGTACAGCAAGGGCTACTGAAGCTTCTGGAAGGCTCGGTGGTGAATGTTCCCCCGCAAGGAGGACGTAAGCACCCGGAGCAACGAATGATCTCGGTAAATACCAAGAACATCCTCTTCATTTGCGGGGGAGCCTTTGACGGCATCGAGAAAAAGATCGCGCAACGGCTTAACACGCGGGTGGTGGGATACGCTGCCAGCAGCCAGAAAGCAAATGTCGACAAGAACAACCTGCTTAAATACATCACCCCGCTTGATCTGAAATCGTTCGGCTTGATCCCTGAAATCATCGGGCGCCTTCCCATCCTTACTTACTTGGAGCCCCTTGATAGGGAAGCATTGCTCCGTATACTCGTGGAACCGAAAAACTCCATCATCAAGCAGTACCAGAAGCTGTTTGAAATGGACAACGTCGCACTCACGTTCGATAAGGAGGCATACGAGTACATCGTGGACAAGGCCATCGAATTCAAGCTGGGGGCGCGAGGGCTACGATCCATCGTGGAAGCCATCATGATTGACGCGATGTTTAGCCTTCCCTCCGAAGAAAAGATGAGGAAAAAACTTCACGTCACGCGCGCTTACGCCGCGGACCAGCTCGAGAATTCGGACCTCCATCACCTGAAAGTGGCCTGAACACGTCTCGCTGCTCGATAGAAAAACGAAACCCGATTCGGCTGTTAGATAATAGCATCGGCAAAAAAACGCATGATTATCTTGCGTTTTTTTAATGGCCAAGTACGTCGATTTCCAACATGTACCCCCGCCTTCCATAGAGACTGAAAGCTATTATCACTAAAATTTCATGATATATTTGGTACGAGCGAATTTTTGATTTATCTTAGAAGTGCCATTGCTCTTCCTATTTACATGGAAGCACGGCATAAAACCAGGGAGTTGAAAATATAGAATTCTTTTTAATTTTGCGCCAACCATACGTTGACAACGATTTTATATCTGGGTAATTCGCTCGATGAAAAAACAAGATTTATTACACAAGGGACTCAAGGACTATTTCGGGTTCGATACGTTTAAAGGCAATCAAGAAGCCATTATTCAGAGTATCTTATCCGGCAACGACACGTTCGTGCTCATGCCCACGGGCGGGGGAAAATCGCTTTGCTACCAGCTTCCGGCGCTACTGATGGAAGGAACCGCCATCGTCATCTCCCCGCTCATCGCTCTCATGAAAAACCAGGTAGATGCCATGCGCAACTACAGCGAAGAGGATGGGATTGCCCATTTTCTCAACTCGTCGCTCAATAAACAGGAGATCGAGGAGGTAAAAAAAGACGTGCTCTCCGGGAAGACAAAAATGCTTTACGTGGCTCCCGAGTCGCTCACCAAGAACTCGAACGTGGAGTTCTTGCGCGGAATTAAAATCTCGTTTTACGCGGTGGATGAAGCCCACTGCATCTCCGAGTGGGGGCATGACTTCCGGCCGGAGTACCGGCGCATAAGGCCCATCATTAACGAGATATGCACCCGCCCCATCATCGCGCTCACGGCCACGGCTACCCCCAAGGTGCAACACGATATACAAAAGAACCTGGGCATGACCGAAGCCGAGGTCTATAAATCATCCTTTAACCGCCCCAACCTCAATTACGAAGTACGGGGCAAGACCGAGCAGATCGACCGGGAGATCATCAAGTTCATCCTGTCGCAACGCGACAAGTCGGGCATCATCTACTGCCTCAGCAGGAAAAAAGTGGACGACTTCGCCAAGATACTGCAAGCTAACGATATACAGGCGCTTCCTTACCATGCCGGGATGGACGCGTCTAGCCGGAGCAACAACCAGGATGCTTTCCTCATGGAGAAGGTGAACGTGATCGTGGCCACCATCGCGTTCGGGATGGGGATCGATAAACCCGACGTGCGCTACGTGATCCATTACGATATTCCCAAGAGCCTCGAGGGATACTACCAAGAGACGGGCCGGGCCGGCCGCGATGGCGGCGAAGGCAAGTGCATCGCCTTCTACTCGAGGAAAGACCTGCAGAAGCTGGAACGCTTCATGCAAGGGAAACCAGTCTCGGAGCAAGAGATAGGGAAACAGTTGCTGCTGGAAACAGCAGCCTATGCCGAAACATCCATATGCCGGAGAAAAGTACTTTTACACTACTTCGGTGAAGATTATAACGAACCAAATTGTGAACATTGCGATAATTGTTTAAATCCAAAAACAAAAGTGGAAGCCAAAGAATTACTTATTACTGTTTTAGAAGCCATCGCTGCTCTTAAAGAGAAGCAAAAAACCGAATACTTGATCGATTTTCTTACCGGTAAAGAGTCATCGGATATAGAGACATACGGTCACGACAAGTTGGAAGAGTTCGGATCGGGTGCCGACGAAGAAGCTGCCACGTGGGAAGCAGTCATCCGCCAAGCATTGCTCGACAACTATTTAAAGAAGGAGATCGAAAACTACGGTATCCTCAAGATCACGAAAAAAGGGAAAGATTTTCAAAAGAAACCGGTGTCGTTTAAAATTACGCGCATCGACGAGGACGAGGATATGGCCGACCTGGACACGGATGATTCCGATGTACTGGCTTCCGGCGGGGGCAGTGGCGGCGCGGCCGACCCGGTGCTCTTCTCGATGATGAAAGACCTGAGGAAAAAACTCTCCAAAAAGATGGATGTACCTCCTTACGTTATCTTTCAACCCTCCTCGCTCGAAGCAATGGCTACCTCCTATCCCATCACGCTGGACGAGTTGCAAAATATTCCGGGCGTGGGCGCGGGAAAAGCCAAACGATACGGCAAGGAGTTCGTGGAGCTGATCAAAAGACACGTCGAGGAAAACGATATCACCCGCCCCGAAGACCTGAGAGTAAAGACGGTCGCCAACAAGTCGAAGCTCAAGGTATCTATCGTGCAGGCTATAGACCGCAAAGTGGCACTCGATGATTTAGCTGAATCTAAAGGGATAGATTTCAACGAGATGCTGTCCGAGGTTGAAGCAATAGTTTACTCGGGTACCAAGATAAATATCGATTATTTCCTGAACGAGGTGATGGATCAAGATGTGCTCCAAGACGTGTATGCCTACTTTAGAGAGACGGAAACCGATAACTTGGAGGCAGCGCAAGAAGAGCTCTCCGAATATACCGAAACGGAAATTCGGCTGGTACGCATCAAGTTCTTCTCCGACATGGCAAATTAATATGCTAATGTGCCAATATGCTAATGTGCCAATTAGTTTGGGGCAGCTTGAGTAAATTAGAAAGTGAGACACGGATAACAATAAAAATAGCGAATAAACTATTTGCGCCGCTACCCGTTATTATGAAAGGATGGACGCATATACCTCATGAAAATAGAAAGGCTGATGACCCCGATTGGTGTTAGTTAGTTATCACGAGAGGATGGACAAATATGAAGTATTTACAGGATATTAATAGCCCCGCCGACCTTAAGCGGCTCAGCATTGGACAACTGGAAACGGTTTGTGCCGACTTGAGGGAATTTATCATTGAACAGCTATCCCTCAACCCGGGGCATTTCGGCTCGAGCCTGGGTACCGTGGAGCTGACCGTTGCCCTTCACTACCTCTATAACACGCCGTATGACCGGCTGGTCTGGGACGTGGGGCATCAAGCCTACAGCCACAAAATTCTCACGGGACGCCGCGACCGGTTCCCTACCAACCGCAAGCTGGGGGGGCTCTCGGGGTTCACGAATCCCGACGAAAGCGAGTACGACACGTTCGCTGCCGGGCACGCTTCTACTTCCATCTCCGCCGCATTGGGCATGGCCGTGTCGGCCGAACTAAACAACGAGACCAAGCGCCGCATCGTGGCGGTTATCGGCGACGGTTCCATGACGGGGGGACTGGCCTATGAAGGACTCAATAATGCTTGCTCGCACCCGAACAACCTCCTCATCATCCTAAACGACAACAACATGTCGATTGACGACAACGTGGGAGCAATGCAGGATTACCTGGTGAAACTAACCACCTCGCACAAGTACAACCGGATGCGAAACCATATTTACCAGGGATTTAAAAAACGAAACCTGATAACGGACAAAGAGAAAAACCGGGTACTGCGATTCAATAATAGCGTGAAATCGCTTCTCACCAAGGAGCAGAACCTCTTTGAAGGTTTCAACATCCGCTATTTCGGGCCGGTGGACGGGCACGATCTGCCCGGCCTTATCCGTATCCTGCGAAACATCAAGGATATGGAAGGGCCAAAGCTCCTTCACATTAAAACGGTGAAAGGTAAAGGATACGAGCCCGCGGAGAAGTCGGCCACCGTCTGGCACGCCCCCGGGCTGTTCAACAAAGACACGGGCGAGCGCGTCGTGAAAAACGTGAAAGACCAGCCCCAGCCTTACCAGGATGTATTCGGGCATACACTCGTGGAGATGGCCGAGAAAGATGAGCGTATCGTGGGTGTTACCCCGGCGATGCCTACCGGCTGCTCCATGACCTACATGATGGCACGTTTTCCTCACCGGGCATTCGACGTGGGGATCGCGGAAGCACATGCCGTTACCTTCTCCGCGGGAATGGCAAAAGAAGGACTGGTGCCCTTCTGCAATATCTACTCCTCTTTCATGCAACGGGCGTACGACCAGGTAATCCATGACGTGGCCCTGCAGAAACTGAAAGTGATTTTCTGCCTCGACCGGGCAGGCCTCGTGGGCCCGGACGGGCCTACCCATCACGGGGTATTTGATTTGGCGTATACCCGCCCTATCCCCAACTTGGTTATCTCGGCACCGTATAACGAACACGAGCTCCGGAACCTGATGCACACCGCGGTCTACGGGAACGACGGGCCTTTCGTCATTCGTTACCCTCGCGGGCAAGGAGAGATCACGGAATGGCAGAATGAACCGAGGGTACTCCCGATCGGGAAAGGAAGAAAACTAAAAAAGGGAAAGGATATAGCCCTCCTCTCCCTGGGTACTATCGGCAATAACGCGTCAAGAGCTATCGAGGAAGCGGAGAAGGCCGGTATCAGTGTTGCCCATTACGACATGGTGTTCCTGAAGCCGATCGACGAAGAACTGCTTTCGGAAGTAGCCAAGAAATTCAAGTACATTATCACCGTGGAAGACGGGGTGAAAAAAGGCGGGTTAGGAAGCGCGGTGTTGGAGTTCTTCGCTGAACATGGTCATACTGATATGCGCCTGCTTCGCGTCGGTATTCCTGATGAATTTATCACGCACGGCTCCATCAGCGAATTACAACAAATCTCGAGGATCGATGAAAAAAGCATCCTAAGGCAGATTGCCAATATGTATGATGAGGTTAAAGAAGCGGCATCTCCCTATTATATTCGTCAGATAACAGAATAAAGCCGGTTGTACAAATACATAATCGCTCATATACAGAATCATGAAGATTTTAATAGCAGGGGCAGGGGCAGTCGGGACGCATTTAGCAAAACTTCTCGGACAAGAAAATCACGATATAACACTCATAGATGCCGATAAAGACCGGCTTGCCATTATTCGTGACAACACCGACATACTCACCTATATAGGCAACTGTACTTCTCTTAACGATCTTACCCGGGCAGGTATAGCCAGTGCCGACCTCTATATCGGCGTAACCCCGGAAGAGTCCAAGAATATCACATCCTGCATGCTTGCATCCGATTTAGGAGCGAGGAGGACGCTTGCCCGTATAGATAACTATGAATATTTACTACCCAAAAATAAGGAGTTTTTCGAGAAGTTGGGAATACACTCCATGATCTATCCCGAGTTGAGCGCGTCCCGGGAAATCGCCATGTCATTAAAAACACCTTGGACCCGCTTCTTGTGGGAACTCTGTAATGGAACAGTAATCCTTGCCGCCGCAAAAGTGAGAGATAATGCGCCCATCGTGAATTTACACCTGCACGAGCTTCCCCAAGAGTACAAGCGTTTTCATATGGTAGCCATCAAGCGTAATGGACAAACGCTCATACCTAAAGGGAGCAACCAGATTCTCCCCGATGATATTCTTTATTTCACCACCCTGAGAAAGCACCTTGATTCATTACCCGAACTATTTGGCAAGAAATCGTTTGAAACAAAAAAGATCATGTTCATGGGAGGCAGCCGTATCACTATGCGAACCATACAGCAACTTCCCCAAAACATCCATATAAAAATCATTGAAAGAGATAAGGAACGCGCGGAAAAACTCGTGGAGTTTTCTCCCCCCAATGTCACTGTTTTCGTGGAAGATGGAAGAAACAGTGAATTTCTCCTGCGAGAAGGTATAACAGAGGTCGACGCCTTCTTGGCACTCACCGGAAACTCCGAAGCCAATATTCTGGGGTGTATGATGGCTAAGCAGTATGGGGTGAAGAAGACGGTTGCTGAAGTAGAAAATTTCGATTATATCTCGATGGCGGAACGCTTTGATATTGGCACGGTGATTAATAAAAAACTGATCGCCGCCGGCAAGATATACGAATTACTGCTAAAAGCGGATGCTTCCAATATAAAAAGCCTTGTGATCGCAGATGCCAACGTGGGCGAAGTCATTGCCAAACCCAACTCGAAAGTCACGAAAAAGTTGATCAAGAATTTGAATCTTCCCCCTGATATCACTTTTGGAGCGATCATCAGAAACGGAGAACCAATCTTGGTGGAGGGAGACACGTTGATTGAACCCTATGACCAAGTAGTGGTGTTTTTCCTAAATAAATCACTGAAAAGTATCGAAAAATTATTCAATTAACTTGAAAGAGCCGAAGACACAACCGTGAGCACTCTTCCCTGTATTTACGGTACTATCTTTGTTTATCCCGACTTCCGGAAAAAGTAAATTTTTATTTTGAAATGATGATACGGAAAAGAGCTGTTATCAAATACTTGGGTTATATATTACTATTCAACGCGATATTTCTTTGTATCTCGACCGTAATCTCTTTTGTCCACGACGAAGATTCGACAAGAGCCCTTCTTTTCAGCACCCTTTTGACACTCTCCTTGGGAGTCCTCCCTTGGGTTTTCGTGGAAAAAATAGAAGAGATTACTTTTCACGAAGGGCTCTCTATCAGTGTTATGGGATGGGTTATCACGTGTGTTACAGGCATGATTCCCTATTATGTGTGGGGAGGGGAATTTACATTGGCAAATGCCTTCTTCGAGAGCGTCTCGGGATATACCACGACCGGCGCCAGTATATTGAACGACGTGGAGTCACTACCTAAGGGGTTAATGTTCTGGCGATTATCCACTGCATTCATCGGAGGTGTAGGTGTTATCCTTTTTGTATTGCTAATCTTACCGGGAAGAAAAGGAATACAGGCCAGTTTCTACCGGTCGGAGGTGTCTAATTTATCGAAAATGAATTTTCGTACCCGCTCCCGGGAAATTATTCCCATGATTGCAACCGTCTACTTCTCGCTGATCATCGTGGAGACGATCTTGCTTAAACTACTGGGTATGACTTTATTCGACGCGGTTTGCCACTCGTTTTCCACGGTGGCCACATCCGGATTCTCCACGAAAAACCAGAGCATCTCTGCGTATGATAATGGCTGGATCGAAGTCGTCATCATGGTTTTCATGTTGGTTAGCAGTATGCATTTTGGACTGATTTACGCTACCATGACAAACAAGAAAATCAATATCTTCACCTCCCGTCCTACCCGGGTATATGCAATGATAGTGCTCTTGGGAATCCTCCTGATAACATTTCAATTGGCCCGCCAAAACATATATGGATGGGGAGACTCATTGCGGTACGCGTCTTTTCAAGTGATCTCACTAGTGAGCACTACCGGTTTCGCGACGATTGACACGGCAGGATGGCCTGTTTTTTCTATGATCCTGTTAATCTATTTTTCCCTACAGTGTGGCATGGTCGGCTCCACGACCGGCGGCATTAAATTCGACCGTCTATACCTTTTTTTCAAATCGGTGAAAAAACAGTTAAGATCAATTATCCATCCGGACGCCATATACATTGTGAGACTTGACAAAATAACTGTGGATCAAAACCTTGAACTGCAAATCATCATCTATATTGTCATCTATCTTATCACGATGTTGATCACAACCTTGCTGCTGGCAGCGACCGGAATAGACGGGATCACTTCCCTGTCAGCTTCCATCGCCACTATCGGTAACGTAGGCCCCGGTTTCGGTAACGTGAGTTCGCTCAGCAATTATGGATCTATTCCCACCGCGGCCAAATATATACTTTCAGTCAATATGTTGCTGGGACGTCTGGAGATCATGAACATACTTGCGCTATTCTTGCTTATGTTCAAGAAAGATTAGCCTGTTTCAACATTCAACAACTAGGTCACATCCCATGGACACTCTATTGATTAAGGAATAGGATAGTTGATAATCAGATATTTAGAATCTCATTCAATGTGAACTCTTTGAAATAGTTTTCACTTTCAAAATTAGTTCCGGAAAAAGACCGTCTCGTCGATCGCGTCCACGATAATCGGCTTGGTCTTGTCCACGGTCCCGGCCAACAGATCCTTCGAGAGCTGGTTTAGCACCTTGCGCTGGATCACCCGCTTCACGGGCCGGGCACCAAATTCCGGGTCAAAACCGGCCTCCGCGATGCTCTTCAACCCCTCTTCGGTGTATTCCAACTGGATGCCGCTCTCTGCCAGCAGGCGCCCTACCCCTTCGAGTTGCAGGCGCACGATCTGCTCGATCTCGTGCTCCCTGAGCGGGGCGAATACCACGATCTCGTCTATCCGGTTCAGGAACTCGGGCCGGATGGTTTGCTTCAACATCGCCAGCACGAGGTTTTTGGTGTTCTCGATCACCTCTTCCCGGTTTGTCCGTGTAATCTTCTCGAAGTTTTCCCGGATCAGGTTCGATCCCATGTTGGAAGTCATGATGATGATGGTGTTCTTGAAGTTCACCACCCGCCCCTTGTTGTCGGTAAGCCTTCCGTCGTCCAGCACCTGCAGGAGGATATTGAACACGTCGGGGTGCGCCTTCTCGATCTCGTCGAACAGCACTACCGAGTAAGGCTTGCGCCGGATCGCTTCCGTGAGTTGTCCCCCCTCGTCGTATCCCACGTACCCCGGAGGGGCCCCGATCAGCCGGGTAGCACTAAATTTCTCTTGGTACTCGCTCATGTCGATGCGGGTCATCATGTTCTCGTCGTCGAACAGGTACTCGGCCAATGCTTTTGCCAGCTCGGTCTTCCCCACCCCGGTGGTCCCGAGGAAGATAAACGACCCGATCGGCCGCTTGGGGTCGCTCAGCCCCGCGCGGGTACGTCGTACCGCGTCGGCCACGGCGGTGATGGCTTCCTCTTGCCCTACCACCCGCTTGTGCAGTTCCTCTTCGAGGTGGAGCAGTTTCTCCCGCTCGCTTTGTAGCATCCGGCTCACCGGGATGCCTGTCCACCGCGACACCACGTCGGCGATATCCTCGGCACCCACCTCCTCCTTGATCATGGCGCGACTACCTTGCCGCTCGTGCAGTTGCTGCTGGAGGGCTTCGATCTCGTTCTCTTTCTCTTTGATGCGTCCGTACCGCAGCTCGGCCACCTTGCCGTAGTCGCCTTCCCGCTCGGCCCGTTCTGCCTCGAACTTGGCGTCTTCGATCTCGATCTTGTCTTGTTGTATCTTGTTGATCAGCTCTTTCTCGGCCTGCCACTTGGCTTTATAACCCGACTCCTCGGCTTTCAGGTCCTCGATTTGCCGGGTAAGCAACTCCTCTTTCAGGACATCATTTTCTCGCCGGATCGCCTCCCGTTCGATCTCCAGCTGCTTGACGCGGCGCATGATCTCGTCCAGTTCCTCGGGAACGGAGTCCACCTCCATGCGTAATTTTGCTGCCGCCTCGTCCATCAAGTCGATCGCCTTGTCGGGCAAGAAACGGTCGGTGATATACCGGCTGGAGAGCTGTACCGCGGCGATGATTGCCTCGTCCTTGATACGTACCTTGTGGTGGTTCTCGTACCGCTCTTTTAGCCCGCGGAGGATGGAGATGCTGTCCGATTCGTTTGGCTCGTCCACCATCACCGTCTGGAAGCGGCGTTCCAGTGCTTTATCCTTCTCGAAATACTTCTGGTACTCGTCCAGCGTGGTTGCCCCGATCGCGCGCAATTCGCCTCGTGCCAGGGCCGGCTTCAAGATATTGGCCGCGTCCATCGCGCCTTCGCTCTTTCCGGCGCCCACCAGCGTGTGGATCTCGTCGATAAAGAGGATGATCTCCCCGTCGGAGCGGGTCACCTCGTTGACTACCGATTTCAGTCGTTCTTCGAACTCTCCCTTGTACTTGGCCCCGGCGATCAGCGCCCCCATGTCCAGCGAGTATATTTGCTTGCTCTTGAGGTTCTCCGGCACGTCGCCCCGGATCACCCGGTGTGCCAGCCCTTCGGCGATGGCCGTCTTTCCTGTCCCGGGTTCCCCGATCAGGATGGGGTTGTTCTTGGTGCGACGGCTCAGGATCTGCAACACCCGGCGGATCTCTTCGTCCCGCCCGATCACCGGGTCCAGCTTGCCGTTGCGGGCCAATTCGATAAGGTTCACCGCGTACTTGCCCAGTGCCTGGTAGGTCTCTTCGGCTGTTTGGCTGGTCACGTTCTCGCCCTTCCGGAGTTCCTGTACGGCGGCCTCAAGCTCTTTGAGCGTGACACCCGCGTCGTTCATCATCCGGGTCGCGGTATTCTTCTCGTGCAGGATAGCCAACAGCAAGTGCTCGAGCGACACGAACCGGTCGCCCATCTTGCTGGTCAGGTCGAGGGCTTTTTGGAAGACGGCATTCGTCTCCCGGCTCAGCATGGGGTCGCCTCCCGACACGCGGGGGTACGACTCGATCTCCTTGTCGAGCACCCTTTCCAGGTTCTGCCCGTTTACACCCAGTTTCTGGAATAAGAAGCCGGTCACGTCCTCGCCGACCACCATCACCCCCTTGAGCAGGTGCGTGGGTTCGATCATCTGCTGGTTGTTTGCTTGGGCAACCTCGATTGCCTTCTGCACCGCTTCTTGTGCTTTTATTGTAAAATTATTCAAGTTCATATAATTCGTCTTTTTTTCCTTTTAATGCCTGCAACCTAGGACCCTGTATTTAAAACACGGGAGGGCAATCCATTGTTTTTACCATTGCGCGATTCTAAGACGCGAATGCTTGGATTCACCAACTTGGTACGCCCCTATCCCTGATATGCAGATTTACAACCCAATAGGGTCAAAATCTTTGCCAAGGATGGCAACCTGACTTTTTGACAGTTCCTTCTCAGGAATATCTATTTCAAAAAAATAGTCTCCTGCTCTCGTGACAAGCTCGATTGAAATTGTTTACTGACTGGAAACCCGAACCGTGTTATACATGTTATATACTTGAGGCTAATGATTAAAGCATGCTTAAAGGGCAACTCAACTAAGGTTCTACTGTATCAATTCCCAAGGGTGGGCTCATCCATAGCTTTAAAAATCTAACGGATAAACCTGCAAAATATTGTCCGAACAACAACCGGGCTTGCGTGCCCCACGCGCCGATAAAGATATCCTCCTTTCCATCCCCGTTGAGGTCTCCCACGGCCATTCCCCAATGGCGGCCAATCGTGGAAGCGGGGACTACCTCCGAAGTCACATCGCTGAAATAGCCGTTGCCGTCATTCTGGTACGCACGGAGTTGCAAGGGTGTGAATCCCGGAATTTGCAACGCGCCCACTAAAATATCGGGATGCCCGTCGTTGTTGAAGTCCATGACCTTGCCGGCATAGGTGGAGAACATGTTTTCAGGCAACCGCTTCTTCGTTTGATCCTTGAAATACCCGTTCCCGTCGTTAATCAATAACCGGGCTTGTGGATCTTTGTCCCAGCCGGAGTTATTGCTGGTCAGGTTCAAGAACAGCAGATCAGGGTAACCATCCCCATTTGCATCAAACGCGTGCACCTGTCGTGTTTCCATGGGAACAAGAAGTTCCAATCGCTCCGACGCATCGGTAAACCGGCCGCTTCCGTCATTCAGCAACAGGCGGTTGGGGCTGTCCTCATTAGCGATTACCATATCCAAGTGTCCATCGCCATTCAGGTCTACCAACGCGATGTCCTGTGTGCCGTCGTTATCCTCGGGCATATGTGTCGTTGTGACATCAACAAAGTGCCCCGGGCGTTCCGGATCGTTGAGCCAAAGGAGGTCTTGAGCTGGAGCAAGTCCCGATGGATTGGGTCCCGTTTCACCCGAATTACCCACCACGATATCTACCAGCCCGTCGCCGTTGACATCACCTATCGCGAGCGCGTTGCCTTCGCTTTTGCCCGGTAATCGTTCACTTGCATCCGTGAACTCCCCGTTCGGCCCGCCAAGAAATAACTGGTGGGTGTAGTCGTCCTCCGCCACGAAAATGAGATCCGGGTACCCATCCTTGTTGAAGTCGGCACTCAACACGTGCTCGGTATCATGCGTGGATGGGCCGAAAGCTCCCTCCTTCCAAGTGAATTTTCCATTGCCATCATTCAGGTAGAGGCGATTCTCGTCATACTCCACGGCGAGTACAATATCCAAGTCACCATCTTGATCCACGTCAATAAACAACGCGTCCAAGGCGTGCAAGTCAGGAGCCTGGGGCAAATGAGACGAAGTGACGTCAGCAAAATAAGCCGTAGATTCGACCTCTGGATAAGGGTTTGGTGACTGTTGCCGCGCAATCGCAAGCGTTGCGATCAAAAATGCACAAAACAATAAAACCGTCGTAAGAGCCGTCGTGTTTCTTTTACTATAAACAATACGTTTCATAATCCTCCTTTTTTAGTACAAATACACCTCTTGGTGTTAATTCGAGGCACTTTATTGTAACACTTGGAAATTCATTAATGTTGGGAAAAAATTGCAATTGATCCATGAGTTTCCAAATTAATTTAATTTTTTATTTAAAATTGATGTATCTTTGATGTATTACCAGTAAAAGCATTGGGTATTTTTCGTTCATGAAATATTCCGCGATAGATGGTCCTAATAGTTCAAAAGACAAATTGAGATAAATGAAGAAATTAGTTATTATTTTATTGTTGCACTGTCCCATACAAGCTTATTCACAAGGGTGGTCAATTGAATACTCCATAGGTTATGGCATGTATCAATTAGATGATATAAAAGGCCTCCAACACTCGATGATCGATAATTATGGACTGAAAGAAACAGATCGTTTCCCGAATCATATCACCCATTCAGTTTTGTTCGGTTATGATACCGGGCGGCACCATTTTGGAACCAATTTTTCTTACCTTACTACTGGAGGCCGCTTGCACAGGGCCGACTACTCCGGTTCGATGACCGTGGACATGATCATGAACGGATATCGTTTAGGGGCGTTTTACAGGTATTATATCAACACCGGCCTTCCCCCTTTATCTTTTTACCTGCAGGCAAGTCCGGGTGTGTTGTTTTCAAATCTCAAAATGAAAGAACAGGTAGTTGTTTATTCAGAATCGGCACGAGAGACCACGGGATTGAAAGGTGTCGGAATATATATCGAACCAACAGTTGGAGCTAAATATCGCGTTACAGACTGGCTGCAATTCTCACTGGGAGGAGGTTACGAGTTCGATTTCCCCGGTAAGATGAAATTATCAGGACAAAAAACACAAATTAAATCAAATTGGAACGGGTTTCGCTTATACGGTGGAGTTATCTTATTTTACCGCTAAAATCAATTTTAAAGATGAATAAGTTGAATTTTATAATACTAGCCGCGATATTACTGTTCACGGCTTGCGAGTACGGCCCAAGCGGCAGTAACTTCCTGGATTTAACTCCTCCCGGGGATGATATCCCTGTTGAAATCTCGTTGAATGACATTGATCCCTCCGATACAATATACGTGTACAAACCCACTTCATTCTCGTTAAAAATAAATTCCCCAAAAGATTTAAAACAAGTTGTAGTCTTATTAGATGAAGAGAAAGAACTCCTCAATATGTGGGGGAATTCCATAGGTTTCATGTTTTACCCAGACCAATTGGATGAAGGGAAGCACACGTTGACAGTAGGTGCCACCTTTGCTTCCGGCACAGGCAGTTTAGCCGATATGATGGGAATGGAGGGCTACGCGGGAGAATTGTCGTGGAATATTCACGTTATACACGATCCGCACGAGCGGTTTGAAGTGGATTATCGCGTTAACGAAGAAGGATTTCTGGAATTATTTTGGGATAATGCTGTTCCTGAAAGTTTCATCGAAAGCTATACCATCCATTCGGGATCAACCCAAGAAACCGCTATTACCATCCAAGATGCAGCACAAAAATCGTTTGTTGATTATGGCTACGTGTGTGGATATGCATTTTACAAGGTAAAAACCCAACTGAAGGATAGGATGATATTTTGGCAAACGCTTACGATAGACAAGCCAACCCCTGCTGTTTACTTCGAAGATTTAAACCTCGGCAATCTTCGTGTCTATTGGGATAAGCCCTTCGCGAACGGTCGGTTTAACATCATTACCGATGATACGAATATCATTGCCTCCGCCCTGCAAGATACCACCATCACGATTCCTCAATTGTGGGGTAAGACCCGCCAGTTCAAGGTGGAGATCAAACCGAGAGTAGTCGGGTATGACAACATCCACAATAACAAAACTGTTTACGGGAACTTCTGTCAAGGTATTTACCTGGACATTCCCAACTGGCCCTTGTACGCGTACAACAGCACTGATAACATCATATACACGAGTAGTTACGATGATCTGGTTGCTTTAAACGCGTCAACGCTGGAGAAAATAAACTCGGTGTCGATGGAAGGCGATCCCTGGGGACTTATATATGGCGGGAAAATAGCCTCCGCTCCTCATAACTCCACTGTCGCCGCGATGACCGGTGAAGAGACTTGGATCTTTTCCGACAGCCGCTTGGTGAATCCAATCATCATCAAACCATTACCCGGAAACGTAAATACCCGGTTAGCAGCCTTGACAAGCAATGATAGATTTTTTGTCGTGCAAAAAGGGTCAAACTATTGCCTTGTTTTTAATACCCTCACGGGAGAAAAAATATTCCAATTCCCGTTCACCTATAATACCATATATGATATTCCGGATCATGTTTCCGTATCCGAAAACGGGCAATATTTCTGCGCGTCTTCAGAAAATGGAATAGAAATATTCGAGATTGACGGAACAACCACGAACCTGCTCTACACCGACACGAGGCATTATAAAGGAGCCATGTTTGTCCCGTCCCACCCCGACAGACTTTTGTTTAGAGTCGGTTCTAGTTTTGAAGTAAGACAGATTCCCGGTTTCGATATTATCCAGAAACTGGACGTACCCGAAACCGGGGTTGCACTGTGCAATATCGACCCTGCAACCATGAACCTGCTTTATCATCAAGACGATTCATTAAGAGTGTGCAGGATGAATAATTTATCGGAAACGATATTTACAATAAGGAGCAACGAAACGAGGTCTAAAATGCTTAATAATAAACTGCTGACATCTGGAAATGGTGGAATAGCTTTCGATATAAATCCTTTTATAAACAACTGAATTCAAGTATATTAAAAATCCCCGGATAGGTAATAGGCGGAACCTCCTTATTTATCCAATTGCCGGACCGTTTCTACCAGACGGATAAATTCGCGACGATAGCCGTTGGGGTCGTCGTTCAACCCTTCGCGGGCCAGTTCAATAACTTTCGCGTAGGTAGCATCACCTTTAAAATCGGAGTCACGCAGCAACTGCCCGAACATGGCGACCGACATCACGAAGTTCATCTCGGCAGACGCTCTTGTAGGAGCGGAACCCGCGAGCACCGGTACTTCCAACAGACGGCTCGTCTCTTCGCCCGGGTTCTTGTAACGAAGCTTCACGTTCAATAGCTCCTTGTTGTTCGTGAGCTGGGGTTTCGGCGTCTCATCCTTTGTTGATTGGTACTTCAAGGGATCAATCGTACCCACTGGTGCTTCCACGCCCACCGGCACAAGCTCGTACAACGCCGTCACTGTATGCCCGGGGCCCAGCTCGCCCGCGTCTTTGAGGTCGTCGTTAAAATCTTCGTCGTCGCGCAACCGGCTTTCGTAGCCAACCAGCCGGTACGCGTTCACGAAAGCGGGATTGAACTCCACCTGTATCTTCACGTCCTTGGCCGCGGCGTACAAGGTACTGCCAAACTCGTTCACCAGTACTTTATTCGCTTCTTGCAGGTTGTCGATATAGGCGTGGTTTCCGTTTCCTTTTTCTGCCAAGGTTTGCAGTTTATCGTCCTTGTAATTTCCCATCCCGTACCCGAGCACGGTTAAGAATATGTCACTTTTTCGTTTGGCTTCGATCAACGACTCCAACCCTTCCCTGCTTGAAATTCCCACGTTAAAATCACCATCGGTACACAAGATTACCCGGTTATTGCCCGCCTTAACGAGGTTCTTCTCGGCAATCTTGTAGGCCAGTTCTATTCCTGCTCCTCCCGCGGTAGAGCCACCTGCCTGGAGACTTTCCAAAGCATCGAGGATCTTTTGTTTGTCGTCCCCGCCGGTAGATGGCAATGCTTCACCCGCTGCCCCGGCATAGGTGACGATAGCCACACGGTCGGCCGGCCGCAAGTTATTCACGAGGAGTTTCAGCGACGACTTCACCAGCGGCAATTTATTGGCACTGAACATCGAACCCGACACGTCGATCAAGAACACGAAGTTACTCGGGGGCAACGTCTCCGTGGGAATCCCCTTCGCTTTTACCCCAATCCGAACCAGTTGATGCTGTTTATTCCACGGGCAAACGGTCGCTTCCGTGGTAATCCTCACGGGGTGCCCGTCCGTGGGTTGGGGATAGTTATAACTAAAGTAGTTGATCATCTCTTCCACCCTCACCGCGTCTTTAGGCGGCATTTGTCCCTGGTTGATCACGCGACGAACATTCCCGTACGATGCCGCGTCAACGTCGAGTGAGAAGGTAGAAAGGGGTTGCTTCTTGACCGTGAAAAACCGGTTCTCCTGAAACGGTTGGTACGATTCGGAACTTCTCTCGTATACCATGACAGAACCCGCGAAAGAACCTACCAGCGACTCTTTGCGTTGTGATCCGAAAGCCACGACAACTACCTCTTCCAAAATTGCAACATCGGGTGTAAGGTACACGTCCAAATTCGTGTTTTCTACCTTCACTTCTTTTTTTTCATACCCGATAAAAGTAAAAACTAACATATCCCCCATGCTGGCCATTACACGGTAGCGTCCGTTGACATCGCTTACTGTACCCGTGGTTGTTCCTTTCACCTGAATGGTTGCTCCGGGAACAGGCCGGTTTCGATCATCGTAAACCACTCCTGTTACTTCTATTGCTCGCGCGAATACCGATGATACCACGAGGAGCATCAAAACCAATAAACCACTTTTTTTACTTGTTGTGTCCATACGATTATCCATTTAATTGTAACTACTGCTTTAAAATTCATTCTACATTTTACTCTATAGATACAATCGCGACGTAAATTCCATAATACATCAGATATTTTTTTAATTTTGTGGAATATCTTTTCACGGACGAACACGTTAGAAATTGAAAAACAGGCGGGACATAACACAACTATCCAACGACGAATTGTTTGCACTTTGTAAAAAAGAGGAGCGACCAGTCTGTTTTACCGAATTGTACCGGCGCTATATCCCGATGGTGTACGGGCTGTGCCTGAAATACCTCGCGAACGAAGCCGACGCGCAAGATGCCGTGATGGACCTGTTTGAAGAGGTGGCACGAAAGGTCAAAGAACACGATATAAAAAAATTCCACACGTGGCTTTATAGCGTGTCCAAGAATCATTGTTTGTCGCGGTTACGAAAAGAAAAGAAATCTTTTTTCGTGAGTATCGACGAGCAATTTGTGGAAAATGGTGATTTTTTCACTCTATTAGATGAGGGCAGGTCGAACGAAGAAGAGTCGGCGTTGCTGTTTTGCATTAAGGAACTGAGCGAAGAACAACGAGCCAGTATAGAGTATTTTTACTACGGGAACAAGTCGTACGCCGATATTGTTTCCTTGACGGGATACCCTCTTACGAAAGTGAAAAGTTACATACAGAACGGAAAGCGAAATTTAAAGAATTGCATTGCCCGGGTATTGAAGCTACAATGATTTATCCGATGTTTGCAGTAACAATTTACCCGCGAAGAAGCAAGAATAGACAGCGTGAGTTTAAAAGAGTACATACGGGGACAACGGCACGGGAAGGAAGCTAACCGGTTGGAACGGGAAGCCATGGACGACCCTTTCCTGCAAGATGCCATCGAGGGGTATGATTCGGTGGAAGGGGATCATTTGCCCGCGATTGAAAAGTTGGAGAGACAACTCGCCCGTTCGCCGAGACGTGTTAAACGAGTATGGAACGGGGCCGCGGCTGCCTTGCTCCTCTTGCTTATCGGCATCTCGTACTTGTTCGATCAACACAGCATGGAAGAGGAGATCGTTGTTGCATCCCCGGGAGTCGTCCAGGAAGAAAAGGGAGTTGCCTCCCCTCCCCGTCTGAAGGATACCGTCTTGGTCGCGGAACACGCTGCCCCCGCCCCAGCATCACCTATTCATCAAGAAAGTGTTCATGAAGAGATAGTCGAGGAAAAGGTTGTCCAAGAAACGCCCGCTCGTATAGAAACACGTTCTGGGGTGGTAGCTCAATCCATACCAAGCGACGAGGAGACTCGCTCGATCGCGCGAACACCCCTACCTATCGATCATGAGCCCTTGTCGAAAATCACGACAATAGTTGCCGAAGAGGAAGAGCCGTTGCTTGTATCTGGCCGGGTAGTGGATGAAACGGGGGAGAACGTGGGAGACATCACGTTAAAATCGGATGATACGGCATTAAACGAAGTGGTTGTCGTGGCTTTCGGAACGCAGAAAAAAGAATTAGTCGTGGGATCTGTATCTACTGTTAAAGAGCGTTCATCAGTAAACGAAGTGCAGCGATCAACGTTCGGTGAAGAAGAGTTCAAGGACTATTTCATCGAGAATCACGATAAAACAATCTGTGAAGGCCAAGATATCACCTTCGTGGTCGAATTTTTTATCGATCCGAATGGTCGTCCCGCGAGCATTAATATCAAAGAGAACAGTTGCCCCGCGTTGGAAATTGAAATAAAACGGCTTTTGCTTGGTTCCCCGTTGTGGTCGGAGATTAACCAAAAAGTAACGCTGGAAATCGCACTACCACGTTAACAGTACGATTCCCGCTGGTTTTCCCGTTAAAATAACTTTTTTCAGGAAGAATCACTTCCACCTGTAAAACTCCATATTATGAAGACAACTCCTGAACATGACGAGCGGATCGCGAAAATGACATTTGCATCTGTTTACCCGCATTATATCACGAAGATTGAAAAGAAAGGCAGGACAAAAGAGGAACTGCACCAGGTGATCAAGTGGTTGACCGGCTTCGACGACAAAAAACTGCACGAACTCATTGACGAGAACGTCACGTTTAAAACCTTCTTTGAAAGGGCAGAAATCAACCCGAACGCGCGCCTTATTACCGGCATGATTTGTGGATACCGGGTAGAAGAAATCGAAACTCCACTAACTAGGCAAGCGAGGTATTTGGATAAGCTGGTGGACGAATTGGCAAAAGGCAAGAAAATGGAGAAAATTTTCCGTGCTGGATAAGAATTATTATGATATCAGTCTCCTTTTGTTGAAAGAGAAATGATTAGACTATCTATGTTCATCGTATCTTAATTTATTACTGGGAATTTATCGAAACATTCGTAAATGCAAAAATCACCATTTAGTCTAATCATCTGATAATAAGAACTCAAAACATAATAAAAGTGATTCTTGAAAACTGGTTTACGCATGTTATAAACTTCGTATTTACGATTGTCGTATATTTATTGCGTCAACCAGACGTTATGCGGCATGCTTGGGGCGACAAAGCAACTACACACCGACAACAAGAAAAGAACAGTAACAAACAATTATGATAACTATTGACCAATTAAATATTTATAGAAAATATGGCGGACATGAGGACGGACTTGCAAGAGTTGGACGGACTTCTGAAAAGCAATTGTTTGATAACAACGACTGGGGAACTATTACTGACAACGAACAAAATATTGAACTGATTGCTAAAGGACTGACTTCAAATGAATTTAAAAACAAAGCCTTTCTTGGACTTCGTAAAAACTTTGCGAACAAAGCATATACTGAAATCACAAAACCCATTTCAGGTATAATTGAGGAAATGAAACAACAACTTTTTCAGACTTTTCTTGACTGCTTATTGGAAGCGACAGAAAGTATTACAGACAATTATTTCCTTCTTCCTGTAGCTTATGACAAGGAACATGTTCACCGTGAAAGAAATTATTGCTACGAACTCTATTCTCAGATTAGACAAATATTGCCCAAGGACTTTCCTTATACTTTAAGTGGAGAAGTAAATAAAGCAGGACATCCTTTGGTAGCTCCTCATTGCGGAGATATAATTCCTGACTTTTTGGTTCACAACCCTGGTTTCATGGGGCCAGATGACAATTTAGTAATCATCGAAGTTAAAACAATTCAAGGTGCTAATTACACTCAAGAAGGCAAAAACCTTTTGAAAGATATGCAAACGATACATTGCATGACTGACTTGAACAATGGTTATTTCAAAGGCATAATTTTGATTTTTGGAGCAGATAATGACAATAAAAAAAACGAAATAGAAAATAAATACAGAGAGATATGTAACACAGAAAAGGTGTTACTGATATTTCAAGACAATGCAATGACACGAGCAAGGGTAGTATGATAGCAAAATTAGCACGACCGCATAACAAGATATTGCCAAAAGCGGGGTTGAGCGGCTTCGATTGGACATTTCTGCAAAGCTCAACTTTCGTTCTTCGATTGAACATTTGTGCTATTAATCCCCGCCTTCGGCAATACCCAAACCGTTAAGCGACATCTTTGAGCGACAGCAGTAGTTCAACTAGGAGTTGCCGTAATTTTGAAACAAAAATATAATGATAAATATTTTGGAATAATATGAGACATCTACTTTTATCATTCTTTTTTGTGGTTTTTCTCTCTTGTAACCACGGGACAAACTCTACAAAAGGTTGTTCCCTAAAAGAAAAGGAAAAATCACTTGTAGCCTTAGGTCAACTTTGGGGATTTCTAAAATATCACCACCTCATCATTGCTGAAGGAAAATTGGATTGGGACAAGGAATTATTAATAGAGATGATTCCTGCTATAATGAATGCGGAAAATGAGGATGAATGGAAAATGATCCTCGATAATTGGGTAAATAGCTTGCCCGCCGTCGAGGTTGCGCGAAAAGATACAATTCCGTTATCAGGGTTCAAGGTCGAAGTGAAGGCTGATTATGGAGAACTGTTCAATACAGTTTATTTCAATCAAAACACGATTGATAAATTGCAGTTTATTTTAGACAATACACGAATAAAAGAAAATCACTACATTAAATTAAATTATCAACGAACCTCAAATGACCCGTTTGTAACAATTACCAATGAACCAGCTTACGAAGATATGGTATTTCCCGAGTTTGAATACCGTATTTTGGCACTGTTCAGGTATTGGAATATTGTCAATTATTTTTTCCCTTATCGTGAACTGTGCGATACAAAATGGTCGGAGGTTCTACCTGAGATATTACCAGATTTTATCTGCGCTGAAAACCAAAAAGAATATGCGCTTGCTTGTCTAAAACTCAGTGCAAAAATTGACGATTCACATGGAGGTATTCGCCATGATGACATAGGACTATATTATGAAATATATGGGCGGCGAAAAGTTCCATTTGAAACAAAATTCGTGGAAAACAAACTAGTAGTAACATCTTTCACAAGTGATTCTATTGATATTGAAAAAGAAATCTCAGTCGGTGATATCATTACTGCAATTAACGGGGAGAAAGTCGAAACGGTTGCTGAACATCTATCGCCTTACATTCCTGCTTCAAATCATGCAGTAAAATTAAGGGGTATTGCAATGAGAATTTTACAAACAAACGACAATACCCTCAATCTGGATTTTCTGCAAAACGGGAAATCCGACAATAAAACGATACAAACCTGTAATATACAACAGTTGAGTTACAGTCCAAATCCGGACAAAGCAGGTTATAAAATAATTCAGGACTCCATTGGTTACATTTTTCCGGCATATTGTAAGCGAGAAGAGCGTGAGAGCGAGGTAGCTCGAATCCTGTCCAATACAAAAGGACTAATAATTGATTTACGAGCTTATCCTTCTGATTATAACGCGACGGCCATCGCACCCTACTTGATGAGAAACTGGGGATATTATTCCAGGCAAAGTTTAGGCAATATTTCTTTTCCCGGATATTTTTTGATTGGTAACGAATATCCTCTCCCAGAGCCTGAAATAGGAACTTATCCATATAAGGTAGTGGTAATAGTGAATGAATACACGCAAAGTTCGGCTGAAGACCATACTTTCTTCTACTATCTTGCACCCCGGGTTACAATAATAGGCAGCACTACAGCTGCAGCTAATGGAGCTGTATTTTCGGTTCCTCTTCCAGGCGGCATACAGGCAAGTATGACAGGTATAGGAGTGTATTATCCCGATGGAACCTGCATGCAACGTACTGGTGTTATAATAGATGAAGAAATAAAGCCTACAATTGATGGTATAAGAAAAGGGATTGACGAACCTTTAGAAAGAGCAATTGAAATAGTGAGAGAAAAAAACAAGCAAGCGACCGCTTAACAAGCGGTTTGGTATCAGGCGGAGTTTCATTCTTCGTATGAAAGTTTCTACTAACTTTGAAGTGTCGGCTTCGTATTCAGGTTTGTAGTAACAATCTCGCCCGAACGCCAAGCCATAAACCGTTATCTGTCAGCTTAGCGCACCGAAAATTTAGCCAAAACAGAGACCCGATAAATTCCCGAAAAAACGTCAGTGAATTTTTTATCTTACGTGAAAATAAATTATATTTGCACGTGTATAAAAGTAAGAGAAAATGAATACAAAACTAACATTAAATTTGGATAAAGGCATAATTGAGGAAGCTAAATCCTATGCGAAAGAGAATAATGTGAGTCTATCCAAACTCATTGAAAATTATTTGAATTCTCTCACAAAAACGTCTATCGAAAAAGATGTCAAGATAAGCCCTCTCGTGGAAAGTTTAACGGGAATTATTTCGTTGGACTTTGACGAGCGGAAAAGTTATCGGGATTATTTATCTGAAAAATATTCGTGATGAAAAATTTACTCATAGACACGAATATCATAATCGATTTGCTCGCAAAACGAAAGGATTTCTATCAGGAAGCCCAAAAATTGTTTACGCTCGCAGATGAAAACAAAGTCAAACTTTATATTTCATCTCTGACATTGCCAATACGCATTATGTGCTTACGAAGGAATTGAATTCGGACGAAGCACGTAAGGTTTTGATAAAGTTTAAACTTCTCGTAAAGATTTTACCGCTTGACACAAGATTTTAGAGCTTGCACTATCATCAGACTTTAAAGATTTTGAAGATGCAATCCAGTATTATACAGCGTTGGAAAACAAGTTGGGAATCATTATTACAAGGAATAAAAAAGACTTCAAAACGGCTAAACTACCTGTTTTGACAGCGAAAGAGTATTTGAACAGATAAATTGCCGAATAATTAAAAATCATCCCAATAATCAAGAAGCAATTGAGTTATGAGAAATATTACGGAAACTGAAAGGCTGATTATTCGGAAAATACTTCCGACAGACATTGATGAAATGTTTGAGCTTCATTCCGACCCAGAAGTTAATATATATTTGGGAAATAAAACGATAACCAGCAAAGAAGCAATGATTGAAGGTGTAAATTTTATAAGGCAACAATATCTTGACTACGGAGTTGGACGATGGGCAATCATTGACAAAAAATCCAATGAATTTGTAGGTTGGACAGGTTTGGAATTTGTCACAAAAGAGACGAATAGTCATAAAAACTATTACGACCTCGGTTACAGATTGATAAGGAGATTTTAGGGACAGGGAATTGCAACAGAATCAGCATTGGCTTCCTTGGATTACGCTTTTGAAAAATTAAAAGCAAAGGAAGTTTATGCGATGGCGGACTGTAGAAATGAGGCTTCAATCAAAGTTTTGAATAAAGCCGGATTAAAATTTATCGAAACATTTTATTTTGAAGGAGTCAAACACGATTGGTTTAAAATATGCAAAACCGAATATAAAAACAAAAAGCCGAACTGCTAACATTGCGTTTGGCATAATAGCGGGGTAAATCTGATTTTGGAAGTTTTGCGATTTCTATTCCGCTACTGCGCCAAGCGCCCCGCCGTTATCTACAAGCGGCAAAACTCAGTCGAGTAGCCGATAAAATAATGAGGCAAAACCTGCGAAGCCGTTAGAGCAGGAAAAAACAAAAAAAATGATAAGTTTAAAAACAAAGAACTCTCCATACATAGAACAAAGTTTTGGAGTTGCAAGGAAAATAGTATTATGCTCGGTGATCATTTTGAGTATGACTACCACATGCCAAAAAGATGATGAAATGGATAAATTTATGCAAGAGCCTTCTCCTGTAATTACAATTACACAAATGGAAAATGGCTTAAAAATTTCGTGGAACGAAGTACCAGGTACAAATAATTATAGTCTTGACAAGAGTGACAACAATTTCGACTACTTGTCACTTTTTCGTAGCGAAATTGTATACGGAACTTTCTATATCGATGAAAATCCAATAGAAGGGATTAATTATTACAGAGTAAGAGCCCAAAAATGCAAAAGGTATGATATTAATTTAAGCTCAAGTGAAAGGGATTGCCGTGAAGTTTGGAGCGATGTTGTATCTTTCAATTATACATCATCTAGTAGAGAATGAGTCATATTATTCTGTAGTATAGGACGAAAGACATGTTACTACAGACGAAGATGCAAGCAGATAACATATGGCTTTGGCGTCAGGCGGGCTGACGTTCAAACGTGAAAGTTCCTGCGGACTTTCACGCCGAACGCCAAGCCCCGAACCGTTAGCTGTAACATTTCTTCAAAAATCG
>WPCG01046587.1_pt1 | contig 105216 bp, 96 predicted proteins | sample 5403311 | NCBI WGS metagenome assembly WPCG01 (sample SAMN12869467, study PRJNA574797) | sludge metagenome | isolation source: wastewater treatment of Control | place: China:Beijing | collected 2019-05-17 | reverse complement strand
ATGCCTCATTAAATATAATTAGAAAATGTAAGCCTGATGCCTTAGGGACAGGGTTTAAAGGTTGGAACACGCCTAAACGAACTTACTTATTTGGGTAAGGTATCGTTTTAAAGGAGTAATTTTTAAATTACTTTTGTTCTTGAACTTCTAACCATTACCTTTTTATGGATTTTTATAGCTCAAATTATATGGGGATTTGGGTATACATTTATTAGTGGTGCACTTGATGCATGGGTTTCTGATGAAACACATAATGTTGGTATCGAACAAACCTATATAAAAGCAAATACGGTTAGTAAAGTAATGACCATCTTAGGTATTATAGGCGCGTTAGGATTTGGTATTATTGATATCAGACTTCCAATGTTAATTAGTGCTGCTTTATATATACTAATGAGTATAATGTTAATTTTCGTGATGAAAGAGAAAGTAGAAAAAGAAGTGATGAATCACTCTATGATTCATCAATTTAAATTAGGGGTTAAACATATTTTTAGACATCCAATGTTAAAGATATTTGTTATCACTGCATTTTTGTTAGGTTTATACAGTGAAGGTATTGATCGTTTAGAAGAATTTATTGTTTTAGATAGAGTAACAACAACTATATTTAGTGAACTTTCTTCAATCTATATTGTCAGTATCATGCATATGGTAGTAGCTATATTAGGTATCATTATGTTATTAATCATAAAGAAATATGTTAAAGAAGGACTTAAAGTTTATCAGTGGTTTTTAGCGTTAGTTTTACTGATGAGTTTGGGATTGTTGATTTTTGCTTATACACCAAGTGCATATATCGCAATGTTAGGTTTCTTCTTCTTTAGAATGACCAGACAAGGACTTGATCCTTTATATACGAGTATTCAAGCAAGAGAAATTCCTAACAACATTAAAGCAACCGTCATGTCTACTTTTGGTCAAATCGATGGGATTGGACAGATCTTAAGTGGTATACTGATGACAACACTTGCTTTTGTGTTGGGTACAAAGGCTATTTTAACAGCAACAGCACTGATTTTATTAGGTGTTGCCTACACCATGTTCTTAATGATTGTCAAACATAAAAAAACTGATTTTAAAAGCTAAGCATTAACTTATTTGACTTATTTTTTTCAAATTATGTTAAAGTTAATGACAAGAGGTGAAATACCTCTTGTTTTATGTAATTTATGATAAAATAAAGAATATAAAAAGGATGATAAAAATGATCATTGATACACACCTACATTTAAATACAGAAGATTATGAAAAAGATTTAGATCTAGTCATCAGAAGAGCTTATGAAAAAGGCGTTAAAAAACTCATTGTCATAGGTATGGATGAATCATCAAGTTTAAAAGCAATCAAGATTGCAGAAAAGTATGAACATGTGTTTGCAACTGTGGGTCTACATCCTGGATATGTAGATGATGATGATACTAGTTTTATTGAACCATTATTAAGTCATCCAAAAGTTGTAGGTATTGGTGAAACAGGTCTTGATTTATATTGGCAACAAGACAATTTAGAAAAACAAAAACAATGTTTTTTAGATCAAATTCAACTTTCAATTAAACATAAGTTACCATTAGTCATTCATACGAGAAATTCATTTAAAGAAGCTTATGACTTATTAGAGCCATATAAGAACCAAGCTTATGGTGTATTTCATTGTTTTTCATCAGATTTAAATGATGCTAAAAAAGCAATAGAGTTAGGTTATTATATTGGTATAGATGGACCTATTACATTTAAGCATCCAAAAGACTTATTACCTATTATAAAAAACCTTGATTTAAAACATATTTTAATTGAAACAGATAGCCCTTATTTAGCACCTATGCCATATAGAGGGAAAAGAAATGAACCGAGTTATTTAGTAGAAGTTGCAAAAAAGATTGCAGAGATTAAACAGATTACTTACGAAGATGTTAGCCATATAACAACTTATAATGCACATAAATTATTTCATTTAGGAGGATCTAATGATGAAGATTAAAAAAATTTTATTAATGATATTTTCAGTTTTACTTACATTAAGCTTGTTTGGTTGTAATATTCAAACAAGAGCAACCGTTACTTATGAATCACCATCAACTCACGAAGCATTAAGAATTGATATGATTGCCAGAGTTGAACCTTCGGTGGTTGCGGTTATTACAGAAACAGGACATGGATCAGGTATTATTTATAAATCTGAACTTGTTACATCAGAAGATCCTGAAGAAGTGATCGAAGAAGGTTTAAAAAGATATTACATTATGACTAACCACCATGTTGTTGAAGATGGTGGAGAAATGAAAGTTCATTTTGGAGCTGGTAGAGATGATATACCTGTTGTTGACTACCAGTCTTATCAATTATATGATATTGCAGTTGTTAGAATTGAAACAACGAGAAATTTAAGAGTACATCAGGTTGCATCAATTAATGATAATACGATAACAGAAATAGTAAAAGGACAAGAAGTCATAGCGATTGGTACACCTCAAGATATTTCTAGATTTAACTATGTAACTGTTGGAGCTGTAAGTTTAGTTTCTTACCCATATCAAGGTATTAATGGATTAGCTATGATGCATGATGCAGATTTAAATCCAGGAAATAGTGGTGGACCACTGTTTAATTTAAATGGTGACTTAATCGGTATTAATGTTGCGAAAATATCAAATGTACAAACATCTGAGGGTAGTATTCCAGCTGATGGACTTTATTATTCGCTTAATATTAATAAAATAGCTCCAGTGGTAAGAGGATTTTTAGAAGCGAACTATATAGAAGTTGTTAGAGCACCTAGATTAGGGGTAACCATTCAAGAAGTTGATATTTTCTTAGAAGATAACCCAGCATCTTTATTACCTCCAAATCCAGTTGGTGTCGTTGTTGTTGATTTTGATTTAACAAGAAATGCTCACTTAGTCATGGAAGTCTATGATCTTATCATTAAGATTAACAATAAAGCAGTAACATCTATAGCTGACCTAGCAGCAGAACTTCAAGATGCTGAATTTGGTGATATTCACGAGTTAACAGTCTTAAGAAAAGTTGGAGATGATTTCGTTGAAATCACTGTTAGTATTACATTATCATGACCAGTAAAACCGTATTTCAAAAATTGATTGATAAAGGCTTAACTATAGCATTTGCAGAAAGTATGACAGGTGGCGCTTTAGCTTATGAATTGATTAAATATCCTAACGCGTCTAAAACAGTTTTAGCAAGTATTGTTAGTTATACACCACAGATGAAAGTAGATCTCCTTCAAGTTAATCCACAGACTATAGAAAAACATCAAGTGGTAAGTAAAGAAGTTGCTCATGAAATGGTATTAAGTATAAAAGATAAAACAAATGCAGATGTTTGTCTATCTATTACTGGAAATGCTGGTCCATCATTAGCAGAGCATACAACTGAAAAATGTTGTTACTACGCGATTTTAGTCCATAGAAATATAAGACATTTTAAGTTAATGTTAAACAAAAATACAAGAGAAGAAAACATTTCATTTGCGATTGAAGATGTTTTTAAAAATTTAGAGCAAATGATATAAAAATTTATGTATGATTTTATTGTAATATAGTGTTTATTGTGATATAATAATTTGGCGTAAGATAATCCTTGTCTTATCAAAGACCATAGACCAGAAGGAGGTGGAACAGATGAAAAAATACGAAATCATGTATATCATCCGTCCAACTGTAGAAAGCGAGAACATCAAAGCAATCGTTAATAAATTTAACGAAATATTTGTTAACTTAAATAGTGAAGTTCTAGAGCTTAAAGAGTTGGGGCTAAAAGATTTAGCTTATGAGATTGATCATCACAAAAAAGGCTATTACGTTTGGTTGCTTGCAAATGCAACTCCAGAAGCAATTGCTGAATTTAACCGTGTCGTAAGAATAACTGAAGAAGTTATTCGCTTCATTGTTGTAAAGGAAGGCGAGTAATATGATTAACAAAGTCATTTTAGTTGGAAGAATCACAAAAGATCCTGAACTAAAAACTACACAATCAAATGTTAACTTCGTTAACTTTACTGTAGCTGTGAATCGTCAATTTACGGATCAGTCAGGTGAAAGACAAGCTGACTTTATCCAATGTATTGTATGGAGACGACAAGCAGAGAATTTAGCACGCTTTATAAAAAAAGGTGCACTTTTAGGTGTTGAAGGACGTATTCAAACAAGAACTTATGAAGCGGATAACGGCACACGCTATATCACAGAAGTCGTATGTGATTCAGTACAATTTTTAGAAAATAAAGGTGATTCATCACCATCTGATTTTGTACAACAAGAACCTACATACAAAGAAGATGATACTAGCAATCAGGACAGCGATGAGTTTTATGAAACATCAAAACAACTTGCTGCTGAAGAAGATCTACCATTTTAAGGAGGAAGAACATGCAAAACAATAGACGTGGCGGTTTTAAAAGACGTCGTAAGGTTTGTTACTTTACACAAAACAAAGTTGAACATATAGATTTTAAAGATGTTGAATTATTGAGACGTTTCATTACTGACCGTGGTAAGATTTTACCAAGACGTGTCACTGGTACATCAGCTAAATGGCAAAGACCATTAGCAGTTGCAATCAAAAGAGCACGTCATATGGCATTGTTACCATTTGTTAAAGACTAAAAATAATAAAATTAAATGCTGCATTTGCAGCATTTTTTTTAAATTCTTTCGGTTTACATTTAATTGAAAAACAAACATATTATTGATATAATATGATAAAGTAGGTGATTCATATGAGACGATGGATTCTATTAGCAGGAGTCGTTATAGTTTTAGGATTAAGTATATTTTTTTATGCGCCTTATTTTTCTTTTGAATCATCAGGGCATTTTTTTAGTTTTTTATTTTTAGTTTTTAGTATTTTAGTAGTATTTGCAGGAACCTATATCAATTTAAACTATCAAGCAAGACAAAAGATTAAAACATTACAAAATAGATTATCCATGTGGACAAAACTTTCTTATCATGTTAATCAAGTTGGTGATGAAGTATTTAATGAATTACCTATTGGCATTGTTGCATGTGATGAGTCATTTGAAGTTAAATGGGCAAATCCACATGCTAAATCAATTTTTGATCAAAAAATAGCAGGTAAACAATTAAAAGAAGTTCATGAAAAACTATATCAACAAGCAACTTCTAATAAAGTAAAGTTTACCATTGAAGAAAAAGATCAAGTTTATGATGTGACTTATCGAGCAGAGTATAATTTCTTTTATTTGTTTAATGTTACAGATAGAGAAGCGATGCACAAAAAATATAATGAACAAATTCCCGCTTTAGGTATCATTTATTTAGATAATCTAGATGAAGCACTAGGCGCATTAGATGTTTCTGAGCAGTCATCATTAAAAGGTGAGTATTTAGCAGCTATCAATGACTGGGCTCATTTATATGATGGATATTTGAAACCTTATTCTGATGAACGTGTCTTTTTAATGTGTTACCGTAAGAATCTGGAAAAAATGATTGAGAATAAATTTGAAATTTTAGAAAAAATTAGGGATATTTCAAATCAAAATAAAGTTAGAGTCTCTATATCTATGGGGATAGCTTCATGGAATATTGATTATGAGTCTTTAGGTGTTTATGCTCAAAATGCTGTTGAACTCGCTGAAAAGCGTGGTGGTGATCAAGTGGTTGTGAATATCCAAGATCAAAAAATAAACTATTTCGGTGCAAGAAATGATTCAACAGGCAAAAGCTCAAGAGTTGGTGTCAGAATTAATGCACAAACAATTAAAGATTTTATTGATCGTTCAAGTAAAGTGTTTATCATGGGACATAATCAAGCAGATATGGATGCCTTTGGCTCCATGATTGCTTGTTATCACATGGCAAAAGCATCTAATAAACCTATTTATTTAATTGTTGATAAGGATAAACTAGATCGTACAGTTCAAAAAGTTTTAGATATCGTTGAAGATGATATTAAAGAGTTGATGGAACATATGATTACAACTGAAGAATCATTGGAATTATTTGATGCGCAATCCATTTTAATGATTTTAGATACACAATCTCCTAAGATTATTATGAATGATGAAGTGTTAACAAAAACTGAACAAATTATTGTTATTGACCATCATCGAGTTGGAGATGAAGGGTTTAATGCAATGTTTTCAATCATAGAACCATCTGCATCATCTACTATTGAACTTGTTATGGAACTACTTGGTTTTTATAATATGAACGAAGAAATTCATATTTCACCTATAGAAGCAACTATGATGTATGCGGGTTTAGTTGTAGATACGAATAACTTTGTTTATAGAACAGGTTCTAGAACATTTGAAGTAGCAGCTCAACTTAAAGAGTTAGGCGCAGATACTTCAGAGGTTAAAACATGGTTAAGAAAAGATTATATAAGAACAATGGAAATTAATTCACTTTTAAATCATGTGGAAATATTTTTAGATCATTTTGCTTTTGTCATTACAAAAGATATATATGATGATCGTATCTTATTAGCACAAGTAGCAGATGCGGCACTTCAAATCAATGATATTGATGCAGCCTTTGCCATCTCTCGAATGAGTGATAATACCATTGGTGTGAGTGCAAGAAGTTTTCAAAAAGTAAATGTTCAAGTTTTACTTGAAAGTATAGGTGGTGGGGGACACTTTAGTATTGCTGCTGCACAAATAAAAAATAGATCCATTCAACAAGTTGTGGATGATTTAAAAAACATGATAGAATTAGAGTATGCTCAAGGAGGAGAAAACGTGAAGATTATATTATTAGAAGATGTTAAAGGAAAAGGCAAAAAAGATGATGTTATCGATGTTGCAAGTGGATATGGACAATATTTAGTGAATCAAAAGAAAGCATTACTAGCAAACGATGAAAATTTAACTATCCTTCAAAAACAAAAACAAGAAGCATTAGAAGAAAATCAAAGACATTTAGCATTAATGAAATCACTTAAAAATGAAATTGATGGTAAAAAAGTCACATTAGGTATTCAAATTGGACAAGATGGTAAGTTATTTGGAGCCATTACAACAAAGCAAATTGTTGAAGCATTTGAACAAGAACATCATATCTTAATTGATAAGAAAAAAGTTGAGTTGCAATCAGATATTAATTCAGTGGGTATTTATACAGCATTTGTTACACTCCATAAGGACATTAAAGCGCAATTTGAAGTACATATCGTAGAAAAGTAGGATTTTATTATGGCTAAAAGTTTACCTTATCATAAAGAGGCAGAACAATCCGTTTTAGGTGCAATATTTTTAGATCCTAAAATCATCGTTTCTGTAATGGACCAATTAGATACTGAAGATTTTTTTGAACATGCACACATAGTCATTTATCAAGCAATGAGAGATTTGTATCAAGAAAACCTAAAGATAGATTATGCAAGTGTTGGCTCAAGACTTGAACAAGCTCAAGAGTTAGCTAAAGCTGGTACAATGAAATACATTTTAGAATTAGCTGATTTTGTACCATCTACTGCGCATATAGAAACCTATATAGATCTTGTAAAAGATGGGTCTTTAAAAAGACAGGTCATTCAATTAGCTGGAGAAATTCTTGAAGAAGGTTATAAAGGGGATGCGGAAGCAAACAATTATTTAACCATGGCTGAAGAACGTATTTTTGCGTTAGCTCAAAAACGTAAAACATCTGCCTTTTCTATTATTTCTGAAGTTATTAAAGAAGTTAAAGATAAAACAGAGAAAAATAGAAATAAAAAAGGTGGAATCACCGGATTACATACAGGTTTTGAGAATCTAGACCGTTTAACTGCTGGACTTCAACCTGAAGAACTTATTATTTTAGCTGCTCGTCCATCAATGGGGAAATCAGCATTAGCTATGAACTTAGCTTTAAATATTGCAAAACATAACAAAGAAGGTAAAGCAGGAGTCGCGATTTTCTCACTAGAAATGAGTAATGAACAATTAGCAGCTCGTATGTTATCAACTGAAGCAAATGTTGAAAACAATAAAATTAAAACGGGTAATTTAACCTCAAAAGAATGGCAACATTTAGAAGGAGGTATTCAATCATTATCACTTTTAACGATTTCATTTGATGACTCAGCGAGTGTAACGGTTGCGGATATTCGTGCTAAATGTAGAAAATTATCTCAAGAAGGTAAGTTAGATTTTGTGATTATTGACTACTTACAACTTATTAAAGGTGATGAAAAGTCAGGGAATAGACAAGAGGAAGTCGCAAGAATTTCTAGAAGTTTAAAACAAATGGCAAGAGAATTAAAAATACCAATTCTTGCTTTATCACAATTGTCACGTGAAGTTGAAAAACGTGAAGATAAACGTCCAGTATTAGCAGATTTAAGAGAGTCTGGATCGATTGAACAAGATGCTGATATTGTTATGTTCTTATATCGTGGTGATTATTATATACATGATCCTGAGAAAAAAACAGGAGATGTTGAATTAAGTATCGCGAAAAACCGACAAGGTATGGCAGGCATTAGATTAAGTTTTAGATTCGATACCGAATATTCGAGATTTACTGCAAAAGAAGATCGAGAAGAAGAGCTCTATAGAGATTAAGAAAAATAAAAAGTATATTTACTGTCTAAAGTATAAAAAGAAATAAGGTGTATCTAAATGGTTGTTTTACTCGTACTATTTTATATCATACCAGCTATCATTGGTATATGTGTCATGGCAAAAATATATGATGCTAAATTATTTAGCTACATATATTTAATCGTTATGCTTTTCGCTATATGGATAGCGATTTGGTTGGAGATGATCGCATATATTGATATGGATTTTTGGGATTATATCATCATATTATTCTTGCCAGTCATCATTTCATATCTATCTGGACAACTTTATTTAGCAGAACGAAACTATAAGCATAGAACATAAAAAAAAGACTGCAGCGATGCAGTCTTTTTCATTGATTACTTAATGGTTGCAGATAACATCCAAATATGTTTTTCAAAACTTGTCATTGTGCCAATGATTAAATCAGCAGTAACTTCATCTTCTAAGTCTTGAGCAACAACTAATAATGCTCTTAATTCTTTGTTTAATAATTTAATATCTTCTAAAATAGCCTTAACCATATCCATTGCTTCTGATTTACCACTCGTTTCTTTAATAGACGCAACTTCTAAATATGATTTAAGTGATGATAATGGTTTTCCACCAATCATCAATAATCTTTCCGCAAACTCATCATATAACTCATTTACTTCATCATATAATGCTTCAAATTTTTCATGTAATTGGTAGAATTGTGGTCCTTCTACGTACCAATGATAGTGATGTAACTTCGTAAAAAATACGCTTAAGTTAGCAACTTGTTTGTTTAAACCTGTGTAAAGTTTTTCCATAACTTGTCAACACCTTTCCTTTCATTTCTTACCTTAATTATAACACTATTTATAATAATTAACAAGGTAAACGCTTTTTACTAGTTTTGTATATTTATATGGAAAAAACGATGATTTTATGGTAATATTGTTAGCAGGTGATAATATGTTTGATAGATTAAAACTTATAGAAAAACAATATAAGGAAATACAAGATAAGCTTTCAACAGGAACATTAGAAGTTAAAGAAATGACGGAGTTATTAAAAGAATCTGCCGGCATTCAAGAAACTGTTGAAACATATCAAAAATACCAAGAAAAAGAAAATGAATTAAACGATCTAAAAGAAATTCTTGAAATTGAAGATGATGAAGATCTCATCCAAATGGCAGAAAAAGAAATTGATAAATTAGAACGATTTTTAGAAACAACTGAAGAACGTTTAAAAATATTACTTTTACCAAAGGATCCTAATGATGATAAAAACGTTATTGTAGAAATTAAAGGTGCTGCTGGTGGAGATGAGGGTAATATTTTTGCTGGTGATTTATTTAGAATGTATAGTAGATATGCTGAAAGTAAAAACTGGAAAATAGAAATCTTAAATACGATGGAAGGTGCGATGGGTGGTTACACGTCTATCGAGTTTATGATATCAGGTAAACTGGTATACTCTATGCTTAAATATGAGTCTGGAACACATCGTGTTCAACGTGTGCCAGAAACTGAATCTCAAGGTCGTATTCATACATCTACCGCGACTGTTTTAGTCATGCCAGAAGCTGAAGAAGTTGAAATTGATATAAGTTGGAACGATATTAGATTTGACACATTTAACTCAAGTGGACCAGGTGGTCAATCGGTTAATACAACAAAGTCAGCCGTTAGACTTACACATATGCCATCAGGCATTGCGGTAAGCTGTCAAGAAGGTAAATCTCAACATGAAAATAAAGATAAAGCGTTTAGATTACTAAAAACAAGAATCTATGATTCTATCTTAGAAAAACAAATAGCTAAAGAAGATGCAGAACGCCAAGCATTAGTAGGTAGAGGGGATCGTTCTGAGAAAATCAGAACATACAATTACCCACAAAATCGCGTATCTGACCATAGAATAGGCTTAACCTTACAAAGACTTGATGTCATTATGGAAGGTCGCTTAGATCTAATTTTAGAACCATTGTTAAATGAATTTCAAAAGCGTCAACTTACTGGAGAACTCAATTCGTGAATTATGAGCAATTATTAAAAAAAAGTCAAAAAGAAGCTTTAAAATATCAAAAAGAAATAGAAGCTGTCAAGCTTCTTTTAATGGAGCTTTCTCATCAAGATCCACATATGTTTTACTTAAATTTAAAAAACGAAGTTGATACATCTTTTCTTAAGATGTTTGAATCAAAATTAGAGTTATACTTAAAAGAAGATGTTCCTGTGCAACATCTTATTGGACATGCTTATTTTTACGGGCATCCTTTTTTAGTTTCGCAAGCTGTTTTAATACCAAGGAGTGAAACTGAACAACTTGTAGAAGAAGTTTTATATTTGTATGATGATCATTTTGAAAACAAGGATATAGACGTTTTAGATCTTGGAACAGGTAGTGGATGTATAGGTATATCCTTAGCACTTGAAGAAAAACACATGAATGTATCGATTAGTGATATTAGTGAAGAAGCATTAGAAGTCGCAAGCGAAAATGCAAAAAAATTAAAGGCGAATGTAAAAGTTGTTCATAGTGATTTGTTTCAAAAAATTGAAGGTAAATTCGATATTATTGTTTCTAATCCACCTTATATTCCTAATGACGAAATCGTTGATAACATTGTAAGAAAAGAACCTCATGTTGCATTATATGGTGGCATATTGGGTGTTGATTTTTATGAAAGAATCATAAAAAATATTAGACCATATCTAAAAGAAAAAGCACTCATTGCTTTTGAACATGGATATATGCAAAAAGATGTAATTTATAAGTTTGTTGAAAAATATTTGCCAGAAGCAAGTATTTTGCAAAAACAAGATTTACAGCAAAAAGACCGTTTTACTTTTGTTGGTATAAATATCGATTTAACGACATAAACTATAGTTATGTTGTTAAGTATTTGGTTAAAACGAGCAATTGTTTGATAAAACATACTTTTTCAATAAATAAACCTTAAAAAACGTAAAAAGTTCTATAAAAAGGAACTTTTTTTTATGAAATAACATAAAAAAGGTATATAATAGAAAAGGTTATGAAAAGAGGAAATTTATGGATATTAGAAATATAGCAATTATTGCCCATGTTGACCATGGGAAAACGACGTTAGTCAATCAATTATTAAAAGAAAGTGAAAGATATGACCAACATCAAACGTTAAATGATCGTGTTTTAGATAGTAACGACATAGAAAGAGAACGTGGGATTACTATCTTAGCAAAAAACACTGCAATTATATATAAAAACTATCGAATTAATATATTGGATACACCAGGCCATGCTGACTTTGGTGGTGAAGTCGAAAGAATTATGCATATGGTCGACGGTGTTTTACTATTAGTTGATGCATATGAAGGCGTTATGCCACAAACAAGATTTGTATTAAAGAAAGCTTTGGAAGCAAAATTATTACCTATCGTTGTTGTTAATAAAGTTGATCGTCAGTTTGCAGATATTAACCGTACGGTTAACGAGGTTTACGATTTGTTTATCGATTTAGGAGCAGATGAACACCAATTAGAGTTTCCTGTGCTTTATGCATCAGGCTTACAAGGGCTAGCGAGTTATATTCCAACCTTAAATCCCCATGTTCGTATGGAACCTGTTTTAGATACAATTATAAAAGAAATACCACAACCAAATCAAAATGATGAAGAATCATTTTTATTCCAACCAGCATTAATTGATTATAACGATTATGTAGGTCGTATGGGTATTGGTAAAATTTATCAAGGTAAGGTATCTGTAAATGATACAGTATCTTGTATCAGAATGAATGGGTCAATCATTCAATTTAGAGTTCAAAAAATATATCAATCTATGGGATTAGAAAAGGTAGAAGTTGAATCTGCATCATCTGGAGATATTGTTTCTATAGCAGGTCTACCTGATATTCATGTTGGTGAGACGATTTGTGAAGTTGGACAGACAAAAGCTTTACCACATTTACATATTGATGAACCAACGGTTCAAATTACTTTTTTAACAAACAATTCACCTTTTGCTGGAAAAGAAGGAAAATATGTAACTGCATCTAAAATTGATGAACGCTTATATAAAGAAACACAAAAAGACGTTAGTTTAAAAGTAGAACGCATCGGCACATCAGAAACATGGATTGTATCAGGTAGAGGAGAACTTCATTTAGGTATACTAATTGAAAACATGCGACGTGAAGATTTTGAGTTTCAAGTTTCTAGACCAAGAGTTATTGTCAAAGAAATTGATGGCGTAAAATGTGAACCATATGAAGAAGTTCAAATCGATCTACCAACTGAATCGATGGGGACAGTTATTGAAATGTTAGGTGATCGAAAAGGTGATTTACTTTCTATGAGTCAATTAGGAGACTATAGTCGTATTCAATATGTTATGCCTTCAAGAGGACTTATCGGATTTATGACTCAGTTTTTAACAGCAACTAAAGGATATGGCATTTTATCTCATATTTTCTTAGAATATAGACCTATGGTTTATGAAACTGTTGGCAATAGAAGAAGTGGTGCATTAGTTTCACTTAACAATGGCATGACAACAGCTTATGCCATCGGTAGATTAGAAGATAGAGGAATTATGTTTTTAGATACAAGAACCCATGTTTATGAAGGGATGATTGTAGGAGAAGCAAACAAAGATACAGATATGGTTGTTAATGTTACTCAAGAGAAACAATTAACAAATATGCGTTCTGCTGGTAAAGACTCTACTGTTGTATTAAAAAAACCAAAACAAATGAACTTAGAAGCTTGTTTGGCGTTTATTAATGATGATGAACTTATCGAAATCACACCAAAAACGATTCGCTTAAGAAAAATATATTTAAAAGCGAACGAAAGAAAAAAAGCTTATTATAATTCAACGATGAATGGATAAAAAGATGGAAACATCTTTTTTCTATTTTAGAATGAAAAAAATTTATAAAATGACATTTTACAAGGTAGTTTTTAAAAAGATAAAACATATATTATGTTATAATATATATTGAGTCAAATATAAGGAGGCGTCTATGAAAATAGCGATTGGTAGTGATCATGGCGGATACGAATTAAAAGAATTTTTAATATCGTATTTTAAGAGCCAAGATATTTCTTATGATGATTTTGGAACAGATTCACTTGATTCTGTAGATTATCCAGATTTTGGTAAAAAAGTTTCAGAAGCTGTTTTAACAAAATCATATGATTTTGGGATCGTAATCTGTGGAACTGGTATTGGTATTTCAATAGCAGCCAACAAAGTTAAAGGCATTAGAGCAGCACTTGTTTATGATGAGCAAACGGCTCGACTTGCTAAAGAGCATAATCATGCGAATGTGATTGCGTTAGGTGGTAGAACAACTAAAAATGAGGATGCAATCAAAATTGTAGATGCATTCATTAAAGCAACTTTTGAAGAAAGACATCAAAAAAGATTAGATAAAATTAGTCAAATTGAGGAGTCCTAACCATGAGTAAGTTAATCGTTTTAAATCATCCACTTATTGACCATAAAATGGCTAAAATAAGAGATAAGAACACTGGAACTAAAGAGTTTAGAGAATCCGTATCAGAAGTTGGTGGTCTAATCACATATGAAATCACTAGAGATTTTCAAACTGTAGATAAGACAATAGAAACACCTATTTGTGAAATGAAAGCCAAAGAGTTGGCTAAACAAATTGTTATCGTACCAATCTTAAGAGCTGGATTAGGCATGGTTGAAGGTATCCATAATATCATTCCAACCGCAAAAATAGGTCATGTAGGTTTATATCGTGATGAGGTCAGTTTGGAACCTAAAGTATATTACTCAAAATTCCCTGATGTTATAAGTGATAGTGTTGTATTAGTTGTTGATCCAATGCTAGCCACTGGTGGTTCAGCATCAAAAGCTATTGATATCATTAAAAACACTGGAGCAAAAGATATTAGATATGTTGGTTTGGTCGGATGTCCAGAAGGTATTAAGCGCATACAAGAAGATCATCCTGATGTTCCAATCTATTTAGCAGCACTAGATTCTCATTTAAATGAAAAAGGATATATTGTGCCTGGTTTAGGTGACTGTGGGGATCGATTGTTTGGAACCAAATAAAAAAGAAAAGCGTAGAAAAATATTTATGACATACACCATGGTTATGCAAGCTATATTTACTGTCATTGGTCTTTCTGTGTTAGGCATATTTATCGGAAGGAAAGTAGATCCTGAAGGTGAACTTGCGACTTATTTAGCTGCTCTAGGTTTATTTATAGGTATTTTTATAGGATTTATGACTCTACATCAGTTTATTAAAAGTGAGGAAAGATATGAAAGACGTAAGCGTCATTAATTTAATCGCATTAGCTTATGCAGTCATATTAGCTTTAGTATCGTTTATCTTTTTTAGAACATATGCAGTTTGGGCAGTATTAGGGAGTGCAACAGCGTTATTTAATCATACGCAAACCATCAAACTAACTAAAAGTAAGTTTGATCCTAAAAAGATTGCATCACATTTAGTGATTAGATTTGTCATGTATATTGTTGTAATCGCTTTTGCTTATTTCGATCAAAGAGCTAATGGAACACAAGAACTTATAAGAGTTTATATCTTTTTATTATTGGGATTTTTCTCAATTAAAGTAGGGATCTTTATTTATGCAACACCATTTTTTAAAGCACATCGCTTAAAAGATGATGAGTATGTTCCCATAAAGGAGGAGGATGAAGATGTTTGATACATTTATAGATAATTTAAGAACACTTAGTTTTATAGAGTATATTAAAACTCTACCCACATATTTCATCACTTCTTTAGGTATTATCTTGTTTATAATCATCTTAAGTGTTTGGGTAGGTTCTTATGTTTCTAAACTTGATGTAAGAGATAAGCCTAACAAATTTATGACATTAATCATCCAGTTTATTGAATTCTTTAATAATTATGTTAAAGGATACATCGGAAAACATTGGAAGTTTGTGACACCAATTACATTGACGCTAGCAATTTATGTTGCTTTAGCAAATATGAGTGGTATTTTAGCGCTTGATTCACCAACAAAATATACATCGATTACGTTTAGTTTATCGATTATATCATTCGTTGTTGTTCAAGCTACTGGCTTTATTAGTCAAAGTTGGAAACATTTATTAGGATTATTTAAACCGTTATGGCCATTATTTCCACTAAATCTAATTAGTGATGTCACACCAATATTATCGATGGCACTACGTTTATTTGGTAATATTGTTAGTGGATCTGTGATTTTATTACTTGTTTATCAATTGACTGGTTGGGCATCATTAGCGGTTGCACCAGCGTTTCACTTAGTCTTTGATATAGGGTTTGGATTAGTTCAAACACTTGTATTAGTATTATTAACTATCGTATTTGCATCAATTAAAATTGATGAAGATGATTTAAATTTTGAAAATTTATAAAAAATAAAAAATATTAAAGGAGATAAAGTTTATGTTTGATTTATTTAATGTATTTTTACCAAATGTTATGGAAGTTGTAGCAAACGAATTTTTTAGAAGTGGTATGGCATATATTGGTGCTGGTATTGCTGTTTTAACTGGTTTTGGTACAGCGATTGGTCAAGGGATTGCAGCATCTAAAGCTGTTGAAGCTGTAGGAAGACAACCAGAAGCTGCAGGTAAAATCACATCAACAATGCTTATTGGACAAGCTGTTGCAGAAACGTCAGCATTATACGGTTTAATTATCGCATTCATATTAACAGGAAAATAATAAAAAGGGATTGATGATTCGTGAATGAAGTATTTGATCAAATAACTGAAATGGTGGAAGAAGGATTATATTCAGTCGTAAATAATCCAGAAATCGTACTATTCAACATTCTTGCTTTACTAGTTTTACTATTCTTTGTTAGAACATTCTTGTGGAAAAAAGTAACGTTATACTTAGAAAAAAGACAAGCTGCTTTAACAGAAGCTATTGATCAAGCAGATGAAGAAAGACGTATTGCTAAATCTTTACAAGAAAAATCGTTAAAAGAATATGAAAACATGAAGGAAGAAACAAGACAATTAAAAGAAAAACTAACTCAAGAAGCATATAAAGAACAAGAAAAACTCATCACAAATGCTAAACAGGAAGCGAAACGTCGTCTTGAACAAGCAGAAAAAGATATTGAGTTTGAGATTTTACAAGCAAATGAGGAAATCAAACAATCGATTAAAGAGATTGCTTTTTCTGCTGCTTCAAGAATAGTCAAAAGAGAAATTGATGAATCAGTTCATCAAGATATTATGGATGAAATATTAAAAGAAAGCGATGTATAGCCTATGAGAAAGTATGCAAAAGCACTTCATCAAATAGCGCTAGAAAAAAACAAACTTGATCTTTTAAACTATCAGTTTGATCAATTAAGGGATTTAATTCAAAAACACCCTTCATGGATTGAAATGATGGATTCACCGATGCTATCTCAAAGTGTTAAAGAAGCTAAAATAGATCAACTTGAGTTTGATCCAAGTTTTTTAGCATTTCTTAAAGCAATTTCTAAAAAACGTCATATGGCTTATTTAAATGATGTTTATGATGAATGGATTCATTTAGTTAGAACAACACAAAAGATAGCACATCTTCATGTCATTCTTGCAAGCGAGATGACAAAAGAACAAGAAACAAGATTATTTGAAGCATTAAAACCAAGATTTAAGCATCAGACAATTTCTTTACACAAAGTGATTGATCCATCTTTGATAGGCGGTATTAAAGTTATTTATCAAGGACAATCGTTAGATCGATCAGTTGCTCGTGAGTTAGAAGAATTGTTTACAACGATTTAAGGTGGTGACAACATTGTCAAAAATTAAAGTAAAAGAAATGACTGAAGTCATAAAAAAACAAATAGAGTCTTTTGAACAAGATGTCAAACTAGAAAATATTGGTAAAGTTTTATCAGTAGGTGATGGTATTGCGATTGTTTATGGATTACAACAAGCGATGATGGGTGAACTTTTAGTTTTTCCACATGGTGTTAAAGGGTTAGTTTTTAACTTAGAAGAGCATTCAGTAGGTGTTATTCTTTTGGGTGAATCTAACTTAATTAAAGAAGGCGACATGGTTAAAACCACGAAGCGTATCTTTGAGGTACCTGTTGGAGATGCTTTATTAGGTAGAGTTGTTAATCCATTAGGTGAACCACTAGATGCTCAAGGGTCTATTCAAACAGAACAAACATTACCTGTTGAAAGAAGAGCACGAGGCGTTATGGCTCGTGGATCAATTAATGAGTCTATGGAAACTGGTATTAAGGTGATTGATGCACTTGTTCCAATTGGACGCGGACAACGAGAATTAATTATTGGCGATAGACAAACCGGAAAAACAACACTTGCAGTCGATACCATTTTAAATCAAAAGGGTAAAGATGTTATTTGTGTTTATGTTGCGATTGGACAAAAAGATTCAAGTGTAACAGCACTTGTTGAGTTATTTAAAAAACATCAAGCATTAGATTATACAGTGATTGTAAATGCTGGTGCATCTAAAGAAGGTACACTTTTATATTTAGCACCATTTGCTGGTGTAACCATAGCTGAGTATTTTATGGAAAAAGGTAAAGATGTTTTAATTATTTATGATGATTTATCTAAACATGCGGTTGCTTATCGTGAGTTATCATTACTCCTAAGACGTCCACCAGGACGTGAGGCATATCCTGGAGATGTATTCTATCTTCATTCAAGATTATTAGAACGTTCAGCTAAACTAAATGATAAATTAGGTGGAGGCTCAATTACAGCACTACCAATTATTGAAACAAAAGCTGGAGATATTTCTGCATATATTTCAACCAATGTTATCTCAATTACTGATGGTCAAATTTTCCTAGAAACAGAATTATTTTATTCAGGGATAAGACCAGCGATCAATCCAGGACTTTCTGTATCAAGAGTCGGTGGCGCTGCACAGTGGAATGCAATGAAAAAAGTTGCAGGAACATTAAGAATCAATCTTGCGAACTATCGTGAGTTAGAATCTTTTGCACAGTTTGGATCTGATTTAGATCAAACAGCAAAACGCAGACTAGAACGTGGTAGAAAAACAGTTGAGATGCTTAAACAAGATGTTCATGAACTTGTAGATATGCCAACACAGATTGTTACTATTTACGCACTATCTAAAGGATTGATGGATGATCTAAAAGTTGATCAAATCAAACAATTAGAAAATGAAATCACTCAAGGCTTAAAAATGAATGATTTAGGTATTTCTATTCAAAAACAATTGATGGAAACAAAGAAATTACCAAAAGATGAAGAGCTAGAAAAGTTTATCAACGGATTAAAGAGGTTGATATAAATGGGATTAAAGGATATTAAAATTAGGATGCAAGCTATTAAAAAAACGGCTTCCATCACACAAGCAATGCACAACATTGCATTATCCAAAATCAGAAAATCCACTGACTTACTCAATCATTCACAAGCTTTTATGAAAGATATACATCATGTTTTATTATATGCCAATAGAAATCTTGATGAAAAAAACCGATTAACATCATCTAATGGTGGAGATAAAAAATTATTTATATTAGTTACAAGCGACAGAGGACTTGCGGGTAGTTATCACAATCAATTATTTAAAGCTTTTAAAGAAGATAGTAAAGATTTAAATAAAGAAAACTATCAAGTCTTTGTAATTGGCAAAAAAGGATTCTATTTTGCTCAAAAACATAAACTTCCGCTTGTTAATGAAGAAATTATTTATAACAGAGATGATATAACAACGATGTACTTTAGACATTATGCATCTTTAATAAAAGAAGTCTTTGTCAAAGGGTTTATCGATCAAGTTGTGATTTATCATAATCACTATATCAATACAGCAACACAAGAGGTTCATAAAGAAGTTATCTTACCACTTGTCTTTGATGAACAAAACATAACAAACGAACAATATATATATGACGAAAGTCCTGAAGTTGTTTTAGATAAAACGATGAATGTTTATGTTGAAAGTAGAATTTTTGAAGCGATAGCGGATGCAAAATTATCAGAACATGCAGCACGTATGATCGCAATGAAAAATGCGACTGACAATGCGAACGAGATTGTAGATCAATTATCAATCGTTTATCATAGAGAAAGACAACGAGAAATTACAAACGAGATCATTGATGTTGTCAATGGTGCGAACGTTTAGGAAGGAAGTTAAGATGAAAGGTAAAATTACACAAGTCATCGGACCAGTTGTAGATGTCCATTTTGATAATGAACTACCAAGTATCTATGATGCTTTAGTTGTTTCTAATGATGATGGTCAAACAGTAACCTTAGAAGTTGCTTTACAACTTGGTGATCATGTTGTACGTACGATAGCACTAGAACCAACAGAAGGATTAAGACGTGATTTAGAAGTTGAATCAACGGGCACATCCGTATTAGTTCCAGTTGGTAAAGAAGTGCTGGGACGTATATTTAACGTACTTGGAGAAGCAATTGACGAAGGGAAATCTTTAGACAAAGTTAAGAAAATGAGTATTCATCGTCCATCACCAGCTTTTCATGAACTATCAAGTGAAGTTGAAATTCTAGAAACAGGTATTAAAGTTATTGACTTATTAGCACCATATATTAAAGGTGGTAAGATTGGTCTATTTGGTGGTGCAGGTGTTGGTAAAACTGTACTTATTCAAGAATTAATTCATAATATTGCTCAAGAACGCGAAGGGATTTCTGTTTTTGCAGGTGTCGGTGAACGTACAAGAGAAGGTTCTGAGTTATATCAAGAAATGACTGAATCTGGAGTTATTAATAAGACAGCTTTAGTCTTTGGACAAATGAATGAGCCACCAGGAGCAAGAATGAGAGTTGCTTTAACTGGGTTAACGATGGCAGAACACTTTAGAGATCAAGAGAAACAAGATGTTTTATTATTCATAGATAATATATTTAGATTTATTCAAGCAGGTAGTGAGGTTTCTGCTCTTTTAGGTAGAATGCCATCAGCGGTGGGATATCAACCTACACTAGCTACCGAAATGGGTAGATTACAAGAAAGAATTACCTCAACGAAAAATGGATCTATTACATCTATTCAAGCTGTATATGTACCTGCTGATGACTATACTGATCCAGCACCAGCAACAGTCTTTTCACATTTAGATGCGACAACAAACTTATCAAGGAAATTAACTGAAATTGGAATATATCCAGCTGTTGATCCATTAGCTTCAACCTCTAGAGCTTTAGCACCACATATCGTTGGTAAAGAGCATTACGAAGTTGCACGTAAGGTTCAACAAATGATTCAAAGATATCACGAATTATTAGATATTATTGCGATATTAGGTATGGATGAGTTAACAGATGAAGATAAATTATTAGTACATCGTGCAAGACGTATTCAAGTATTCTTATCACAAAACATGCATGTTGCGGCTCAGTTTACAGGTGTTGATGGTTCATTTGTACCATTAAAAGAAACAATACGCGGATTTAAAGAAATCATCGAAGGCAGACATGATGACCTTCCTGAAGAAGCGTTCCAAATGGTTGGAACAATCGATGATGCAATTAAGAAGGCGAAAACACTATGAAATTTAAAGTTTTAACGCAACAAGGAAAAACATATCAAGATGAAATAGAATACGTTGTTGTTAAAAACCAAGAAGGTGAGCTTGCAATTTTGGAAGATCATATTCCAATTATTTTGCATGTCTTTGAAGGGTATCTTAAATTTGTTCAAGAAAAAAACGAAACATTTTTAGTTGTCGAACAAGCAGTTGTAGAATTTAAAGATAACTTATTAACTGTATTAGCGCTAGAAGCGCAAATAGGAAAGACTTTAAAAAATGCAAAAGAAGCTTTTGATAAAATGAAAAAAGAGAAATTAGAGTTGACTAAAAAAGAAAATATTGATTTTTCAAAACAAGAAAGAGAATTAAAAGAAAATATCACGAAATCTAAAGCAGGTCAATTATAAAAGAGGTGTCATAAAATGATTGAGCAAATCATATATTTTACATCACTGGTTATATTTTTCGCCATCAATTTAAGAATTCTAAGAGCATTACATATTGAAAATAAGTTTGAAAAATTTAAACTGTGGGAAATTAAAGCAGCATATTTCTTAATAAGTTTAGGCTTTGCGCATATGCTTGCAGAAATGATGGTAAGATTTTCCAAACTATTTGAAGGTATTTTATAGGTGTAGAGATACACCTTTTTTATATAATAAAAAAAGCCTATTAACTAGACTTTTACATATAATGTTTGCGTATCTAACGCCTTAATTGATATAAACTGATGTTTAAGATCATTAAAAATAGAGATATCTTTTTCTTTAAAATAAAATCTATAGGTTACATGTTCACCATAAGCTTTATCTTTGATGATGGCAATGCCATCAAGTAGATAATCAACGTTTTGAATAGATGGATAGTCAAAAATAATTTCATAACCAGGCATTTCTTTTTTTAGATAAAAACTTGCATGTTTTAAAACCTCAGAAGTTGCTTTTGTATATGCTCGAACTAAACCACCAGCACCAAGTTTTATTCCTCCAAAATATCTAACAACAACACATAAGACATTGGTGATTTGATGATGCTTTAGCACTTCAAGTATAGGTATACCTGCTGTTCTGTTTGGTTCTCCATCATCGTTAGAAGTCGCATGTTCAAGCCCTTCTCCAAATAAGGATGCGCTACAATAATGATTGGCTTTTGGATACATTTGTTTTGAAGTTTCTAGGTGTTTTTTAATATCATCTATTGAGGTTAAAGGAAAAAGAATCGCAATAAAAACCGATTTATCAATGTCTATTTGATGTGTATGTATATCTTTAATAAACTGCATATAATCACCGAAATTATTATAACATATTTCACTTAAAACTTATTTTTGATATAATGATTTTAGTGAAGACAAAGGAGTCGTTTATGGGAAAAAAACTAGTAGTCGATACATCAACAGGTGGGCTTGATTATTATCCATTTGAGCATGATGTAGAAATATTAAGAATCAAAGTCTTTTTAGATGAACAAGGTTATTTGGATGGCAGCGAGTTAAAAGCTGATGAGTTTTATAAAATATTAAGAGAACGTCCAGAACTCATACCAAAAACATCACAACCATCCATAGGGGATGTTGTTGAGTTTTTTGAAGACTTATATGAAAAAGGATATGATGCATTTTATGTAACAACCATTTCATCTAAATTAAGTGGTACACATAATGTCATTTTGCTAGCTAAAGAAGAATTAAAAGATAAAATGGAGATTCATGTTTTTGATACATTAACTGTATGTTTTTCTGAAGGGTTGTTTGCGCTTGATGCTGATAAAATGCTTAAAGCTGGAAAAACATTTTTAGAAATCGATCAATACTTAGAAGAAAAGCGTAAACATAACACCATCTTTTTTGCAGTAGATACATTATCTTATTTAGTCAAAAATGGTAGATTATCAAATGCACAAGCATTTGTAGGCAAACTCTTGAAAATCAAACCTATCCTACAAGTTCAAGAAACTGGGCATATCGTATCGATCGAAAAGATTAGAAATATCAAAAACGCCTTATCATCAATCGCAAGTAAAGTTAGAGCATATGCTAATGGTAGACCATTTGATGCATACATCTTATATACAGGTAATCCAAAACTAAAATCACATTTCATAGAAACTTTAAAAGAAGAATTAGGATTAGAAAATTTATATGAGGCACCTTCAACACCAGTTGTTGGAGCCCATATAGGGCCAGATGTTATCGGTGTTGGTGTTTTTCTTAAATAAGACATTCAGTGTCTTATTTTTTTTAAACTATAAAAAATATCATTTTCTTGGTATAATATAACAGGTGATAAAATGAGTACGATAAAAACCGCTAAAGGCGTGTTATACGAATTAAAAAAACAAGGATATGAAGCATATATTGTCGGTGGAGCTGTCAGAGATTACAGATTAAGAATGCCTATTAATGATGTTGATATCACAACAAACGCAAAACCACATCAGATCAGTAAAATATTTAGAACCATACCCACTGGCATTAAATATGGGACTGTGACTGTTAAATTTAAAGAAGAACAATTTGAAGTTACGACTTACCGTATTGATGGAGAATATCAAGATGATCGTCACCCAGATAACGTTACATTTAGTGAATCAGTTGTTGAAGATGTTAAACGTAGAGATTTTACGATCAACGGTCTTTTAATGAACGAAAAACAAGAAGTTATCGATTATGTTGATGGTGAAAAAGATTTAAAAGATAAGATGATTAGAACCATTGGTGATCCTTTTAAGCGCTTTGATGAAGATGCACTGAGAATGCTTAGAGCATTTTATTTTCAATCTAAATTAGGATTTCAAATTGAAAAACAAACAAGAGACGCAATAGAATCTTTAAGAGAAAAATTAAAAAATGTTGCGATGGAAAGAATTGTTAATGAACTGATTAAAACCATTCAAGGGCCACACTTTCAAAAAGCAGTAAAGTCGATAGTTACAACCAAGGTCCATGAGGTTTTACCAGGATTAAAAAAAGGGTTTGAACATGTCTTAACCATGGAGGAAATGCCATTTGTTGATCCATTTTTTGCTTTATGTTTTGCCTTAAATGATGGGATTGTTCCAAAAGCATGGACATTTTCTAATAAACATAGACATCGTTATCAACAAGCTGCAGAATTAGCAAATATGACAACAACTTTTGATGCCTATCATCTATACACATATGGACTTGATTTATGCACACTCGCAAATAAAGTAAACTTTATGCTCGGTCGTTCTAAAAATCTAAAAGATTATATAGAACATACTTATCAACATTTACCAATTCAATCAGAGTTAGACTTAAAATTAAGAGCAACCGAAATGATAAGTATTACAGGTAAAAAAGCAGGTGCATGGTTAAAAGACATTCAACAAGAAATGGTATTAAAAGTATTAAAAAATGAATTAAAAAACGATAAGGAAGTTTTAAAAACATACCTTATTGAACATATAAAGTAGGTGAACACATGGATTTAAATGAAAATAAGATTTATAAAATTATTGGTAAAGTAGAAAGTATCAACAGTGGCGCACACTTTTGTAATACAACAGTTGTCACAAAAGATAATGAGCATATTAATATTAAACTAGATTTTGATCAACTCTCAGATGTGATGATGGGGAAAATCTATGAATTTACGGCTTTAGCGGTCGTTAAACTAGAAGATGAACTCGTCTTAAAGCTAAAGAGCTTAAAGCCCGTAGAAGATGTTTTAAGTGCACAGGAGCTATCAGAGTTAGTCAATCACTTCTATGTATATGCACCAATCCCTATGGTTGACATAAAAAAAGGAATAGAAACATTTTTAAACAAGATTGAAAATGAGATATTATCAAAAATAACAAAACAAATTTATCAAACACACGAAAAACAATTTTATATGCATCCAGCAGCAACCAAGTTTCATCATGCATATGTTGGAGGATTAAGTTATCATACACTAACGATGTTAAAACTCATTGATCCATTTATTGAAGTCTATCCTTATTTAAATAGAGATTTACTATATGCAGCTACCATCTTACATGATATGTCAAAGATTTCTGAAATTAGTGGTGTTGATGGTGAATATACAAAAGAAGGATTGCTCATTGGTCATTTAGTGATGCAAACATTAGATGTCGATCATGTAGCTAAATCATTAGGCTATGAAAACACAGAAGAAGTTTTAATGTTAAAACATATGATTTTATCACATCATGGACAACTTCATTTTGGATCTCCTAAAAAACCACAAACAGGAGAAGCATTGCTTTTATGGTTTATCGATACCATTGATTCTAAGTTTACAGTTTTAGGAGAAGTTTTAGAAGATACTGCAGAAGGTCAATTTACACAAATGATAAGCGTTTTAGATAAAATGAGATTTTATAAACCTAAGAAATAGAGACTTTGTGTCTCTTTTTTTTACGTTAAAATAAAAAAAAGACCACCGAAGTGGTCTTATATGAAAATGATCAATTAAGCGTTACCTTTTAAAATATCTAACATATCACCATATAATGCTTCATAGTTAACGTCATAAACGCCACCATTTTCTGATAACATGTAACCTTGCATTTGACGTACATTAATAGCTCTAATTTGATCGAAGCGAGTACTATTTGCACTGTTCGTAAATACTGCATCTTCTAGTAAGCTAAATACAAGTTCTCTTTGCATGTATGTGCCTTGATAAATGTTAAGTACTGGTTGTAAGTAGCTTGTAACTGCAGTACGTACATTTGTAGGTAATTCGATACCTTCATCTGTTAATGATCCTAATAAATAGAATTTAACTTGTCCAGCAGATAATGTATCAGTTTCTGTATTATACGCATTTACTGTTGCATCATCAGCTAATTGATAGTCTCCATCTGTATCATTTTCGCCATCATACTCAGCAGAAGTTGTTTCAGCAACTTTAGTTGCTAGAATGAAATGATATCCGAATGATGATTTAACTAATTCTAAATCGTTTTCTGTAACTGCACTGCTTGTGTTAACAAATGCATCATAGAAATCAAGATATGGGAATAATGAATCGTCATCTTCCATTTCAACTAAGGTATCATGAAGTGTCATTGCACGATCATAGAATACTTCGTCTAATACACTTGAACCAGTAATAAAGTTAGAAGTGTTTGTAATTGCAGATGTAATATCTTCAAATTTCAGATAGAATCCTAATTGACGATATTCAGCCCAAATACTTTCTAGTGTGTAATCATATGGTGGAATTGCACTACCAATTTGAATACGACCAGAACTATTAAAGTCTTGAGCGATTGCACCTAAACCTTCTTTAAATCCTTTGTACATACCAATGCGTGTGTATACTAAATCAACTAATTCAATAAGTCCATCAATAACTTCTTGTTGTGCAGCAGCACTTAATGTGTCTAAATATGCTTGAGGATCATCTGGATTACCATCGCCATTTTGGTCGAAATAAACGAGTAAATGACTAACGGTAATTGATTCGAATTGGTCATATTGTCTTGCAGCTAATGTAGATAAGCTAGCGAAGATATCATCATTTCCAAAATGAATTTCATAATCTTCTAAGTATTGTTGTCTTAAATCAGGATATACATATAAGTTGTTTATAGCTTCTTGGTTTGTTCTAGAGCCGAAAGCAGTTAATAAGAAGTTTTGTCTTCCCATACTTGCTGGATATCCAGAAGAAGCGAAGTTTCCTGCTGAAAATTGTGAAATAATATTTTCAAATTGTTTTTTATAATCATCTAAGTCAGCAGATGATACGGAATACTTATCGCTACTATCTAAAAATTTGTTTGATAACATATCTAGTGCAATGTTAATACCATATGATTTTTCTAAACGTGTATAGAATGCTTCAACAGTAATTTCAAAGTCACCAACTTTAGCAACTACGTTACCATCTTTATTGCTTTCTGTTCCGTTATAACCATAACTTTGTTCATAGAATATTCTAACTACAGAATCGTAGATGTCTAATGTTGATTCATCGTATAATTCAGTAACTTTACTTGTAACATAGTTATCAGTTAATTTAGATTCGATTAATGCTTCTTTCATTTCAGCTTTTGCAGCTAATGCTTCAGCAGAATCACTAAAGATTTCAGCGTCACTGTTTTCAGGATCTTCAATTAAGATACCTTCTTCAGATGCGCTTTGATCGTCTAACTTAAATACTAAATAACGTGAAGTACCAAATGTTTGAACTCTTGATGAGTAAGGTTTACCATCAGTTGTATCTTCTGGGTCTTCCATTTGAGCTTCTGCAACTAATGTGTTATAAATGTGACTTCTAAGGCTTGTATTGATATCTGTTAAGTCGTCATAAGTATAAGTGGTTGTATAGTCGTTGCCATCGCCTACGATAGAAACTCCATCAGTATCAAGTTTAATTTTTGCTGCAGGGTTTAATAAGTTATAAATTTCAATAAACTTATCTTTTACACCTTCAGGTAACAATTTAACATCAGAGAAACCGTTTGAACGATCTGTATTAATGATATATGCTTTATAATAGTCTTCATAATCTTTAACAGTAATCATTTCACGTGCTTCTAGGTCAACACCTAATTTTGAAGTAATATCTAAATCATCTAGAATGTCTTTAACATATTGATAATCAGGATTGTCTAAATCGATATAATCTGGATTACCTTCTTTGATACGAATATCAGGTAATGCGTACCAGAATCCTCTAGAATCAGATTTTAAACCAACTTGGTATAAAGCAGCATTTGCTTCATTTAAATTGATGAAACGGACAACTAATGCGTCTACATCATATCTACCTTCTTGGTTATTCTTATAATAAGATACGATATCACTGTCTTTAATAAATTGTGTGCTTTCTTCATCTAATACTTCTTCATCTAAAATAGATTTAGCATATGCTCTTTGAGCAACTCTTAATGCATATCTTTCTAAGATAAAGTCTAAAGTATGATATCCAGTAAATGGATGTTCTTCGGTTAGTGCTAAACCAAGTAATTCATCAATAATTGTTTGAATGCTTATAGTATTATCTAATAAATATACAGAGTCTGCATACCTCTCGATATTTCTAATATAACGCTCAGGAGATTTTTCGTATAAATCTTCTAGATCCTCTAAAGTAGAAGTTCCGTGGATTGCTGCGTTGACTGTATCATCTAAATATTGGATGAGTGTCAGATCTCCGGCAGCTATTTTAGTTTCAGCATCATTTGTATAAGTTTTAAATAATTCTTCGTCAATCATAGTAGCTAATGTTGAAGCACCTTGTAAACGAAGTTGATCATATAATTCTTTTTCTGTAATCGTTAAATCGCCATATGTTAAGTATGTGTTATCATCTGAGATATCGCCATATGGGGTTTTTTCGCTACCCGAACAAGCAGCTAATGTAAGAACACCTGCAACTACGAGCACAAGTAGTGCAAATCTTCTTATTGTTTTTAATTGATTCATTGTGTGTTCACTCCTTCAATTGTTTCATACAAGCAAGTATAATATAGCATTTTTTAGGGTGTAAATGCAACCACTTTCATTTTATTTTATAATATCACATATTTTTGTGTTATCATAATAGAAGGTGATACTGTGGAAATATTCGTATTAGCTAGCGGTTCAAAGGGAAATATGACCTACTTAAAAGTAGGACATATTAAGCTATTTGTGGATGCTGGAATTAGTTATAAAAAAATTAAAGAAAAAATGGATAGTTATCAAGAAAATTTACATGATGTAAAAACGATACTTATTACACATGAGCATTCAGATCATATCATGGGATTAAAAATGCTTTTAAAACATCATATTATTGAACATGTTTATCTCACGCAAGGTACTTTTAATAGTATCAGTAGTGAGATTATTTCTATGATTCCTAATGTGCATATCATTGGCTCAGAAGATCATTTTCGTGTTGAACAGTTAGATGTGAAAACATTTATGGTATCTCATGATGCAGCTGAACCTATTGGTTATGTGATTGAACATGAACAAAAAAAGATTTGTTTTGTCAATGATACAGGCTATGTTGATCAAGTCTATTATGAGTTATTAAGTGATGCGGATTGTTATTTATTAGAGGCGAATCATCATCCAACAAAGTTGATGCAATCATTGAGACCTTTTTTACTTAAAAAAAGGATTTTAGGCGAAAAAGGACATCTATCTAATGATGATGCAGCTTGGCTTGTTAATCGTTTAGTAAAGCATAAAACGAGCAAATGGATTGTAACTCATATCTCTGAGGATTGTAATTCAGTTTTAGATATTGAAGAATCAATTGTTAATGTATTTGATGATCCTACGAAGATTGAAGTTTTTTATGCAACAAAAGACGGGCTACCGGTGATCAAAATATGATAAAATGTATTGTAGTAGGAAAAATGAATCATAAGTATTTAAATGAGGGTATTGAATATTATAAAAAACAAATACCTATGCAAGTAGATTTGATTGAGATTAAAGATGAGAAAGATTTAAGTGGGATGGAAACAGAAGGCATCCAAATTTTAAATAAAATTAAGGATACTGATGTGGTTGTCGCATTAGCAATTAAAGGTAAATTATTAGATAGTCATCAGTTTTCTAAGCTTATAGAAGATGTGCATACGTATCATCAAGGGGATTTAGTTTTTGTGATTGGAGGATCATACGGCTTATCCGATGCTGTTTACCAAAGAGCAAATCATCAAATATCATTTTCTAAAATGACATTTCCACATCAAATGATGCGGCTTATCTTAATTGAACAAATATATCGTGGGTATATGATTATGAAAAATCATCCCTATCATAAGTAAGGAATGATCATATGAAAAAGAAATATATTTTTTGGGATTTTAATGGCACAATTTTAGACGATCGTAGGTTGTGTTTTGATATCTTAAATGAAATGTTAGTTGAAAATCATAGAAAAACAGTGACCTTAAAAGATTATTTAATGATCTTTGATTTTCCTGTGAAAAATTATTATGAAAAAGTATATGATTTTAATGAGACACCATTTCATCAATTATCAAAAAGATTTATGGAACTTTATCAACCAAGAAGCATGAATGAAAAACTACATCAAGGTGTTATTGATTCAATCTTTTATTATCAGTCAATGGGGGTAAAAAACATTTTACTGTCAGCTTCTGAAGAAAAGAATTTAAAAGAACAAATTGAACATTTTGGGATTAGTCATTATTTTGAAGATATTTTAGGTACACATAATGCACATGGTGAAAGCAAGCTAGAAGTTGCGAAAAAGTACGTTAAATCAAAAGGCATTAAAGGCAGTGATGCAGTTATTATTGGCGATACATTACACGATGCAGAAGTTGGTGAAGCTTTAGGGTTTGATGTTGTTTTATACACAAAAGGACACCAACATAAAAGCAGACTTAAAAAATATCAGACCATTGAAAATTTTTATGAGTTAAGTGATATTATAAATGTAAAAAGATGACAATTTCGAAATTGTCATCTTCTTTTTATAAGATATAAAACATCAAAAGTGATAATGTAGCTATATAGAAGATAAATAGATAGTTTGCGGTTTCAAAGGTGATTTGATACTCTCTAATAAACTTAACAGGTTTATAATCTTTTGAGATGTAGTATTTAAAAAATAAATAACCAATACCGAGATATAAAAGATAATCTAACCAACTTCTTAAATCAAATAATTTTACATAAGATAGATCAATATTGAAAACTGCAAATCCAAGTTCTTTATAAAAGATTCCTAATACAATACATAAGACACCTATGGTGATAATAGAAATAAATTGTTTTGTGTCTTTTCTTTTTTGGAGTTCAATTTTTTTGCCAAATAGTATTTGAGAAAACTTAAGAAATGATGTCACGGTACCAATATTAATTAAAGTAAATAAAAACATTTTTAAAGGTTCAGCTTTAAAACTATATTTAACTAAAGTTTTAGAGACATAACCGTTAAAAAATGGAGCACCAGAAATAGCTAACATACCAATAATTAAAAAGATGGATGTAAGTGGCATGGATCTAAATACACCACGTATTGCATAAATCTTTTTTGTTTTATACTCATAAATAATAAGCCCAGCACAAAGGAATAGAAGTGATTTGAAAAGTGCGTGATTAACTAAATGAAATAACCCACCATAATAAGATAACCCGTATCCATAAGATAATCCCATCATCATAATCCCTACTTGAGAGATGGTATGATGTGCTAAAACTTGTTTTAAATCTTTTTGTGTAAGGGCTAGGACAACCCCAACTAAAGCAGTTAATGCACCGATATAAAACAATACTTCAGACATTTGATAAGTCTGATAACCAAACATAAAGACATGGATTCTTATAAATAAGTATAATCCACCTTTAACAAGCAATCCTGATAATAATGCAGACATTGATGTATAAGCTACACCATGAGCTCGTGGTAACCATGAATATAGGGGAACTAGTGCAGCTTTTACACTGATTCCAGAAATCATCATGATATAAGCAAATTTTATGATTGGCTCACTTGCATGACTTGACATGTGAGTTGTTAAATAAGTGATATTAATGGATCCATATGTATAATATAAAATGATAATACCTATAAGAAAGAACATCGCGCCTAATGTATTTAAGAGTAAGTAATAAATGGCTGCTTTAAGCGATGGTCCGTTTTTCTTAAATGCGATTAAAATCGCAATTAAGACAGTTACTAATTCTAAGAATACAAATAGGTTAAATAAATCATTGGTTTGCAAGAAAGCAAGAAATACACCTTCTAAAAACATTAAGAAAAATAAATATTTATGATACTTCCTATTGGTTTTAAAGGTATAAAACAAGACCATCGTCCACATGAAAATCGATAAACCAATAAAGAGTAATGATAAATCATCATTTTTTAATGAGATTGCGAAACGATCACTCCAACCGCCTAAAACGATATAGGCAATGCTTGGATCATGTGGTAATTGATAAAGATAATATCCAAATAAAATAATTAAGATCAGTTGTGTAATAAAAACGATGTTTGTGATCGCTTTATGTTTGATCAGATAAATGATAATCGCACTGATGATAGGCACAAATATAAAGAGTACAGGAATAAACTTCGCCATTATTTATCCCCCTTAAAAATAACTTTCCATTCAATGCTACCGTAATGATGAAAGATCTTTATACAAAGCATCAATGCTAGTGATGTGATTGTTGATCCAATAACGATGGTTGTAATCATAAGTGCTTGAGGTAGTGGATCAACAACATCAATGCCTAATGTTGATAAAATTGGAATGAGACCACCTTCGTGGGCACCAAGATTTAAAAATAGTAAAATAATACCTGCTTCAACGATAGTGATACAAAAAACAGATTTAATGATATTTTTACTTACTGCTAGTCCGTAAATACCAACTAAAATAACGATAAAAGATAAAATTGGATTCATATCATCTGCCCTCCTTTAAAAATGCAGTAAAGATTGCGACTAAACCTAAAGCAACTTTAGCGCCAATAAGTACGTTCATTGCTGTTAAGAAGATTGCCTTATCAGCGACATCTGCATCTAGTGGAATAAAGTTTGTAAATAGCTGTCCTCTTGTTAGTAGTGATGCTGCTGATATAAAGATTAAAAATAAGAATAGGAATTTTTCAATGGTTAATACACGGTGTATGTTTACTGTTTTAGTAATGTCAATATAATATAGAATTAAAATAGCAGTTGCAACGATCGCCCCACCTTGAAATCCTCCACCTGGAGAAAGGTGACCATTGACGATGACATAAATACCAAAGAGTAACATGATTGGATATAAGATTCTACTAAAGGTCACAAAGAGTTCAGGTGTTTTTTGTTTATCTAACATGAATGTTGCATTTTTCTCATCAATCGTATGCTCTGAGATTAACATTACACCAGAAACTGCGATAAGTAGAATCGCTGCTTCAAATAAACTATCAAATAAACGATAATCTAAATAAATACCAGTCACAAGGTTAAGACTGCCTGTATCTTTATAACCGTTTCTACTAAAAAACATTTTTCCTGAGCTATTATAGATATCATTAAATGATTCCATAGAAGAGATAAAGACATATAATATAAAGAGCAGTAATAAGATTAACGATATTCTTTTAATCAATGGACTCACCTTCCTTAAATGTTACGATTTCGATGTAATCGTAAGAGAAGGTTTCTTTAATTAAGTGATCCATTAAGATAGAACTTTGTTTACCTTTTAAAATGAATTTTTGTTTCTCATGATCAAATGTGATGACTAAATCCACGTTTAAATCTGTTGTCAGTGCTTCATCTGATCCTTTAATATCTGCACACACATTCATTTTTAAATCATTATGATCAACAAAGTTATTTAAGATTTGATAAAGTTCAATATTTTTCTCATCAATATTTTCGTCAGTGATTTTATCGTGATCGACACGATCTAAAACGATAAATTCTCTTTGACGAGAAATACTGATTACATAAATTAAAGGAATAATCGCAGAACCAATCGCGACCTCAGCGATTGCAACATCAGGTGCTTGATTTAAGACATATAAGGTTGCAGCAACTAATCCAAAAGAAGCGATATAAATGATAATTGTAAAGTTTTCTTTATGAAATACAATGGCTAGTGCAATGATAATTAATAATATTTGTAAAAGTGTAGGAATTAAATCAGTCATTGTTAACATCCTCACTTTCTTTTAAAGGAACACCAATTAAATAAGCAGAGCGAATGTTAACATGTGAACTAATTGGATTTGTAATGATTAAAAATAAGATTAGAAGAATTAATCTAAATCCATATTCAACTTGCCATGAAACAAATATTAAAGCAAATAACACTAAAAAACTACCAACTGTATCGATGGTTGCAGCTGTTAAGATACGTGTATATAAGTTTTTTAAAGTGAAAATAGCAATCATTCCAAAAATAATGAATAGCCATGCGATGACTAAAATAACATATGCAATATAGTTCATTTTTGTCTACTTCCTGCCATAATAAATTTAGATAGTAATGTCATTGTTAAAAATCCGATGATACCGTATGTGATTGCGATATCTAAAAGTATAAGTCGTTCTAAGTAAATCGCATAAACAGCAATGAATAAGACAACTTTTGCAGACATTAAGTTTAACATTAAAATCTTATCCCATAATGTCTTAGAATAAATTAGTCTAATTAAGGATAGAATCATCGCAACCACTAAAATGAAAAGTGTAATTAATAAAAATATTTTAATGAGTGTCATGGTGATTCTCCTTTTCAAGTAAGAATTTTTCAAAGCGATCTCTAATTGGTTTTGCAAGTGTTTGATGATCTGTCTTTGGATCAGCTAAGACCATGACATAGATGGATTTATTAATCACTTCAATACTAATCGTTCCTGGTGTTAATGTAATGGAGTTAGCCACAATAGCAACCTGTATCGGTGTTAGATGATCTAAAGTGATTTTAAATACTACAGGTTCATAGTTTCCTTTAAACAAGTTAATTACATACAATATAGAAGATCTAAATATTTCATAAAATAAGACAAAGAAATATAAGAATAGTTTACCAAAATGTACACCTTGAAATTTAAAACCATCTTCATCATAGAGTACCTGATATGTAAATAAAGACACAAAAAAAGATATCACCACACCGAAAACGATGGTTCTTAATTCAAAATTAAAATTGAATAAAAACCAAAGGATTAGTAAGACGATAAAAAATTTTAATCTATTTAATATATTTTTCACGATATCATTCTCCCAAATGAAATTTAATTCTATTATATCACAGCATACCTAAAGTATTAAGCGCTATTTTATAGAATATAAAAAAGCACTAAAATTAGTGCTTAGTCGATATAAATAAAGATTAACCCCGTATAACCATTTTGTTCTTTTTGGAGTTGATAACTTAAGATGATTGTCTTACGATCAGGTTGTTCTAATAAGATGTTTTCTATAAAAGATGCATTGATGGTAACATTTCCATCATCAACGATATAATCGGTTGATGTGATGTTGTTGCCATCAAGCTTTACAAATGTACCACCTAATAAGTTAAAAGTTAGCGAAATATCGTTTTGAGGTATATAAGTAATTGAAGAAGAAGACAATAAATGTGGTCTTTGATTTTCAATGACTTCTATGGTAATGATAAAATAACCACTTTCTGTATAGACTTCAAATGTGTTTAATCCATAAGATGGATAAAAGAAGATTTGTGGATCAAATGTCAGTGAAGTTTCATCTTGAGTATATAAAGATACATTTAGTGGTTCATTGTTTTTTAAAATATAAGAAATCGTATCGAGTGCATCAAATGAAAAACTTAGAGGTGTTGTAGATCTAAGATCATAGTCAAGATGTTGATCTAAATCTAATTTGATGTGTGTATTTAAAGTATAGGTTTCTGATGTGTAAGGTGTATCTTTATAAATTGCGTTTACAAAAATATTATATATTTGGTGATTATTAATATAAGATGATAAATCGATAGATTTAGATGTAAAGGTAGTGATGAACACATCATCAATATAGAGTTCATAGGTTGTTAGATAGTTAGAATCAAATGTTAAGATGTTATTTGATATGGTTATATTTGAAGGGGCTTCATAGACTCTATCGATGGTAAACGTAAAATTAGATGATCGTTCTATATGTTCTTTATAATACGCAATCACAACAATATCATAAGTACCATCTTCTAGATGTGAGACATCTAAATGAGTTTGATTATCATATATATCATATATTTCCTCATCTATGATGACTCTATATGAAGTTGCATTTTTTAGATCATCCCATGTGATTTGATCATATGCATAGTTTATGTTTACAGGAGCCATATAATAAGGCGCTTCACAAGCATAGAGAAATAATATGAAAATGAGTATTGATATTTTTTTCATAGTTCACCTCAATATCAATGAAGTAAAAGGCCTAAATAGGCCTTTTATCATTCATTGTTAAATCTTTCATCATAAATCAATGTGTAAAAATCTGGGTAATCAATAAATGGGTTTCTATTATCTTGAAATGAATAGATGACATCATTTCTGTTTCTTTCGAAATCATCAACTGGATCATCAAAATGCCAATCAATTAAGTAAGATAAGTTACCCATTTCGTTTACTGAACCTTCATTAGCCTCAATAAGTGTAAGATCATCATACATGATAATCATGTAGAAGAGGATTCTCGCAATATCACCTTTGACAATAGCTGGTGGTGCATATAATTGTGTAGTTGTGGTGTTACCGAAGTATTTATTGCCTCTTGATGAATTGTATGATGGATCAGCAGGTTTTAAGTTGTGTAAGTCTGCAGACATAGTTGTATCATATCCTAACCATGACTGAGGCCATACATGTTCTCTATTCCATGTGCAATCTCCGAGAGGACAATACCAATTACCACTTACTGATGCTTGTGAATAAACTAATATCACATTATTAGGGTTGTTAGGATCTTGATCAGTTTCATCAAGAATGTATCTTGCATCATCATATGTAACATATGTGTAATCTGTGATGATTGTTCTAAGTGCAAGTTCTAAATCAGTTCCATAAAGTCCAACCGCTTGGCTATAGTAATTGTCTAAGACTAAGACGGTGACTTGGATTGATTGAATTGTACCTTCACCATCTGAAGCTTCATAAGTTTCTATGTATGTTCCTGGTGTTGATGTGTCTGCAAGATTTGAGAAGTTCTCGTCTGTGATTGTTTCTAATGTTGAGAAATTACTGTAACCAGAGTAGTCGATTGTAGCCCCTACAGAAACTGAATAGATTGGGTGTGTTAGTTCAGGTTCTGGTTCTTCTATAGGGGTTATTGTTTTGGGCTTAGTACAATCTCAATAGAATCAATTGTTACAGTACCACTTTGTGTATTATTCTCTTTTATGTAAAAGTATAAGTATTCACTAGCTGATACATCTCCACTTGTAGCTACACCGAGTATACCATTTGTATTAGGTTTTACTATTGTGTCACTAAAATAAATGTTAACTTTACCACTAGTTTGACCTATCACTGTTACTGATTTTATAATATATCCATCTGGTAGCGTAGAGTTATAAATCCAACCATAGTTTTTTTTAACTTGAATTTTATCATCACCATAATTACTGCCTGTATAAAAACCACTATCATCTGCAATAATTGTCACGCCATCAAATGTTTTTTCAAAATTTCCTGCGGCATATGATGCAGTGCCTGATGACCAAATAGCGCTTTCTGTTAATATAATAGTCACCTCAGGAAGAGCTATCCAATCAGCATAAAGAGTGATATTAGCAGTAATTGGAGTTGTTTCAAAGTCAAAAGCATTATTAAAAGTAGTATTATCAGTATACCAACCATCAAATGAATATCCAGATCTTGTTGGAGTTGGTTCTACTGCAAATTCACCATCAGCAACCGTTTGAATAGAAACACTTGATCCACCATTAGATTCAAATGTAACGATATAAGAATCACCAACGATTTCTGTGAAACCAGCATAAATCATGATATGACCAAACGATCCTAAAGTGATTTCTTCAATTTCAGCATTTAAACCAGCATCAGTAAACCAACCATCAAATGAATATCCTATTTTTTCAGGTGGTAATAACGTGAATGTTGGTGTTTCAATATTATAAGAAGTAGGATTGCTAGGATTGTTTGTGCCACCATCCATAACATAGGTAATATCATATGTTACTAAATCCCAACCAGCATAAACAGTTATATCTTCTGAAGGCATTGTATAATCTACAACAGGAGTAGTTAATCCTGCATCTAAATACCAATCATCAAAAGTATATCCATCTTTAGTTGGATCAGCTGGAGGTGTAATGGTTGCTCCAAAGTCATCTGTTATTGGAGATATAGCAGAACCACCATTAGAATCAAATGTTATTGTATATTGATTTAATGACCATTTAGCATATAAAGTAATATCAGAAGTGATAGTATCATCTTCGAAATCAAATGGTGTTACAAAAGTATCTTCTAAATACCATCCATCAAAAGTATAACCTTCTTTCTCAAGGATGTAATCAGAGGATATGTATCCATTATCTTTAACAAGAAGATGCTCTAAATTATCAGCATCATTAAATGTTACTAAATGAGACACTCCTGAGTAAAGATTGCTGCTTAAGATTTTTACATCATCTATATAAAGTCTTGATGTATTAGTAGGTATCGGATCAGGTAAAGAAATTTCAAATTTAAATCTTAGACTTTTATTTAAAAATTCAGATGGTATTTGATAAGAATATTCTTTACTACTACCTGTTAGTGTAAATAGCTCATGTCCATCCCAAGTTGAACCACCATCATCTGAAATACTTACTAATACGCGTAGTCCAAGTGTACTAGCTGCATTAAATGTTATAGCAGTAGCATTTTTAATATCAAAATTAGTAAATGTATAACCAAGATTTCCAGGTGCACTAGTATACCATCTCATTTGCATTGATTGAGCATCAACTATAGAATCTGTAGTTGATGGAGTACCATAATATGTGCCCCATTGCTCGCCAGTTAAACCTGAGAAGCTAACTGTTGTATTATTATAAGTTGTTCCTGCAGTAAAACCTTCAGATACTTCAAATCCAGTTTCATATAATAATATTTGATCATCATTATAAATATATCTAACTTCATTATCTGAATAAGCATCCTTAACACTACCATCATTATAAACAACATAAGCTTTAACATTCATGTGACTTCCAATAGGGAAACTTGTTAAAAACTCATTAGTTGCTGGATTATAATTATTAGATTTAGCAATGGTAACACCTTCTGTTTCAAGTGTTAAATCTAAAGTGTTATCACTATGAATTAAGAAACCATACTCAACAAGATTTGCTCCACTTGGTAAATAGAACTGACCCATATAACTTTGATAGCCATCTCTAAGACTTAAATCATTAGTCATAGACACTAAAGCTTCATCAGCTTCTGGTGAAGCTAAATAAACTTTATCTAAATCTCTTTCACTTAACATTGTAAATGAATACTCTAAGTCTCTACTAACAACAACACCGTTTTCTTCCCAATGACTAAAGTCATCAGCACCATCGTTTGGTGCTGCATTTAATGTTACGACTTGATTAAAATTATAAGTGCCTTCTAATGCACCATCAACTGTTAAGTCAAATGTATCAGCAGAAGCACTTTCATACTGTAATACAAAAATACTATCATCAGTGATGATTAAATCAGAACTACCAGTTAGCTTGTTTACCCAAGCTTGACTCGCAACAACTAATCCAGGTTTAGTAGGTAGATTATCAGTTGGTGCTACTGCAGCTTCTTGATCAGCAACAAACTGAGTATCAATAATCTTTCCGTTTGAATCTATGAATAAAACAACATTAGAATCATCTGGACTATAAACACCTATTAAGTTTAAACTAGATGTTACATAAAAATTATGATTTTCAGGCAAATCATCACGAACAACACCATTGACAACCCAATACTTAAATGTGTATCCAGATTGAACAACAGGTGTTGGATTAATGGTACTACCATAAGCCTGACCATTCATATTGGCGGGCACTTCAGAATTACCTTGATCAAAAATATAAGTGATTTCTACATCAATGTCAGGTAATTCACTTGCTGCCGTATTAAATGGCAAAAAAGGAATGAGAATTCCTAATAAAATAATAGATACAAATAGTTTTTTCATTTTATTAATCCTCACCCCAAATATCTTCAAACAATGATGACCCCTGTGCACTTTGTGCAATGCTGTCTTCCATTTCAAATTCAATTACTTCAATTGTTGGTTTTACATAGATGTCTTTTTCCTTCATAAAAAATCCTCCTAGTAAGTTATTTATAAATATTGTATCATAAACAAGTAATATATACTATATTAAATTACACAATTCTTACAATCCTAAATCGTTGTATATATCCTTGATTTGATCATTTGATTTTGCTGCTTTAAATTGAAACAATTTCTTAATCGTACTTTTAGTTCTTATTAGCAGTAACTTTAACCATCTAAACACCCATAAGAAAGGTAGAAGAAAAGGTGTTTTCCTTAAAAAAGGATACATGCCAACCATAGATTTAAAATTTGGAAATAAGATTGAGATAAACACTATAAACTTAGACTTATTTTTCATTTGACTAGCGGCAATTCTTGTTGAAAAAGGGTTATGCGATGAGCCAGTTCCGTGAATGCCAGATGTAGCGAAAAGTTCAATGATACGATCATATGCTTGATCAGTAAGCAAATCATCAAACAAAAACTCATCTAAATTTTTAAAATCAAAATACTTAATATTTAAATATACCATTTGAGTGAAAAATTTCATCATGTCAGCTGTTTTTAAATAACTTAACAATTTTTCTTTTTGGATATCATTTTGATGAGCATTTAAATAGATACCAATATCAAGTAAACTTCTTAAGCCTATCCCAGATGTATCTAAATGCTTCGCAAGATGATAAAGCAAATAGACAATTTCAAATGATGAGTCAAATCGGTAATGGTATTGATCAATCTTTTTAGCATATAGCCAAGGATTAGTAAATAAAGACGCATATTTTTTATTAAAATCCTTATAAAGTTTAGGATGAATCTCTATGGGCATTTGCTCGTTGATTAAAAAACTATCATGTTGATCAGATGCGTGTTTTAAAATAATGTTATTTTGTTTAAAAATCTCATGAACTTTTTTTAAATCTTGATCTTCAATAAGAATGTCTATATCGCCCATACCACGATAGTACGTTTTAGGATATAAATGTTTTAGAATAGACCCTTTTAAAAAAATATGCTTAATTTCATTTTTATTTAAAATCTCATCAACTTGATTGATATATGATAATGACTGCGTATCATGAGCAACAAAAGCGTAAAAATGTTTTTTTAAATGCTTTTTAAAGCCATCAGAAATTGATTGATGATCAATTGTCTCATAAACCATTGGAATCAATCCATTTTCTTTAGCAAATGTAAAAAATGCTTGTTCTGATTCGATTGTTAGTTGACAATCTTTTTGATGGATTGCACAAGCAGTATAACTACACAATGTTTTAATTATATCAATCATATCATCTTGACCTTTCTTAATCCTTTAATAAGAAATCTTCTAAAAGGTTTTAATAAAATCCATAATTTAACTTTAAACAGATACCAATTGTTTTTATAATAAATATTTCTTTTTTTGCCTGTATGGAATTCTACATATCCGATAATATCTTTTTGATAAATGATTTCTTTATTCTTTAAGGCATCACCATAAACGATAAAATGATCATCATTTACTTTTATGATGCGATGTAGTTTATATAAGCCATTACTCATATATAAAATCACATCATATTTTTTATAGTTATCTTTTATATTTAAGGTAACAATGGTTTTTTGATGCTTAAAAAAAGGCAACATAGAATGTCCTGAGACTTTAAAACGAACAGATTTGCCTTCATTTAAAAACTCGATAAACACTGGAATAATCTCTTTAGATAATACTTTAACTTCGCTCATTCGATCATTTGTTTACTTTCTAAAACGGTTAAAAAATCTTTAACATCGATTAACGCTTGTTGCTCATCGATGTCATAATGCTCTTGTAATAAAGCAACTAAATCATCAATATTTTTATCCTCTTCTAAAGCTTCAAAAAGCATTTTAGCGGTATTGTTAAGAGTTAACATACCGTTAAAATTAATGGTTTCTTTACCTGTTGGGACAACTACATATTGATTTGCGACTTCTTTTAAAATATACTCTTTTTTAATTCTCATTTGCTTAACTCCTTATCTAGTTTTTCATGAATGAAGGTAACTGCATTCATATCCTTTGTAGCATTAAACTCATAAATAGGTATCTCATGAATAAAATCATTGATTGTTGATAATAAATGGTGATAGGCATTTTTATTTTTAGGTTTCATTGTGTTGATTAAAAATTTTTTAACTAAATCATTGTGTGATAATTTAATCAATGCATTCGTATTTGATTGTTTTAAAAATAAAATACATTTAACAGGGAAACTTTTATTTAAATTTTCTTGAGTCTTTCCACTAAATGGTGAACCAATAACATAAAATCTGTTATCTTTTTTAAATAATAAAGGTTTATCGTCATTGATAATCTCTACACTAGAATCAAATTTTTGCCATAATTTAGCTTGTGTTGATTTACCTGTGGTAGAAGGTGCTGAAAATAAAATGGCCTCTTGTTGATAATTAATAGCAGAAGCATGAAGCGATACAAATCCGTGCATGACTGCCATTTCTAAAAACACTATACCTGATAAAACATATTCTTGCATCGCTAAATCTTTAACATATTTCGGATTTAATCTGATAAAAGCTTCTTTTTTATGTTTATCAAAGACGAGTTGTTGACTATATAGGTCATTGTCAATATCATGATAAACAGTAACAACTTCCATAGCTTCATCAATATAGTGATATCTTTTATTGATGACCTTAAAATCTAGATCATAGGGTTGATAGGTTTCAGTTAGTTCAACGGATAAAGTCCAATCATATGTTTTTTCACTTGTTTGATAGCGATCGATCGAACTTTTTAAATAGTCATTAAAGTGATATTGATATTTAATTGTCATATCGCCTATCTTTAAAATTGCTTGCATGTTTATCCTCTAGGATTTTTATTTTATTATATCATGTATATTTAGATATAAAAGTTTATGTGAAAAAACATAAAAAAAGTGATAGAATGTTGTTAGGTGATGAGTTTGAACAAAACTAATATTTATACGCATATTCAAAAATCATATAAAAAACTAAAATTGGTTTTAGTTTTTTTATCTTTCATCAGTGTTATCTTAAGTTTGCTTGCAATCTTTTTTGCATACTTTTCTAAAGATGTTATTAATGCTGCAATCGCAAGCAATCAAAATCAGTTTATGTTATACGCAATCATTATAAGTTCAATTTTACTTTTTAATTTAATCTTAACGACCATCAATAGATATTTAACTGCTTATTATAAAAGTGATTTAAGCAAACATTTAAAATCAAAATATTTTGATTATATCCTAAAAGCTAAAACAAAACCGAAAACACAAGAACATTCAGGTGTTCTCATGACTTATTTAGAATCAGATATCGAAATCATTTCTAATGAAGTGATAGATATTATCCCTAAAACATTATTTTATACAACAAGATTTATTGGAGCGTTTATATTATTATTTATTTTAGATGCTTTATTTTCTCTGATATTTGTTGCACTTGGATGTTTGCTTGTTTTAATGAGTAGAATCATCGCTAAACCAATGAAGAAAAAACATCTAAAACTTCAATTAGCAAGATCAGACGCAAGAAGTTTTATGCAAGAGTCCATTGAAAATATTGATGTGATTAAAAGCTTTCAAGCTGAACAAAGAATGAGTCGTTTAAATATTGATAAACAAGAAAATTTATTTAAGTCTAAGTTACAAAAAGAAGTGTTAAATATATTATCATCTACAGGTTTATCAGTGTTTTTCGCCTTTGGTTATGCATTTTCCATTATCTTTGGTGCCTACCGATTACAAACAGGACTAACCGTTGGTGGATTGCTTGCGATGATTCAATTAGTATCGCATATTCAATCACCGTTTAACGGTATTTCTAGAATCATTCCAAAATATGCAGATCTTTCTGCAAGTGCTCAAAGACTATCCATTTTAGATCAGTATGAACAAGAAAAACCATACCATCAAATTGATGAAAAATTTCAATCATTGACCATTAAAGATCTAAGTTTTTCTTATGAACAAGACCTTGTTATTGATCAATTATCCTTAACGATTCATAACCAAGAATTTATTCATATTCTAGGTAAGTCTGGTAAAGGTAAATCAACGTTATTTAAACTTTTACTAGGACTCATCGATCCAAATGATGGACATATGAGCATCAAAACAGATAAGAAAACCTATGACATATCGAATCAAACAAGATCATTCATGACATATGTACCACAAAACTTTTTAATACTATCAGGAACCATAAGAGATAATTTAAATCTTTTTGAGACCTATGATGATAAAAAGATTTTTAAAGCACTTCAAATTGCTGAACTAGATACATTTATTAAAGCCCTACCTTTGGGATTAGATACTGTACTTAAAGAAAAAGGACAAGGACTATCTCATGGTCAAATTCAAAGACTTGCAATCGCAAGAAGCCTTTTAAAACCAGCTCCCATCTTATTGCTAGATGAAATCACTTCAGCATTAGATAAAGAAATTGAAATCAATATATTAAGAAATATTAAAGCATTAACAGACAAAACAGTCATCATTAGTTCTCATAAAGAAATCGAAAATGAATTGATTACAAAAACAATTGAACTGTAATCTATATTAATCATAAGAAATGTGATAAGATAAATAAAAAAGGAGTCATCATATATGAAACATAGAGCAAACACTTTTTTTAAAGGATTTAAAGAGTTTATTGCAAAAGGCAATATCGTAGATTTAGCAATTGCGTTTATCGTAGGTGCAGCATTTAGAGCGATTGTGACATCACTTGTCAACGATATCATTATGCCTTTAGTAGCTACCCTTACAGGAGAACAAAACTTCACAGATCTTATGTGGGTCGTCAATAATGCAGAAATTAGATATGGCGCATTTATTCAAGCAATCGTGGAATTTTTAATTATTGCCTTTAGTTTATATGCAGCTGTGACACTAGTCATTAAACGTAAAGAGTTCAATGAAAGAGTTTTAAAAGAAAGTGCTCCAAAAGTTGAAGAAGCACCTAAAGAAGTTGTTATACCAGAAGATATTAAATTATTAACAGAAATTAGGGACCAATTAAAAGAAATTCAAAAGAAATAGGGGATGAATTATGAAGAAAATTGCAATATTAGCTTGTAGTAATGCTGGACTAGATTACCTAGATTATCCAAAAGATATACGTATCTTGCGTTCAGTCATCCATTTTGGGACAGATGAAAGTTATAATGACTTTATTGATATGGATGCTAAAACGTTTTATGAACGGATAAAAAAAGATCCAAATGATATACCAAAAACATCATATGTGTCTATTGGTAAAATGATAGAAACATTTGATGATTTAGAAAAAGAAGGCTATGAAGAAGCTTTGGTTATTGTCATTTCTTCTGAGCTTAGTGGTTTATATGAAGCAGTTAAAAGAACCGCTAGTGAGGTCAATATAAAGGTTACAGCATTTGATTCTAAGACATTAGCTTATGGCCAAGCATATATGGTATTAGAAGCACATCGTTTAGCTGAAAAAGGTAAATCAGTTAATGAAATTGTTAAGCATTTAGAAAAAATTAGAGATCATGACATGATTTATTTTGCAGTTGATACGCTCCTTTATTTAGTTAAAAATGGTAGATTATCAAAACTTCAAGGAACATTAGGCACGATGCTTCAATTAAAACCATTATTGTTTATTGGTGATAGTGGTAAAGTTGAAACTTTAGAAAAAATAAGAACTACCCATAAAGCGCATATGCGTGTATTAGATAAATATATTGAAGATACTAAAGATAAACATGTAATCACTTATATTTCTCATGCACACGCAGATGATTATGTGGATTGGTTTAAAACTAAAATCAAAGAAGCATTTCCAAAAAGAGAAGTTGTTGTTGCATATTTAACACCTGTTGTTGGTGCACATACTGGTCCTAAAGGTATTGGGATTGGTTATATTGAAATTGAAAAATAAAATAAAAAAAGAAGATTTTGGTAGAAATTCTATCAAAATCTTCCTTTTTTTATGCGTTTTCGATAACTGCAACAATAGGTATTAATAAGAATGCCATCCAAGATAACTGAAATAATCCAAAGAAGTATCCTAATGTATAAAAGATCACAATCGCAATAAATGGCATATAAGGTGTCCATTTTTTAGATTTATCAAACAAATAGATGGACGCAACCGGAATGGATAATAAAAACATCCAACTATATCCCCATCCACCAAGAAGTATACCTAAAGTGATGAAGATCATTAAAGCTATAATAATAACCGATAAGAAGATAATACCTTTTTTTCTTTTTAAAGGATTCTTTATTAAAACTTCTATTTTTATAAATTCAAAATATAGGCTAACAATAATAGGTAATGTAAATCCAAATAGCCCTAAGAAAAACGAATCATAGACATAGCCCATGACTAAATAAAAAGCAATAGCAATCAAAAGTGAGCCTACAAAGAAAAATCTTTTATAATTGTTTTTTTCATAAATCATAGAAGCTAATGGAATGATCATAAAGATTAGCCAAGTTGGATTCCACACTTTAAAATAAGTACCCACAGTAATAAATATAATAAGTGCTACAAAAGGAGATAGTGATACGATTTTCTCTTTTTTATTCGTATTTAGTATAATGGCAGTTACAGGTATGAGTAAAAATACGAGCCATGCAGGATGCCACGATTCTGTTGTAAATCCAATAAGCATAAATATAATGATTGAAATAAACGGCGTTAAAGCAACTATTTTATCACTGTTTTTCTTAACAGTCTTAATCGATAAAGTATCTCTAAGTTCACGGTAAACTTGTTTAGGATCACCTAACAAGTTATAAACTTCTTCATCTGACAAACCTCGTTCTAATGCATCCTCATACATTTGATCATAATCACTGATGACATCATTGATGTCTTCATTTTTAATTTGATGATTGATCAATACATCTTTTAATCTCTCTAAATATAATGTCTTATTCATTGATTTTACCTCCTACGATTTTAAATACACCATTTAAAAATGTTTTCCATTCTGTAATATTTTCTTCTAACCTTTGTTTTCCAAGTTCTGTAATTTGATAATACTTTCTTGGGGCACCTAAATTAGTTTGTTTCTCATAAATGATAAATAATTCTTGTGCAGTAAGTCTTCTTAATATAGGATAGACTGTATTTTCATTGACATCAATGTCTTTAGCAAGACGTTCTATAACTTCAAAGCCATACATATCTTTTTCATTAATGACATAGAGTATACACATCTCTAAGATGCCTTTTTTTAATTGAGTGTTCATAAAATCCTCCTTTACTGTGTCATACACACTACCAATATATCATATGTACTGTGTAAAACACAATACCTGCATAAAATATTTTTTATTTTTTTAAATCTTGTCTTTTTATTTTTATTGTGATACTATATCAACAAATAGATGAGGTGATGTCTATGTTAAAAATAAAAAAGGTTGTTTATTATTATTCATATCTTATTTAAGGACTGCTAAATCTTAGGCATTCCTTTTTATGAATTGTAAAGGAACAGCCAAATCATGATTATTAGAAAATCATCCTTGGGGTTCCTCAGGGATTTTTTATTTTTTATAGGTATCTAAAAGGAGAAAAACATATGATTATTAAAATGAAGAAAGATGCGACTAAAAAACAATACCAAAAGCTTGTTGACTTTTTAGAAAGCAAACATTTAGAAATTAGAGATGTAAGTAGTAAACATGTACATATTTTTGGGATTATCGGTGACACATCATCCTTTGAACCGATTGATTTATACGCTTTTGATGGTGTTGATGAAGTCACAAGGGTTTCTACCCCATTTAAAAAAGCATCTAGAAGTTTTAAAAAAGAAGATACTGTAATTAAACTAAAATATGGAGTTGAAATCGGTAGTGATCAGTTTGTGATGATGTCTGGTCCATGTTCAGTGGAATCTGAAGAACAATTAAGAACTGTTGCTAAATCAGTTAAACAATCTGGTGCTCATATTTTAAGAGGTGGTGCTTATAAGCCTCGCACATCGCCTTATGCATTTCAAGGTTTAGGTGAAGAAGGTTTAAAGATATTAAGAAAAGTAGCTGATGAACATCAACTATTAGTTGTTACTGAAATTCCTAGCTCTGATTTGTTACCTTTATTTGAGAAATATGTTGATATCATACAAGTTGGTGCAAGAAACATGCAAAACTTTGAACTTATGAAAGCGTTAGGAAAATCAACTAAACCGATTTTATTAAAAAGAGGTTTATCAGCAACCATTGAGGAATGGTTAATGAGTGCTGAGTACATTATGAGTGGAGGTAATGAGCAAGTGATTTTATGTGAACGAGGCATTCGTACATTTGAGAAATATACGAGAAACACACTTGACATTTCTTCAGTTCTAGCAATTAAAGAATTATCGCATCTACCAATCGTTATCGATCCATCACATGCAGCAGGTAGATGGACGATGATTGAAAAATTATCTTTAGCTAGTTTAGCAGTTGGTGCTGATGGTTTGATTGTTGAGATCCATCATGATCCAGAACATGCTTTAAGTGATGGAGCACAATCATTAAAGCCAAAGAAATACTTACAAATGGTAGAAGAGTTAAAGAAAATGGCTGATTTGTTAGGTAAAAAGTTTATATGAAAATTTTTATTGTTGGCTTAGGTCTTATAGGTGCATCTTATGCCGAAGGATTAAAAAAAGCAGGGCATAAAATATATGCATATAATCGAACAAAAACGACATTAAAAAAAGCAATTGATGAAGGAATCGTTGAAAAAGATAATGATCTTTCACATTTAAGTGATTCAGATCTCATTATCTTAGGTTTATATCCTATACATAATATTGAGTTTTTAGAAAACCATAAACATTTACTAAAAGAAGGTCAAATCTTAACAGATGTCAGTGGCACTAAAACTGAAATGGTTGCACATATAGAAAACATATGTCCATCAGGCGTTTCATATACATCTCATCATCCGATGGCAGGCAAAGAGATATCAGGTTATGATGCAAAAGATTCAAAAATCTTTACAAACGCAAATTTTATCATTGTGGAAACTAAATTATCGTCTCCAGCAGACAAAAAAATCTTGACAATGCTCGCAAATGATCTTAAATTTGGTAAAATAACGGTGACAACCCCTAAAAAACATGATGAGCTCATCGCATTTACATCACAGTTAACACATGTGATAGCTGTAACTTTAGTACAAAGTGATCATTTAAAAGAAACACCTGGAGCAACCGGTGATTCTTATCGTGATTTAACAAGAATCGCAAAGATCAATGAAATCATGTGGACAGAGTTATTTTTAGAAAATAAACAAGCATTATTAAATAAAATAGATGACTTTAGCATCGAGTTAAACAAATTAAAAACAATGATCATATTAGATGATAAAAAAGGGATTGAAACCTATTTAAAAAAAGCGAAAGAAAAGAGGAAAACCTTTGATGAAGCTTAAGATGAAGACGTATGATATATATGTAGGAGAATATGAGATCAATCAACTAGAAACATATATAAAATCTTTTTATCAGTACAAGGACATCTACATCGTAACTGATGAGACTGTTCATCATATATATCGTGATTTAATGATTGAAAAATTAAGTCAGTTTAATCTTCATTTTTGTGTGGTTAAACCAGGAGAGACTTCAAAGTCATTTAAAACCTATATAGAAACAACAGAAAATCTCATCGATTTAAATATGAAAAGAAATCATCTTTTAATCGCCTTAGGTGGTGGTGTAATTGGAGACTTAACAGGATTTATTGCAGCTACCCTTTATCGCGGTGTTAACTATATTCAAATACCAACTACCTTACTTGCTCAAGTAGATAGTAGCATTGGCTCAAAAGTAGGGATTGATCTAAAAAGCGGAAAAAATTTATTGGGGTCCTTTTATGATCCGAAATTTGTTTTAATTGATCCAACATTTTTAAAGACATTAAGTGATAGAGAATATCGTCAAGGTATTGCTGAGATGATTAAAGCAGGATTAATTGCTAACAAAGAGCTTTATAATTTTTTTAAATCACATGAAAAAGTAACAAAAAATGAAATCCTTTTAGCTCTTCAAGTAAAAAGAGATGTCGTCTTAAAAGATCCATTTGATTTAAATGAGAGATTGATTTTAAATTTTGGTCACACATTTGGTCATGCGATTGAAAAAAAATTCAACTATGAAACATATAAACACGGGGAAGCAATAAGCTATGGGATGTTACTAGCTATAAAAATAGGTATAGCTAAAAAAATTACACCAGCATATATGTATGAAGATGTGAAATCTGTTTTAAAGAAACATCACTTAATCGAAGAACCCTATTTTAAGGTAAAAGATTTAGTGGAGTATATTAAAACTGATAAAAAACATATGGCAAACACATTTCATTTTATATGCTTAAATGATATTGGAAGTAGTGTTATAACAAATCTAAAGGTAGGTGAATTTTAATGAATGTTACAATTAAACCATCAAAATTAAGTGGCGTCGTTGGCGTAGTTAGTTCTAAGTCTTTATCACATCGATATGTGATTGCTGCTGGTCTAGCAAAAGGAACATCGGTCGTATATAATGTTTTAGATTCTCAAGATTTATCTGCAACTAAAAAAGCAATGGAAGGCTTAAATGTTCGATTTGAAGATGAGAAAGTGATTGCAGAAGATTATAAGTTAATTCACAATGAAGTATTTTGTCATGAATCAGGATCAACATTAAGATTTATGATTCCAATTTATATGTTACAAAAAGAAAAAGTTATTTTTCATGGGGATAATCGACTTATTGATCGTCCTATTGATGTTTATGAAACACTATTTAGAAATAAAGATTTAGGATTTAAGTACTTAGAAGAACCTCATTTTTTACCATTAGAAGTTCAAGGTAAATTAGAAGGTGGACATTATCCGATTTTAGGCAATATTAGTAGCCAATTTGTTTCAGGTCTGCTATTTGCATTACCACTTGCAAAAAAAGATTCAGATATTGAACTTTTAACACCATTATCTTCAAAAGGTTATGTTGATATGACCTTAGATACATTAGAAAAATTTGGTATTGAATATCAATGGGAAGGCAATCACATTTATATTAAAGGTAAACAAAAATATCAACCACGCGTAGTGACTGTTGAAGGCGATTTTTCTCAAGCTGCATTTTGGATGGTTGCTGGTACGATTAATAAACATCAATTGCCATTACAACTTAGAAACTTAGATGCTAACTCTAAACAAGGAGATAAAATCATCGCTGATATTATCTCTGAGATGGGCGGATATTTATATTATCAAAAAGATTTAAAACAATATGTTGTTCATCCGAGACAAACCAAAGGTATTACAATTGATGTAGATCCTAATCCAGATTTAGGACCTGTATTAATGGTGTTAGCTGCACTAAGTGAAGGTGAAACACATTTTATCAATTGTAAAAGATTAAAAATTAAAGAATCAGATAGACTACAAGCTATGTATGAAGTGTTAACTAAATTAGGTGTAGAGATGCGTATCACAGATGATGAAGCTTGGATTAAAGGACAAACTTCATTTAAAGGCGATTTAACATTAGATGCTTATAATGATCATAGAATTGCTATGGCTATTGCTATTGCAAGTCTAAGAGCAGAGGGTGATATTACCATTACCAATAGTGAATGTGTCGCGAAAAGCTATCCGGATTTTTTTGAAGTCTTCAAATCACTTGGAGGACAAGTTAGTGAGATTAAATGAACTTAGAAAACAAATTGAAGATATAGATGAAGAAATGCTGCATCTATTTTTAAAACGCATGGAGATATCTCATCAAATAGGTCTTTACAAAAAAGAGCATCATCTACCTATTTTAGACGAGAAAAGAGAAGCTGAGTTATTCGATAAACAAAGAAAGTTACTCGACAATGATAAATTATGGCCGTTATATAAAGAGTTTTTAAAAGAAGTCATGAAATTATCTAAGGATTATCAAAAAATATGTTAAGATTTGGTCTTATTGGTAGGCAAATTGAGTATTCGAAATCTCCTGCAATTCATAACTTTTTAAAAGGCTATTTAAAAAAAGATTTTTCATACGATTTAATCGATATTGATCCATCTAGTTTAAAAATCTTAATAGAACAGTTAAAACTCGGCATTTATCATGGATTTAATGTAACTCAACCATATAAAGAAGACATCATGGAATATGTTGATATCGTTGCTCCTAGAGCTAAAAAAATACAAGCTGTCAATACCATCTATATGAAAGATGGATTAATTGTTGGTGATAATACAGATTATGATGGGTTTTTAGGTTTGCTTTTATATCATCATATCGAAGTTGAACATAAAAATGTTTATATTTTAGGAACTGGTGGAGCAGCTAAAGCATGCTACCAAGTTTTAAAAGATTTAGAAGCTTCTGTTAAATATGTTACAAGAGATCCATTAAAAACAAATGATCAAACAATCACGTATCAAGAGTTATGTGAGATGAATGCTGATTTACTCATACAAGCAACACCTGTTGGGACTTATCCATATACGGATCAATCTGTTTTAAAAAAAGCATATGTTAAAGATAAGTTTGTTGTAGATTTGGTTTATAGACCACAAATAACGCAAATATTAAAAGATGCTAAAGATGGTGTAAATGGTGTTTTGATGCTTATCATCCAAGCTGTCAAATCATTGTCATTATGGTTGGATGAACAAATAGAAATAAAAGATGAACTCATAGATCAATTGAAGGATGTGGTCATAGATGAATAGTTATGGACATTTATTTAAAGTAACATTATATGGTGAGTCTCACCAAGACTCAATAGGCGTGGTTGTTGATGGCTTACCTGCAGGAACCAAAATAGATGAAGGATTAATCAAAGCAGATTTAGAGTTAAGAAAACCAAAACAAATCGGGACAACACCTAGAAAAGAAAGTGATCAATTTATGATCACTAGTGGTGTCTTTAACGGGATTGCAACTGGATCACCTATTCATGTGATGATTAAAAATGAGAATGTGAAATCTAAAGATTATACACATCTAAAAGCACATCCAAGACCAGGACATGCTGATTTTGTAAGTGAAGTGAAATATAAAGGTTTCCAAGATTATCGAGGAGGCGGAAGATTCTCAGGACGCTTAACAGCTGCACTGGTTGTTGCAGGAAGTTTAGCAAAAATGGCAGTACCTTTTAAAATAAGTCATAGACTTAAGCAAATTGGCACATTAAAAGATATGTCACAAATTGATGATTATATCCTTGATGTTCAAAACAGAAGAGATTCAGTAGGTGGAACGATTGAAGTTACTGTTAAACAAATGATTGTAGGTATTGGTGAACCGTTTTTTAATAAGTTAGATGCTGAACTAGCAAAACTACTATTTTCAGTTCCAGCAGTAAAAGGAGTAGAGTTTGGTTTAGGTTTTGATGGTATTACATTATTAGGGAGTCAGTTTAATGATGTTTTAGTTGATGAAAAAGGACAAACAAAAACAAATCATGCAGGTGGTATAACTGGTGGTATATCAAATGGAAATGATTTAAAAATCAATGTTTTTGTTAAACCAACATCAAGTATTCAAAAAACACAAGAAACATTTAATTTAAAATCACAAAAAGTTGAAAAGCTTGATATCGGTGGTAGACACGATGTAGCAATTGTTAGAAGGGTTGGTATTATTTTAGAAAATGTAGTAGCTATTGGTTTACTCGATCAATATTTAATGTATAAAGCTTATCAATAACATATAAAATATAAAATGAGACCATAAATTGGTCTTTTTTTAAGCAAAATTATAAAAAAGCATAAAACGAAAACGTTTAATGTAAAAAAACACTATTTTCGTATTTTCGTAACAAAATCAGGTTATAAAACTATATAAACGCTTACATTTTTATGGATTTAGTATTGAAATCAAAAAAAATAGGTGTTATGATGTAAATGCGAAAACGTTTTCGAAAGCGGTGGATGTATGGTTAAAATCAAAGATATTGCGGAAAAATGTCATGTATCAGTAGCAACAGTTTCTAAAGCACTCAACAATTCTCATGAGATCAGTGAGAAGACGACACAACATATTATTAGAGTTGCAAATGAATTAGGGTATATAGCTAATTCAAATGCTAGAAGCCTAAAAACAAACAGGTCATATAATTTAGGACTTCTATATGTGGATAAATCTGAGTCAGGTTTAGAGCATGAGTATTTTAATGTCATTTTAAATAGCATTAAAAAAGAAGCGGAACGTTTAGGATATGATGTGACATTTATAAGTAATAAAATAGGGAATTCAAGAAATTCATATTTATCACACGCAAGATATCGTGGCTGTGATGGTGTTGTTTTGGTATCTGCAGATTTTCATGATCCTGAAGTGATACATCTTGTGGAATCTAATATGCCAACAGTCATTATCGATCATGTTTATCATCATAGGACAGCAATATTAAGTGATAACTCTAAAGGATTAAGTGAAATTGTTCATTACTTAAAAAAACAAGGACATGAAAAAATTGCATTTATTCATGGTGAAGATACAACTGTTACACAAGAACGTTTAGCTAGTTTTCACCAAGCATGCAATGAGTTAAACATAAATATTCCACAAGTGTATATGAAAGAAGCTTTATATCATATACCTAAACATAGTGGATTAGCAACAAGAGAATTACTTGCTTTAAAAGATCGACCAACAGTGATTATTTATCCAGATGATTATTCTTATATGGGGGGGTTAACAGAAATTGAGAAACACGGATTAAAAATTCCAGATGATATTAGTGTTGTAGGATATGATGGTATTTATTTATCAAGAATTTTAAGACCAATGTTAACAACATATGTACAAGATAGCACAGAAATTGGAAAAATGGCTGCAAGTAAATTAATCCAGATGATCGAAAAACCAAAAACGTTTATCGCAGAACAAATTGTTATACCTGGGCATTTGCAAATTGGGCAAACTGTTAAAAAATTAAATTAGAAATATCATAGAAAATCTATGAAAAATAAAGGAGAGAAAAATATGAAAAAAATATTCACAGTATTATTTTTAATGGCTGCAGCATTTACATTATTCGCATGTAATAATGATAGTGGTGGAGATGTGCTAGTAATACGTGCTTGGAATGATGAATTCCAAAATCGTTTTAGAGATTATTATCCAGACTATGATAAAACAAATAGTGATGGTACTGATGTTTTAAAAGACGGTACAATCGTTAAATGGGTTATCGTTGCTAATGATGATAATGCTTATCAAAATGCATTAGATTTAGCATTACAAAATCAAGATAGCGCTAAAGCTGATGATAAAGTTGATATGTTCTTAGTAGAAGCAGATTATGCGCTTAAGTATGTCAATAGCGATTATACATTAGATATTATCGAAGATTTAGGCATCGATAAAGCTGATCTAAATCAACAATATCAATATACTCAAGACATTGTAACTTCAGAAGATGGTAAGTTAAAAGGTACTTCATGGCAAGCAACCCCTGGATTATTTGCTTATAGAAGATCAATTGCTGAAGATGTTTTAGGTACTGATGATCCAGTTGAAGTACAAGCCTTAATCGATACATGGGCTAAATTTGATGGCGTAGCAGAAGATATGAAAGATGCTGGTTACTATATGTTATCAGGTTATGATGATGCTTATCGTACATTCTCTAACAATATGTCAAACCCATGGGTTAATTCAAATGATGAAATCGTTGTTGATGATGTAATTTTAGACTGGATTGAACAAACTAAAATCTATTCTGATAATAATTATAATCATGGAGCTAGCCTTTGGGATTCTACATGGTCAGCTGATCAAAGTGCTGATGGTGAAGTCTTTGGATTCTTCTATTCAACTTGGGGTATAAACTTTACATTACAAGGTAATGCTGGTGAAGATGGATTTGGTGATTGGGCTGTAGCTCAAGGACCTGCAAGTTATTATTGGGGTGGTACATGGATTACTGCTGCAAAAGGTACAGACAATAAAGATTTAGTTAAAGATATTATGTTAAAATTAACAGCAGATAAAGACATTATGAAACAAATCACAATCGATACTCAAGATTACACAAATCATAAAGAAGCTATGCAAGAATTAGCTGATGATCCAGACTTTGGTAGTGATTTCTTAGGTGGACAAAATCATATTGCATTATTTGTTGAATCAGCAGAAGCTATTTCTATGGAAAACATTTCTCCATATGATCAAGCTTTAAATGAAGGTATCCAAACTGCATTTAGAGATTACTTTAGTGGTGAAATAACTGAAGCAGCTGCTTGGGACAATTTCTATGAAATCGTATTAGCGAAACACCCAGAATTAAAGAGAAAAGATTAAGTAAACAAAATAACAGTTTGAGGAGGCAGGTTGCCTCCTCAAATCAATGTTTAAATGGAGCAGACTATGACTAAAACTAGAAGTAAACTTAATTATAACAGGTATGGTATATATTTTATAGCACCATTTTTTATTGTCTATTTGGTGTTTTCATTAATACCACTTTTATCTACTTTTTATTATAGTTTTTTTGAATATTACATGCGTCAAGGTATTATGCAAGTTGGACCTAACTTCGTATTTTTAGATAATTATGCGAAGATTTTTAATGATGGTATTTTGTTTAAGTATGCAGGTAATACGATGATTATGTGGTTGATGGGATTTGTTCCACAGATCATTATTTCACTTCTTTTAGCATTGTGGTTTACATCAACAAGATTAAAAATTAAAGGTACTGGTTTTTTTAAAACAATTATGTACATGCCTAATTTAGTGATGGCAAGTGCATTTTCAATGTTATTTTTACAAATATTTGCCGCGAATGGACCTATTGTTAATATGATGATCGATTCTGGACTTTTAGCAGAACGATATAATTTTTTTGAAAAGGTTATTGCGACGAGATCTTTGATTGCATTAATGAACTTTTTAATGTGGTTTGGAAATACAACTATTTTACTCATGGCAGGTATTATGGGTATTGATCAAACAGTCATTGAGTCAGCATCCGTTGATGGTGCAAATTCAAGACAAATATTTGTAAGAATTATATTACCTTTATTAAAACCAATCATGCTTTACGTCCTTATTACTTCACTTATTGGTGGTATTCAAATGTTTGATATTCCACAAATATTAACATCGGGTAATGGTGGACCTAATTTATCCACTAAGACAATGATTATGTATTTGCATGATCTTATAACAACAAGTAAGAACTATGGCTTAGCTGGTGCTGTATCTGTGTTGTTATTCATCATTACAGCAGGTTTAAGTTTTGTTGTCTTTAGAGTATTTAAAAACAATGATATGGTAGATGTTGAAGCTACCGCTAAAAAGTGAGGGATAGATATGATTTTAAATAATCCAGCAAAAAAATCGAGACCTCCACTTTCACTTTATCTACAAAAAGGTCTTATATACTTGGTATTAGGTTTATTAACAATCATCATTATTTTTATCTTTTATATACTGATTGTTAATGCGACTAGAGCACATTATGAAATTCAAAAAGGGTTCTCATTTTTCCCAGGTAATCAGTTTGGGGTTAATATGAGTAAAATGTTACAAAATGCGAATTTTAAAGTGATTCAAGCTTTACTTAATAGTTTGTTTATCGCATTTTTATCAGCAACTCTAGCAACCTATTTTAACGCATTAGCTGCATATGGCATCCACTTGTATCAGTTTAAATTAAGAAAGGCAGCATTTACATTTATTTTACTAGTGATGATGATCCCAATTCAAGTTTCATCGCTTGGACTAGTAAGATTGTTATATCAGTTTAACTTAATTGATAATTTTATGCCTTTAATTGTACCGAGTGTAGCTGCACCAGCAGTATTCTTCTTTATGAAACAGTATTTAGATAGTGTGCTACCTTATGAAGTTATCGAATCAGCAAGAATAGATGGATCAAAGGAGTTAAATACATTTCATAAAATTGTATTACCTATGATAGCACCAGCGGTTGCAGTTCAGTTTATTTTTAGTTTTGTTGCGAGTTGGAATAATTACTTTTTACCTTCATTAATTATTCAATCACAAACAAAACGTACCGTACCTTTAGTCATCGCTGGTTTAAAAGCATCAAGTCCAGATATGTTTGATTTAGGACCGGTATATATGTTATTAGCAGTAGCTATTATTCCATTATTAGTGATTTATCTTGTGTTCTCAAGAAAAATCATTAAAGGTATCACAATGGGTAGTGTAAAAGGATAATCAAAACGAATGGAGACAGAATATGAAATATGGGCACTTTGATGATTCAAATAAAGAGTATGTAATCAGTCATCCAATGACACCTACGCCATGGATTAACTATTTAGGAAACCATGGTTTTTATGGGTTGATTTCACAAATAGGTGGGGGCTATACATTTTATGAAGACGCAAAACTAAGAAGAATTACGAGATATAGATATAATCAAATACCTACGGATTATAGTGGTCGTTTTTACTATCTTAGAGATGAGCAAGACATTTGGAATCCTGGTTTTCTTCCTATGAAGACGAAACTTGATGATTATAAGTGTAGACATGGGATGGGATATTCTATTATTGAGAGTAAGAAAAATGATGTATCGACATCATTGAAGTTTTTTATACCGTTAGATGAATATTTAGAAATACACCAAATGGTTATTAAAAACGAATCAGACGTAGACAAAAAAATTGATTTATATAGTTATACTGAATGGAATTTATGGAATGCTGTTGATGATCAAACCAATTTTCAAAGAAACTTAAATATTGGTGAAGTAGAAATCGATTCTCAAACGATTTATCATAAAACAGAGTATCGAGAAAGAAGAAATCATTATGCGTTTTATCATGTCAATCAAGATATATGCGGTTATGATACTGATCGTGCTACTTTTTTAGGATTGTATCGGGGCTTACATGAACCGGAAGTTGTTTTAAATAATAAGAGTAAACAAAGTGTAGCTAGTGGAGGCTCACCAATTGCTAGTCATCATTTACAAATCAATTTAAAACCTAATGAAGAAAAAACGATTGTTTTCTTATTAGGATATGTTGAAAATGATGATGTTGATAAATTTGATGAGTTAAATCAAATCAACAAGATACATGCAAAAAAACTTATCAGTAAATATAGTGATTTAACAAAAATTGAACAAGCTTTTAGAGACTTAAAAGAGTATTGGGAAAAAACTTTAAATAAATATCAAGTTGATAGCAATGATGATAAGCTTAACCGAATGGTTAATATTTGGCATCAATACCAATTGATGGCAACATTTAATTTAAGTCGTTCAGCAAGCTATTATGAAAGTGGAACAGGTAGAGGTATTGGATTTAGAGATAGTTGTCAAGATATTTTAGGATTTGTTCATATGGTTCCAGAAAAAACGAAAGAGCGTCTAATTGATTTAGCGTCGATTCAGTTTAAAGATGGATCAACATATCATCAATATCAACCATTAACAAAAATGGGTAATGCAGATATCGGCACTGGATTTAATGATGATCCTTTATGGCTGGTAGCTGCTACAAGTGCATATATCAAAGAAACTGGTGATTATGATATCTTAAACATAAAAGTACCTTTTAATAATGAAAAAGGCACAGAAGAGCCATTGTTCAATCACTTGAAAGCGAGTATTCGTTTTACATTAAGTCATTTAGGTCCACATGGACTTCCACTGATTGGTAGAGCTGATTGGAACGATTGTTTAAATTTAAATTGTTTTTCCGAAGAACCAGGTGAATCTTTTCAAACATCAGAAAATAAATCTTTTGGTCGTGCTGAAAGTGTATTTATCGCAGGTATGTTTGTTAAATATGGGTTAGAATATGTTGATATATGTAAGAGATATCAAAAGGAAGATGAAGCAGCATATGTTAACGCAGAAATCGAAAAAATGAAGACACATACTAAAACATTTGGCTGGGATGACAAGTGGTTTTTAAGAGCATATGATGCTTTTGGTCATAAGGTTGGTAGTAATGAAAACCAAGAAGGTAAGATTTATGTAGAACCTCAAGGTTTTTGTGTTATGGCTGATATTGGTAGCAAATCACAACAAGAACAGGCATTAGCTTCTGTTGATCAATATTTAAAAAACGATTATGGTGTAGAATTATTATATCCACCATATACTAAGTATCATATAGAATTAGGGGAAATCTCTAGTTACCCGCCTGGATATAAAGAAAATGGAAGTGTCTTCAATCATAATAATCCTTGGATTGTTATTGCATATACGATGCTAGATAAAGCAAATGAAGCATTTGATATTTATAAAAGAAATGCACCTGCATATATTGAAGACATAAGTGATATTCATAAAACAGAACCTTATGTATATAGTCAAACGATAGCAGGTAGAAGTGCTAAAAACTATGGTGAAGCAAAAAACAGTTGGCTAACAGGGACAGCAGCTTGGACATATATCGCAATGAGTCAACATATATTAGGCATTAGACCTCATTTTGATGGTTTAGAAATTGATCCAGTGATACCTAGTCATTTAGATCATATCGTTATAAAACGTCAGTTTAGAAATTGTAATTTTGAGATTAAAATCATTAGAGACGAAACAAAAAAAGGTTCGATGACAGTTAATGGTAAAACTTATGATCGTAAGTTAATCGTTATAGATAAAAGCATTAAAAGATATGATGTGATTGCGTATGTTTAAAAAAACATTTAATTTTGGTGTAGCAACTTCATCTTATCAAATTGAAGGCACATTTAATCGATTTAAAACGATTTGGTGTGACCAAAAATCACATATCGTTGACCATTCAGATGGCACAGTTGCATGTGATTTTTATCACAACTATGAAAAAGATGTAAAATGGATTATTGATTTAGGTGTTGACGTTTACAGAATGAGTATATCTTGGGCAAGAGTGCAACCCCAAGAAAAAAAATTTTCTACTGAAGGCATTGCTTATTATAAAAAAATAATCAATATATTAAAAGAACATGGAATCAAAGTTGATTTAACACTTTATCACTGGGATATGCCACAGTGGATTATGGATAAGTTTGATGGGTTTGCTGATGCTAGAATTGTTGATTATTTTTATGAATATGCTATAAAGATGTTTAAATATTTTGATGATGATGTAAGAAGTTGGGCAACAATCAATGAACCATGGTGCATAAGCACAGTAGCTTATTATTATGGAGCTCATGCACCATTTAAAAAAGATATCTCAAAAATGGTTAAATCGCAATATTATACCCTTTTAGCACATCAAAAGGTTTATGACTATTATAAAGAAAACTATCAAAAAGAAATAGGCATCGTCTTAAATTTATGGATGCAATATCCTCTTTCAAATGATGCAGTAGATATCGTCGCAACAAAATATTCTGATATGTTTCATAATCAAGTATTTTTATTCCCATTATTTAAAGGGACTTATCATAGCAAATGGATAACATTGTTACATCAATTAAATATTGATACAAATTTTATAGATTCGAAGCTTATCGAAAAATTAAGAGATAAAACAGATTATTTAGGAGTAAATTATTACAGTCATCATACGATCACATATGATAAAAACAATCCTTTTAAGTTTAAACATATAGAAACAGGTTTTGATAAAACTGATATGGACTGGGAAGTTAATCCTAAAGGGCTAGAAGATCTTATTGTTTTACTTAGAGAAAACTATACAAAAGTTCCTATCATCATTACAGAAAATGGTGCTGCCTTTAAAGATGAAGTTATCAATCAAAAGATTAATGATCAAAAACGTATTGCATACATCAAAGGACATATAGATGTGATTGAGAAATTACATGAAAAGTATCATATAGAAGGTTATTATTTATGGAGTCTATTTGATAACTTTGAGTGGAGTTTTGGATACACAAAACGGTTTGGAATCATCTTTACTGATTATACAAATAATCAAAAGCTTGCAAAAGATAGTTATTATTATTATCAAAAGTACTTGATGAATCGCAAATAGCGACTTCATTTTTCTCCTAAAAACTACCAAACACATGGTTAATCTATGTTTGGTAGTTTTTTCATTTCAATTTCAAACATATTATGGTAACATATGTATATATGAGCAGATGTTCATATGAGGAGGTCTATGATGAATAACTACGCATGTGATGCTATTTATGTTCACGAAGATACAATAAAAGAAGTACAAAAACAAATGTTGAAACCAAAACTAATGGATAAAATGTCTAGATTTTTTAAAGCTATATCAGATCCAACGAGAATTAAAATTATATATGCATTAAAATCTCATGAATTATGTGTTTGTGATATTTCTGTTATTTTAAAAATGAGTCAAAGTGCTATATCGCATCAACTTAAAATATTAAAAGACGAAGATATTGTTCGCACACGAAAAGAAGGAAAAACTAGGTTTTATCGATTAGCAGATCATCATGTACATGTTTTATTTGATAAAGCGATTGAACACATCAGTGAGGAACACCATGAAGAAAGTATTTGAAATTAGAGACATTGATTGTGCCAACTGTGCACTTAAAATAGAAAATGAGTTTAAAAAAATAGAAGGTCTTTCGCAAGTGAGACTTGATTTTGCGAGACAAAAAGTATTTATCGATGGAGATACAAAAGATATAGATGCTGCTTTTTTAGAGAAAGTTGCACATAAGGTAGAAGATGGTATTTCAATTTTTGATCAAGATCAAATCATCCACGAAAAACAAAAGTTTACATTAAACCATGGGTTTGTTTTAATTGGGATAAGCATTTTAATCATCTTTTTCATAACTGACTTATTCATTGCCGACATCCCTTCACCAATAGCACTATGTATTTATATCATAGTATATCTTCTTATTGGTGGTAAAGTTATTTATAAAGCTTTAAAAAACATTACTAAAGGTCAAGTATTTGATGAAAACTTCTTAATGATGATTGCGACAATAGGAGCATTTTTTATTCAAGAATACATTGAAGGTATTGCAGTGATGCTTTTTTATCAAATAGGCACTTACTTTCAAGATGTTGCAGTTCATCGAGCAAGACATAATATTAAAGCATTAATGGATTTAAAACCTGTTGTAGCACATGTTTTATCAGATCAAGGTATATCTGATGTCAAACCAGAAGATTTAAGCATTAATGATCAGATTTTAGTTAAACCTGGAGAAAAGTTTCCAGTTGATGGCATCATATTAAATGGACAATCACAAGTGGATCAAAGTAGTATGACAGGTGAATCAGAACCAGTATATAAAACAACAAATGATCGTGTCTTATCAGGAACTATCAATCTTAATGGTGCGCTCACCATTTTAGTTGATAAAACTTATTTGAACTCAAGTGTCTATAAAGTTATAGAATTTGTTGAACAAAACATGACAAAAAAAGCAAAAACCGAACAATTCATTACAAAGTTTTCTAAATACTATACACCTATAGTTGTCGGTATTGCGCTTGTCCTAGCCTTTTTAGTTCCTTATCTAGCGATGATAGTAAATCAAAGTGCATATATACTCGAATTTCCTATTTATTTAAAAAGAGCCCTTATATTTTTAGTTGTCAGTTGCCCTTGTGCTTTAGTGCTTTCTATTCCACTTTCGTTTTATGCAGGTATCGGTAAAACTTCAAAACAAGGCGTATTAGTAAAAAGTGGTAGCGACTTAGAAACATTTAGTCAAGTAGATCATATTGTTTTTGATAAAACAGGAACACTAACAAAAGGTGAGTTTGTAGTAACCAAAGTTTATGCAGAAGATAAAGATTTGATATTAAAACTTGCAAGTCATGCAGAATCTAAATCAAATCATCCAATTGCTTTATCAATCTTAAAAACATATAATCAACCGATTGTTGACGCAGATATTGAGGATTTTAAAGAAATATTTGGACACGGTATTACCATAAAATACCAAGGTAAGTTATGTTTAGTAGGTAATGATAAATTATTAACATCTCATCATATTGTCTATGATAGTCCAAAGATTAATCATAGCTTAGTTCACGTTGCATATGACGGATTATACATGGGATATATCGTTTTAGAAGATGAACTCAAGATATCTGCTAAACAAACCATTGATACACTTAAAAAGATGGGTAAAAAAATATCATTAATGACAGGAGATCATGAGTTTATTGCCAAAGACATCGCAAACAAGTTAGGTATCGACAATGTGTATTATGAAAAACTGCCTTATGAGAAAAAACAAATCATTGATACATTAAAAAGAGAAGAGAAAGTAGCGTTCATCGGAGATGGTATGAATGATGCACCAGTATTAATGAGTGCTGATTTAGGAGTTTCTATGGGCATGTTAGGAAGCGATCTTGCCGTAGAGGCATCAGATGCAGTCATTATGACAGATGAACCTATTCATTTTATAGATGCTATAAAAACATCTATATTAACAAGAAAAGTTGTCCTTCAAAATATGAGTTTAGCTATAGGAACAAAGTTTATTGTTTTAATCTTAGGTGCACTAGGATTTGCAAATATGTGGTTAGCTATATTTGCAGATGTAGGCATATCATTGATTGCAGTGATACACGCTATGCATATTTTAAGTGCTAAAAATGAGTTATAAGATACTATGATTTAAAGTATAATGAATATAGGTGATATGGTGGAAACAAAACTTGATCAAGTTAAAGGTGTTGGACCAAAAACTTTATACCACTTAAGACAGCAAAAGATATGGTCAACTTATGATCTTGTTTTACGTTATCCTAAAACATACCAAGACTTTTCGATTGATCAGATCAATCATTTAAAACATAAAGAAAAAGTAACAGTGTCAGGTAAAATCACATCACCTATTAAAAGTAATCCATATTCCAAGACACATGTATCAACTTTCTCTATAGAATTATTTGGAGAATTCGTTGAAATCGTTGCCTTTAATAAACCCTATTTACAAAAACAATTTGTCTTAAATGATGAAATTGTTGTTCAAGGAACTTATCAATTATATAAACATCAAATTATTGCCCAAACAATTGTTAAAAAGGATAAAAATGTAGAAATCAAACCAATTTATCAAATTGAAGGGGTTTATGATAAAACTCTATCTACGATACTATTAGAAATTTTTGAAAGTCATCAAGTTCAAATCTATGAAACGATTCCAGATATTTTCTTAGATAAATATTATTTACCTAAAAGAATAGATGCATTTAAGATGTTACATTTACCTAAGTCTTTTGAAGACATCAAACAAGCCAAAAGAAGATTCAAGTACGAAGAAGCATTTTTCCTTCAACTAAGACTAATGAGAGAACTTAAAAATAATCGTATGAAAAGAGATGCGATTAAATACGATATTACAACGATTAAAGCTTTTATAGATAAATTACCTTATGAATTAACAAAGGATCAAAAACAAGCAGTAAATGATATTTACAAAGACTATAAAAGTGAATTCTCCCATTATAGACTTATTCAAGGGGATGTCGGCTCTGGTAAAACATTAGTTGCACTATTAGCAATGTTACCAATGATTCAAACAAAAAAACAAATTGCTTTTATGGCTCCTACAGAACTTTTAGCTAATCAACACTATCAATACATCAAGTCATTCTTAAAACATAGTAAAATCGCGTTATTAACGAGTAAAACAAAGCAAAAAGATTTAATGAAAGCTCAAATTAAATCCCATGTATATGATATAGTTATAGGGACACATGCACTTATTGAAGATAATGTTGAGTTTAATCAACTAGGATTGATTATTATAGATGAACAACATAAATTTGGTGTTGATACAAGAAATAAACTCATAGATAAATCATCATGTAAAGATGTCATCTTTTTAACAGCAACACCAATCCCAAGAACGTTAGCGATGGTTGCGTTTGGTGAGTCAAATGTGTCTGTTATTAAAGAAAAACCAAAGCATAGAAAAAAAGTTGAAACACATTATGTACTAAAAAAAGACATAGATAGATTCTATAAAGCAATCGATCAAAAAGTTAAGCAAAAAGAACATGTATTTGTCGTAGTTCCAGCAATAACATCTGAAAAAGTTGATGATAACATTGAAACTGTAAAACAAGAGTTATCAGAGCGATTTAGTTGTCCATTGTTTATCTTACACGGACAACAGTCATTTGAGGAACAAACAAAACAAATGGAAGCATTCATGTATACACCAGGCAGTATATTATTGTCAACAACCATGATCGAAGTTGGTTTAGATATACCGACTGCAACTTTAATAGGCATTTATTCAGCTGAACACTTTGGATTAAGTCAACTTCATCAGTTAAGAGGACGTGTTGGTCGTTCTGATTTATCATCTCAATGCTTTGTCATATCTAATAAAGATGATATCGAAAGATTAGAAATGCTAACCAAAACAGAGGATGGATTTAAATTATCAGAATATGATTTAATTATAAGAGGACCAGGGGATTTTCTTGGACAAGAACAAAGTGGATATTTAAAATTTAATTTTTTAGATTTAATTAAAGATCATAAAATTTTAATAGAAGCAGCTAAAAATGTAAGTTGGCTTATGGAACAAAAAGATTTTTATACAAATCCAAAATATAAATATTTGCATAGACACATCAAAAATACATTGAAAATGTGATATAATATAACATACGAAAGAAGGGATACTTATGATAAGAATTGCAGTTGATGGCATGGGTGGAGATTTTGCTCCAGAACCTATTGTAAAAGGAACACTAACAGCTTTAGATAAATTTGAAAATATTGAAATCGTACTTTTCGGTGATGAACAAAAAATGGCTCCATTTTTGAAAGATCATCCTAGATTAAAAGTCGTTCATACGCCTTTCTTTTTATCCATGGGAGAAAAAGATCCAATCAAACAATATAGAACGAATAAAGAGCTTTCTATGTTTAAAGCATTACAATCATTAAAAGCTAAAGAAGTTGATGCAGTGGTAAGTGCAGGACCTACTCAAGCATTAGTTGTTGGAGGCCATTTTATCGTTAGAAGAATGCCATCAATGAAGAGAGTAGCAATCGCTCCAATCATTCCTTCATATGATCAAAGAGGTAGAATTTTACTTGATTCAGGTGCAAACGTAGATTTAAGACCCGAACATTTAAGAGATTTTGCTGTTTACGCAACAGTAGTTGCTCAAAAAGTTTTAAAAAGAGAAAACCCAACAGTTGCGTTACTTAATATCGGTACTGAAGAAGGTAAAGGTAGAGAGTTTGATGTTGAAACTTATCAGTTATTAAAAGAAGAACCTCATATAAACTTCTATGGTAACTTAGAACCCAAAGAAGTATTTACTACAGAAGCTGATATTTTACTATCAGATGGGTTTACAGGTAATATTGTGATGAAGTCTATGGAAGGCACTGCTAAAGGTTTAGGCATGGTATTAAAGCGTGAAATTAAAGCTTCATTATTAGGTAAAATTGGTGCTTTATTCATGAAAAAGTCGCTTCAAAAGTTTAAAAAATCATTAGACGCATCAGAAATTGGTGGAGCATTATTGATGGGATTAGATGGAGTTGTTATTAAAGCACATGGTTCATCTAATGACTATGCATTTTTTAATGGTATTAGACAAGCTAAAGAGATGGTAGAAGCGGATATTATCAATAAAGTATCTGAAGCACTAGAAAAAAAGGAAGATGAAAATAAATGAAAGATTTACTTAAAAAGTTAAATCTTTTATATAAGGATGAATCTCTGTATTTGACTGCATTGACGCATGCATCATATGCCTATGAAAATCAAACCGAAAACAATGAGAAGTTAGAGTTTTTAGGTGATGCGGTCATTGAACTTTTAACAAGCGATTATCTTTATCAAAAAGATTTAGCAGATGAAGGTGAACTCACTAAAAGACGTGCACAAGCCGTTTGTGAGGAAGCACTAGTAATTTTTGCAGACAAAATAAATTTAAAAAAATATTTACGGTTAGGAAAAGGTGAACAATTACGAGGAGCGAATGCTGCGATGATCGCAGATGCATTCGAGTCTTTATTTGGTGCCGTTTATTTAGATTTAGGATTTAAACAGGCACAAAAACTATTTCATAAAATAATTGTTCCACACTTAAATCTTGTTTGGGGAATAAAAGATTATAAATCCGCACTTCAAGAGTATATTCAATCTGGGGATAAACGAAATATTAGTTATCATATCATTAAAGAAGCTGGTCCTTCACATAACAAGATTTTTGAATCGGCTGTGAAATTAGACAATCACATTATACTTGGGATTGGTACCGGTAAATCAAAAAAAGAAGCAGAACAAAATGCTGCACATGATGCATTAAAGAAAGGTAATTATGATTTTAAAGAGATTGTATGAGGAATATGATTTTTCAATCGAAAGAATATTACTAAAAGAATATAGAAAACTTTCTTTAACAATGCAAGAACTAACAATTCTTATTGCATTATTTTCAATTTATAAAAAAAGAAAAACATTTTCTACTTTAGCTATATCTAGACGAGTTGAATATCATTCAAATGAAATTGGAGAAATTGTAGAGTCTTTATTAGATAAAGGTTTTTTAACCATATCACTAGATATTAAAGATCAAAAAGAAAGAGAAGTTTTTGATTTATCACCAACATTTGAGAAAATCGAACAATTATATGAAAATGAAGAAGATGAAAAACAAAGGCAGATAATTGAAAATGATGTCAGCAATGTCATCTTAAAATTCGAACAAGAATTAGGGAGACCTTTAAAAGCTTACGAACTAGAAAATATTAGAAAATGGTTTGAAGAGAATCTATATACTTATGATCAAATATTAAAAGCGATTGATCAAGCAGAAGAAAAAGTGAGTATTAAGTATGTAGAACGTATTTTAACCCAACAGCCTATTCAAAAAATTGAGATTGATCAAGATGTTGAAGATGCACTTGATGAGATATTTAAGAGCATAAAATGAAACATTCAGCTTTCATATTAGATACGCTTGATCAAATGTTTCCTAATGCTACTGTTGAATTAAATCATCGTAATGTATTTGAATTGTTGGTTGCTGTTGTATTAAGTGCTCAAACTACCGATGTAGCAGTGAATAAAATCACACCTAATCTGTTTAAAGCATATCCAACGCCATGGGATTTGGCAAATGGAGAACTTATAGAGATCGAATCACACATAAAAACGATTGGTTTATACAGAAATAAGGCTAAAAATATAAAAGCATTAGCTCAAAAACTTATAGATAGCTATGATGGTGAAGTACCCTCAAATAGAGTAGATTTAGAATCTTTACCTGGTGTTGGTAGAAAAACAGCAAATGTTGTTTTATCAAATGCTTTTGATACCCCAGCATTAGCTGTAGATACGCATGTAGCAAGAGTTTCAAAAAGATTAGGTTTTGCAAAAGAAAGTGATTCTGTTTTACAAATCGAACAGAAATTAATGAAAAAAATACCTAAAGAACAATGGCAGCAAGCTCATCATCAATTTATCTTTTTTGGAAGATATCATTGTTTAGCAAGAAACCCAAAATGCAAGCAATGTCCCTTATTTGAAATTTGTAAATATAAAGATAAAAATAAATACATGACTTAAAATGAGTTGATATCAACTCATTTTTTATGGTTTTTTCAAAAATATTCCAAATTTATATACTTTAAATAGCTTACATTTAGGCTAACATTATACACGGAGGGGCTTTATGTACATTAATATGATTGAACTAAAACATTTAGTTCAAAAAAGGCAATCTGAAAAGAAATATATCGGATTGCCTTTTGGTTCAGCAATTCGATTTAAAAGAAAGGAGTTAAATTTAACATTAGAAGAAGCATGTGAAGGCATTTGTAGTCTATCTTATTTATCTAAAGTGGAAAATAACGCAATTAGTGTTAGTGAGGAATTTGAAGAAAAATTCAAGAAAAAATTTAATATGAAAGATGTTTATGACTATGATTATGAGCAATTTCAAATGCATCTAGATGCAATTATAAATGCATGCCTTCATGATCAACAAATTGATCAAAAGATTGTTGAATATTATATTGATCGAGCCGATTATCAATCAACAATTGTAGATTTGGCAGATTTAGTATTAAAAAAAGAATTTGATAACGCAGAAAAACCTTATAGAAGTGTGACACAACTACTGATTTCTATGCCTCAAGAAGCTTACATGGTAACAATGATTTTAATCAATCATGTGTTGTATTATGAAATGAGATACTCGGAGGGTCTAGAAATACTTAACATGATGGAAAGACAAAAACCATATACAAATCAAATTAGATTATTAATTAACAAATGGAAGTTAAAACATGGATATAAAATCAATCGTGTGCTCCTTGTTAATGAAATGCATGAATCATATAAGAAAGAACTAATCGACATGCACATGTTTGATCAAGTAAAATTAATTGATATAGACAAACTCATGTATGAAACAATGTATAGAACTGGCAAAGGTATGGAAAAAGAGCTTAAACCTATGAAAAGTATTAAGCACATAGATAAGAGTTATTTATTAGCAAAATGTTTTTATCACAGAAATGATTATAGGAAAGCTTTAGAAATTAGCAACAAATATTATCTTGAGTCTGAACAATGGTTAGCTCTACATTTATTAATACTTGATCAATTACGTGAAGTTGAACAATTATTTGACGTTTTAAAACAAACAGCAAATCAAACGCATCCTTTATGTAAACTTCTAGCCAAACATTTAACGATTAAATACACGGGAAAACAAGAAGACATTATTCACTACATCAAAAAAGAAGTGCTTGTTAATAATTTAGCAACCGAAGATGTAGATATATTAGTATACTTAATGAAAGATTGTGAAAGATTATTAACTAAATTCCAGTATTATAAAGATGCAGTTTATGTTTACCGACATTTCGTTAGAAAAATCGCTCAAAATGCTAGAGCTTAAGCAAATATTAAGAAATAAGATGTTATTATCTTATTTTTTTGCCTTATTTAAGCCATATTATATTGACTAAAATAAATTATTCATATATACTAAATAAGGCTAAGGAGGGATGACATGCGCACAATCAAACTATTTAAGTTGGCCAAAGGGTTTACATTTTTATTTATCATCGCTGCATTGTTAACAACAGTGCATCAATATACATATTCAAATGTACCTTTATTCACACAATATTTAATAAAAACATTATTGGCACAACCAGGCATCGCTCCAGGAAGTGTAAGTGTAGGTGAAGTGAATTTACCTTCTTTTGTCATCACTTTTTTTAGACAAGATACAGAAGTGTTAAATATCATTTTACGTATTGCGTTCGCCTTACTCATTTTACAAGTCTTTAGATTCTCATTAAGATTTTTTGAGTTATGGATTAAAGGTGCTTTATTAGAAAAAATGGCAGAAAAAATGAGAATCGGTTTATATGGACATATACAAGATTTAAATTATGAGTTCCATAATAACGCTGATACAGGCGATTTAATCCAAAGATGTACAACTGACGTAGAGACAACAACAACATTTTTAACAACAAGAATGTTAGACTTTATTTATTTATTAGTCACGCTTATTTTTGGAGCGTATCAGTTATACTTTATTAATCCAACCATGGTATGGATATCTTTATCACTCGTACCTTTAGTAGCAACTTCATCAGCTATATATTTTGTTAAAATTGATAAGATATTTCAAGACATAGAAGAAACAGAATCTAAAATGATGACAGTGGTTCAAGAAAATTTATCTGGATCAAGAGTCGTTAGAGCATTTGCAAATGAAGCATTTGAAGTCACAAAAATGGAGACAAAAAATAGAGAGTATGCGGATGCACTTAAAAAAGCAAGTAGCATTGTTGCTATCTACTGGGGATCGATGGATTTCATTAGTATAACCCAATATTTAGTTATCATCGCTGTTGGTGTATTTGCTGTTCAAAATCAAACGATGGATGCCGCTGGAGTAGTTGCTTCACTTGCATTAGTAGGTATGCTTATTTGGCCAATTAGAGGATTAGGTCGCATCATTAGTGATTATGGAAAAGCACTGGTTGCATCTGATCGTATTTATCATATTTTAGAAAAACCAAGTGAATACTTAAACGATGGGACTCAAGAACCTGTCATTAGAGGCAATATCGAATTTAAGAATGTATCATTTAGATTTCCTGATACTCAAGAACATTTATTAAAAGATGTTAATTTTAAAATAAGAGCAGGACAGACAGTAGCAATCATCGGTAGAACAGGTAGTGGAAAATCTACGATTATTAATATATTAATGCGTATGCATGAATATCAAAGTGGAGAAATTTTAATGGATCAAGTGCCATTAAATGATATAAAGAAAAAATATATTAGAAATCAAATTGGTGTTGTTTTACAAGATCCATTCTTATATTCAAAAACAGTTTATGAAAACATCGCGATTGCATATAAAGATGCTGTTAAAGATCGTGTGATGAAGGCAGCTGAAATTGCTGCATTAGAAAAAGATATTAGAACCTTTAAAAAAGGTTATGAAACTATTGTTGGAGAAAAAGGAACAACTTTATCAGGTGGACAAAAACAAAGAGTGGCAATCGCTCGTGTATTAGTTCAAGATAAACCAATCCTTATTTTTGATGATGCATTAAGTGCTGTTGATACGCAAACAGATATTATGATTAGACAAGCATTACTTGCTAAAAAGCATAAGCAGACGACAATCATCATCACACATAGAATTACAACTGCTAAAGAAGCAGATCAAATCATCGTCTTAGATAAAGGCTCAATTCAAGCTATTGGAACTCATGAAGCATTAAGTCAACAAGAAGGACTATATAAGAAGTTATGGGATATCCAAGGCAAATTAGAAAAAGCATTTGAAAAGACGTTAAAGGTAGGTGACGACGATGCATCATGAAGATGATAATGATGTTCAGTATAAGGTTCAGCTATCAACATGGAAGAAAATTATAGGTATTGTATTTCAATCTAAAAAAAGGATATTCTTACTCATATTCTTTTCTAGTTTCGTTGCTGTATTAGATGCATTAATTCCTTTAGTCAATAGATATGCAATTGATGTATTCTTTGTAGAAGGAGATTACTCAACTTGGCCATATTTTGTTGCAGTAAATTTAATGATTGCTGCTGGATTTGGTTTTTCAGTTTGGGGATTTATTCGTCAAGCGGGAATTATTGAAGCAGAAACAAGTTATGAACTTAGAAGACAAGCTTTTAAGAACTTGCAAAAACTATCATATAGTTATTTTGATAAAACACCTCAAGGGTGGGTCATGGCAAGAATGACATCAGATGCAAGAAGATTGTCACTTATTATTTCGTGGGGTTTAGTTGATTTTGTTTGGGCTGGTTTATCCATGCTATTTATATTAATTATCTTATTCATTACGTTCTTTAAACTTGCACTTATTGTTACGATTGTTGTGCCGATTATGTTTGTTGTCGCATATTTCTTTAGAAAATTAATATTAAAACAACATCGTATTGCTAGAAAACATAATTCACAATTAACCGCACAATATAACGAAGGCTTTTTAGGTGCTAAAACGACAAAGAGCTTAAGTATTGAAGGACAAAATTTTGATGAGTTTGCTTATACGGCACATCAACTTAAAACAGCAAGTATCAAAGCAGTTATTTCATCAGCTTTATTTTCATCGATCTTATTGATCTTAGCTTATATAGCTGTAGGTACAACAATGTATCAAGGTTCAATTTATGTACTTGAAGTTGTTATTACATTAGGAACTTTACAAATGTTTATTGCATATACAATTAATTTCTTTGAACCTATTATGGCTATATCAAGAATTTTATCCGATTTTCAAAATGCACAAGCCTCAGCTGAGCGAATTGTTGGCTTAATTGAAACACCATCTGAGTTAGTTGATTCAAAAGAAGTTGAAGAAGAATATGGAACTCTATTTGTTGATAAAGTAGAAAATTGGGAAGATTTAGAAGGTGAAGTTGAGTTTAAAGATGTTACGTTTTACTATTTAGAAAATGAAATGATTTTAGAAAACTTTAATTTAAAAGTTAAACCAGGAACAAGCGTTGCCTTAGTTGGACATACGGGTTCTGGTAAATCGACATTAGTAAATTTGTTGTCTAGATTTTATGAACCTAAAGATGGTCAGATTTTAATTGATCAAAAGGATTATAAGAAACGTAGTATTCATTGGCTACATAAACGCTTAGGTTATGTTTTACAATCACCTCATTTATTTAGCACAACCATTATGGAAAACATTCGTTATGGAAGATTAGAAGCTACAGACGAAGAAGTGATTTATGCAGCTAAGGTTGTCGGTGTCGATGAATTTGTTAAACATTTAGATAAAGGATATGAGACATTTGTTGGTGAAGGTGGTAACTTGTTATCAGTTGGACAAAAACAACTTATTTCATTTGCCAGAGCTGTTTTAGCTGATCCAAAAATTCTCATCTTAGACGAAGCAACTTCTTCGATAGACTCGGAATCTGAACTGATTATACAACAAGCAACAGATACACTGCTTAAAGGAAGAACGAGTTTCATTGTGGCACACAGATTATCAACCATTGTTAAATGTGATTTAATTGTGATGCTTGAGATGGGTAAAATCATCGAGCAAGGAACACATGATGAATTGATTGCAAAAAGAGGAAAATATTACGAACTTTATCGCAACCAGTTTTTTAGAGAAAACGAAGATCGCTTTAATATAGGTGATTAAAAAAAGTAAAAAGACATCAAAATTTCTATGATGATATAGAGGTGATAAGATGTCTTTTTTATTTTCGCTTTTTAAATTGACCATATGTTTATATAATGTCATTTGGGTTGACACTCATGTTGATGTTCCATTAGACGCTGATATCAATAAGTATGTTGAAATACCACAAGCATACTTATATGAAGAGGGTCAAATGATCAATCATATAACACCAACATATAAACGAACAGGTGTAAATCGTACATTCATTTCAACTGTAACAACAAGTTATGTGAAGGCTTATCGTATTTATTATGAAGCTTATTTTGAGCAATATAACATTAGAGATGTTATACAAATCACGTTTAATGTCATTGATGTGACAAGCCCGGTTATAACGTTTATTCCTGAATATACGATTGAAGTTGATGATCCAATTCCGGACTTAAAAAAGCATCTTGTTTATGAAGATAATTATGATGATCAAAAAGATTTGATGATTGATATTAATCAATCATTTATCCAAAAAAACACGATAGGGTCTTATCCGATTTATTATACAATTAGAGACACTTCGCAAAATTTTAGAACTTATGAAGTCTATATTCATATTGTAGATAGGAAACCTCCTGAAATTAGTTTAATAAAGCCAATTATTATTGATTTAAATAGTCAAATATCAGTAGAAGAGTTTTTTAAAATAAAAGATAATTATGACCTACAAGTACATATAGATATTGATGATCAATATGTAGCATATGATCAAGTAGGAACTTATGAGATTTATGTCGAAGTAAGTGATCTTTCTTTTAATAAAAATCATAAAGTCTTTTTAGTTAATGTTGTTGATCGTATACCACCAAGTTTATTATTAACTTCTAATCCAACACCGATTGATGTATATCAAACCGTTACACAAGACATGTTAAAAAGTTATGTCCTAAGTATTTATGATAATTATGATGACATTGACATTGATGATGTAGAAATAACTCACGATATTGATCCAAATAGAGTAGGCACATATAAGGTTTATTACGAAGTGATTGATCAATCATTTAATCAAACAAAACAAACGTTAACTATTCAGGTAGTTGATCAAATAGCACCAACTATTGAAATTGTTACGCCATTTATATTTGACGTATTTAGCAACCCAACCAGTTTATATGATCATTTTATCGTTAGTGATAATTACTGTGACATAGATGATTTAAAAATTACTATTACCACCCAATATAAAGTTAACGTTGTCGGTGAATACGACATAAAGATTGAAGTTATTGATAGTTATAAAAATAAAACGACAATCATTGATAAAATTAGCATTATTGATCGAGAACCACCAGAAATTATGGAGTTATCAGAGATCATCATAACAGATTTTAAAAAGACAGACTTATCAATGTTTTTTAGAGCAGTAGATGGATATGATCAAAGTGAAGATATTTTATTATTTGTCGACGATCATCAAGTAGACTATGATAAGATTGGTGATTATGAGATTAATGTTTTTGCTACTGATAAGTCTGGCAATATGACTATGTTAGCTTCATCAGTGATTGTCATCGATATTTCTAAACCAACGCTTGAACTCATATATGAGATATTTTATATGCATGTATTTGAAGAACCACTAGAGTTAACAGATTTTTTGTATAAAGTTAGTGATAACTATGATAACCTTCAAAAAGGTGATGTAAGCATTAAAGGTGACATTGATTATACATTACCAGGTGTTTATCTAATTACCTATACTTTGAAAGATAGTTCCTTAAACAGTATAGAAAAAACATTAAAAATATATATCTATGATAGAGAAAAACCAAAGATATATGCAGCTAACTTATCACTTAACATGTTTGATCCACTTGATTTATTAGAAGGTGTTGAAGTCTCAGATAACATAGGTGTATTAAACATTTATTATAGTCCAACACTGATCGATACATCTATTCCAGGACGATATGAGGTGACATATATCGTGATGGATACGAGTGGAAATCAGACACAATTTACAAGAAGCATTCAAATAAATCCTATAGAAGATAAATTTCAAATAGAACAATTTATTCCAATGATGATCATTATGTTCGTTTCACTTACAGTTATCTATACTTTATACAAAAAAATGTAAATTATATCTTTTGACTTTACTATGTAATTAAACTATAATATGTACGTAATTAAGATATGATCATTAAGAAGGAGTGTTATATTATGGCTGACGTATTATTAGTATATTGGAGTGGAACAGGAAACACTGAAATCATGGCAGAGAAAATCAAAGAAGGCTTAGAATCTTCAGGTTTAACTGTTGACTATAGAGCTGTAGATGCTATTGAAGCTGATGAAGTATCTGCATTTGATAAAATCGCATTTGGATGTCCATCAATGGGTGTTGAAGTGTTAGAAGAAGATGAATTTGAACCATTCTTTGAAGCAGTTGAAGGTTCATTATCAGGTAAAAAAGTAGCTTTATTTGGTTCATACGGATGGGGCGAAGGAGAATGGATGGATGCATGGGAAGATCGTGTTAGAGATGCCGGTGCAGAACTATTTGAATCTGGATTAAAAATTAATTCAACACCAAGTAGTGAAGAAGAAGATGAATGTGTAGAGTTCGGACAATCATTCGCTAAATTTTAATTAAAGATATTAAAAATGCTAAGTATGGCATTTTTTTTATAATCCGTTAGGATTCTATCATCAAAAGCATGTATAATAAATATAGGTGAATCTCATGGTTGGAGCATTATATATTCAAAGTTCATACTCAATGTTAAAAAATAGCATACCCTTACCAGTTTTAGTGCAGTTAGCTAAAAAAGGAGGATATGATTTTTTAGCTTTATCTGATGAGCAACTTCATGGGATGATGCATTTTTTTAATTTAACTGAAAAACACCATATAAAACCAATCATTGGTATACATGTCACAGTATTATACGATACAGTAGAAACAGACTTTTTAGTTTATGTCAAAAATGAAGAAGGATATCAAAATCTTTTAAAAATAAGTTTGCTAAAAAGTCAAAATGAACTGACATATGAACATTTAGTATCTTATCAAAAGGGGTTAATCATAGTAAGTTCTAAGCATTCGGTTATTGATCATTTTTTATTAAATCATTTAGATGATCAAGCTTTAGGGATTGCTATTGAGTTTAAAAATCAGTTTGATGATTTTTACTTAGGATTATGTTTAGATGCTTTTGATCATGAAGTGATGATCGCTCCAAAAATAAAAGAGCTATCAAAAAAATTAGATATAGAGATAGTGCCAGTGCATCAAACATCATATGAAAAAGATTCAGATAGAGAAGTTTATGAAGCACTTATTAAAATCGAAAATGATCAACATCAGTTAAAAGAAGATGAACAGTTTCATTTTATGGATAAAGAAGCATTAATAAACCACTTTTCTGATTATCCTAGTGTATTTGACGGATTAAATCAGTTGGTTCAATCTATTGATTTTGTATGGCAAAAGCCGACATTTGATATGCCTAAATATGATATAAAAGGTGCATCATCAAAAGCTTATATCAAATCATTAGCCATCAAGGGCTTAAGAAAAAGACTTGAACATACAAAAAAAGATCATAAACTTTATCAACAACGATTGCTATATGAGTTAGATATTATTCATCAAATGGGATTTGATCATTACTTTCTAATCGTGTTTGATTTTGTAAGATATGCGAAAACACATGATATTTTAGTTGGACCTGGAAGAGGTTCAGCAGCCGGATCACTTGTCTCATATTGCCTTGGTATTACTGATGTAAATCCTATCGAGTATGACTTATTATTTGAAAGGTTCTTAAATCCAGAGCGCATAACGATGCCAGATATCGATATGGATTTTCCTGATAATAAAAGAGATGAAGTCATTAGTTATGTTCAAAACAAATATGGAAAAAACCATATGATTTCTATTATTACATTTGGAACATTTGCGCTTAGGTCATCCATAAGAGATATTGCAAGAGTTATGAAAATTGATTTACAAAGAGTAAATGCAATTATAAAAAGAGTGTTAAATGACCAAGTTGATACAAAAGATGAAGAGACAGTGAGACTCTTAAGAGTTGCAAAAAAGATAGAAGGTTTACCAAGACATACTGGAACACATGCGGCTGGTATGATATTAGCCCAACAAGATTTATCTAAACATATCCCATTACAACAAATGGCCAATGGTTATTATCAATCACAATTTGAAGCTTCTGATTTAGAAGCTTTGGGATTGTTAAAAATAGATTTTCTAGGTATTAGAAATCTTCAAATCATTCATGATGTTGTTAAATTAGTTCAAGAGAAAAAACCTAAATTCAAACTAAATGACATTCCACTAGATCATGATCAAACATATGAGCTTTTAAGTCAAGCAGACACACAAGGCATTTTTCAACTTGAATCCAATGGGATGAAAAACGTTTTAAGAAAATTAAAACCAAAAAATTTTGAAGATATTGTTGCTATACTAGCACTATTTAGACCAGGACCTATGGATCATATTGATGAATATATTGAAAGAAGAAATGGTAAGAAATTTGAAAATATACATCCTAAATTAGATGATATATTAAAACCGACTTATGGAATCATCATCTATCAAGAACAAATCATGAGAATTGCAAATGAGTTTGCTGGATATACGCTTGCAGAGGCGGATCTACTAAGAAGAGGTATATCTAAAAAAGATAAAGATATATTAAATAAAGAACGCATAAGATTTATTGAAAAATGTCATAAAAAACAATATCCAAAAGCGGTTGCTCAAACCATCTATGATTTAATCGTTAAGTTTGCTGATTATGGATTTAATAGAAGTCATAGCGTTGCTTACGGACTTGTTGCTTATCAAATGGCATTTTTAAAAACTAATTATTATGATAAATTTATGACTGTTTTATTATCTAATGTCATTGGAAATGATCAAACTGTTTATGAATATGTTCTAAATTTAAGAAAACATAACATTCAAGTTATACCACCAGACATTAATATATCAACTGATCAGTTTATTTTAGTTAATCAAGATATCGTCATGCCACTTACACAAATTAAAAGTATTGGTAAAACACAAGTGCAGAAAATATTGGATGTTCGTCAAGATCATCCATTTAAAGATTTTCAAGATTTTAAAAATAGACTTAAGCAAATTATCAACGATAAAAATATCGAAATGTTAATTCATAGTGGTGCCTTAGATAGTTTTGATTTAAATCATCAAACGATGATTGAACATAAAGATTCTAATCATGCTGGATACGAATTATACATTTCAGATTTTAAATTGAGAAATTATGAAGAGTATAGTTTTATTGATTTAGCTCGTTATGAGAAAGAAGCATTAGGATTTAATTTAACACATCATCCACTTCAACGTTATGAGCAGTATATAAAGACACATCAGCTTCAAACAATCGCGGATGTTAAACATCATAGATATGCAAAAGTTTTAGGTTTTATTATTCAAAAGAAAGTTATTAAGACAAAACAAAATCAACCTATGGCTTTTATTACCATTGATGATGGACTTAATCAAATAGAAGCAACTTTGTTCACGCAAAAATATCATCAGTATCAAGATTTACTGGACGATCAAGTAAAATTATTTGAAATAAAAGAAAACAAGTATAACGATAAAATAACTTACATTATTGAAAAAATGTACACAGTAGAGGAGGTATCCTCATGAGATTTGATCATTGGAGTAAACAAGAAAAGCAATTATTAGAATATGATTATCAACAACTTTTTGCAGATCAAGTTTTGATGTTAAAAAGATTATATCGTTTTAAATCTGATGAGACATTGCTTCAAGAAATATTAGATAACATTTCAATTGTATTATATCGACTGTTAGAAGATCATCATTTAGAGTTTGTTGAAGAACTCATAGAGCGTATGTTTTTATCGATATTACCATATGACTTAATGATCTATAAACAAAACAATTTCAAATATTACAAATTTGATCTCTATTTTTATGATGCTTATCAAACGCTTAGCTATCGACAAATACTCATACAATCGATTGAGGATTTAAAAAAACTCATTCAAATGATTTTATTTATAGGCAGAAAATATGATCAAATTGCTTTGCTGCAACAAGAAGATTTAGCAAATCTCACTGCACAACAATTGATTTTAGGATTTGATGAAGCGTTCATTAAACATAACTTAAAACAATTACACCATATGTTTTACATTCAATAAGGAGAAACTTTAAAATGACAAAAAATGAACGAACCAATATATTATCAGCAATCTATGTTGGCCTTATCATTAATATAATACTGACAGTACTAAAATTAAGTTTTGGTATATGGGGAAACGCACAATCGTTAGTATCAGATGGTGTTAATTCATTATCTGATATTTTTATGAGTTTGCTCATCTTTTTCATCTTGAAAGTATCCACTAAAAAGCCAGATAAAGATCATCCATATGGACATCAAAAATTCGAAGGATTAGCATATTTTGCAATAGGTATATTATTTTCATTAACGGCATTATTTCTTGGTTATAGGGCGATATCAAGCATTATAGAACACACAATATCGCCAACATCTACGATACCTAACGTCATCACTTTATATATATCAATGATTGCTTTAGGCATAAAAATATTTTTAGCTATATTTTACTTTAAGCTAAACAAAAAATTTAAAAACCCAACAATAAAAGCGGAATTTAAAAATCATTTCTATGATATTTTTTCAACGTTGTTAACTGTTGTTGTTCTTGCTTTATCTCAGTTTGATTTAATTATCTTCGACTACATAGGCTCATTAATCATTAGTTTCTTTATCCTTAGATTATCAATTCAAATCATTAAAGAAGCATCCTCTTTTTTAGTTGATCAAGCTCCAAGTCAAGATGAAATGAAATCTATTGAGCAATACATATTAAATATTGATGGTGTACTGACCATTGACGATTTAAGAATAAGAAAACATATGACTGAAAGATATGTTGATGTAGAAATTGGAGTTCTAGAGAATCTATCTTTAAAAGAAGCTCATGATATTGCAGAAGTCGTTCATAAAAGTGTAGAAACACAGTTTAAAGAAGTTATTCATTGTATGGTTCATGTAAATCCACATAAGTAAGCATTTTGCTTACTTTTTTTTAGCTTGTATATTGTATAATATACATAAGCAGGACACTTTATTGAGTTATGAGGTGAATTTTGCTAAAATAGATATAAAGGATTGAACAAGAAAGGCGGAATGCGTATGCCATCATTTCTAATGATACAATGGGGAATCATTGGCTTCTTTGTTTTTATACACTTTATCATCGGGTTTTTAAGAGGAACTAGTAAATCAACATATTTCACTATTGTTAGTTTAATTTTGACGGTTGTGACACTATGGCTTGTTTCGATGCTATCTTTAAGCATGTTATTAACCTCAGGGACTATGCTAGAGTCTCTTATACAATCTATAAATGGGTTTACAGGAGGAGCAATACCAGATGATGTTGTTACATATTTAAAAGAACCAGAAGTTTTAGCGCTTGTTATCGCAATTGGAGATTTAGTAGTTAGAATCGTTGCATTCTTTATTTTATATCCGATTATGAAATTCTCGTTAACATTAACAATTTTTAGACCGATTTGGAAACACGGCGTTTTGCCACAAATACTTAAAAAACAAAATGAAAAAGCATTAATAAAACATGAAGAGAAGCAAGGCTCACTTAAAAGATTTGTGCCAAGAAAACGACTCAAGAAAAACATATTTAGTCGTTTATTTGGTGGCGCAGTAGGATCATTAAGAGGATTAGTCGTTGCTTTTGTTTTTCTTGTACCACTTTTAGTCATTGCAGGATTTGCAGCAGAAGTTAACACAAGCATGAATGTCAATCAAACAAATGAGTATCAAAACTTATCGACATCAGATCAAGTTGCTGCACAAGTACCAAATGAAATTCAAGATATTTTAGACAATATTTCTGATATGCATCAAAATGGTTTAGGTAACATTGTTAAGGATATTAAAATACAAGAAAAATCCTTGGATCGATATATTTTTGATACTGTTTTTACAACACATATTACCATTGATGGAGAAAAGACTCCAATTAATTACGGAAATGAGTTAGAACAACTTATAGGTGTTGCGCAAGTTGTCCTTGAAGGTGGATATATTAATAATGACTTTGAAATAGAAAATATATCTTCAGATGATTTGCCTAATTTAGAAAAAGTATTTTATCATATCGGACAAAGTGATTTAATTACATTCATGATTCCAGCTGCTGTTAAATATGGTGTTAATAATTTAGATGTGTTATTACCAGAATATTTTGCGGATATGGATTTATATGAAAGAGCTGCATCAAAGGCAGCTATTGATAATTTCTTAGAGATTTCATGGGATGATGAGTTTATGCGTATCTATGATATTGCAGATGCAGCATTAACATTCGCATCTGTCGGAGAATGGATGACATATGCTGACCAAATGGAATTATTAGCTGAGTTAACACCAGAAGAAGGTGTGTTGCTAGCAAATATTCTAAGAGCATTTGGAGAATTAGAAGTTTTAACATTAATTAACGTTGCATTAGATTATGCAACAACTTTAGAAGAAGTTCAACAAGAACTCATCTGGTTAGATGCTGAAGATGTAGAACCATATTTACAAGATCGATTTGCATTTATATTAGATGATCCTGATTTCTTTATTGGTGATGAAGGAGAGATTTCACGCATCGCTCAAATTATAGAAACCATATTTTCAGATGAATTTGGTGAAGCAAATTTATCAATTTTAATTAATTCAATGAATGATCCAGAGGCTTTAATTAATAATCAAAACCCTGATTGGGTTGGTGCAATCATTGAAGATTTAGTTCAAGTAAAATTAATTATTGAAACTTTACCAGTAGGTGTTGATTATGCGTTTTATACTCAGCTTAAGACATCTATGGATGAAACATTAGCCGATCAAATTGCGGCAGAGTTAGAGCAAGTTGAATGGGACACTGAAATTATTAACGTCGGAGACATCTATAAAGAAGCACTTAAATTAGGTGTTGGTGCTGTTTTTGGTGATAATCCTGATTATTATCAATTTATTGATGATGTTGCAGTGAATCATATGGATTCATTAAGACTTATTGTTGAATACATATTTGAAGGTAGTGAAGTTGTTAATACAGCTATTGAATTAGCAAGTCCATATATCGTTGAAACATATGTTGAAGATGAAGCATTAAAGGATGTTATCTTAGAAATTTTAATGACAGACCCATCCAGTGAAGTTGTTGACTTTAATTTTGGACGTGAAGTAAACAATATATTAACGATTGTTGAATCAATTTATAAGTTCTCAACGACTTCTGAATTAGTAGCATTACCTACAATGAATACAAATGAACTATTAGAAACTATTTCACAATTCGGTACTTTAACTGAAAGTGATTATTTAGAGTTAAGAACTGCAGTTGACAGTCTACAGTTACTAAAGAGAGCAGGTGTTTCAGGCATGAATTATGTCCAAACACTTATAGATACTCCTTATCTATACGTTCCAGATGTTGTGGAACTTAATAGAGATTTTACTGTGATTATTGATATTGCTTATGAAGTAGCAAACTATTTACAAAACCAAAGTGCATTAGTCACAGATTATCAAGAGATAGACTTTACTGCATTACTTGCATCTGATGAGTTTAGAGCATATTTCTTAAGCACACCAGAAGAAAAACATTCAAATTTAATTTTTAGTAATATAATCCATAATATTAATTATTTAAGCGCTGAAGGTGCATTAAGTGAGTATTTAAGCTTGCCAACTGTTTTATTGGAAGCAAATATCAATGATAGCATATGGGAAACTGAAGTAAATAACTTACTAAGTTCTATATTTGATCTAGCAACAACGATTGGTCAAACACCAAATATTGAGCTATCATTAAATAGAGTTTTAGAAATTGCAAACGATCCAACGAACTTATCTATAGAAGTCTTCACGCAATTTAGTGATGAGTTAAAAGCAATTGATGCTTTTGGAAGTTTAGATAGTTCTATGGTCTTAAGACATTCTCTAGTCACAATCATAAATAACTTAGGTGAACAAAATCAAACAGGTTTATACGGTTATCAAATTTCTGTACCTGAGCATTTATTAAGCGATGAAATGCTTGTTTCAGGCACGATTCCAAATTTAATATATGCAATTGCTACATTAGTGGATGACATGAATAATCATATGAATTTTGAAACAATTAGTGACGCAATCAATTATCCGACACCAATTGATTATATTGATGCATTTAATCAAGTTTCTGATACAACATTAAATGTATTTGGTAGTGCTGATTTGATTCACGGTATTATCTCAGATGTATTATTAAATCCAGATATGCAACAAGTCGGTAGAGATTTAATTAATAATATGCAGCCTATGGGTATTACTGTTGGACAAGACTTCTTAGCATTAACAAGAAGTAACGATGTTTTAGATACTTATGAGTTTAGTGAATTATTAATAGGGATAAAAGCATTACAATTAACACCTGAACTAGTAGGTGATTTTAACAATCAAATGTTTAGCTATGTTCAATCTTTAACAGATACTAGACTCGATCAGTTCTTTGAGCCGTATTTATTAAGAGAACTTATTGATCAAGTTATCTCAAATGACGATATACTAGATGGACTAGTAGGTCTTGTTGAAGCACAGTATGAACAAGTTCAATTAACACAAGCGATGTTAGCTGGAGTTAATCCAAACATTGATGCTATCATTCGTTCTTTATCGAATGTTAAAGATGACGATAATTTCTTTGACACAAAAGAATTTAAAGCTTGGATTTTAGCATTTAAAGAATTAGAAATAGAATCTATGGAAGATTTAAATAGTTTAGGTAACTTACAAAATATCCATGAAAAAGTTGCAACCACATTTGTTATTGAAACACTATTAGAATCAAAATGGTTGTATGGTTTAATAGATGATGTTTTCACAAAACAATCAACACTTGAACAAATCGCACAACTAGCATCTGATCAAGCAAATAAATATGCAGGTGTTTCACATCAGTTCTCGATTGATGAAGTCAGCTTTGTTGCTGAAAAATATGGTATTGTTGAAACAACAGGTGAAAATGCTGGCCATGTAAAAGTAAGTGAAATTAAAAACTTTATATTAGCTGGAACAAGACTAAACTGGCCAAGTTTAGGATTAGGTACAGGGACTCAACTTGTCTCTAATTTAGCTAATGAATTATTTAATACAGGATTTGACGGACAAAGACATATTGATGTGATATTTAATTCTAAGGTTTTAGTAGGTATTTTAGATAAGACAATGAATTTTGAACATAATACATATCGTTTAGATGAAATTGTGATCAATGTAATTAATGATCGCTTATCAACTATAGCTGCTTTAGATGGTCTTCAACTAACAACAGATATCTTACATTATGATTTAAGAGCATATGATGAAAATAATGTAATTAGAAAAGAAGAATTCATTCAAATGTTTGAAGCAGTCACATATATTAATTTTGATGAACCGATTCAAATCAATACATTCTATCAAATGACAGTTGATGGCACATTTGATCAATTATTTGATTCTAAAATCATTCATAGTTTTGTATCAAACGCATTGACAAGTGAAGTTGTTCAACAATTTGGTGTTGATAAAGCTAATCAAGCTCAGAGTGTTGTGACGCTATCTAGTGATATATTAGCTGTTGATCCATTATTGATGGATGGAGATTTATTTAAAGTTAGTGAGTTAGAAAATATATTGGTAGCTATGCATACACTAGGATTAACAGATTCATCAGGATTTAGTAGTATAGGTATACCAACCTTTACGAATCTTTTAGGAAGCAACATCGATCCAATCACTGGAGAAGATGATTTTGATCGTGTCTTTAGTGCAAATTATATATATGTATTACTTGACCGTATCTTAAAACTAGAATCTTTAGGTGATTATGTAGGTGAAATGTTAGGTAATGCATTAGGTGTTGCTATGGATTCATTAGATACCACACCATCAAATGCTATGTTAGCTGATGGTAATGCACCTTATGAACCTATTGAAGATGGAAGAGTTCCAAAAGATGAATTTAGAAGTATGATTAATTCATTAAGTTTATTAGGTGATATTGGAGCTATTAGCTTAAACACATTTACAGATATGGTAGAACCTAATCAACCTACAGATGACTTTACAACATTTATTGCTTCAGACTATATATACACCATTTTAGCAAGACTATTTGATCATCCTGCATTTGGAGATTATGTAGGCGATATGTTAGCTGGTGCATTTGCAGATGATCCGATTAACTTAGAAATGTCAACGCCATCTGATGCTAAAGGTGTTACTGGTGTTGAAGAAGACTTAATGACAAGATTTGAGTTAAGACAATTAATGATTTCATTTGATATGTTGGGATTAGACGATGATCAAGAAGTCTCAGTAACGACTATCATGAATATGATTGACAGCAATATAGACCCAATCACTGGAGAAGATGATTTCTCTAGATTTATAACAAGTTTATATATACAAGATAAAGTTTCACAATTATTGTTAAGCGAACAAGTGATTGATATTATCGCAAACGATCGCTTTACAGCAGCAGAATTTATTATGCCACCATCTAGTTTAGTTGAAGTAGATGGAAGAGATCGTATGATTAAACAAGAAATTTATGATTTATTCTACGGATTAAAATTATTAGGATTAACAGATTTTGACAATGTTGATATTACACTAGATGATGTCACAAATCTAACCGATCAAGAAGAAGACCAATTGCTAACATCTAGTTACTTATATGTAACATTAGATCTTATGTTAAAATCTGAAACTAGTATCAATATTCCTGACGATGCTCTTGAAGTTTCTGGTAATTTTGATGGCATGATTAAGAAAAGTGAGATTAAAGACTTACTTCAAGTCTTTGACATTCTTGGAGAAAGTAATCCGGAAGATATTGATGTTAATACAATTACAATCGCAGATATTAGAGATATGTTAGATTTAAATTCAAGTATTATTGATCAAATGATTAGTGATGCAATCGTTGACAATTTAACAACAGTTCCATTGACAGCATACAACGCAGAGGGCACAAGAGTCTCAAGAATTGAACTCTATAAGATGATTGATACATTATTGATATTAAGTGACGATGATGATACACAAAAACTCAACAGTTTAATGCCAATTGATGCTAATACATTAGATAATCAAAAACTTAGAGATATACATGATGTGGATTCTAGAATCGTTGATAGACTTACATCAGAAGCAATTATAGATAGTGGTATTAATATTCATTCATTAGCTTATGATGAAAATAGTGAAGTTGATGAAACAAATCAAAAACTAGACATTAAGCGTGAAGAATTATCAGCAATGCTTGAAGCATTAGATTTATTAGATATAGATATTTCTGATACAAGTGCTATTGATCAATCGAAATATACACCAACAAATATTGGTTTATTATTAGATTTAGAATCACTTATGGTTTATAGACTGATCTCGGAAAGTATTATTGATCAAGGATTACAAACTGATGAATCATTAGCTGAAGATGGTATAGATGATAATTATGATCCTGAAGCTCCAGGAAGTGACATAAAAGTCCATGAAATGGAAGCTTTAGTAGAAGCAATGACAGTCTTAGGTATTGTAGATTTATCACAAACCATCGAAGTTGATACAGTAAGTATTGCTCAGTTAGAACAAACTCACTGGTTAGGTTTAGGCATTGATCCGAATGGTGACGTTTATGAGTCAAGAATTATTCACAGATTGATTAGTGACTCAGTCATCTCTACAGTTGATGTTCCAGATGATGCATATATGACAATTGATCAAAAAGATGTCATACCAGTTGAAATCACAGCACTTATTAAAGCGCTAGATGTCATGGGATTAAACACATTAGGAGATCCAATTGACGTTAACGACTTAACAGTTCTGACATTGAAAGAACTACACTATTTAGGATTAGGAACTGATCCAATAAATGATGAGTATGATTCACTAATTATTCATAGAATGGTATCTGATGCTGTAGTAGATTCACTATATAGTGGAGATCCATTAAATGCACCTAGTGGCGTCTTTAAGACAATTGCTAATGAAGATTTAGAAGAAGATGAAATTAGTGCTCTCATAGCAGCAATGGAAGAAATGAATATTGATAAACTAGGAAACTCATTATCAATTAACGATCCTTCAAAAGATCAACTTCAAAACCTACATTACATTGGTTTAGCAGAAGATCCAGTAGATGACATGTATGATTCACTTATTGTTCATAGATTGATCTCGGATACTATTATTAGCGCTCTTGATGTTCCAAATGATGCTTATATGACAATTGCTAATGAAGACATTAAAGTAGATGAGATTAGCGCATTGATTGAAGCGATGGATGTTATGGGAATTACACAATTAACAGCTGGATTAACATTTAATGATCCAACTGTTGCTCAAATTCAAGCATTACACGACTTAGGATTAAATGAACCTGTTGGAAATGTTTATGATTCATATATTGTACATAGACTATTGTCAAATGCTATTGATACTGCACTTGATGTTCCTACAGAAGCATATATGGTTGGTAGTACAGTTGATATTAAACCTACAGAAATCAGTCACATCATTTTATCTATGAACACTTTAGGCGTAACAAATGTATCTGACATAGTTACAAAACTTACACCGACTAAGTTGAAACAGTTATATAATGATAATCCTACTAGTATAGATATATTAGTCGAACCACCTAGTGGACCTAATGTAATCATTTACTACATGACAAGTGATGTTATTGATCCATCAAACAATAGTTATGATACTATCGATCCTATGAATGCAGATGATTATTACGTTATGGATGGAGCTACTCGTGTTAGATTACTTAGAACTTCTATAGCAGATGCTATAAACGCATTACCTTAATTTAATAGTTCATAATAAAAGCCTATCTACATATCACATGTAGTTAGGCTTTTTCTTTCAGTTCTTTTAAAATATTAATTATAGTTTTTCAAGTAAGTTCAAATAAAAATATGTACCATGAATCACATTATCTATACTAATTTTTTCATCTTCACCATGAATAAGTTTTAAATCATCTTTAGATACATCCATAGGGGAAAACTTATAAACTCTATCGCATATTTCATGATAATGTCTAGAATCTGATGTAGCAACCATAAGGTAAGGACTAACAATAACATCTGGCCAAGTCTTTTTAATAGCTTGTCTTACCAATCCAAACGCCTCATCTATCATAGATGTTGTAGTTGCTTCTGATACTTTTAAAACCTCAACTTTGATGTCTTCATTCTTAATAATCTTTTTAATCTTTTTAACGACATCTTCAGAAGATTCAAGAGGTCTTAATCGGTAATTAATACCTACAGAAGCAGAAGTAGGCAAGACATTAATTGCATCGCTTGCTTCTGAAGTGGTGAATGCTTGTGTTGTTTTAAACATCGAAAGTAGTTCTCCACCTGATAGTTTAGCAATCAATTTAACAACAGGTGTAAACAACCAAAGATTTGCGAAAATCATTTTAATCAAAAAACTTTTAGAATGAGGAGCTAAAGTGTCAAATAAAACTCTAACAGCATCAGATAGTTTCAATCTAAATTTCTTAGTTCTGTTTAATTTTAAAACAGCTTTAGATAAAATAGTTAATGCGGTATCTTTTAAAGGCGTAGATGCATGTCCACCTTTAGAAAATGCTGTTAACTTTAAGTTCATAAATCCTTTTTCTGCAATACCTATAACAGCAACTTTTTTACTTACACCAGGAAACATATTAGAAACAATAGCGCCACCTTCATCTAAAACAATGTAAGGCTTAATATCATGATCTTTAAAATACTCAACGATAAGTTTTTGAGTTTCACCGTAAATCTCTTCATCTCCTGAAAAACATACATATAAATCGTTTTTAAATGTTTTTTCTTGAGATAAACTAAATTCTAAACTCTCCATAATAGCATTTAAACTATGTTTGGTATCTAGTGTTCCCCTACCATAGACATAATGATCATCAATATCTCCACTAAATGGCTCAAATGACCACTTTCCTTCAACTGGAACGACATCGAAATGAGCCATTAAAACAGTAGGTTCTTCCGAGCTTTTTCCGTTTAGTTTAAACATGAGACCAGTGCCAATTTCATGATAATCAGCATGCTTATTGATTAAAGGATAACTAGATTTCAAATGTAGTTTGAAATCTTTAAATGCCTGTTGATTTATCTTTCTACCATCTAGATAAGATATCGTGGGCATTTTTATCTTTTCAGATAAAGATTCTAAAACTCTTTGTTCGTCAATCTCAAATTTCTTTTTCATTTCAGGATATAAGATTGGTTTAAATTTAATTGTTCGAATTAAAATAATAAAGATTAGAACAACAATTAAACCTAATAAACTATATAGGACGTATTCCATTAAGTAATCATTCCTTTCTTATATAATATTCTTGCAACACCTAATGAAATAACCACACCTACAGGTACCATAATTCCAACTAAACCACCACTTCCGGGTATGACTAAAAAGAAGATTAGCATAAATAATATAGGAACAACAGCTACTTTAAATCGTTTGGTAATATAGACAACACCGATGGCTCCAAATAAAGCAGGTATAACATTATCAAAAGCTGGTTTTAAAACATCTGACTCTAAAATAGGTGCTAAAGGTATGATCAATATAATGCCTAATATGATAATCAAAGTTGTAGCAATCGAACTTGAAGCTACCGCTATGGTTGCTAAAACATCACCTTCATCAGTACCTTTATCAACATTTAATGCATCTTGTGCATTAAGGGCAGCAGGAACTTTTAAAGAAGTTAAATTTCCAGTCACAAATGCTAAATAACTACTTCCTGAACCTAACATAGGAGAGAAAGTGAATACCTCAATTGTAGTTACTGGCCAAAATATAACCGCAGTAGCAATAAAACCAGGTAAGAAATTCTTAAAAGTTGGCCATATACCTGTAAATATACTGATGAATAAAGGAAGAGACACAAATAATCCAAGTGCACCTAACATCCAAATTCTACCTTCAAAATGTATTTGATCTTGATAAGTTCTTTTCATTTATCTCACCCCCAAAAAAGCATAAACTAATGCTAATGCCATAGAGGCAATCATAGAAAGTGGAAGTGCATAATTCTTTAGCCATTCTTGTTTAAACTTTTTCATAAGTAGGCCAAATACAATGATTAATAACGCACTAGTTATTAAAACTAAAATTGCTAAGATAGAAATGTATGTATCACCATTAACTTCATCTGTAACAGGAGCAACCACATAACCAACAAATGCTGAAATCATCCCTAAAAATAAAGCGTCCATCATAATATTTTTCCAAGTTTCATCTTTTTCTTTAATTTGATTAAATTTAGAACTAATCTTTTTTAAGAAAAGCGGAACAATTAACAAAGGTGGTATACACCCTAAAGTCATGACCCATAATGCAGTAACAATCATATCAGGTGTGATCATTGTACTACCTATGTCTAATCCGAAAACACCTTTGATAACATTGGTTGCTGCTGGTAATTCATAAGTTAATGCACCTAGTGTCCCTAATCTAAGTCCAGCGACCATGGGACCAAATACTTTGGTTAATATGACTAATCCAAACAAAATAGCCATTGATGGTGCAATAGAAAAAATCATTGATGAAGTGATTGTCTTTCTAATTTGTTCTTTTGTGAAATTAAGTTCAAGTGCTCTTTTTCTAGCTTTTAACAAAAAGACTGTACTTTGTGCTAAAACATATAAGAAAATAACACCAACGATTACATATACCCACCAAACATTTAAAAAATTCAATTGTCATCCCTCATTTTCTATAGTGTATAATTTAGTATATTATACATCATTTTAGGCTAAACGAGAACAACTTATTTATAATACACGTCAATCTATAAAAAAATGAGCATCCATTTGGATACTCATTACTTTTATTTCTTTTGGACTCTAATTTTTTTAAGTTGAGCAAATCTTGGTAATCCATCTTCCAATTTAGCCTTAGATTCACCTTGAATCAGCGGTAATGCATAATCAATAAATTCTTGAGTTAATCCTCTACCTCTAGGTTTAATCCATTCAAGTGGAACTTTCTGTTCTTCATTAGCTGCTTTTCTTAATGGGATTAATTTATATTTAATCTTATATGGATTTGAAGAAACTCTTTCAAATCCTACCATTTTATCAGTAGTCCCTCTTACTGCAGCTTTCACAGCTTTTTGGCCAGCTTTAAATGCTTCTTCAACGTCAACTTTTGAAGCTAGATGAGCAGCAGAACGTTGTAATAAACTAAATTCGATAGCTCTAACTTTAACATTAATTCGATTTGAAACTTCATTAGCTAATACTTGAGCAGTACCACCTAATTGTGCATGACCAAATGCATCAGTTTTTAATTCTTGTAATGTTTCAGCAATATATTGACCTTTATCATTTTTAATACCTTCTGAAACAGCAACTAACACTTTACCTTTTTCAGCTAATATTGAATGAACATCTTCGAAAAACTCTTCGATATCAAATGCAACTTCAGGCAGATAAATTAGATCTGGTCCTTGATTCTTATAAGCAGCCAATGCTGAAGCAGCAGTTAGCCAACCTGCATTTCTTCCCATCACTTCTACGATTGTAATTTGTGGAATATCATAAACGGTTGCGTCATGATATAACTCCATAAATGATGTAGCAACATATTTTGCTGCACTAGCAAATCCAGGAGAATGATCGGTAACATTTAAATCATTATCAATTGTCTTAGGAACACCCATTACATTACAATCAAATCCAGCATTTTTAAAGAACTTAGAAATTTTATTACATGTATCCATTGAATCGTTACCACCATTGTAGAAGAAGTAACGGATATTATATTTTTTAAAGACTTCTAATAATCTCTTATAATCAGTATCATCTTTTTTAGGGTTTGCTAACTTATAACGCACACTTCCAATTGCTGAAGATGGCGTATTTTTTAATCTCATTAACTCTTCGATATCTTCTTGTTTGATATCATAAAAATCTTCATTCAACACACCTTTAATGCCATGAACAGCACCATAAACTTCTGTAATATTATCTTGTTTTAATGCTTCTAAAAAAACACCAGCAGCACTTGAATTAATAACACTTGTTGGTCCACCTGATTGTCCAAGAAGTGCAGCACCTTTTAAATCTTTCATATTTTCATCACCATTTCTTTTATATTTTTAACATCTATATTTTAACATATAAGAGAAACAAAAGGAAAAAAAATCGTTTTCATAATTTAACATAAACTAAGTATCTCCAGTTTAAAAGATATAACATATATGTTATAATAAATAGTGGTTATGATTTTTCACTGAAGGAGATGCAAAATTATGAAAATCGCAGTTTTAACTTCTGGCGGTGACGCACCAGGAATGAATGCTGGTGTTAGAGCTGTTGTAAGAGCAGGGTCTATGTATGGACACGAAGTATATGGCATAAAAGATGGTTACAAAGGACTTGTAGAAGATGACATGATTTTATTAACTCATCAATCTGTATCTGGTATGCTTGCTAAAGGGGGAACTTTTTTAGGAACATCAAGACTTCCAGAGTTTACAGAAGTCAGTGTAAGAGAAAAAGCTATTGATAATTTAAAACAAAGAGGCATTGAAGCATTAATAGTCATCGGTGGTGATGGCACATATCGTGGAGGTATGGAACTCGCTAAAATGGGATTAAAAGTCATAGGTGTCCCTGGGACAATTGATAATGATATACCAGGAACAGATTTCACTATTGGATTTAATACTGCTGTTGAGACAATTGTTGATGCAATCGATAAGCTAAGAGATACATCATCTTCACATCAAAGAGTAAGTATTATTGAAGTTATGGGAAGACATAGTGGCGATTTAGCAGTTTACGCAGGTATATGTGGCGGTGCTGAGTTCATCATTACACCTGAGAATCCTATGAATAAAGAAGATATGATTAAAAAAATCAAAAAGTATAAAAATGAAGGTAGAAGACATGCTATTATCGTAATTACTGAAAAGATTTTAAATGTCCATCAATTGGCAGAAGAAATCACAGAACGATCTGGGTTTAGCTCAAGAGCTACTGTCTTAGGATATATTCAAAGAGGTGGAGCACCTTGTCCAGATGATCGTATTTTAGGATCACGCATGGGAACATATGCTGTAGAGCTCTTAAATGATGATATTTACGGCGTTTGTGTGGGCATAAGAGATTCAAGAATGGTACATTTACCATTCGCTAATATAATTGGTCAAAAAAGACCAAAGAACGAACTTTATTCATTAGTGAAGAAAGTTTCTTAATAAGGTTTTTATAAAATTAAAATATAAAAAAAGATATAGAAAGGATTTTACGATGACAAAATATGTATATTTGTTTAAAGAAGGCGATCAATCAATGAAAAACCTTCTTGGTGGTAAAGGTGCTAACTTAGCAGAAATGTCTAAAATAGGATTACCAGTACCACAAGGCTTCACAGTAACAACAGAGGCATGTAATGATTACTATGATCGTGGTAAGAAAATTGCCCCAGAAATCATAGAGCAAATCGAAAAAGCACTTGCTGAAACAGAAAAGATAGCAGGTAAAAAGTTTGGAGATGCAAATGATCCATTCTTAGTATCAGTACGTTCAGGAGCTAGAGCGTCAATGCCAGGCATGATGGATACAATCTTAAACTTAGGTTTAAATGATGTATCTGTTGAAGGATTAGCAAAATTAACTAATAATCCTCGTTTTGCATATGATTCTTATAGACGTTTTATCCAAATGTTCTCTGATGTAGTTATGGAAATCGATAAAGAAAACTACGAACATTTACTTGAACAAATGAAGGAAGAAAAAGGTGTTGAATTAGATACTGATTTAGATGATACTGATTTAATTAAATTAGTTGGTCAATTCAAGGCTAAATATTTAGAATTAAAAGGTGAACCATTCCCACAAGATCCAAAAGAACAACTTATTGGAGCAATTACTGCAGTATTTAGATCATGGGATAACCCAAGAGCTAATACTTACCGTAGAATGAATCACATTCCATATGAATGGGGTACAGCTGTAAATGTTCAAGCTATGGTATTTGGTAATATGGGCGAAGACTCTGGTACAGGGGTTGCATTTACTAGAAATCCATCTGATGGAACTAATGAATTATATGGGGAATACTTATTTAACGCACAAGGTGAAGATGTTGTTGCAGGTATTCGTACACCAAAACCAATTAGTGAATTAAAAGAAGAAAATCCTAGACTATATGATGAATTTGTTGAATTTAGTAACAAATTAGAAACACATTACCGCGATATGCAAGATATGGAGTTCACGATTGAACGCGGTAAACTTTATATGTTACAAACAAGAAATGGTAAGAGAACTGCACAAGCTGCGTTAAAGATTGCTATCGATCTTGTTAAAGAAGGCGTATTAACTGAAGAAGAAGCTATTTTAAAAGTTGAACCAGGTCAATTAGATGCATTATTACATCCACAATTTGACCCAGCTGCTTTAGGAAAAGCTAAATTAATCGCAACCGGATTAAACGCATCACCAGGTGCTGCGACAGGACGTGTTGTGTTTAATGCTGATCGTGCTAAAGAACTCAAAGAACAAGATGGTCTTCCAGTTATTTTAGTTAGACAAGAAACATCTCCTGAAGATATTGAAGGTATGATCGTTTCTTCTGGTATTTTAACTTCTCGTGGTGGTATGACATCGCATGCTGCAGTTGTTGCTCGCGGTATGGGTAGATGTTGTGTTGCTGGTGCTGGATCACTTCGTGTATCAGAAGCTAAAAAACAGTTTGAAGTTAATGGTGAAGTTTACAAAGAAGGCGACTGGATTTCATTAGATGGAACTACAGGTAAAATCTATGGTGAAAAAGTTGAAACAATGGATGCAACTGTTTCAGGTGATTTTGAAACGTTAATGTCATGGGCAGATAAATATGCTGCATTAGACGTTCGTACAAATGCTGATAATCCAAGAGACGCAAAAGTTGCTTATGAATATGGTGCTAAAGGTATTGGTTTATGTAGAACTGAACATATGTTCTTTGAAGGCGATAGAGTTTCATCAGTAAGAGAAATGATTGTTGCTAAAAATTTAGAAGAACGTAAAAAAGCATTAGCTAAATTATTACCTATGCAAAGAGAAGATTTCATTGGTCTATACAAAGAAATGAAGGGTTATCCAGTAACAGTTCGTTACTTAGATCCACCACTTCATGAATTCTTACCAACTGAAGCTGATGATATTAAAGCATTAGCTAAAGAAATGGGTATCTCTGAAAAAGAATTAAACGACACGATTAATGAGTTACATGAAACTAACCCAATGTTAGGTCATCGTGGTGTTCGTTTAAGTGTTACATATCCTGAAATTGCTGAAATGCAAACACGTGCAGTCATTGAAGCAGCAATTGAAGTGAACCGTCAAGGCATGAATGTTGAACCAGAGATTATGATTCCACTTGTAGGTGAAGTTAAAGAATTGAAATATATTAAAGATGTTGTAGTTAAAACAGCAGATGAAATTATTAAGGCGTCTAATGTAGACCTTAAATATTCTGTTGGTACAATGATCGAAGTTCCAAGAGCTGCTCTATTAGCAGATGAAATCGCTAAAGAAGCTGAATTCTTTAGTTTTGGAACAAATGACTTAACACAAATGACATTTGGTTTTAGTCGTGATGATGCAGGAAAATTCTTAGCTGATTATTATGATAAGAAAATTTTCGTTAATGATCCATTTGCACACGTTGACCAAAAAGGTGTTGGTAAACTTATGGATATGGCATCAGCATTAGGTAGACAAACAAGACCTGATATTAAATTAGGTATTTGTGGTGAGCATGGTGGAGATCCACTTTCAGTTGAATTCTGCCACAATATTGGTTTATCTTATGTTTCATGTTCTCCATTTAGAGTACCGATTGCAAGATTAGCTGCTGCACATGCAAACATTAAAAATCCAAGATAAATTATAATTTATTTAAAGAGTTATAGTGATAAACTATAGCTCTTTTTTTATATTTAGAAGACGAGATAAAATCATTCATGAAATTACCTCCTTTTTTCCTGAAAAAGGTCGCTTTTTTCCTTAAGATAAAGTAAAATAGTAATGGTTGATTTTTTAGGAGGATAACATATGATATATGCAACAGTAAATTATGGGGATAGTTTAATGTTTGTTTTCGGTGGGTTAGCACTTTTTATATTTGGAATCAATATGATGAGTGATAGTTTAAAAGCAGCTGCTGGTAACAAACTTAAAGCAATTATTGAAAAAACAACGAATACACCATTAAAAGGCATCTTAGTAGGGATTGTACTAACGGTTCTTATTCAATCCTCATCAGGGACAACAGCATTAATGATTGGCTTATTAAGAGCGGGACTCATGACACTACCTCAAAGTGTCGGAATTATCATGGGGGCGAATATAGGGACAACAGTGACTGCGTTTATTATTGGGTTGCCAATCGCAGATTATGGATTATACATTTTATTTGTTGGCTTTATTATGAGTTTTATGAAAAACCGTAAGGTACATCATTTCGGTGGCGTACTTATAGGTTTAGGAATGTTATTTGTTGGTCTTAATACAATGAGTGATGGTCTTAAACCACTTGCACAAACGCAACAAGCAGAGAATATGTTTAACATATTTTCAAACAATTGGTTTTTAGGTACAATTTTTGGTACTTTATTTACTGGATTGGTGCAATCTTCTTCAGCAGCGATTGGTATTTTAGAAAAACTATATGCGCTTAATGCAGAAGGTATCACTTCAGTTACAATTAATGGAGCAATCCCTATTTTATTAGGTGCAAACATCGGAACAACTATCACTGCATTTCTAGCATCTATTGGTGGTAATATTGAATCTAAAAGAGCATCTTTTATTCACATTTTATTTAATATCGTATCTGCAGTTGTCTTTTTAATTATTTTAGTGCCCTATGCAAGATTCATTACATGGTTTGAAGCATCATTTTTAAAACAATACTCAATGTTAACCATTGCGTTTGCACACTTGTTCCAAAATGCATTTATGACCATTTTATTATTTTTCTTCATTAACAAGATGATTTGGTTAAGTAAACGGGTTGTAAAAGATCAAAGCATTCAAGTTATTCCAGATGATATGTTTGATGAAAAGTTAATTCATGAGTCACCTATATTAGCACTTGAGTTTGTTCAAAAAGGTATTTTATATATGGGATCTATTGTAAAAGATTATTTAGTGCTCGCAAAAGATTATAGTCTTAAAGAGAAAACAGAATCTATTACTGAGGCGTATACTTTTGAGATGATGCTAGATACATATGATCAAAAGTTACATGACTATTTGATTAAAATTGCACAAGCGGGATTAGATTCTAATAACTCTAAAAAATTATCGAGAGATTTAGACACAATTAAAGATTTTGAAAGAATTGGTGATCATTTAACAAATATCATTCAATTTTTCATTGAAAGATATAAAGAGTCTCAATTTTTATCAGAAGAAGGTAGAAGAGAACTTAGTGAGCTTTATACAGTTTTAATATCGATGTTAGATGATACATTAACTAGTTTTCAAACAGGTGATGTAGAACTTGCAAAACGAGTTGTTAGAAATGAAGATTTAGTAGATGAGTTAGAAGAGTTATTTAGATATAGATATATAGAAAGATTAAAAAATGGTGAGATTACATTTGTGGTTGCTGAAAATTACGCTGATATTTTATCTAATCTAGAAAGAATTGGTGACCACTTAATGAATATTGCAAGTGCTGTCATTGAACCATTATATGTTCCTCAAAGTTTAATCGTGCCTAAACCGCATGAAATAGATAAGGATACTTAAAAAAAGAAAGAGTGATTCGATGTTTGATTTAAAAGCACCTTTTGTACCTAAAGGTGATCAAATAAACGCGATTGAATCTTTAAAAAATAATATACAAGAAGGCATTAAAGAACAAATATTACTTGGTGCAACCGGCACTGGTAAGACCTTTACAATGGCTAACATTATTCATAAACTACAAAAAAAGACTTTGATACTCGCGCCTAATAAGACCTTAGCAGGTCAATTATATGGCGAGTTAAAAGCCTTTTTTCCCAATAATAGAGTGGAATACTTTATTTCCTATTATGATTATTACCAACCAGAAGCTTATGTAGTTTCAACAGACACATATATAGAAAAAGATTCATCGATTAATGATGAAATCGACGAAATGCGTCATAGTGCAACGGCTTCTTTATTAAATCATGATGATGTGATTGTAGTCGCATCTGTATCTTGTATTTATGGTATTGGAGATCCTGAAACATACAAAAATTCTATGATCTTTATGAGAACAGGTGAATCTTATGGTAGAGATCATCTAATTAATAAACTCGTTGAGCTTACTTATCAAAGAAATGATCTAGATTTTCATAGAGGTACATTTAGAGTAAGAGGAGATTCAGTTGAAATCATTCCTGTTTATGAACGTGCTCAAGGCATCAGAGTTTCATTTTTTGGTGATGAAATCGAAGATATTAAACGATTTGATGTTTTGACAGGTCAAGCATTAGAACAATTAGAGTATACTTCTATATTCCCTGCGACCCACTTTATGACTGATAAAGAAAGATTAAGTGAATCTATAAGACGTATTAAAAATGAGATGCAAGAACAAGTGTCTTACTTTAAAGACCATAACTTACTCTTAGAAGCTCAACGCATTGAACAACGCACAAGATATGATATGGAAATGCTTGAAGAAATTGGTATGTGTAGTGGTGTTGAAAACTATTCAAGACATTTATCTTTAAGAGAAGCTGGAGAAACACCAGCAACACTTATAGATTTTTTTGGCGACGATTTTTTAATGATTATCGATGAATCACATGTAACGATACCACAAGTAAGAGGTATGTATGCAGGGGATCGATCAAGAAAAGAAACACTGGCTAATTTCGGATTTAGATTACCATCAGCATTAGATAATCGCCCACTTCAGTTTGAAGAGTTTCAAAAAAAAATAGATAAAGTTATTTATTTAAGTGCAACACCAGGTAATTATGAGCTTGAAAAAGGTATCCCTGTGATTGAACAAATCATAAGACCGACATATTTGTTAGATCCAGATGTTGAAGTTAGACCAACAGAAGGCCAAATGGATGATTTATACTTTGAAATCAAAAAACGTTCAGAACGTAATGAGCGTGTCTTAGTAACAACACTAACGATTCGAATGAGTGAGGAATTAACTGGATATTTTAAAAAACTAGGAGTGAAAGTTGCTTATTTACATAGTGAGATTAAATCACTAGATCGCATTAAAATTTTAAGAGATTTAAGAATGGGCAAATATGATTGCTTAATAGGCATTAACTTACTTAGAGAAGGACTTGATTTACCTGAGGTTTCTTTAGTTGCCATATTAGATGCAGATAAACAAGGATTTTTAAGAAGTGAAAGAAGTTTGGTTCAAACGATTGGTCGTGCAGCAAGAAATTTAAATGGACATGTTATTATGTATGCTGACTCGATCTCGCCAGCAATGCAATATGCAATTGATGAAACAAATAGAAGAAGAAAACTACAACTTACATTTAATGAGAAATATCAAGTAGAACCAGTGAGTATTAGAAAAGATATTAGAGATAATATTTCAATGAAAGCTGATGTCGTTGAAGAAGAAAAAGATTACACTAAACTTACGAAAAAGGATAAAGAAAAGACACTTAAAAATCTTGATAGAGAGATGCAAGAAGCAGCTAAGTCACTTGATTTTGAAAGAGCTGCTGAGTTAAGAGATCTCATATTTGAATTAAAGGCAGATGACTAAAATGAAAAAAGATATGACGATGTTAAAAGCCATCATCCAATCTGATTATAAAAGACATGTCAAAAAGTTTGAAAAGTTAGAAGCTTATAAACCATGTATCTTGTTAGGTGACTCTATGATGGCGTATTTTCCAGTTAAAGCATTTCATCTAGAAGATCAAGTCCATAACTTAGGTATTCCAGGAGATACATCTATAGGTGTTTTAAATCGAGTTCAACAAGTCATTAAATTAAAGCCTAAGTTTGTCGTATTAAACATAGGGTTAAATGATTTTGTATTAACTGACCTTTCGCAAGAAGAATCGTTAGAAAACATATTAGAGATAAGACATCAAATCTTAGAAGGTTGCCCTGATGCAAAAGTATTCGTCATGTCGCTTACGCCTATTAATCAAGAAGATTATAAAGATCAAGTATATTTGCTAAATCGAGACCCTAAAGATGCAGTATCACTCAACAATAAGCTAAAAGAAGTGATTAATGAAAAATATTTCATTAATGTATATGACAAGCTTAGTGATGATAATCATAAACTTAAATTGTCATATACAAGAGATGGGATACATTTAAATCAAAAAGGATATAAAATATATGATGATATCATTAAAAATATTCTTGAAGAAAATGCACATGTGTAAATGTGCTTTTTTCTTCCATATATAAGGAAATATAAATAAATATATGTTAAGATATTCATGGAGTTGATATGATGAACGCAAAAAATCATTATGAAAAGGGATTGGCACATTATGTGTTAAATACACCTAAAAAAAATATAGAATTATCAATCAAACACTTTGAACAAGCGGCTGAACAAGGATATGCAGATGCATATTATTTTTTAGGTCGGTTTTATGGTTTAGGGGATGGAGTCTCACTTGATTTTAATCAAGCCATTGATCATTATCAAAAAGGTGTTTCTTTAGGCTCACATAAATGTGGATATGCATTAGGGATGATGTATTATACAGGTACTGGTGTTGAAAAAGATGAAGACCTATCGGATGATTATTTTAAACAAAATTATAGGGTATTACTTATGGAAGCAGAGAATAACGACCCTGTAAGCATTCATATATTAGGCACTTATTATTATTATGGATTTAATGTCCAAAGATATATATTTAAAGCTATCGAGTGGTTTTTAAAATCCAGTGAACTTGGATATAGTGATTCTCAATATATGCTTGGAATGATTTATGAAACATTAGGTGAAGATGAAAAACAAAAAGAAACAGCAATAAAATATTATAAGATGGCTGCTAAACAAGAGCACCCATATGCACAATATGCATTAGGCATCATCTCTTTAGAGTCTAATGATTATCATAAAGCTGAGAAATATTTAGAAGCTGCAGCATATCAGCATTACGGATTAGCTGCATATACATTAGCGAAAATATATCATGAGAAAGATCCCAAACATCCACAAAAAGCATTCGATTGGTTTTTAATTGCAGCTAAACAAAATCATATTGAAGCCAGTTATTATGTGGGACTTTATTATCAAAATGGTAGAGGTGTCAAACAAGATATCAAACAAGCGGTATATTGGTATGAAAAAGCAGCACTACAAAAAGATAAGGATGCTTTATATCATTTAGCAATGATTTTGATTAGACAACCAGAAAAAGACTATGAGACAATCGCTAAGTTGTTAGAACAAGCTGCAGCGCAAGATCATCCGAACGCTCAATATAATTTAGCTGTTATGTACCAAAAAGGAGATGGCGTTAAACAAAGTCATCAAAAAGCGTTATTTTGGTATGAGAAAGCTGCTTCACATGATTTAGCTATAGCACAGTATAATTTAGGCATGATTTATTTTGAAGGTAAGTTAGTTGAAAAAAATGAAGCAAAAGCTAAAGAATTATGGCAAAAAGCTGCTGATCAAGGTTTAGAAGCAGCAGTTAAATTAATGTATTCAATTAATAATTATGAAAAATTACAAAAAAGTGATTGGCAAGCGTAAAAAAAGTATTCTCTTTTGAATACTTTTTTTCATCTTATTATTCTGCGTTTAATTTAATAATTTCTTTATAGATTTCAACAGCCTTTTCCATTTGTTGTATAGAAGCAAACTCTAAACGACCATGAAATTGGTATCCACCTGTCCCTAAATTCGGACAGATTAAACCATCATAAGTTAATCTTGCGCCATCTGTGCCGCCTCTAATAGGTTCAATTTTAGGTTCTACACCTTGATTGAGCGTTGCTTGCTTAGCAAGGTCAATCACATACATATGATCTTTAATAATGTCATACATATTATAATAACTATCTTTTATATCAACAGTTACAACTTGATATCCATATGTATCATTTAAATAATTGGCGATTTTGATAAAATCGTCTTTTTGTTTTTTAAATCGTTTTTTATCATGGTTTCTTACGATATATTGCGCGTGTGCGTGTTCTACTTGACCTTGTATTTGAGTTAAGTGATTAAATCCTTCATATTTCTCTGTTATCGCTGGATCTAAAAACTTAGGTAACATTTGATGGAACTCAAAAGCGACATGAGATGCATTAATCAATTTATTTTTAGCAGAGCCTGGATGAATACTTTTTCCGACAAAGTTTAAGTTAACAGTAGCAGCATTAAAGTTTTCATATTCTATGCCTCCAACTTCACTGCCATCAGCAGTATAAGCAAAATCAGCTTTAAAGAAATTAAAATCGAATCGATCTGCACCTTTTCCAATTTCTTCATCAGGTGTGAAGCAAATATAAATATCTCCGTGCTTAATGTCTTTATGTGTTGTATAGTATAATGCAAGTTCCATAATTTCTGCAACACCACATTTATCATCTGCACCAAGTAATGTGTGTCCGTCAGTGACGATGATATCTTCACCAATGACTTTATTTAATGAACTATATGCATTAGGGTGCATTGAAAGCTCGTCATTTAATTTAATTAAAGAACCATCGTAATTTTTAATGATACGAGGACTAACATTTTTACCAGGTGCATCAGGAGATGTATCAACATGAGCGATAAAACCAATCGCTTTTTTACCATCTACATTTTTTTCTATTTTTGCATAAACGTATCCATCTTTATCTAAGAAAGCATCTAATCCCATTTCTTTTAACTCTAAAACTAATAATTTACTTAAATCCTTTTGTTTTTCTGTTGACGGGAAAGTATTTGATTCATGATCTGATTGTGTATCAATTTTTACATAACGTAGAAATCTATCAATAAGTGTACTCATATATATATCATCCTCTCTTTATGTGTCTATTATAACGCAAATAATTAAAAAAATTAAGGACTAAATTAATAATATTAAGGACAAAATTAATTTTTTTAATATTTTTTTCAAAAAACGCTTGACATATCCAAAAAAGTTTAATATAATCAAAGTGTAAATTAAAAATATTAAGTTAGGCGGCGATAAATTGCAAAAAAATGAAGTTTTAAATAAACTATCAAAAAACGAGATCGATTATAAAGAAGCTTATCAGATGTTATACCCTAAACTTAAAGGAAAAAGAGCTAAGAAAGCACACTTTATAAAGTTAAGCATTAAGATCCCCGACAGCAATGGCCTAAATTTCTTTATTAAATGTCTGTTTATCCTTCCAATTCCTATTTGGTTAGTAAAACTTATTATAAGAAGAAGACTTGATCGATATGTTAGTGATGATATACCTATATCATATAAAGATATTATAGATTTAGCATCTGTCAAAGGGACATTTGTTAAAGTGATTGCTAGTGATCAAACTAAAGTTTTGATCAAAGCAATATAAAAAAGGATAAACTATATAAAGTCAAGTAAAAATAATGAATAAACAGAAAAAGACCTAGATACAGGTCAAAATTGACGATATGTGAGTCAATATAGGTAGCTACTTCCTAGCGACTCATGCTGTGATCAAATGAAACGTTATGATATTCGATATAGTAAATCATGCGAATCAGTTTACGACAGATGTGAGATAAAATGACTTTATGGTGTTTACCCTGAGCCTTCTTTTTATGATAATAATCATTAAATGTAGGAATGAATCTTACAGCTGG
>WPCG01157236.1_pt1 | contig 106999 bp, 105 predicted proteins | sample 5403311 | NCBI WGS metagenome assembly WPCG01 (sample SAMN12869467, study PRJNA574797) | sludge metagenome | isolation source: wastewater treatment of Control | place: China:Beijing | collected 2019-05-17 | reverse complement strand
CGCTCGACGCCGCGCGCCGACAACGCCAGGCGCGCACCGCGCGCGGCCAGGTCCAGCGCCAGCGCCTCGCCGATGCCGGTGGAGGCGCCGACGATCCACACCCGCCGCCCCTGCCAGTCACGGATCGGCGTGTTGAGCGGGGCGAACAGCCCGCGCCCGCTCCGGGTCACCGTCGTCATCGCTGCATCCTCGCTGCCATGCGCGTCCGGTCCTCGCCGCTCAATCGGCGCGCTTGAAGAAGGACAGCGTGACCTCGCCGAGGCGGAAGCCCCACTTGCTCATCAGCGAACGGTTGAGCATCACCTTGTCGTCCATCAGGAACATCCAGTCGTCGAAATCGACGTTGTAGACCTTGTCGCCGACCGGCAGCGCCAGCACGTAGCGCCAGCGCAGCGCATTGCCCGCAGCCTCGCCGCTGGCCTCGCCGACGACGTCGTCGGCGCGCCCGCTGTAGCGCCCGGGGCCGAGGCGGGTGATGGTCCACACGCGGCGCTGGGTGCTGCCGTCGGCGTAGGTGAAGTGCTCGTCGAGGGTGCCGACCTCGCCCTCCCAGCTCGCCTCGATCAACACGTGGAAGCGCTTCACCACCTTGCCCGAGCGGTCCTGGAACATGCCGTAGGCGTCGAGCGTGCCGTTGAAGTAGCCGCGCAGTTCGAGCACCGGCTGCTCGGCGCGGTAATGATCGACATTCACCGTCGTGCACCCCCACAGGCCGACCACGGCCACGATCCACAAGAAAAGACGTTTCACGATCACGATTGCACTCCCTCACAGACGGTCGCCTTGCGCAGGCCGTCGGCCGACGGCACATCCGGCTCGATCCAGGCGCGCCAGCGCCACAGCAGCACGATCGCCCCCAGCTTGAGCACGACCGGCACGAAGCCATACACCGCCGCCAGCGCCGTTACCGCTGCAGGCTCGCGCGCGCCCGGCGCATAGCCGAGCAGCGCGAGCAGCGGCAAGGCAAGCCCCGCGGCGAGCGCGAGGTTGGCCTTGGTGACGAAATTCCACCAGCCGAAGCATGCCCCCGCCTGCAGAGGGGGCTGAGCGCGCCCGGTCGCGCTGCGCGCGACGAGGTCGGCGAGCAGCGAGGGGGGCAGGCTGAGGTCGGCGCCGAGCGCGAGCCCCGACAGCACGCAGATGAGCGCGTAGGCGAACACGTCGCCGTCCCCGAGCAGCCCGGCCCAGGCGAACACCGCGACCGCCAGCACCATGCCGGCGAGCCAGGCGCGCAGCTTGCCAATGCGCTGCGACACCCGCACCCACAGCGGCAGGCTGGCCGCCGCGGCGACGAAGTACAGCACCAGGAAGAGACCCGCGAGCCGTTCAGCGCCGAGCACGTCAGCGACGAAGAACAGTACGGTGGCCGACGGAATCGCCGCGGCGATGCCATTGGCGGCGAACACCGCGAGCAGGCGGCCGAAGCCGGCATCGCGCACGGTGGCGCGCAGGCCGGACCACAGCGGCGTCGCCCGTACCGGCACGCGGCCTGAACCCTGTCCGGCCAGGCTGGCCAACGGAACTGCCGGCGCGCGCCACAGCGTCCACAGGCCGAAGCCGGCGAGCAGCGGCAGGAACAGCCAGGCCAGGCGCGCCAGCCCAGTCGCCTCGTCGGCGCCCAACGCAAGCACCGCCGGCAAGGCCGCGGCCAGCACCACGCCGCCAAGCCCGAAAGCCTCACGGCTGGCGACGTAGCGCGTGCGCAGAAGCGGCGTGTGCGCCACCTCCGCCCCCCAGGCGTTGTAGGCGATGGTCGCTACCGACCACGCCAGTGACACGCCGACCAGCAGCAGGAACAGCCAACCAAGACCCGCCCCTGCGGGCGGCGCAAGCAGGCCGAGCATGCCAGCGCCCAAGCCCGGCAAGGCCAGCGCAACCCACAGCCGGCGCCTTGGCAGGCGGTCGTTGGCCCAGCCGATCAAGGGGTCGGTGAACGCGTCGACGATGCGTGCGGCGAGCAGCACCGCCCCCACCAGCGCCAGCGGCAGGCCGAGTCCTTCAGCGTACAGGCGCGGCACGTGGACATAGATCGGCAGCGCGGCAAAGGCCAGGGGCAGGCCGAGCGCGCCATAGGCAAGCAGCGCCCGGCGCGAATCGGTGCCAGCGCCCGGGTCGGGTGCAGCGCCGACGGCGGCGGAACTCATCGCGCGCGCTCCGCCAGGCCGAGCAGTTGCGCGCGCAGACGCGGTTCGCGCGTGCGCGGATCGAGCCAGATTGCAAAGAAGGCCGCCGCCAGCTCGGCGTCTTCGAGCGCCGCGGTCGGCTGACCCTGGTGCCAGAACTGCGCGCCTTCGCCCGGGCGGTGCAGCCCGACCAGCGTCTCGCCCGCCTCCACCGAGGGCAGTGCGCGCGCCAGGGCCTGCGCCCAACGTGCCAGTTGCGCTTCATCCTCATAGCCAAGGCGACGCATTTCACCCAGACTGAGCTCGACCAGGCGCGCGGACGACACCGCCCGTGCGTAGCGGATCGACAACGCATGGTCTGCAGCCAGCACCTGCGCCACCTCGGCCTCGTCGTCCACTGGCTCGGCGGCTGCATCGGGCATCGCCCACAGCGCCGCATCGTAGAGCTTGAGGCCGAACCAGCGCAGCTCACCCTCGCCCACGCGCTGAAGGCCGCCCTGAAGCGCCGGCGGCAGCTCACGCGCGAAGGACGGCGCGGCAGCGAGCAAGGCGCCGGCGAGCAGCAGGGGCGCCAACCAACGATCGAGTGCAGCGCGTGGGCGTGGCATCAGCGCCTCCCGCCCCCTGCATCCGCATGCGCGAACACATAGTGGTGGACGTCGAGGTCGCCCGTCACGAAGCCGGCCTCGCAATAGGACAGGTAGAAGCGCCACATGCGCATGAAGCGCTCGGGAAAGCCCTGCGCGCGTACCGCAGCGGCCTGCGCCTCGAAGCTGCGCTGCCAATGCGCGAGCGTGCGCGCATAGTCGCGACCGAAGGCGAAGTCGCCGACGATGCCAAGCCCGGCGCGTTGCGCCTGCTGCGCCACCCTGCTCGGGCTGGGCAGCATGCCGCCGGGGAAGACGTGGCGCTGGATGAAGTCAGTGCCGCGCCGGTAACGCGCGAACAGTGCGTCGGCGATGGTGATGGCCTGCACCACGCAGCGCCCACCCGGCTTGAGCAGCGCACCGAGCTGGCCGAAGTAGGTCGGCCAGAAGCGCTCGCCGACCGCCTCGATCATCTCGATCGACACGATGTGGTCGTACTGGCCGCGCACGTCGCGGTAGTCGCACAGTTCGAAGTCCGCGCGGTCGGCAAAGCCGCCGCGCTCGGCGCGCGCACGCGCGAAGGCGAGCTGGGACGGCGACAGCGTGATGCCGAGCACCTTGCAGCCGAACTCGGTGGCGGCGACCTCGGCAAAGCCGCCCCAGCCGCAGCCGACCTCGAGGATCGTCTGCCCCGGCTGGGCGCCGAGCTCACCGAGGATGCGGCGGTACTTGCGCAGCTGGGCATCGACCAAGGACTCATCGGGGGTAGCGAAGACCGCGGCCGAATAGGTCATCGTCGGGTCCAGCCAGAGCGCGTAGAAGTCGTTGCCGAGGTCGTAGTGGGCCTCGATGTTGCGCCGCGAGCCGGTGCGGGTGTTGGCGCGCAGCAGATGCTGCAGACGGTGGCCGAGCAGGCGGAACATGCGGCCGTAGATGGCGCCATGCAGCTGGTCGCGGTTGGCCGACAGCAGGCGCAACAGGCCGGTGAGGTCCTCGGTGTCCCACAGGCCGTCCATCCAGGCTTCGCCGAAGCCGATGTCGCCGCGTGCGAGCGCCTCGTCGAACACGGCGTGGTCGCGCACCCGCAGGTGGGCCACGAGCGGTCCGTGGCCGGCGCGCAGGCGCAGGCCGTCGGGCAGTTCGACGGCGAGCGCGCCGCCCTGCAGGCGGTCGAGCATCTCCAGGGCGAGCCGGGTAGCGCGCGGGCGGCGACCGAGGCGCACGCTGGCCAGCGGCTGCAGGGCATGGTCGAGTGCGTTCATCAGGTGGTCTCCTCAAGCGGGGGCGCAGGTTTGCGATGGAAGCTCACCCGGCGCAAGGCCAGGCGCAAGGCCTGCCAATGGATGCGGGCGACGACGCCCAGGGTCATGAAGGGTTGGCGCAACAGCCACTTGCGCATCGCGGAGCCGTCGAGCGCCTGGGCGCGGCCGGACAGGCGGGTGCTCAGGCGCAGCGCGCCCTCGTCCCACAGGTCGACCGACACCGCGTGCACCTCGCCCTGGCGCTCGAAGCGGAAGCGGTACTCGCCGCGCACCGGGAAGAAGGGCGAGACGTGGAAGCACTTGCGCGCGCGCAACTCGTCGCCCGCCGCAATCGGGCGCAGGTCGGGGTGGTGCACCAGATAGTTGTGACGCTCGCCGAAGGTGTTGTTGACCTCGGCAAGCACGACACGCAGGTTGCGCGCGTGGTCATGGCAGAACCAGAAACTGACCGGATTGAAGACGAAGCCGAAGATGCGCGGCATGGTCTGCAGCACCACCTCGCCGTCGCACAACTCACCCACGCCATGCTGGTCGAGCACGCCGCGAATCCATGGCAGCAGCGGGCTACCGTCGCGGGCGCCGTGGTCGCGGCTGTATATGGCGAACACGTTGGGGCGGTCGATGCCGAGCAGGGGCACCTGCAAGGTGTCGAGCCTGCCCAGCGGCAAGCGCAGGAAGGCTGTGGGGTAGATGAAGCGGTTGTGCGCCTGGACGTGGCGCTCATGCATCACCGCGCCGAAGCATACGGCGGCGTTCATCAGGCCGCGAGCTCCAGCGCAGGCTCGACGGCCGTGACACGGCCGCGCCGCCACGGCACCTCGACGCCCATTGCCTCGGCAACGGCCACCGCCGACTTGAGGCCATCTTCATGGAAACCGTAACCGGTCCAGGCCCCGGCGAACCAGCTGCGGTTATTGCCCTGGATGGCCGGCAGCGCGGCCTGGGCGTCGATCGCGCCCTGGTCGAACACCGGGTGGGCGTAGTGGAAGCGGCCGATGACGCGCTCTCTGTCCGGCTCGAGGAAGGGGTTGAGCGACACCACCACCGGCGTCTCGAAGGGCAGCGGCTGCAGGCGGTTGATGAGATAGCTCACCGACACCGGGCGGTCGTCGGGCTCGCCCTCGCCGGACAGGTAGTTCCACGCCGACCACACCTTGCGCCGCTGCGGCAGCAGCGCGGGGTCGGTATGCAGAATGGCAAGGTTGTCCTGGTAGCGCACCGCGCCGAGGATGCGGCGTTCCTGCTCGCTCGCCCCCTCGCCCAGGATGGCGAGCGTCTGGTCGCTGTGACAGGCGAACACGACCTCGTCGAAGAGCTCGACGCCGGCACGCGTATGCACGCGCACGCCCAGCGCGTCGCGCTCGACGCGCAGCACCGGGTGGCCAACGCGCACATCGTCCAGGCGACCGAGCATGCGGCGCACGTAGCTGCGCCCACCGCCTTCGACCGTGAGCCAGCGCGGACGGTCGAGGACCTGCAGCAGGCCATGGTTGTGGCAGAACTGGACGAAGGTGGCGAGCGGGTAGTCGAGCATGGTGCGCGTCGGACACGACCAGATCGCGGCCGCCATCGGTAGCAGGTACCAGTCGCAAAAGGCCTGGCCGTAGCCCTCGAGCTCAAGATAGTCACCGAGCGAGATCGCCGGCATCCCACCTGCGGCCGCCAGACGCGTCGTCTCGCGGTTGAAGCGCATGATGTCGCGCACCATGCCCAGGAAGGCGGGGCGCAGCAGGTTGGCACGCTGCGCAAACACCGTATCCAGGTTGGTACCCGCCCACTCCAGCCCGGGGCCGGCGAGGCTGACGCCGAAGCTCATCTCGGTTTCCACCGCCTCGACGCCGAGCAGCGCAAAGAGCGCGCACAGGTTCGGGTAGGTGCGGCGGTTGAAGACCAGGAAACCGGTATCGACCGGATGGGTGCGCCCCTCGAGGGTGACGTCCACCGTGTTGGTGTGGCCGCCGACGTAGTCGCCCGCTTCGAACAGCGTCACGCGGTCGCGCTGTGCCAGCAGCCAGGCCGTGCCGAGGCCGGCGATGCCGCCGCCGACCACCGCCACCCGGCGCGTGTCACCCGCACCCAGGCGCTCGAGCTCACCCATCTTCATGACGTCACTCCGCCGCGTTCTCGCCCTCGATCAGGGCGTACGCGGAATGGTTGTGGATCGACTCGAAGTTCTCGGACTGCACCGACCACGCGGCGATGCGGGCGTCGGCGCGCAGGCGCAGTGCGATGTCGCGCACCAGATCCTCGACGAACTTGGGGTTGTCATAGGCGCGCTCGGTTACCCACTTCTCATCCGGGCGCTTGAGCAGGCCGAAGACCTCGCAAGACGCCTCCTCCTCGGCCATGCGCACCAGTGCGTCGATATCCAGGTCGCCACGCAGGCGAGCCTTGAGCGTGATGTGGGAGCGCTGGTTGTGCGCGCCATAGGCGGAGATCTTCTTCGAGCACGGACACAGGCTGGTCACCGGCACGGTCACTTCGAGCGTCGTCGCCACCACGCCATCCTCGACGCGCTCGACCACCACGCAGGCGTCCATGTCGAGCAGGCTGGCCACGCCCGAGACCGGCGCGAGCTTGTTGATGAACCAGGGAAAGCGCGCCTCGATGCGCCCGCTGTCCGCCTCCAGGCGCACCAGCATGTCGGCGAACAGGCGACGCAGACCGGCGAGGTCGAGCGCCTCGCGCTCGGCCTCGAGCAGTTCGACGAAGCGCGACATGTGCGTGCCCTTGACGTCGGCCGGCAGGCCAACCGTCATCTCCAACGTGACCACGGTGTGTTGCACCGAACCCGCACTATCGCGCAGGGACATCGGGTAGCGCAGGCCGCGCACGCCCACGCGCTGGATCGGGAGGGCGCGGTGGTCGGCACTGGCCTGCACATCGGGCAGGAAGAACTTGTCAGGGGCGTTCATGAGCGTTCCTTGTGGCGGATGGCGCCGGGGTTGGCGATGGGGAGGGCGTCGGGTTGCGCGCTGGGCAGTGCAAGCGGTGCCGCGCGCAAGGGCAGATCCAGGCGATGCATGAAGATGAGCAGATCGATCGGCACCGCCCTGGCGCCCTTTACGGGCATCGGCGCGCCGTCCTGGGTCACCACAGCGACCATGACCGGTGCCACCGCCAACGGCGCGCCCGGCGCGAGCCGCTCGGCTTGGGCGACATGAGGCAGCAGCGAACAGACGGCTGCGACCGACAGACCGCCGAGCCAGCGTGGGAGCGTCTTCTCGTTCATAGCTATGTCCTGGACAGAAGTAAGTGACGATCAAACGATAGGCCAGCCCATCGGAGATGTCAATGTTTTGTCCTGGACAAATAGATAAAAGAACAGAAGGACAAGTGCCCCAAGCCGCCCGGCGCGATGCTGCGCCGCGCTGCCCCCCGACCAGCTCCGGCCGGCACGGGACGCCCTCGGCGGAACAAAGTCGCACCACAACCGGGGCTTGCGGTATTACGCTTGCGGTTCGCCGACACAAGACACGTAATCAAAGCGCGGAGACAGCCCCTGGATACCAACCCCATCAGCACCTTCGAGGTCGTCGCCGGTCTGCTCGGCGGCATCGGCCTGTTCCTGCTCGGCATGCACATGCTCACCGAAGGCCTCAAGCTGGCCGCGGGCCGCGCGCTCGAGGGCATGCTCGAGCGCGGCACGGCGACGCCGCTGCGCGGGCTGGCGGCAGGCATGACCATGACGGCCCTGGTGCAGTCCTCCACTGCCGTGACCGTTGCCAGCATCGGTTTCGTCAACACCGGCCTGCTGTCGCTCAAGAACGCGATCTGGGTGATCTTCGGCTCCAACGTCGGCACCACGCTCAATGCCTGGCTGGTGGCCGCGCTCGGCTTCAGCTTCAAGATCGACGCCTTCGCCCTGCCCTTCGTCGGCATCGGCGCCGCGCTCATGCTGGCCGGACGCAGCCTGCGCATGCGCGCACTGGGCCAGGCACTGGCCGGCTTCGGCGTGCTGTTCCTCGGCATCGACGTGCTCAAGGACACCTTTTCCGGCTTCGGCGCCGCGCTCAACCTGCAGGACTACATCAGCCCGGGGGTGATGGGCTGGATCATCCTGGTCGGCATCGGCACCTTGCTCACCGTGCTGATGCAGGCCTCGGGGGCAGTGATCGCGATCATCATCACCGCCGCTCAGGGCGGGCTGATGTCGGTGGAAGCGGCTTGCGCGATGGTCATCGGCACCAACATCGGCACCACCTCCACCGCCATCCTGTCGGCCATCGGCGCCACCTCCAATGCGCGCCGCCTGGCCGCCGCGCACGTGATGTTCAACCTCGTCACCGGCACCGTGGCGCTGCTGCTGCTGCCGCTGCTGATCACGCTGCTGGGCATGACGAGAGAATGGATGGAGCAGCCCGCCACGCCGGCGGTCACGATCGCCATGTTCCACACCCTGTTCAACCTGCTCGGCGTGCTGCTGATGGTGCCGCTGGCCGGCGGCATGCTGCGCCTGCTGTCGAGCCGTTTCCGCAGCCGCGAGGAAGAGATCGCCCGCCCACGCCACCTCGATGCCAACTCGCTCGCGGTGCCCGACCTGGCATTACGCGCACTCCGCCTGGAGCTGGGGCGCACGCAGAGTTTTGCGGTGACCGCGTTGACCGCGAGCACGCGTACGCCGCCCGACGAACCCTGGATCGAACGCCAGGCCGGCGCACTCGACGCACTCGGCCCTGCAATCGCCGCGTATGTGCGCAAGCTCAGCGTGGCAAGCCTGCCGCCCGCGCTGGTCGAGGCGCTTGCGCACAGCCTGCGCACACTGCAGTACCAGCAGAGCGCAGTCGGCGCCGCACGCCAGGCCTGCAACCTGGGCACGGTACTGGGCCCGCCGTCCGAGCCCGAGCTGGTGGCTGCCGCCGATGCCTTCCGCCAGGCCGCGGCCAACCTGGCTGCCAGCGCAGACGCGAGCCAGACCGATTTCAACGCGGTCCGCGTGGAGCAGTTGCTGCTCGATACCGAGAACCGCTACCAGGCGCTCAAGGAGGCGCTGCTGCTGCAGGGCGCGCACGCGCGGCTGGACATCAACACCATGCAGGAGTGGCTGCGGCTGGCGAGCCTGCAGCGCCGGGCAGCGGAACAGGTCGCCAAGGGGGCACGCATGCTCGCAGTGCTCGATGGCGACCTGCTGCCGCACCAGGTGGAAGACGGTCCGGACACCGACGGTAACGGCGAGCCGGCACGCGTCGCCGGATAACGGCCGGCACCAGGGGAGCGGCTGCGCGCGCCTTCAGCTGTGCTGCGCGCGCCACTGCTGCAGCGCGGCCAGCGTTCCGTCGAGATCGCCGACGACGCGGATGCCCGGCAGGCGCTTCTGTTTGTCGCGCACTGCGGCCCCGCCGGCCCAGATATCCACCGTCGTCGGCAGCATTTCGCGCAGCGCCAGCAAGCCCTCGATGGCCTGGCGCGCCGGGTAGGCAATGCTGAAGGACAGGCCGACGATGTCGAAGCCGCCCGCCACCGCCGCACTGCGGATGTCGGCAAGCGGCGTGCGCGTGCCGAGCGAGACACAGCAGGCGCCCTCGGGTACGAGCATGGCTTCGGCCATCAGCAGGCCGAGCACATGCTCCTCCTCGGGGAAGGTGGTGAGCAGCACACGCGGCCGGCCACCGCTTGCCGCCTGGGCACCAATCGCGCCGCGCAGCACGTTCTGCACCTGCTCTGTAAACAGGTGCTCCTCGGGGACGTCGACCTCGCCGCGCATCCAGGCCTCGCCCACTGCGGCCGCGAGCGGCGCCACCGTGTCGGCCACGAAACGCTGCAGGCCTTGCTTCATCAGCGCATGGCGCAAGGCCTGCGCAAGTTCGACGCTGCGATGCAGGCGCACGAGCTCGAGCAGGCTGCCGTCGCAGCCGGGCGCTGCCGCACTCGTGGCAAGGCACTCGTCGAGCATGCGCGCGAGTTCGTCCGCGCTCGCCCCCACGATGCGCGCAGGCCGTCGTCCGTGGTCTAGCAAACGACGGATCAGGCGCAGCTTGTCGACCTGCTCGGGCGCGTACAGACGCTCGCCGTTGGCGTCACGCGCCGGCGTCGGAAAGCCGTAGCGTCGCTCCCACACCCGCAAGGTATCCTTCGCAATGCCGGTGTCGCGCTCGACGGCAGCGATGTTATGGACGGGTTCGAAACGGGCGATGTCGTTCATGGGCGGGCCGGACGTCCAGACTGGAACCTCGGGACGGGTTGCATCAGTGATGCGAATGTTAGGCAGCGCCCTCAACTTTGTCCAGGACAAACTTGGATTTCGTCCGCCCAACTCCCCTTCTCCCACCCCCCGTAGGAGCGACGCCAGTCGCGAGGGGTTGAAGGCGACAGGGCTCGTCGCAAGCCCCGCAAAGCTCGCGGCTGGCGCCGCTCCTACGGCGAACTGTTGTGCGCGGCACTTCTCCTGTAGGAGCGACGCCAGTCGCGAGGGGTTGATGGCAATCGCGCCCAACCGTCTGCCCGGTCAGCAGCGCGGAGGCTAAAATGGCAGGATGCTCGAAGACCTCCCCTCCCAGCCGGCACGAACGCAGGCCCCAGCGCTGACGGCACCCGCCCCCGGTCATGATGACCCGTCACCCGCGCACCGCATCCTCGAGCACGTCTTCGGCTACCCCGCTTTCCGCGGCGAGCAGCAGGCCATCGTCGAGCATGTCGCCGCAGGCGGCGATGCGCTGGTGCTGATGCCCACCGGTGGCGGCAAGTCGCTGTGCTACCAGATCCCGGCACTGCTGCGCACCGGCACGGCAATCGTGGTGTCGCCGCTGATCGCGCTCATGCAGGACCAGGTCAGCGCGCTGGTCGAAGCCGGCGTCAACGCCGCCTTCCTCAATTCCAGCCTGGATATGGAGCGCGCCCGCGCAGTCGAGCGCGCGCTGTGGGACGGCACGCTCGAGCTGCTCTATGTCGCCCCCGAGCGGCTGATGACGCCGCGCTTCCTCGACCAGCTCGACCACCTGCGCGACACCGGCCGGCTGGCGCTGTTCGCCATCGACGAAGCGCACTGCGTGTCGCAGTGGGGCCACGACTTCCGCCCCGAGTACCTGCAGCTCTCGATCCTGCCCGAGCGCTACCCGTCCATCCCGCGTATCGCGCTCACCGCCACCGCCGACCGCCAGACCCGCGAGGAGATCGCCGAGCGCCTCAACCTGCGGCATGCGCGCCGCTTCGTCTCCAGCTTCGACCGCCCCAACATCCGCTACACCATCGTCGACAAGGACGACGCACGCCGCCAGCTGCTCGCCTTCATCCGCGAGGAATGCCCGTCTGAAGCCGGCATCGTGTACTGCCTGTCGCGCCGCAAGGTCGAGGAAACAGCCGCCTGGCTGCAGGAACAGGGGCTCAACGCCCTGCCCTACCACGCCGGCATGACCCAGGAGACGCGTGCCGAACACCAGACCCGCTTCCTGCGCGAGGACGGCCTGATCATGGTGGCGACGATCGCCTTCGGCATGGGCATCGACAAGCCCGACGTGCGCTTCGTGGCGCATCTGGATCTGCCGCGCTCGATCGAGGGCTACTACCAGGAAACCGGCCGCGCGGGGCGCGATGGCCTGCCCGCGCAGGCGTGGATGGCGTGGGGCGCACAGGACGTGGTGCAGCAACGGCGCATGATCGACGAGTCGGAGGCAAGCGAGGAATTCAAGCGCCTGGCGCGCAACCGCCTCGACGTGCTGGTCGGCCTGGTCGAGGCCACCACCTGCCGCCGCCAGCACCTGCTCGCCTACTTCGGCGAGGAGTCGGGTCCCTGCGGCAACTGCGACAACTGCCTCAATCCACCGCAGACCTGGGACGCCACCGAGGCTGCGCGCAAGGCGCTGTCCTGCGTATACCGAACCGGCCAGCGTTACGGCGCCGGCCACCTTATCGACGTGCTGCGCGGCGAACTCACCGACAAGGTGATCGAACGCGGCCACCAGGACATCACCACCTTCGGCATCGGCAGCGAGCTCGACGAGAAGCGCTGGCGCACACTCTTCCGCCAGCTGGTGGCGCGCGAGTTCGTCGCCGTCGACCACGAGCGCTACAACGCCCTGCGCCTCACCGACGCCGCCCGCCCGCTGCTGCGCGGCGAGGCCGAGTTCCACCTGCGCCTCGAGCGCGAACGCAGCCGCAGCCGTGCCAAGCGGCGCAGTGCCGCCCACCTCGAGATTCCCGACGGCATCCCCACCACCCTCTTCGATCGCCTGCGCGCCTGGCGCTTCGCCACCGCGAAGGAGCGCAACGTGCCCGCCTACGTGGTGTTCCAGGACGCCACCCTGCGCGAGATCGCCATCACCCGCCCACGCACCCTGACCGAACTCGGTCGCATCAGCGGCGTCGGCGATCGCAAGCTGGAGCACTACGGCGCGGCGATCCTCGAGCTCGTCACCGAGGCGGGCTGAGGCGGATCACGCCCCCGATCGGCCGGACCAAGCGGTCGGACCGACGATTACAGGTAGTGGTCGGCCAGCAGCACCAGGAACAGCAACATCAGGTGGGTGATCGAGAAGCGGAAGGTTCGGATCGCGGTGTCGGCGCGCGGCGCGAACTTGAGCCGCCAGGCGTGGCGCAGGAACTGCAGGTTCAGCACCAGGCTGCCCACCAGATAGAACACCCCGCTCATGCCGACCAGGTAAGGCAACAGGCACACCGCCAGCAGCAGTACGGTATAGAGCAGCACCAGCGTGCGGGTGAAGGCGATGCCATGGGTCACGGGCAACATCGGCAGGCCGGCGCGACGGTAATCCTCCACGCGGTGGATGGCCAGCGCCCAGAAGTGCGGCGGCGTCCAGGTGAAGATGATCATCATCAGCAGCAGGGCTTCGACGCCCACACTGCCAGTCATCGCCGTCCACCCCAGCACCGGGGGCAGCGCCCCTGCCACACCGCCGATCACGATGTTCTGCGGCGTCGCGCGCTTGAGAAACACGGTGTAGACCACCGCATAGCCGAACAGGCCGGCGAGCGTCAGCCACGCGGTCAGCGCATTGACTGCCACCAGCAGCAGGGCAAAGCCCGCGCCGGCAAGCGCAAATGCAAAGCTCACCGCCTGCACGCTGCTCAAACGCCCGGCCGGTAGAGGACGCATCCGCGTGCGCGCCATGCGGGCATCGATCTTCTGGTCGAGCACGTGGTTGAAGGCCGCCGCCGCACCCGACACCATGGCGATGCCCAGGCTCGCCAGCGCCATCAAGGCAAGATCGGGCAGCCCGGCGCTGGCGAGCATCATGCCCACCCAGGCCGTGAGCACCAGCAGCGCCACCACTCGCGGCTTGGTGAGCTGCCAGAACGCACGTCCGAGCGTGAGCGCCTCGCCCACGCTGGCTGCCACCGTCGGAATCCGCTTGTAGCCGTCCATGTCCGTATCCCCTGGCTCTGACACCCTGTATCTGACACCCTGTATCTGACACCCTGCATCTGACACCCTGCATCTGACACCGATAGGCCGCCCCGTGCGCAACACCCGGCTCGGTGGCTAGCGCAGCTTCATCGGGCCTTGAACCGCCACCCCATAGGCCGCCCCCGGTCTTGCACGCCCTCGCGCATGCAAGGCCTGGCCCGACTGCACATGCAACTGGCGGACCAGCAGCACGAGCGCGGCAAGCAGGCATGCCGCTGTCACATTGTGGGCAACCGCATTGAAGAGCGGCACCTGCCCGACCACGTTGATCAAGCCAAGCGTCACCTGCAACACCAGCAATACCCCCACTGCCGCGGCAAGCCCGCGAAGGCGCGCACTCATGGCTCGGCGCATGCACAACAGCACCAGGCCGGCCAGCACGGCAGTGACGACCAGAGCCCCCATGCGATGCAACACATGAATGCTCATTCGCGCCTCGTAGGGCAGCACGCCATACTCATAGGTCTCGTGTCCCAGCGGCAGGCTGAAAGCTGCGCGCAACGAGAACTGCGCATGCCAGCCGCCTTCGCAGAAGGGCAGCTGGTAGCACACAGCCGCGGCGTAGTTGGCCGAGGTCCAACCGCCAAGCGCAATCTGCGCCAGCAGCACGGCAAGGCCCAGCCAGGCGAGCGGCAGCAGAGGGGTCAGCCGGGGCTCGACAGGGTCGGCAGGGTCGCGGCCAAGCTCGACGCGCAGCAGCACCAGCATCGACAGCAGCGCGAAGCCGCCGAACAGGTGCGCCACCACCACCACTGGCATCAGGTTCATGGTGACCGTCCACATGCCGAGCGCGGCCTGGAACATCACCAGCGCCAGCAGCGCCGCACTCAGGCCTCGGGCGCGACGCAGGCGCTGGGCGAGGATGAAGACCGCCAGCACGCACAGGCCGAGCAGGCCCGCTATGTAGCGGTGCATCATCTCATTGCGGGCCTTGAAGGGGTCTATCTGGGCGTCTGGAAAACGTGCCTGCGCGGCCTCGATGTGAACGTCCTTCACCGGAGGGGTGAGGCGGCCGTAGCAGCCCGGCCAGTCCGGACAGCCAAGGCCGGCATCGGTGAGCCGGGTGTAGGCGCCGAGCGCGATCACCATCAGGGTCAGCGCGAGAGTGAGATTGACCAGCCAGGTGAAGCGCCTCATACCCCGCTCCTGTCGTAGTTGAGCAGACGCAGCAGGTCGCTACGGATGTCGGCGGCGACCTGGACCGCGTGCGCCGGGTCACCGTCCACTGCATAGCGCAGCAAGGCCAGGCCCGCTCGATTGACGATCACGATGTGACGCATGAGCGCGGCATCGGCGAGCGCTGCGGCCTCCCAGCGTACGCTCGGGAAGCGCTCGAGCACGGCCGGACTGGCGTCGGCGACAACAACCGGACGCACCTGTTCCTGCTTGCGGCCGAGCCCCGCATGCAGTTGCTGCAGGATGTGCAGGGCCGCTTCGACGGCGGCCTCGCAGGCGGCGTCGCAGTCGCTTGGCTGCACGTAGGCCAGGCGCCAGTGGGCGTCGCCCCCCGCCGATGCCGGCAGCACCTGCACCTCGTGGTCCAGCCATTGGCCGCGATTGCTGGCGTGGCCGGCAAACCAGCCCTGCGTCAGCGCCAGCCAGGCCGCGGCGAGCGGCAACAGCGCACAGAGCAGGAACAGGGTCAGGAATTTACGGCTGCTCATGCGGGCGCTCCTTGCACTGCCCCGCCGCCAGCGCGACAACGATCACCGCCAATGCCAGCAGCGCCCACTGCAGGGCATAGGCGCGATGGCGCTCGGCGGGCAGCACCACCGGCCGGTAGTGGATATGGAAGGGCGAGCCCTGCTGCTGATGCACCAGACCTCTCACGAGCGCTACCGGCACCAAGGGAGAGAGCGCGTCCACATCGACCTGCTGTAAGCGCATCGGCCAGCTGCCGCGGTCCTCGAGGTTGGTGCCGAGCAGCAGTCCCCCCACGTCGGTGCGGAAGATGCCCTGCACGCGCAGTTGCGTGGGGATGGCCGGCAATGGCAGGACATCGCGTGCGGCCGGCGCCTCTATCCAGCCGAGGTTGAGCAGCACGGCCAGCCCCGCAGCGCGCGGGTCGCTGCGATCGGCGACCGCAATCAGCACGTCGTAGCCGGCGCGCCCGTCGACGATGCGGTTGTCGATCAGCCACACGGCGGGCGCCAGCCAGCGCGCCTCGAAGTCTACCTGCAGGCCGTCGACCGCGCCCTCGCCCGCCCCAACGCCGGCCTGCACCAGATGCGCCAGCCGCGTCAGGCCGACCGCGCCCTGCGCCTGCCACGCCGCGATGCGCGCCAGCGTCTGCGTCTTCTCGGTAGCGCGCTGGAGCTGCCACATGGACAGGCTCGCCAGCAGCGCACTTGCCGCCAGGCTGACCAGGGCCCACTGCCAGCGAATGGTCCAGCGGCGCCCGAAGGCTGTTATCTTCATCGCCATCCCGCCTGCGGAGCCTCGCCATGTTCATCAAGATCCTGCTCGTCATCCTGCTCGCCGTGGTGATCGTCAGCCTGTTCCAGGCGCTCTACGTGATGCTGAAGAACGATGGCTCGCACACCCGCATGTCGCGCTATCTCGCCCGTCGCGTGTACTTCTCGGTGGCGGTGATGGCACTGCTGGTGGTGTTGCTCGCCGCCGGGGTGCTGACCACCAATCCACGCCCCTACTGAACGCCGCCCCGCCATCCGGCGCCCGTTCAGAGCACGTACACGAAGATGAACAGGTTCAGCCACACCACATCCACGAAGTGCCAGTACCAGGCCGCAGCCTGAAACCCGAAGTGCTTGTCGGCGGTGAAGTGGTCCTTGATCACGATGCGCAGCCAGATCACCAGCAGCAGGATGGCGCCGATGGTGACGTGCAGGCCGTGAAAGCCGGTGAGCAGAAAGAAGGTGTTGCCGTAGATGCCCGAGTCCAGGCGCAGGCCAAGGTCGCGATAGGCGTGCACGTACTCGTAGACCTGGAAGCCGAGGAACACCGCACCGAGCACGATGGTGAGCCCGAGAAAGATCTTCAGGCGCGCTCGGTTGCCGAGCTCGATGGCGGTGTGCGCGACCTGTAGCGTCACCGAGGAAGCGAGCAGTATCAGCGTGTTGATGAGCGGGATGCCCGACCAGGGCATAGGCTGCGTCTCGGTGCCACCCGGCGTCTTCAGCACCGGCCAAACCGCGTCGAACTGCGGCCACAGCAGTTCGCCGGTCATCGCATTGTTGCCTGCCCCGCCCAGCCAGGGGACCGCGATCACGCGTGCGTAGAAGAGCGCGCCGAAGAAGGCGAGGAAGAACATCACCTCGGAAAAGATGAACCACGCCATGCACTGGCGGAAGGAACGGTCGAGCTGGTCGCTGTACAGGCCGCTGGTCGATTCGCGGATGACGGTGCCGAACCAGCCGAACAGCATGACCACCAGCAGCGCGATGCCAGCCCAGAAGATGTAGACACCATTGCCACCCTCGGGCTTGCCCGCCTGCGTCACCCACGATGCGGCCCCGTAGCCCACCAGCAACAGCGCGACCGCGCCGAAGATCGGCCAGCCGCTGTCGTGCGGCACGTAATACCTCTGATGCGTGGTACTCATGCTCATGCCTCCATTTGTGCGTGGGCCGCGGTGCGTGCGAGCCCGCCCGGATACGGACGCTCAGCGGCTGGCGGTGTGGGCGCTCTTGTACAGGCGATAAGACAAAGTCATGTTCCGAAAACGCTCGGGCAGTGCAGGATCGATGTAGAACTGCACCGGCATGGATCGCGTCTCGCCCGCGGCCAGTGCCTGCTCCTCGAAGCAGAAGCATTCGATCTTCTTGAAGTAGCGCGCAGCCTCGCCGGGTGATACCGAGGGCACGGCGGTCGCGACCATGGCTTCGCCGCTGCGATTCGCGACCTCGAACTCGACGATCTGCAGGTCACCCGGGTGGATCCTTACGCGCTCGGTCAGCGGCACGAAGGTCCACGGCATGCCGGCATCGCTGCGCGCAAGGAACTCGACGCTGACCTCGCGCGACAGATCTACACCGGCAGGCTGCGCCGCGGCCACGCCCTCGGTCTTGCCATTGATGCCGGTGATGCGACAGAACACGTCGTACAGCGGCACCATCGCAAAGCCGAAGCCGAACATCGCGACGCACACCAGCAGCAGACGCCGTACCAGGCTTGCGTTGCTCGTCATGATCCTTGCTCCTTGCTACTGGTGCCACACGCTCACTTGACGACCGGCGGCGTTTCGAAGGTGTGGTATGGCGCCGGCGAGGGGATCTCCCACTCCAGCCCCTGGGCACCCTCCCAGACCCGGTCGCTGGCCTTGTCGCCGACACCGCGCATGCAGCGCACCACGCCCCATACGAAGAGCAGCTGCGACAGGCCGAACAGCAGGCCACCGATGCTCATCAGGGCGTTGAGGTCGGCAAACTGCAGGGCGTAGTCGGGAATCCGGCGTGGCATGCCGGCCAGGCCGACGAAGTGCATCGGGAAGAACAGGATGTTGACCGACACCAGCGAGCACCAGAAGTGGGTCTGTGCCAGGCGCTCGCTGTACATCACGCCGGTCCATTTCGGCAGCCAGTAATACACGCCGGCGATGATTCCGAACACCGCGCCGGTCACCAGCACGTAGTGGAAGTGGGCGACGACGAAATAGGTGTCCTGGTACTGGAAGTCGGCCGGCGTAATGGCCAGCATCAGGCCGGACAGGCCGCCGATGGTGAACAGCACGATGAAGGCGAGCGCAAACATCATCGGCACTTCGAAGGTCATCGAGCCGCGCCACATGGTCGCCACCCAGTTGAACACCTTCACCCCGGTAGGCACGGCGATCAGCATGGTGGCATACATGAAGAACAGCTCGGCAGCCACCGGCATGCCCACCGTGAACATGTGGTGGCCCCACACCAGGAAGGACAGGATGGCGATGCTGGCGGTGGCCACCACCATCGACTCGTAGCCGAACAGCGGCTTGCGTGCGAAGGTGGGAATGATTGCCGAGATGATGCCGAAAGCCGGCAGGATCATGATGTACACCTCGGGGTGGCCGAAGAACCAGAAGATGTGCTGGAACATCACCGGATCGCCGCCGCCTGCCGCATCGAAGAAGCTGGTGCCGAAATACTTGTCGGTCAGCACCATCGTCACCACGCCGGCCAGCACCGGCATCACCGCGATGAGCAGGAAGGCGGTGATGAGCCAGGTCCACACGAATAACGGCAGTTTCATCCAGGTCATGCCCGGTGCGCGCATGTTGAAGATGGTGACGATGATGTTGATCGCGCCCATGATCGAGGACACGCCCATCAGATGCACCGCCAGCACGAAGAAGGCGGTGGAGTCGCTGCTGTAGGTGGTCGACAGCGGCGCGTAGAAGGTCCATCCGGCCGCCGGGGCACCCCCCTCCATGAACAGCGTGGACAGCAGGATGGCGAAGGCGCAGGGCAGGATCCAGAAGCTCCAGTTGTTGACCCGCGGCAGCGCCATGTCGGGCGCGCCGATCATCAGCGGCACCATCCAGTTGGCCAGCCCGACGAAGGCCGGCATCACCGCACCGAACACCATCACCAGCCCATGCACGGTGGTCATCTGGTTGAAAAAGTGCGGATCGACGAACTGCAACCCGGGCTGGAACAGCTCGGCGCGGATCACCATCGCCAGGCTGCCGCCGATGAACAGCATCGCCAGCGAGAACAGCAGGTAGAGCGTACCGATGTCCTTGTGGTTGGTGCTGTAGAGCCAGCGCGTGATGCCGCGCGGCTTGTGCTCGTGGTCCAGATGCTCGCCGGGGTGCAGGGCACCGGTCTGTTCTGTGCTCATCGCTCACTCCCCTCCCTGGATCGCGGCGGCCACATCGGCCGGCTGCACCATGTCTCCGGTGTCGTTGCCCCAGGCGTTGCGCTCGTAGGTGATCACGGCCGCCAACTCGCTGGTGCTCAACTGGCGGGCGAAGGCCTGCATCGCCGTACCCGCCTTGCCAAACACGACAATGCGGATGTGACCGGGAATGTCGGCGGTAACCATGGCGCTGCCCTTGAGGCCCGGGAACACGCCAGGCAGGCCCTCGCCGGAAGCCTGATGGCAGACTGCGCAGGCCGTGCCGTAGACCTTCTCGCCGAGCGTCATCAACTCGTCCATGCTCATCGGGGTCGCTGCCGCATCGGCCGTGCGCGCCGCCTCCTGCAGCGCGACCTGCTCGGCCGCCCAGGCTTCGAAGTCGGCCTCGCTCTTGACCTCGACCGCCACCGGCATGAAACCGTGATCACGCCCGCACAGCTCAGCACACTTGCCGTAGTAGAGGCCCGGCTTGTCGACCCGCGTCCAGGTCTCGTTGATGAAGCCAGGGATCGCGTCCTTCTTGATCGCGAAATCGGGCACCCACCAGGAGTGGATCACGTCGTCGGCGGTGAGCAGGAAGCGCACCTTCTTGCCGGTGGGGATGACCAGCGGCTTGTCAACCTCGAGCAGGTAGAGCGCGTCCTTTTCCGCCTCGTTGGAGATCTGCGCCCGCGGGGTGGCGAGGACCGAGAAATACTCGATCGGGTAGTCGAGGTACTTGTAGTGCCACTTCCATTGCGAGCCGGTGACCAGCACGGTCAGATCGGACTCGGAAGCATCCTCCATCGCGATCAGGGCCTGCGTGGCCGGAATGGCCATGACGACGAGGATGACCACCGGAATCGCGGTCCACAGCAATTCGATTTTCATGCTGCCGTGGAACTGCGCAGGGACAGCGCCGGCCGACTTGCGATGGCGCACGATGGACCAGAACATCAGCCCGAACACGATGATGGCGATCACCACGCAAATGTAGAAGATCGTCATGTGCAGGCCATACACGCGCTGGCTGATCTCGGTCACGCCACGCGTCATGTTGTATCTGCTTTCCTGGGCAATTGCCGCCTGGCACAAGAGCATGAACAAACCGCCAAGGCACAGCCGCGAATACCTTGCCGAATACAACGCGCTCAGGATGTGGTGTCTCACTGCACGACTCCTAATTATCGTTTGGGGGCTTGGCAACCCTGTAGGCGGAGGTCTGATGCAAAGGCCTTGGCGGACGCGTCGTGCACGCGGCCTGACGATTCACTATATGCAGGGAATCGGGAAACGCAAGAATCAGCGAGAACCTTAAGGAGAATTAGTCCAAGTTGAGAAAAAGCACAAAATCAATGGGCTACGGTCAATTGGGGATTACCTGCATGAGGCTGGTGCTCCGATGCTGCGACATCGCACCGCCCGACTCGGCTGATGGCATCAGAAATGGCGTGTGTCGGCTTTTTTTACACCCCACACATGGCTGGATCATGGCGTTTGGCGATGAATGCGCGCGCGCCCGCAAGAAGGGCGCGACCGTCAAGCTCCACATCCGGCAGTCGGCGAATCATCCGTGACACACATCACAAATGAATGAGGGTACTGGGCGCTGTGTGAGCGCAAAAACGCCCTGAAGAACGTCTCGCCGCGACGGAATCCCGCCTGGCACGGCTATTGCTTAGAGTCCTGCACTTAAAAACCGCTGCCTCGAAATCAGCAAAAAGCACAGCAGGCTTCTCCGCTGCTGGTCTGAACAGACTCTGACGGAACGTAAGAAATGCTCAAGAAACTCACGATTGCCCTTACCGCATCCATTGCCCTCGCCAGCAGCGCCAATGCTGCAGTGATCAACACCTTCAGCAATCTCGCAGCCTTCAGCGCAGCGGCAGGCACGACCGCGCTGGAAGACTTCAACGATAGCGCACTCGGGCGCTTCAGCTATGGCGTCGCCTACGACTTCGACGGTTTCACGCTCACTGCGGCAGCAAACCCGCGCGGCACGGGCCCCGGCGTCGGGATCGAGAACACGGCACGAAGCACGATCGACAACACGGCAAGACTGATCTGGGGCTCTCAGACCTTCGGCGCCAATGGCAGCGGCTGGGGTCCCCAGATCGAATTCATCTTCGACGCCCCGACCTACGCCTTCGGCTTCGACTGGCGCGACACGGACTCGACGGACTCCTACAAGCTGACCGTACTCGGCGTCGATTTTGGTGGCGCTACCACCGGTGGGCTCTTCCCGCGCAATGGCACGAGCACCTCCGGCTTCTTCGGCCTCGTAAGCGACACCGCATTCAGCTCGGTGCTGTTGCAGCAGGTTGCTCGAGGCGGCGTCCTCGACGATATGTCCATCGACAACGTGCGCTTCACCCCAGCGCCTGCCAGCGCGGTGCCCGAACCCACGGTACTCGCCCTGCTCAGCCTGGGCCTGCTCGGTCTTGGCGCGGTCCGCCGCAAGCAGCGCACCGCCTGAAGCTGAGTGCAAGCCACGAAAACGGCGACCCGCGGGTCGCCGTTTTCGTGCCAGCACAGGCCCGGCTCAGCGCTTGAAGCGCTCCTCGGCTATTGCGTCAGCCACCTCGCCGGTCGGACGCTCCTCCTTGCGCGCACGCTCGAAGACTTCCATGAGGTTGTCATGAATACCCTCAATGTGCTTGAGCAATGCGGCGCGATCGAAGCCGATGCGCTCGTGATAGACGTCGATGATGCCGCCGGCGTTGATGACGTAATCCGGCGCGTACAGGATGCCACGCTTCATCAGTTCGACGCCGTGGCGCGGCTCGGCGAGCTGGTTGTTCGAGGCGCCCGCGACGACCTTCGCCTTCAACTGCGGAATGGTGCTGTCGTTGAGGATGGCCCCTAGCGCGCACGGTGCGAACACGTCGACGTCGAGGCCGAAGATTTCATCCGGCGCAACCACGGTCGCGCCCAGTTCCTTGCCCGCCTGCAGCAGCGGCTCGCGGTGGATGTCGGTGACCCACAGCTGGGCACCGGCCGCCTTGAGCTGGCGAGCGAGGTCGAAACCGACATTGCCGACACCCTGCACGGCGACGCGCAGGCCCTCGAGCGAATCGCGCCCGAGCTTCTCCTTCACCGCCGCCTTGATGCCGATGAAGGTCCCGTAGGCGGTGGCGGGCGAAGGATCCCCGCTGCGCGTGCCTTCGTCGGAGGGCTTGTCGTGAATGCCGGCCACATGCTGGGTGAATTGCGTCATGTACTTCATGTCGGCGACGCTGGTGCCGGAGTCCTCGGCGGCGATATAGCGCCCGTTCAGCTGTTCGAGCGCGCGGGCGAAGGCGGCAAGCAGCTCGGGCGTCTTCTGCGTGCGCGGGTTGCCGATGATCACGGACTTGCCGCCACCGAGCTTCAGGTTGGCCATCGCCGACTTGTAGGTCATGCCGCGCGACAAGCGCAGCACGTCGCGGACCGCCTCCTCCTCGGAGGCGTAGGGCCACATGCGGCAACCTCCGAGCGCAGGGCCGAGGTTGGAATTGTGAACGGCGATGATCGCCTTCAGTCCGCTCGTGTCGTCGCTGACGAACACCACCTGCTCGTGGTCGGCGAAGTCGCTCAGGGAAAATACGGCCATGTTGTGTCTCCTTCCTTTTGGGAACGTGGGGATGAGCCGTCCCGCCGGCACCGCTCGTGGCGGGCCGGTGAGGCGGCGGGGGTAAGAAACGGGAGCGGGCTCAGCCCGGGATGATTGCGATCGTCTTGCGCACCTTGGTCGCCACCGGCGCGCTCACCGGGCGGCGGTGGCGGAAGTCCTCGAGCAGCGCTGCCTGGCGCTTGCGGGCGCTGGCGACATAGCGCTCGCGGACATGACCAAAGCCACGGATCTGGTCTGGAATCGCCGCCAGCTCGATGGCAGCCTCGACGTTGGCCTGGTCGAGATTGACCAGGATCTCCTCGACGATGCGCTCGTAGTCGGCGATCAGCTCGCGATCAAGCTTGCGGTCGTGGCTGCGCGCGAAGGGATCGAGCATCGAGCCGCGCAGATGGCGGAACTTTGCCAGCACACGCATCGCCTTGAGCATCCACGGGCCGTAGGCCTTTTTCTTGAGCTCGCCGGTCTGGGCATCCTTGTCTGCCATGGTCGGCGGTGCAAGGTGGAAGACGAGCTTGTAGTCGCCCTCGAACTGCTCGTCGACACGCTTGAGGAAGTCGCTGTCGGTGTAGAGGCGCGCCACCTCGTACTCGTCCTTGTAGGCAAGCAGCTTGTGATAGCCGCGTGCCACCGCCTCGGTGAGCAGGCTGATGCCGGGAGCAACCCTCGCCTCGGCCGCACGCACGCGCTCGACCAGCCTGGTGTAGCGCGTGGCGTAGGCCGCATCCTGGTAGTCGTTCAGATGCGCCTTGCGGCGGGCGATGACCTCATCGACGCTGGTCGACAGGCGGTGGTGCTCCGGCGTCCCAAGCTGCGGCTTGGCCGCCTCGACCACTGCCTTGAGATCCACCGCGGCACGGCGCCCCCACAGGAAGGCAGCCTTGTTGGCGTCGACCGCGGCGCCGTTGATCTCGATCGCGCGCTCGATCGCCTGCCGCGACAGCGGCACCAGGCCGCGCTGCCAGGCAAAGCCAAGCATGAACAGGTTGGTCGCGATCGAGTCGCCCAGCAGGTCGGTCGCGAGCTTGGTGGCGTCGAGGAACTCGGCCTTGTCCGCACCCACCGCATCGACGATCTGCGCTTCCATGGGCCGCGCAGGGAACTGCGGATCCGGGTTGGCCCCGACGTCGCCACTGCGCGCCTGGGCGGCAAAACCACGCACGAACTCGCTGGTGTTGGTCTGGTCGCGGTTGATGACGACGCGCGTGAGCCCCTTCTGCATCTTGGCCAGCGACTCATCGCTGGCCGCCACCACCAGGTCGCAGCCAATCACTGCGTTGGCCTCGCCGGCGGCGACGCGCGCGGCGTGGAGCTGGTCCTGGCGGTCGGCGATGCGCACATGCGACCACACCGCGCCGCCCTTCTGCGCCAGGCCCGCCATGTCGAGAACGGAGATGCCCTTGCCCTCCAGGTGGGCGGCCATGCCGAGCAGGGCGCCGATGGTGACCACGCCGGTGCCGCCCACGCCGGTGATGAGGATGCCCCAGGGCGCGGCGGTGTCGGGCAACTGCGGCTCGGGCAGCTCGGCTGCCAGTCGACCGGGCGCGCTCGCGCCACTCGCCTTGCCACGCCTGAGCGCGCCGCCCTCGACGGTGACGAAGCTGGGGCAGAAGCCCTTCACGCAGGAATAGTCCTTGTTGCACGACGACTGGTCGATGAAGCGCTTGCGGCCGAACTCGGTCTCCACCGCACCCACCGACATGCAGTTCGACTTGTCGCTGCAATCGCCACAGCCCTCGCACACGAGGTCGTTGATGACCACCCGTTTGGCCGGGTCGGGGAACTTGCCGCGCTTGCGGCGACGGCGCTTTTCGGCTGCGCAGGTCTGGTCATAGATGATCGCTGTCACGGCCGGCACCGTGCGCAGCTCACGCTGCACGGCGTCGAGCTCGTCGCGGTGACGCACGCCGACGCCGTGCGGCAGGTCGGCCGGACCATAGGCACGCGGCGTGCCGTCATTGACCACCACCACCGTGCCCACACCTTCGGCCAGCAGCTGGCGGGCGATGATCGGCACCGACAGCGTGCCGTCGTGCGGCTGGCCGCCGGTCATCGCGACTGCATCGTTGTAGAGGATCTTGTAGGTGATGTTCACCTTGGCCGCTACCGCCGCACGGATGGCGAGGATGCCCGAGTGCATGTAAGTGCCGTCACCCAGGTTGGCGAACACGTGCGGTGTGGCGGTGAAAGGCGCCTGGCCGATCCAGGGCACGCCCTCGCCGCCCATCTGGCAGAAGGTCTGGGTGTGCTCGGGCGACAGCCAGGTCGCCATGTAGTGGCAGCCGATACCGGCGATGGCGCGCGAACCTTCCGGCACCTTGGTCGAGCTGTTGTGCGGACAGCCCGAGCAGTAGTGCGGCACGCGCTGGATGGACAGCCGCGGCTTGGCAAGCGCCGCCTCCTTGGCCTCGATGAAGGCGAGCCGCGCCTTGATGCGGTCGGAGGTGTAGAAGCGCGCGATGCGGCCGGCGATGGCACGGGCGATCATCGCCGGGGTGAGCTCGCCGGCAGCGGGCAACAGCCATTCGCTGTGCGGCAGGGCCCACTCGCCCTTGTCGTCGAACTTGCCGATCACGCGCGGGCGCACCTCGTCCTTCCAGTTGTAGAGCTCCTCCTTGAGTTGGTACTCGAGGAACTGGCGCTTCTCCTCGATCACCAGGATCTCATCCAGCCCTTCGGCGAACTTGCGCACGCCTTCGGCCTCCAGCGGCCACACCATGCCGACCTTGTACAGGCGCAGGCCGATGGCGGCCGCCTTCGCCTCGTCGATGCCGAGGTCGTCCAGCGCCTGGCGCACATCGAGGTAGCTCTTGCCGCTGGTGATGATGCCGAGCTTCGCGTTCGGGCTGTCGATGATGGTGCGGTTGAGTTGGTTGAGCCTGCAGTAGGCGAGCGCAGCATAGAGCTTGTGGTGCAGCAGGCGCTTCTCCTGCACCAGCGGCGGGTCGGGCCAGCGCAGGTTCAGCCCGTCCTCGGGCAGCGGAAAGTCCGCGGCAGTCGGGATCAGCGTCTGCACCTGGAACGGATCGACATTGACCGACGAGGACGTTTCCACCGTGTCGGTCAACGCCTTGAACGCCACCCAGCAGCCCGAATAGCGCGACAGCGCAAAGCCGTGCAGGCCGTACTCCAGGTACTCCTGGATACCGGCCGGCGCGAGCACCGGCATCATCAGGCCCTTGAACACATGCTCGGTCTGGTGCGGCAGCGTGGAAGACTTGGCGGCATGGTCGTCACCGGCGATCACCAGCACGCCGCCGTGCTTCGAGGTGCCGGCAGCATTGGCGTGGCGGAAGACATCGCCCGTGCGGTCGACGCCAGGGCCCTTGCCGTACCAGATCGAGAATACGCCGTCGAACTTGGCATTCGGATCCAGGTTGACCTGCTGCGTGCCCCACACCGAGGTCGCCGCGAGATCCTCGTTGAGGCCGGCCTGGAAGCGGATCTGCATCGGCTCGAGATACTTCTTCGCCTTCCAGAACTCCTGGTCGACGTTGCCGAGCGGCGAGCCGCGGTAGCCGGTGACGAAGCCGGCGGTATTGAGGCCAGCGGCTTCGTCGCGCATCTTCTGCATCATCGGCAGGCGCACCAGAGCCTGGATGCCAGTCATCCAGGCGCGGCCGGTCTTGAGGGTGTATTTGTCGTCGAGGCTGACGGGGGGCATGGTGTTCGACATGGTGGTGTGAACTGCCGCCTGGCGGTGAGCGGCGCGCGGTTGGCGCGGGCTTCCGGCGGGCCGGCGTTGTCTCCTCTGCATTAGGGGTTGTGGGCGCGTCACTCTGGCCACCGCAGGACGAATCGCTCCCCGTCCCACAGCGGCTTACGAACCGAATGCTAGAACGAAGTCGAGAAAAGAAATTCCGCATTCGGCCCGGATTCGGTCGATATAAGAAATATTTTTCCGCTCATCAGCACTTACGATCCGCGTCATCCTGACCGCACACCACGGCCACGGATACGACATGGCACGGTGCCGGGTCGAGCCGCCTGCGTGCCAGCACTGGCCGCAGCCCGCCAACAAGCCTAGAATCCGCGGCTTTGCCCGGGCCAGAGGCCCACCGCGCCACAAGCGCAGAAAACTCGAGGAGACCAAAATGAACCATCACGCCGCCAGCGGCGGGCAGCCCATCCGGCAGCCGCGCCCCTGCATCGCCGCACGCCCCACTGCACCCGATCACGCTTTGCAGGGAGCGTACTGACATGCAGAAGACGCACACCCACGGCCAGTGGACCTCGCGCATGGGCTTCGTGCTCGCGGCCACCGGTTCGGCAGTCGGCCTCGGCAACATCTGGAAGTTCCCCTACATGATCGGCCAGAGTGGCGGCGCAGCCTTCGTGCTGGTCTACCTGCTCTGCATCGCACTGATCGGCCTGCCGATCCTGGTCGCCGAATGGATGATCGGCCGCCGCGGCCAGAAGAATCCGATCAGCACAATGGGTGAACTGGCGAAGAAGAACGGCCGCAGCGGCGCCTGGGCGCTGATCGGCTTCACCGGCGTGCTCGGTGCCTTCCTCATCCTGTCCTTCTACAGCGTCATCGGCGGCTGGGCGCTGTCCTATACCGGCGATGCGATCACCGGCGGCTTCACCGGCATGGACAAGGATGCCGTGGGCAATGCCTTCACCGGCTTCCTGGCCAATGCCGGCAGCCTGCTGACCTGGCACACCGTGTTCATGGCGCTGACCGTGGGTGTGGTGGCCATGGGCGTAGCAGGCGGCCTCGAGCGTGCCTCCAAGCTGCTGATGCCCTCGCTGGGCGTGCTGCTCTTCATCCTCGTCGGCTACGGCATGACCACCGGCGGCTTCGGCCAGGCCATGGCCTACCTGTTCAACCCGGACTGGAGCAAGCTCACCGGCGACGTCGTGCTGGCTGCGCTCGGCCACGCCTTCTTCACCCTGTCGCTGGGCATGGGCATCATGATGGCGTACGGCTCCTACCTCGGCGAGGACGTCGACCTGCTGCGTACCGCGCGCACCGTGGTGATCATGGACACGGTGATCGCGATCGCCGCCGGCCTGGCCATCTTCCCGATCGTCTTTGCCAACGGTCTCGACCCTGCCGCCGGCCCCGGCCTGATCTTCGTCACCCTGCCGATCGCCTTCGGCAACATCACCGGGGGCGTCATTCTCGGCACCCTTTTCTTCGTGCTGCTGACCTTCGCCGCGCTGACCTCGGCGATCTCGCTGCTGGAGCCGGTGGTGGAACTGGTCGAGGAGCGCACGCCGCTGTCGCGTGCAGGCGCGACCTTCGTCGCCGGTATCGCCACCTGGGCGCTGGGTATCGCCGCGCTGCTGTCCTTCAACCACTGGAGCGACGTGACGATCATCGGCCTCAACATCTTCGACCTGCTCGATCAGCTCACCAGCAAGTTCATGCTGCCGCTGACCGGACTGGGCGCCATCCTGTTCGCCGCCTGGTGCCTGGACCGCGACAGCGTGCGCAAGGAGCTGGGCCTCGGCGAACTGGGTTTCAGTGTGTGGAACGTGGTGGCGCGCTTCGTGGCACCGGTGGGCGTGCTGATCGTCTTCGTCAGCAACCTCTGATCATCGCGTGCGCCGCACAGGCGCGATGAAGGCGAAAACGGCCCTGACCGCTTACAGCGGCAGGGCCGTTTCGTTCTTGATCTCGCGCAACGCCACCGCGGAGTGGGTGACGTCGATCTCCGGAATCTTGAGCAGGAAATCGTGCATGAAGGAGGACAGCGCCTCCAGATTGGGCAGGTAGAGCTTGAGCAGACAGTCGGTCTCGCCGAGCAGTTCGTAGCATTCGACCACCTGCTGGCAGCCCTTCACCACGCGCTCGAAGCGCTCGAGCACGTCTGCGCTGTGCTGCTTGAGCTTGACCCGCACCCAGACACAGGTGCCCAGACCGACCTTATGGCGGTCGACGAGCGCCACGTAGCCGCTGATCACCCCCGCCTCCTCCAGCTCCTTCACCCGCCGCCAGCAGGGCGTCGGCGACATGCCGACGCGCTCTGCAAGCACCTGGGTGCTGAGCGTGGAGTCCCGCTGCAGCAGGCTCAGGATATGACGCTGGGCCGGATCGAGTTTCATCGCGCGCCCGGCTCAGATCACCTTGAGCAGTTCAACCTCGAACACCAGCGTCGCATTGGGCGGGATCACACCGCCGGCGCCGCGCGCACCATAGCCAAGCGCCGGCGGAATGGTGAGCTTGCGCTTGCCGCCTTCCTGCATGCCTTCGACGCCTTCGTCCCAGCCGCGGATGACATGGCCGGCGCCGAGCGGGAAATTGAACGGGTCGTTGCGATCCTTGGACGAGTCGAACTTGCGACCGTCGGTCAGCCAGCCGGTGTAGTGCACCGACACCATCTTGCCCTTGACGGCGGTCTCGCCGGTACCAACCTCGAGTTCATCGATGACGAGGCCGCTGGCTGTGGTGGTCTGGGTCATGCGCTTCTCCTGTGTGCGTGCAAAGGCGGCATTCTACCTGCCACTTCCGCGCCGGCGCTCGGCGAGTTTGGCGCGGTACTTGGCAATCTTGGGCGCCACCACGTACTGGCAGTAGGGCTGATCGCTGTTGTTCATATAGTAGTCGTGATGCTCGGCCTCGGCCGGCCAGAATACCGGCGCCCGCTCCACCCGCGTCACGATCGCCTTCGGGTAGACGCGCTGCTCGCCGATGTCCTCGATCAGCGCGAGCGCATCGTGCAGTTGTGCATCGCTGGTGACGAAGATCACCGAGCGGTACTGCGGGCCGACATCATTGCCCTGACGGTCGACCGTGGTCGGATCATGGATCAGGAAGAAGATCTCGAGCAGTTCGCGATAGCTCACCCGCGCCGGATCGAAATCGACCTTCACCACCTCCGCATGGCCCGTGCCGCCGGTGCACACCTGACGATAGCCCGGGTTATCGACGTGCCCGCCGCAGTATCCCGGCACCACCGACTCGACCCCATCGACGAGGTCGAACACGGCCTCCAGGCACCAGAAACAGCCTCCTCCGAGGATGGCGGTCTCGAGCACGGGGCCCTTCGCTTCTTCAGTCATTCATCCACTCCCTACAAGGAAATGCAGCACTTGCTGCAGACCACGGACAGCCTCATTCATTCCCCATGCGGCCGGCTCGGCATCACTTCGGCTCAGCGGAAGGAGAAGCCGTAATGCAGATCGACCGAGGTGTCGGTCCCGCCACGCGCCACGAGCGACAGCCGGCGCGAGAGCTGGTAGCTCAGCTTGACCAGTGTGGCCGCCCCGCCCAGGCTCTGCTCGAAGGACAGGAACAGGTCGGGTCCAAGGCGCTTGCCCAGGCTGAGCACCTGGCCGGACACGGTGGGGCCGCTGGCAACCGTCGAGCCACTGCCGAGCACCCGGCTGCTTTGCGTGCGCGAGGTGCTGGTGAGCTCGCCCTGGCCAATGGAGAATGCGTCGAAGCCGAGGCTGCGCGAGAGCTCCTCGGTCATGCCGCCCCCCGGGCCGCCGAGCAACGCCGCGGCCGCCGGCAGCAACAGGCCCAGATCGGCCCCCGAAGCAGCGTCCGGGGCACGGCCAAGGACGATCCACGACAGCTTGGCGGGGTCGGGCACGTTGGGCTCGGACACCAGGCGCACCTGAGGGCGCTTGGCGCTGCCGGTGACGGCGACCCCAGCCTCCACCTCGAGCCCCTTGCGCAGTGCGACGATATTGAGCCCGGGCGCATCGAGCGGCCCCTGGAAGTTGACGACCCCGCGCTCGATCACCAGGTTCTGGCCATAGCCGCGGTAGCTGCCCCCTACGGTCGATACGGTACCGACGGCCGACAGCGCACGTCCGGGCTGCAGGCGGATACGCAGATCGCCAGCAAGGCGGGTCTCCAAACCCATCGCGGACAGGTATAGCGCATCGCCCAGTCCGACGCGGACATCGGCAGTGACGGCAAAGGCGCCGGCCTCGGCCACCTCGTCGCGGCCGAGCACCACCACGTCATCCGACAGGCTGGGGGGCATCGCCTCGGCGAACTCGATGTAGCCGGCATCGGCACGGAACTCGGCGTCGAGCGCCAGCGACGACCAGGTGCTGCGCGCACTCCCCTGGCCCGACAACAGCATCCAGCGGTCGTCACGCTGGAGTAGCGGCAGCCGATCGGCGGCAAAACGGAAGCGGCCGGCGCCGTTGTCGAGCGCCACCTCTCCGCTGGCCTCGAAACGCCCCGGACTGGCCGTCAACGCGGCCACCGGGATGCGTCCATCACGTGGCTGCACCCGGTTCGGCGATACGAACTCGAGGCGCAGAAGGCGCACGCGCTCTTGATCGAAGGCGAGATCGAGCTCGCCACCGGACAGCACCAGGCCCTGATCGACCAGCGTGAAGCCCAGCTCGCGTCCATTGATCGTGCCGCTCGCACGCGGCGCAGCCAGTGTCCCGGACACGGCGACCGCCCCCCCGATGCGTCCGGCGGTTTCCACATTCTCGCGCACGAGCCGGCCGAGCCAGGTGATCGACGGCATGTCCAGCCTGGCCGACGCACTGAGGGCCGTATCCGGCGGCAGGCTCCAGATGCCTTCGGCACTGCGCCGCGCACGCACGCTCGCTTCACCGGCGAGACTGCCGAATTCGCTGCCGCGCACGTCGAGCGCAAGCTCGAGACGGTCTCCGCGTGCCCGCAGGACGGCGTCGAGACGCTCCAGCCCCAGCCGGGTGCGCAACTCCCCTTCCAGGCGCACATCGCCCGCCTCGCGAAAGACCCGCGCTTCGCCGTCGAGCGTGCGGCCGACGCTCAGATCCCAGCGCGCGCCCAGCACCAGCGGGTCGGCGCCACGCCGGCGCTGGCCATCGGCGCGCCGCGGCTCGAGTTCGAGCACGAGCCCGCTGAGCTCGCCACGCAGCACGCTGCGGGTCGGCGACCATGCCGTCTCGAGCAAGCGGATGCGGCCCTTGTCTCCGGCATTGAATTCGGCCGCACCCAGGCGTACCGCATCGGGCGCGAGCTCGAGGGCCACCGGGGCCAGCAGGCGCGCCGCCACGCGCCCAGTCGTCTGCAGCGCCGACAACTCGCCGCGCCAGCGCAGCGCAGTCCCTGCTGCCAGTCCGCCCTTCAACCCGAGCTCGAGGGCATCGGCTTCAACACCGGCCGGCACCACGTTCCCACCGGCAATTGCAGCAAGCTCGATACGGTGGCTGGCGCGCGTACCCTCGGCCGCCAGGCGCAGGCTGGACACCCAGTCGGACTGCGGCCGGCCGTCCTCATCCGGCGCGCTGCTGCCAAGCCCGCTCACGCCGAGTGCGAGCGCGAACGGCCCGTCGGTGCCAGCATCGAGCTGTACGACACCGTTGACGCCGCCGATGCGCACCTCGCCCGGCAGGCGCAGGCCCTCGCCGAAGAACTGCACGCGCCCCACGGGCGCTGCAAGCGCGCCACCGATCGAGCCCTCTGCCGAGGCCCGCCCGCCGAGGCCCAGGCCAAGCGCTTCGAGCGCCGGCGCATCGAGACGCAGCGCGAGACGATCCTGTGGTGCGCCCAGCGCCCCCTCGGCAACCAGGCTGTTGCCCGCCAGCTGCACATCCAGTGCGAGTTCGGGCAAGCGCTCACCCTCAACCCTGAGCTGGCCCTTGCCGCGCAGCGGCAGACCTTCGAGCAGGCTGTCGAGGATGTCGAAACGCAGCGCCACGGACAGCGGCTCGTCGGCCACCGGCAGCGCGCCTTCGGCATGCAGGTCGAGATCGAGGCGCGCCGACGGCGCCTCGGCCACAAACGCACGCGGGTCGGCCCCGCGCAGACGGGCACTCAGTTCGAACACCTGGCGGCCGGCCGCAGCGGGTCCTGCCGATGTACTGCCGCCGGACTCGGTCTCCGCCGCGGCAGCGTCGGCAGTCACTGCCATGCCTTGCAAGAGCGCCTGGATGTCGATGCGGGCGCTCCCCGCCTCGAGCGCAACACGCGCCTGCTGCCGGGCCTCGTCGCCCTCGGCGTCGATACGCCCCGCCAGCCGTTGCCGCGGCAGGCGACTGTCGAGCAAGCCCGGGTCTATGGCATCGAGCTCAAGCGCGGCAGCGGCATGGATGCGACCGAGGCCCCCCTCGCGGCGCGCATCGTCATCAGCCTGACCGCCGCGCTGCCACGCCACGCGACCGCCGATGCGCCCCGCGCCGGGCAGGCGCAGGTCGAGCGCATCGACGGCGAGGCCATCGTCCCGCCAGTCCAGGCGGCCATCGAGACTCAGCAGCGGAATACCCCCCTGGTCCACCGCCTGCGGCAGGCGATTGGTGACACGAATCGGCCCGGCAAGCAGGCTCGCCGCATCGGGCGTCGCCGCGAGTTCGGCCTCGAGGCTGAGCGCGGCGCGCGGCGCCCCGTCCACGAACGCAGCCGGGTCGATCTCGCCCGCCTTGACCGAAAGCCGACGCAGCGGCATCGCCGCCAGGCTCTCCGCCTCGACCTCGACCCGGGCGGTCAGCCCCTCGCCCTGGGCGTCGATGCTCAGATGGGGCTCGAGCAGGGTGTTGGTGGCGCCAAAGCGTGCGACCACGGCACGCCCGTCGATGACACCATCGAAGCGGCCCTCGCCATCGAGCGCGTGCGGTGCGGCGCCTTCGACACCCAGCGCGAGCTGCAGTCGTCCCTGGGGCAAGCTGAGCGCGAGCGTGCGCAACCGATGCCGACGGCCATCGCTGTCGAACGCGGCCTCGAGTTCGGTAAACAACGGTTGCGCGGCGTGATGCCCGGCACCGGAGCGGGCATCGAGATCGGCAGCGCCGCCATCCCCGGCCGGCTCGCCGGCACGCTCGTCGGCCTGGCCATGCGCCTCCTCTTCACCCAGCGTACGTATGACGAAAGCGCCCAGCACGAGGCTGCGCAGCTCGATGGCCAGCGGCACGGCGAGAGAGTCCGGCAGGGTGGTGGGGGCCGCGGGCGCAGTGTCGTCCGTGCTTGCCCTGGCGAGCTCGACGTGTGCCGCCGCGAGACGCTCGACCAGAAGGCGGCGCTCGAACAGCGCAGCAGGCTTCCATTCGAGTTCGAAGTCACGTACCTCGAGTTGCAGCCCGGGGGTTTCATAGCGCAGCACGTCGAGCTCGAAACCGCCGAGCACACGGCCTCGCGGACGCTCCGCATGCAGCGCGCCATCGGTGAGGCGGGTGCCGAGCGCCAGCGCGGTCTCAAGTCCGGACTGGGTACCGAGCAGCCAGGCCCCCAGTCCGGCCGCGCCCACAAGCGGCAGCAGCAGCACGGCAGCCAGGCCTCGCAGCCAGCGGCGCCCACGTAGCTCGGGCGGGCGTGTTGCGGGAGTGGCCGGATGCGCCGTCATTGCGCTCGATCAGCCGCCGAACAGGGCCTTGAGCTCCAGGCCCGGATCCGGCGCACGCATGAAGGCCTCGCCAACGAGGAAGGTATGCACGCCCTCACCCTGCATCAGCGCAACATCCTCGGCACGCAGGATGCCCGATTCGGTGACGACGATGCGACCAGCGGCGCCACTGGCGATGCGCGGCAGCAGGTCGAGCGTGGTCTGCAGCGAGACCTCGAAGGTGCGCAGGTTGCGGTTGTTGATGCCGATCAGCGGTGTCTGCAGCTGCAGTGCCTGCTCGAGCTCGGCGCCGTCGTGGACCTCGACCAGCACCGCCATGCCCAGCGCCTGGGCGATCGCCTCCATGTCGCGCATCTGCGCAAGGTCGAGGCAGGCGGCGATGAGCAGGATGGCGTCTGCCCCCATCGCGCGCGCCTCGAAGACCTGGTAGGGATCGACCAGGAAGTCCTTGCGCAGCACCGGCAGCGCGCAGGCCGCACGTGCCGCCTGCAGGTATTCGGGGGCGCCCTGGAAGAAGCCGCGATCGGTCAGCACGGACAGGCAGGCGGCGCCGGCCGCCTCGTAGCTGGCGGCGATGGCGGCCGGGTCGAAGTCGGCACGGATCACGCCCTTGGAAGGGCTGGCCTTCTTGATCTCGGCGATCACCGCGGGCAGGCCACCCGCATGGCCGTTACGAATGGCGGCAACGAAACCACGTGCAGGGGGCTCGGCCTCGGCCAGCGCGCGCACGACGACGAGCGGTGCCGCAGCCGACGCGGCCGCGACCTCCTCGACCTTGACTGCACAGATCTTCTGCAGGATGTCGCTCATGCTGCGGCTCCGAACTGGCGGGTGAACCGTACGAAGGCATCGAGCTTGGCACGTGCCGCGCCGCTCTCGATCACCTCGCGCGCGCGCGCCACGCCAGCGCCGATCGACTCGACCAGGTTGGCGGTGTAGAGCGCGACCCCCGCGTTCAGGACGACGATCTCGCGCGCTGGCCCGGCACGGTTTTCCAGCGTAGCGAGCAGCACGGCGCGGGATTCGTCGGCATCTGCGACACGCAGGTTGCGCGTACCGGCCATCTGCAGGCCGAAGTCCTCCGGGTGGATCTCGTACTCGCGCACCACGCCGTCCTTGAGCTCGCCGACCAGGGTCGAGGCACCGAGGCTGACCTCGTCCATGCCGTCCAGGCCATGCACGACCAGCACATGGTTGGCGCCCAGGCGCTCCATGACGCGCGCCTGGATGCCGACGAGGTCGGGATGGAACACCCCCATCAGGGTGTTGGGCGCGCCCGCTGGATTGGTGAGCGGACCGAGGATGTTGAAGATGGTGCGCACGCCCATCTCGCGCCGCACCGGCGCGACGTTCTTCATCGCACTGTGATGGTTGGGCGCGAACATGAAGCCGATACCGGTCTCCTCCACGCAGGCGGCAACCTGCTCGGGCGTAAGGTCGAGCCTGACGCCGAGCGCCTCGAGGACGTCGGCCGCACCGGACTTGGACGACACGCCACGCCCGCCGTGCTTGGCCACGCGCGCACCGGCCGCGGCAGCGACGAAGATGGTGGCGGTCGAGATGTTGAAGGTGTGCGTGCCGTCGCCACCGGTACCGACCACATCGAGGAAGTGGTCGTGCGGCGGCTTGACCACCACCTTGGTGGACATCTCGCGCATCACGGTGGCAGCGGCGGTGATCTCGCCGATGGTTTCCTTCTTGACGCGCAGTCCGGTGAGGATGGCCGCGGTCATCAGCGGCGAAACCTCGCCCGCCATGATCTGGCGCATCAACGACAGCATCTCGTCGAAGAAGATCTCGCGGTGCTCGATCGTGCGTTGCAGGGCTTGCTGGGCGGTAATCGTCATGTCGTTTTCTCCGACCGGTACTCAGGCGGCAGCCGGCAGTCGCGCGTCGCGGTCGAGGAAGTTCCTCAACAGCTCGTGGCCGCATTCGGTGAGGATGGACTCGGGGTGGAACTGCACGCCCTCGACGTCGAGCGTGCGGTGGCGCACACCCATGATCTCGCCGTCGTCCGTCCATGCGGTCACTTCAAGACAGTCGGGCAGGCTTGCGCGTTCAATGGCCAGCGAGTGGTAGCGCGTGCAGGTGAGCGGATTGGGCAGGCCGCGGAACACCCCTGCGTCGAGGTGGTGCACCGGCGAGGTCTTGCCGTGCATGAGCTTTCGCGCATGCACGATGCGCCCGCCGAAGGCCGCGCCGATGCTCTGGTGGCCAAGGCAGACGCCGAGGATGGGCAGCTTGCCGGCAAAGGCCTTGATTGCCGCCACCGAGATCCCGGCCTCGGCCGGCGAGCACGGCCCCGGGGAGATGACGAGCTGGTCCGGCTGCAGGGCCGCGATCTGTTCGAGCGTGATCTCGTCGTTGCGGAACACCTTCACCTGTGCCCCGAGCTCGCCGAAGTACTGCACGAGGTTGTAGGTGAAGCTGTCGTAGTTGTCGATCATCAGCAGCATGGTCTTCCCTTCGCGAAGGCCGGCCGCGGCCGGCTTCGTCAACATGAACGGCGCCGAGGCGCTCAGACGCGGGTGTCGAGCCCGCCTTCGGCCATTTCGGCAGCGCGCAGCATGGCGCGTGCCTTGCTCTGGGTTTCCTGCCATTCCGACTCGGGGTCGGAATCGGCGACGATGCCGGCACCGGCCTGGACGTGGATCTGACCATCCTTGACCACCGCGGTGCGGATCGCGATGGCGAGGTCCATGTCGCCATGAAAGCCCAGGTAGCCCGCCGCCCCGGCATAGATGCCGCGCTTGACCGGCTCGAGCTCGTCGATGATCTCCATCGCGCGCACCTTTGGGGCCCCCGACACAGTGCCGGCCGGGAAGGTGGCGCGCAGCACGGCGAGCGCGTTGAGACCTTCCTTGAGCCGGCCCTCGACGTTGGAGACGATGTGCATCACATGCGAATAGCGCTCGATGGTGAAGCGCTCGGTGACCTTGACGGTACCGGTCTCGGAGACGCGACCGGCGTCGTTGCGGCCAAGGTCGAGCAGTTGCAGATGCTCGGCACGCTCCTTCTCGTCGGCGAGGAGCTCCTGCTCGAGCGCGAGGTCCTCGGCCACCGTGGCGCCGCGCTTGCGCGTGCCGGCGATCGGGCGCACGGTAACGACCTCGTCCTCGAGCCGGGTGAGGATCTCGGGCGAGGCGCCGACGACGTGGAAGTCCTCGAAGTTGAAGTAGAACATGTAGGGCGAGGGGTTGAGCGAGCGGATCGCTCGGTACAGCGCCATCGGGCTGGCGGCGTAGGGCTTGCTCATGCGCTGCGACAGCACGACCTGCATGACGTCGCCATCGACAATGTACTGCTTGGCGCGCCGCACCGCGTCCTTGAAGGCGTCCTCGCCAAAGCTCGACACCGCCGCGGCCGGTTCGGCACGCACCTCGTCAGGGATCTGCACCGGCGCACGCAGACGGGCGAGGAGTTCGCGCAGGCGCTTCTGCGCACGCTTGTAGGCACCGGGCACCTCAGGCTCGGCGTACACCACGAGGGTGAGCTTGCCGCTGAGGTTGTCGACGATGGCGACCTCCTCCGAGAGCAGGAGCAGGATGTCGGGCGTGCCGACCGGATCGGGCTTGTCGGCCTTGGCGAGCTTGGGCTCGATATAGCGCACCGTGTCATAGCCGAAGCAGCCCACCAGGCCGCCCGCAAAACGCGGCAGGTGCTCGCGCGGCGGCACCTTGATACGGTTCATGAACTCGGCGACGAAGTTGAGCGGGTCACCATAGTCGCGACGCTCGACCAGGCGATTGCCGGTGAGCAGCAGCGCAGAGCGCTCATAGACCTCGATACGGGTAGGCGAGGACAGGCCGATGAAGGAGTAGCGCCCGAAGCGCTCGCCGCCCTGCACGGATTCGAGCAGATAGGTGTAGGGCTCGTTGGCGAGCTTCAGGTAGATGGACAGCGGGGTGTCGAGATCGGCAAAGGTCTCGAGCGTCAGCGGGATACGGTTGTAGCCCTCGGCGGCGAGGGCATTGAACTCTTGTTCGAGCATGGCGGCTCCACGTGCAGCAGATTGTTCTTCGGACGGTGCAGCGAATGCGGGGACAGGTTGGCGACAGGGTGCAGGCTGGCCTGCAGCGTGCGCCGCCCCGCGACAGGGTTGGCGTTCAGTGGCCCAAAGGCCAACGCCAAGCGCCGCGCCAGCAGGACTGGACGGTGAGGCAGGTGGCGGATGCGGAGCTGACCCTGTGTGCGAGCGTCACGATGGCGATCTGTCGTGGAGGTGAATGATGAGGGGGCGCAGCCCCTGTATTCATGCCGTAGCGATGTATTGCAGCGCCTCGGTGGCGATCGATAGTAGCCCATCGCATTCGATGGTGTCCACCGGCACGCCCTCGCTATAGCCATAGGTCACCAGCAGCACCGGCATACCCGCAGCCTGTGCGGCAAGCGCATCGTTGGCCGAGTCGCCGATCATCAGTGCGTCGGCCGTTGCAACACCGAGTCGCTCGCAGGCCAGCCTGACCACGGCGGGGTCCGGCTTCTTCACGTCAAGCGTGTCGCCACTGATGACGGTATCGAAATGGTGCGCGATGCCCATGCGCTCGAGCAGCGGCAGGGAGAAGGCCTCGGCCTTGTTGGTGACCACTGCCAGCTTGAGTCCAAGTGCACGCATCGCATCGAGGGTATCCGTTATACCCGGGTAGATGCGCGTACGCGCACCATTGACCACCGCGTAGTGGCGGCGAAACACGCCGATGGCGACGTCGATCTCGGCATCGCTGGCCTGCGTGCCCTCGGTCATGCAGCGCCGCACCAGGTTCGGGATGCCCTTGCCGACGAAGCTGTGGATCTCGTCCTGGCTGCGCAACGGGCGCCCGAGCTCGGCGAGGGTGAGGTTGGCGGCATCCGCAAGGTCGGTAATGGTGTCAAGCAGGGTGCCGTCGAGATCGAAGAGCACTGCGCGGGCGGCAAAGCGCGGCCGCGCGCTCATGCCGCCACCCCCGCGAGCTCGCTGCGCAGCGCACCGATGATCGAGTCGTAGCGATGCGGGTCACTGTCCTTGCCGGCACCGAACACGGCCGATCCGGCAACGAAGGTGTCGGCGCCGGCACGGGCGATCTCGGCAATGTTGTCGGTCTTCACCCCGCCATCGATCTCAAGCAGGATGCGCCGCCCGCTGCGCGCCGCGTAGGCGTCGATCTTCTCGCGCGCTGCACGCAGCTTGACGAGCGTCTCAGGGATGAACTTCTGCCCGCCGAAGCCTGGGTTGACGCTCATCAGCAGCACCACATCGAGCTTGTCCATGACGTGGTCCATGTGGTGCAGCGGCGTGGCCGGGTTGAACACCAGCCCGGCCTGACAGCCGGCATCGCGGATCAGGCCCAGGCTGCGGTCGATGTGTTCGGAGGCCTCGGGATGGAAGGTGATGACATTGGCGCCGGCCTTGGCGAAGTCGGGGATGATGCGATCGACCGGTTTCACCATCAGATGAACGTCGATCGGCGCCGTGGTATGCGGGCGGATGGCCTCGCACACCAGTGGTCCGATGGTGAGATTGGGGACGTAGTGGTTGTCCATCACGTCGAAGTGAATCCAGTCGGCGCCAGCGGCTATGACGTTGCGGACCTCTTCGCCGAGGCGGGCAAAGTCGGCGGACAGCAGGCTGGGGGCGATACGGTACATGGCGAACTCCGGGAGGGCTGAGGGCAGCCCCGATTCTACCCGCCTCGGTGCCCCCGGCGCCCGCCGCGCGTCAGCGCACGCAGACCTTGCGCACCTGGCGAATGTCGGTGATGCCGGCCAGGATTTTCTCGATGCCATCCTGGCGCAGCGTGCGCATGCCCTCGGCAAGCGCCTGACCAAGCACCTGCTCGACGCGACCACGCTCCTGGATCAGGCGCTTGATCGCATCCGAGCCAAGCATCAGCTCATGCAGACCAACGCGCCCCTTGTAGCCCTCGGTGCAATGCTCGCAGCCAACCGCCCCGTAGAGCGTGAAGCGCCCCTCCTTGTCCGCGAACTCCGCCCGCCAGCGCTCGAGGACCTGCTCACGAGCGCGCTGCGGGTCTGCGCTGAACGCGGGCGTCAGGTGCATGTCCTCGCAGTACTCGTCGAGCAGATGCCCGATCTCCGCCGCTTCCGGCTCGTAGCGCTCGCGGCATTTGCCACAAAGGCGCTTTGCCAGGCGCTGGGCGAGCACGCCAAGGAGCGCATCGGAGAAATTGAACGGATCCATGCCCATGTCGAGCAGACGCACCACCGACTCGGGCGCACTGTTCGTATGCAGGGTGGAGAACACCAGGTGGCCGGTGAGCGAGGCTTCGATACCGACCGATACCGTCTCGTGATCGCGCATCTCGCCGACCATGATCACATCGGGATCGGCGCGCAGGAAGGCGCGCATCATGGTCGCGAAGTCGATCCCTGCCTTGCGGTTGACCTGCACCTGGCGCAGTCCCTTCTGGGTGATCTCCACCGGATCCTCGACCGTCCAGATCTTGGTGTCCGGCGTGTTGATGTGGCGCAGGATCGAATGCAGCGTGGTGGTCTTGCCCGAGCCGGTGGGGCCGCACACGAAGAAGATGCCATAGGGCTTGGCGATCGCAGCCTTGAGGCGCTCGAGATTGAACGGTAGCAGGCCAAGCTGATCGAGCGGAATGGGCTCGTTGCTCGCCAGCAGGCGCATCACCACGTCCTCCATGCCGCCCTGGGTAGGCAGGGTGGCGACCCGCAGCTCGATATCGAGCGGCGCGAACTTGCGGAACTTGATCTTGCCGTCCTGCGGGCGGCGGCGCTCGGCGATGTCCAGGTCGCACATGATCTTGATGCGGGTGATCAAGGGGTTGCGATAGCTGGCCGGAACCTCGATGTAGGGCACCAGCGAGCCGTCCTTGCGGAAACGGACCAGGGTCTTCTCGCGCCCCGGGCGAGGCTCGACATGGATGTCCGAGGCGCCCTGCCGGTATGCGTCGATGATGATCTTGTTGACCAGCTTGACCAGTTCATTGTCGGCCGCTGCCGTGACATCGTCCTTGAGCGACGGACCATCGTCATCGTGTTCCCCGAGGTCGGACAGCAGGTCGGTGACCGAGGCGTCATCGAGGGTGGCCCCGAAATACTGCTCGACCGTACGCTCGAAGTCATGCGTCGTCGTCACCCGGAAACTCAGGCGCTTCTTGAGCAACACGTTCTGCGCCACCCCGGAACTGCGCACCTGCTCGGGGTCGACGCACAGCACGACCACGCCCTCGTTGCTCTCCTCGTAAGGCAGCCACAGCATCTGCTCGACGTACTCGCGCTTGATGTTGCGCAGCAGGTCCATCGGCTTGACATGATTGGCCACGAAGGGCTGGTAGGGCACGCCGAAGAAGCGCGCCGCAGCGGCACCGAGCTCGGCGTAGGACAGGCCGAACTGCTCGACGAGCAAGGTCTCCACCGACGTGCCGCTCGCCCGCCCCTCGCGCGTCGCATCGGCGAACTCCTCGGCGGTGATGCGGCCGTCGGCAACCAGCGCATCGAAGCGCGAACGCAAGCGCGCGGGCTGGCGCGTGTGCCTGAGAAACGCGACGCCGAGCGTCTGCGCCAGTCCGAGCACGCCCTCCTCGGCCACCTTGGAAAAAGGCTGGCCGTTTCGCGTGTTGATCAACTGCACCACGCCAAGGAGGCTGCCTGTGTCGGGATCACGTATCGGCGCCACCAACATCTGCCGCGAGTGAAAACCAGTGCTCGCGTCGACTTCGCGCCGCAACTTCAGCCCGGGCGAAATCGCACGCAGCTCGGAGTCGTCGTACACATCGCGCACGTTGACGAGCTCGCCGCTCAGCGCGACGTAGCCCGCGATGCTGTTCTCCCCGATCGGCAGTCGGATGCTCTGCACCCCGCTCAACCCGGTCTTGACCCGGGTCACGATCGAGCCCCCACCCTCCTCCACCGCGTAGATGGTGAAGCGCTCGGCCTCGAACAGCTCGCACAACTGCGGCGCCAGCTCGAGCATGATCTCCTCGACATCCTTGCTGGCATGGATGCGGTTGGTCAACGCCTGCAGGCCCTTGAAAAAGGAGAGACGGCCGGACACGGCACGACCCTGCGTCGTTGCAGCAGAGGATTCGCTCATGGTTTTCAGCTCATTCAGCGATTGGTCGGCGACTGCACGCCCGCACGACGATGACGGGCAGCAAGAAGCTAGAACTCCAGCACGTCGCCCTGCTCGAGGCGGCGAGGCGCGAGTGCTGGAAGGCCTGCGCACAATTCTTCCATGATGCGCGAACTGCCGCCAGGCTTCAAATGGCTGATATGAACGACCGGTGCGACGTTCAGTTCCGCAAGCACAGTCAGCGACATGCTCGGGCACAGGTGGCGCGACGCCAGCGCAAGCCCGTGCTGCTCGTCGGCAAACGCCGTCTCCAGGATCAAGTGGCGGAGCTGCGGCTGGGCATTGATCGCGTCGATCAACTCGGGACAGTAGGCGGTATCGCCGGAAAACACCAGCTGCCCGCTACCGCTGTCGAGGCAGAAGGCGACCGCCGGTACCGTATGCCGCGCTGGCAGCGCGGTGATCCGACGTCCCCTCAGGTCGACATGCTCACCCACCATCATGGGCTGGAAACGCATGAAGGGCTGGTGTTGGTCCGGGATGGCCGAGAAGTCCGGCCAGACGAGCCAGTTGAAGATATGAGAATGCAGGATGCGGATCGTCTCTGGTGTCGCGTGCACCAGCAGTGGCTTGCTGCGCAGCTCACCGACCGAATCAATGAGGAGCGGCAAGGCCGCGATGTGATCCAGATGGGCATGCGTCAGGAAGACGTGGTCGATACGGGACAGGACCTCGAGCGGCAGATCGCCCACGCCCGTGCCACAATCGACGAGGATGTCATCGTCGACAAGGAAGGAGGTGGTCCGCGACTGCGACCCCCCGATTCCACCACTGCAGCCGAGTACTCTGAGCTTCATCACCCCGTCCACCCGAATCGCCGGCCGCCTCCGCGCGCTGCGAGTCGATTCCTCATGACTGCAAAACGTAACACCGCGCACCGCCCCTGCGCGCGGAATAAAATCACGTCAGTAGACCGACTCAGGTGCGCAGGAAGAACTCCATCTTCACCCCGGCCAGTTCGATGATGTCATGATCATCGAGATGGCGGGCCTGCGCATCGATCGCCTTGCCATTGACGAGCGGAAAACTCGCACCCTCGACATGGGTGATGAAATAGCCATGCGGCCGACGGGTGATGACGGCGACCTGGCGACCTGGCTTGCCGAGTGTGGTCATCGACTTGGTCAGCTCCAGTTCGCGGCCGGCATTCGCACCACTGAGCACCTGAATCACGCCGACGAGATCGGTCGCGGCGGTTTGGGGTGTGCCTGGCTGCTGCCGCGCAGCGGCAGCCACAACCTGGGTTTCCGTCGGCGCCGGTCCGGCCGGCGCGGCAGTCACATCGGTGCTCACGCCCGGCATCTCGAAGGCCTTGAGCGCCGCGGTATCGACCATCTCCGACTGCGACGTGCCCGGCTTGGCATCGTCGGCGATGAACTTGATCCTGTACTTGCCTAGCTCGATGACGTCGTTGGCGCGCAGCACGTTCTTCTTGACTGGCTGACCATTGAGGTAAGTACCGTTGGTGCTGTTCTGGTCCTCGAGAAAGGCATCGCCGGTGATGCAGGTGATCACCGCGTGATGACCGCTGATGGCCAGGTTGTCGATCTGGATGTCGTTGTCGGGCTTGCGCCCGATGGTGGTGCGCTCCTTGTTGAGCGTCATCTCCTTGAGCACCAGACCATCCATGCTGAGGACCAGTTTCGGCATGCACCTACCCGTTCAATGATTGCTTCGACGACACCCGCGCGGCCTTGTGCCGGCGCGTGATCAACCTGCTCATTCTAACGCTGTCCCAAGGCGGGTTAACAAAAAAGGCGCCGGACCAGCCGGCGCCTTCGTGCAGGGACCCTGCAATGGATCAGAGCATGGCCTTGAGCAGCTTGGCCATCTCGGACGGGTTGCGCGTGACCTTGAAGCCGCACTCTTCCATGATGGCGAGCTTGGCGTCTGCGGTGTCAGCACCGCCGGAGATCAGCGCACCGGCGTGGCCCATGCGCTTGCCAGCCGGGGCGGTGACGCCAGCGATGAAGCCGACGATCGGCTTCTTCATGTTTTCCTTGCACCACAGCGCGGCTTCCGCCTCGTCCGGGCCACCGATCTCGCCGATCATGATGACCGCGTCGGTATCAGGATCGTCGTTGAACATGCGCATCACGTCGATGTGCTTGAGACCGTTGATCGGGTCGCCGCCGATGCCGACCGCCGAGGACTGGCCCAGGCCAATTTCGGTGAGCTGGGCAACGGCTTCATAGGTCAGCGTGCCAGAACGCGACACGACGCCGATGCGGCCCTTGCGGTGGATGTGGCCGGGCATGATGCCGATCTTGATCTCGTCGGGCGTGATCAGGCCGGGGCAGTTGGGGCCCAGCAGCAGGGTTTCCTTGCCGCCAGCGGCGACCTTCTGCTTCATCTTGTTGCGCACGACCAGCATGTCGCGAACCGGGATGCCTTCGGTGATGCAGATCGCCAGGTCGAGGTCGGCCTCGCAGGCTTCCCAGATGGCATCGGCAGCACCCGCGGGCGGCACGTAGATGACCGACACGGTGGCACCGGTCTCGGCGGCGGCTTCCTTGACCGAGGCGTAGATGGGGATGTCGAAGATCTTCTCGCCGGCCTTCTTCGGGTTAACGCCGGCAACGAAGCAGTTCTTGCCGTTGGCGTACTCCTGGCACTTCTCGGTGTGGAACTGACCGGTCTTGCCAGTGATGCCCTGAGTGATGACCTTGGTGTCTTTGTTGATCAGGATGGACATTCGAAGCTCTCCTTACTTGACCGCAGCGACGATCTTGGTCGCAGCTTCCGCCATCGTGTCGGCGGTGATGATCGGCAGACCCGACTCGGCGAGGATCTTCTTGCCGAGGTCTTCGTTGGTGCCCTTCATGCGCACCACGAGCGGGACGGAGAGATGAACTTCCTTGGCTGCAGCGACCACGCCGGTGGCAATGGTGTCGCAGCGCATGATGCCACCGAAGATGTTGACCAGGATGCCCTTGACCTTGGGGTTCTTGAGCATGATCTTGAAGGCTTCGGTGACCTTCTCGGTGGTCGCGCCGCCGCCGACGTCCAGGAAGTTGGCCGGCTCTGCGCCGAACAGCTTGATGGTGTCCATGGTGGCCATGGCCAGGCCGGCACCGTTGACCAGGCAGCCGATGTTGCCATCGAGGCTGATGTAGGCCAGGTCGAACTTGGAGGCTTCGATCTCGTCGGCATCCTCTTCGTCGAGGTCGCGGTAGGCGACGATCTCGGGGTGACGATAGAGCGCGTTGGAATCGAAGTTGAACTTGGCGTCGAGCGCCTTCACCGTACCGTCACCCTCGTGGATCAGCGGGTTGATCTCGGCCAGCGAGGCGTCGGTTTCCATGTAGCAGGTGTAGAGCTTCTTGAGCGCATCCACGGCCTGGGCAGCCGAAGCCTCCGGCATCCCGATGCCCTTGACCAGCAGCAGCGCCTGCTCGTCGGTGAGGCCGACCAGCGGATCGACGAAGACCTTGATGATCTTCTCGGGCGTGTTGTGAGCGACTTCCTCGATGTCCATGCCGCCTTCGGACGAGGCCATGATGGCGACCTTCTGCGTGGCACGGTCAGTCAGGGCAGCGACGTAGTATTCGTGCTGGATGTCGGCGCCTTCCTCGATCAGGAGGTTGCGCACCTTCTGGCCTTCGGGGCCGGTCTGGTGGGTGATCAGTTGCATGCCGAGGATCTGGGACGCGTACTGGCGCACTTCGTCCAGCGACTTGGCGACCTTGACACCACCGCCCTTGCCGCGACCGCCAGCGTGGATCTGGGCCTTGACCACCCAGATCTTGCCGCCGAGCTCCTGTGCTGCCTTGACCGCGTCATCGACGCTGGTGCAATGGATGCCTCGCGGCGTGACGACACCGTACTTTCTCAGTACTTCTTTTGCCTGATACTCATGAATCTTCATGGTTGCCCTTCGTTCTAAGTCGCGACGGCCGACCCGCCGCAAACAGGTTGATGGCATGCTTCGGAGCGCGCGCTCCACGACCGGCGCCGTCTCCCTCGACCGTCGCCCGCCGCCAAGAATCGGGACCCCCCGACCCGACCCGCGGCACGCACGCAACACACGCGCCACGCCCGCAAGACTCCATAATTATAACCAGTTTTGCGCAGTGCACAGGGCCGGCCGGCGTACGGCCGCTCAGCCCCCTGCCCGCTCCTTGCCGGGCTGCGCACGGTACCATCTGGGATAGTAGGCGCGGACCGCTGCCGCCGAGGTCTCGAGCGCATGACAACGATCGAGCTGGAAGGGCTTCACACCGTCATCCTCGTTATCGCGCCGGAAGGTTGCAAAGGTCTGGATTGCCGCGGTCGGCAAGGACAGAAGCATTTCGGTTAGATGAGTACAGCCGCGCACGTCGGCGAACATTTCGCCCACCGTGCGACGAAAGCCGCGCACCAGGTTCAGGCCGATCAAGCCGCGATAGACAGGCCCGATCGTGTCGCACATCCCCGGGTAGGGCACGCCGTCCGAACAGGCCTCGGCATCGACGATGTCGAAACTGTGGTCGATGGTGATGCGCACACGCATCAGATGCACCGGCTCGCCAGCCGGGCGCAGACCGGACGCAATCGGGTAATCGACATCCTTGACGTCGGTCAGCGAGGCCTCGAGTTCGTACAGGCCGTCGTCTCGCAAGAAGCCTTCGACTTCGATGCGCCGGGTGTGAAGGCGCCTGCGCGGCACCGCGGGGGCATTAAGGGGCATTGCGGTCCTCAGCGTACGCTAGCGTATGGATTGCCGCATCTTAAACCATTTCGCCGCACACCCGGAGCCAGGCCGCGGGCGACCTCGCAGCGGTCGAATCAAGCGCGCAACCCCCCAAAACATCACGTCTTGGCACATTTCTTCATACCCTGCGTGACGGCGACGCTGGAACACATACCAAGAGTCTGTTACAACCCCGGAATCGATCTCCCGCCGGATGCGCGGAACATGAAGACCCAACGTACGACTCTCGCTCTCGTCATCGCCCTCGCCCTGACCGGCATTGCACCAGCACATGCCTTTGTCCTCGGCGAACCCCAGGCACTCTCCGCAATCGGGGAACCCTTCAGGGTGGAGATCCCGCTCAGCGGCCAAGGGCGCGATGCCGCAGGCTGTTTTCAGGTCGCTGCAGCGACGGGGGCCTCATCCGAGTTGCCGCAGTTGACCGGGGCACGGACCGCAGTCGCAGGCACGGGCGCAAGCGCACGACTGGTCGTGACGCGCAACCGCCCCGTCAACGACCCCATCGTCACCCTAGTAATCGAGAACGTGTGCGAATCGCGCCTGCGCCGCGAGTACACCCTGCTCCTGCCGTATCCTTCCAGCGCGATCAGCCCTGCACAGATCACGCCCGCAGCGCCCCCGCCCTCCGTGCAGACAGCCCGCCCGGCCCGTCCCGCAGCCGTCGCGCCCGCCAACGTGCGCACCTGGAACACGGCGCCTGGAGAGTCGCTCGAGTCACTTGCCCACGCACTCTATCCGGACGACACCGGAGCGCGCAGCCGTTTCATCCGCGCTACTGCGGGCGCAAACCCCGACCTGTTCCCCGACGACGCCTCGCGACGACGCCCCCTGCCGACAGGGACGGCTGTCCTGGTTCCGGACCTTCGCCGACTCTCGGGCTCCGCCCCCTCCACCCCCCCCAAGGCAGCGGCAGCCCGCGCACCTCGGCCCGCCGCCGCGAGCAGTGCTGCACGCGTGGCGCAGGATCGCGTCGAAGTCGACAAGGCGGTGTCCCCCGGGGCTCAGCGCGAGACCGCCCCGGGCGGGACCGCAGTTCCTCTCGACGTACAGGCGCGCGAGCGCGAACTTGCCGCGGCGATCGACCGCAGCATCATCGTCGAGATGGAGTTGCTGGCGCGGATCAAGGAGCTTGAAGAGCTGCAGGCGCGCCTGGAGGCACGCATCCGCGCGCTCGACACCACTCCCGTGGCTGCACCACAGCCCCCGGCGCCGCTGGTGGCACCGCCGGCAGTGGCCGCGACGCCGGCCGTAGCGGCCACTGCCCCTGCAGCGCCGCCTTCACCCCCCTTGGCGCCCGTTGCCGACCCGAACCAAGACCGTTACCTCATCGGCGGACTCGCGCTCGCGGCCCTGCTGCTGACCCTGGCCCTGCTGCGCCGCCGACGCACGCCCGCGTCAACCGTCGGCTCGCCGCATACAGCCATCCACACCCAGGCGCCCGCGGCCGACGCCGCACTCGCGCGCCTGCAGGCCAGAACCGCGGACAGCCCACCGCCAACGGTGGCCCCGTCCGTACCAGAAGGTCCCATGAGCCTGGTCGATTGGAACCCGCACGCAGTCGTCGAGCAGTCGATCGGCACGAAAGTGGACTCCAACCTGGACCTGAACGACGAGCACAAGTCGGCCGTCGAACTCGCCGACATCATGATGAGCTTCGGCCGCCTTCACGGCGCTGCCGAAACCCTGGCCGAGTTCATCCGCGGTAACCCGAAGCAGGCCATCACGCCCTGGCTCAAGCTGCTCGAGGTCTATCGCGCGGCCGGTCTGCGCGCCGAGTTCGACGCGATCGCGAACGAGCTGCACCGCACCTTCAACGTCAATACCGTGTATTGGCAGAACTACGACGCCTTGCGCGCCGTTGAAGCGAGCCTAGAAGATTACCCGCACATCGCCACCAAGCTCGAGAAGTCATGGCGCACGCCTGAATGCCAGCAGTTCCTCGAGGTTCTGCTGCGCGACAACCGGGATGGCAGCCGTAACGGCTTCCCGTTCCCGGTCATCGACGAGATCCTGCTGCTGTCGGCGATCCTCGAAGACGAGCTCGGCCCGTTCCGCCCGCCTCCCCCCTCAGCCGAATGACGCTTGCGACGCCGAGCGCCACGAACTGAGCGCTCAGACGGGATTGTCGAGATCGACGAAATCCGCCGTCAGCCCCGGCAGGGCGCTCAGGTGCGCGGCAATCGCACGCGCACCATAACGCTCGGTGGCATGGTGTCCTGCGGCGATGTAGGGCACGCCCGACTCGCGCGCAAGATGCACAGTCTGCTCGGAAATCTCGCCGGATACAAAAACATCTGCCCCCGCGAGGATCGCCTGCTCGAAATAGCCTTGCGCCCCTCCGGTGCACCAGGCGACACGGCGAACGATACGCTCGCCATCCCCCACCAGCAGCGGCAAACGCCCCAGCCTGTGCGCGATCTCGCGCGCCAGCACAGAGGCACCGACCGGCCCCTGGGGGGGCGCGACACGGCCGATCCACCCCAGATCCTGGTCGGCAAACCGACCTTCGGCCTGCCACCCCATGACCTGCGCCAGCTGGGCGTTGTTGCCCAGCTCCGGGTGAACATCAAGCGGCAGGTGATAGGCAAAGAGGCTGACATCGTTTGCCAGCAGGGTACGCAGGCGCTGACGGCGGATCCCGCAGATCCGGCCATCCTCGCCCTTCCAGAAGTATCCATGATGGACGAACACCGCGTCATATCCACCCGCCACCGCGTGGTCCAGCAGCGCCTGGCTGGCGGTGACGCCGCACAGCACGCGCGCGACCTCGGCGCGTCCTTCCACTTGCAGACCGTTTGGGCAATAATCCTTCAGCCGCGGCGCATCGAGCAGGGTATCGAGGTAATCCCTGAGCTCCGACAGTTGCATGCAATCTCCTTTGGTGGAAGGGGCTGGCCAGCGCCCCCATCACAACCGTCCCGGCCTCCAGGAGGCCGTCGTTCCAAGAGTCTCAATTATGCGCCGCTTGTGGCTCATTTTCGCCCAGGCCGTGACCATCAGCGTCGCGGTCCTGTTCGTCCTCAACACGCTCAAGCCCGAATGGCTGCGCGGCGCGACGCCTGCCTCCGTGATCGCGATCCTCGAGGCACCGAGCACAGGCGAGCGCACGCCAGCCACCGGCTCGTATGCCCAGGCCGCACAGCAATCGATGCCTGCGGTGGTCCACATCTTCACCAGCAAGGCTGGGCGCAGCCAACGCCATCCCCTGTTCGACGATCCCCTGTTCCGTCATTTCTTCGGCGAGCGCCCGGGCAACAGCCCAAACCAGCGCGAGTCAGGCCTTGGCTCGGGGGTGATCGTCAGCCCTGACGGCTACGTGCTGACCAATAACCACGTTATCGAAACCGCCGATGCGATCGAGGTCGCGCTCAACGATGGCCGCAAGTATCCGGCCCAGTTGATCGGCCGTGACCCCGAAACCGACCTCGCCGTGTTGCGCGTCGACACCGGCGGGCAGCTACCCGCCATCACCCTGTCGGCCAGCGACAGCCTCAGCGTGGGTGACGTCGTGCTGGCGATTGGCAACCCCTTCGGCGTCGGCCAGACCGTAACCATGGGCATCGTCTCGGCACTCGGCCGCAGCCAGCTCGGCATCAACACCTTCGAGAACTACATCCAGACCGACGCGGCCATCAACCCGGGCAACTCGGGCGGCGCACTGGTCGACAGCGCCGGCCACCTGGTCGGCATCAACACGGCCATATACTCGCGCTCGGGAGGCTCGCTCGGCATCGGCTTCGCCATCCCGGTATCGATCGCACGCAACGTCTTGACGCAGATTGTTTCCACGGGGGAGGTCATTCGCGGCTGGGTCGGCGTGGAAATCCAGGACCTTACCCCCGAGCTGGCCGAATCCTTCGGCTTTGCGGACGCGCGTGGCACGCTGATTGCCGGTGTACTGCGGGGCAGCCCGGCCGAGCGCGCAGGCATACGCCCGGGTGACGTGCTGATCGAGCTGGACGGTGCCGCAGTGCGCGATCCGAAGACCATGCTCGACATGGTTGCCGCACTGCCGCCGGGACGTGAGGCCACGTTCCGCATCCGCAGGGGCGGCCAGGAGATCGAGCTTGGCGTGGAGATCGGCCGCCGGCCGACACCACAGCCCAGTCGCTGAGAACTTTCAGCGTCCTGGCTGGGCGGGGTGTGCAGCCCGGATCAACCCTTGTCGCGCTCGCCGTCCTTGGCCTCGATTCGGCCCACCTCGCTGTCCCCGCCCGCAATCGACGGCGGCACGTAATCCGCTGCGGCTGCGGCCTGCGGCGAAGATTTGCTCATCCAGCCGGCGAGGATGATCCCGAGTTCGTAGAGCAGGCACATCGGCACTGCCAGCATGAACTGCGAAATCACATCGGGCGGCGTGACGATCGCTGCGATCACGAACGCGCCCACGATGACATAGGGGCGGGCCTCCTTGAGCTTGGCGACGTCCACAATGCCGGCCTTCACCATCAGGATCACCGCCACCGGCACCTCAAAGGTGATGCCGAAAGCGAGGAACATCGACATCACGAAGGACAGGTACTGTTCGATGTCCGGCGCGGGCACGATGCTCTTCGGCGCAAACTCGGCGATGAACTTGAACACCATGCCGAACACGAAGAAGTAGCAGAACGCCATGCCGATGAGAAACAGCAGCGTGCTACCCAGCACCAGAGGCAGCGCCATGCGCTTTTCATGCGCATACAGGCCCGGGGCGATGAAGGCCCACGCCTGATAGAGCACCCATGGCAGTGCAAACACGAAAGCGACCATCATCGTCACTTTCACCGGAACGAAGAACGGCGTGACCACGCCGGTGGCGATCATGTTGGTCCCCTCAGGGAGGGTATTCATCATCGGTCGCGCGAGGATGTCGTAGATGTCTCCCGCCCAGGGCATCAGGCAAACGAAGACGACGATCACCGCAAGCAGCGCGCGGATCAGCCGGTCGCGCAGCTCGATGAGGTGGGCGATGAAAGTTTCCTGTTGTGCGCTCATGCCTTTGTCTTGTCTGCGTTGGCTGACTCACGCGCTGCGGCATCCAGGCCAAGCTCGAGTTGCGGTCCGGCCTCTGCACCCGCGACAGGCGACGTGTCACCGCCGGCCACCGATGGCGGCACTGTCGCGCTGTCCGCAGGCGCCACCGGATTGCCGTCGGGCAGCATCGTGCGCAACTCCTCCGCGGTACGCCCGACCTCGGACTCGACACCCGCGACCCCGGAGCGCACCGAGGACTCGAGCTCCTGCGCCTGCTGCTTGACCTGCTCCTGCAGCTTCTTGAGCTCCTCGAGCTGCATTTCGCGCTGTATGTCGGATTTCACGTCCGACACGTAGCGCTGCACTCGTCCGAGCACATGACCCGCCGTGCGCGCGACCTTGGGCAGGCGCTCAGGCCCGACCACGACCAGCAGCACGACGCCGATCACCATGAGTTCAGTAAAACCGAAATCGAACATGTCCGCCCGCTCGATACGCGGCGCACCGGATGCGCACCGCAGTAAAACGAAGGGGCGCTCCCGTCAGGGCGCCCCTCCTGCTTCGAGTCGCGAAGCTCAGGACTGGGTCTTGTCGACCTTCTCCCGCGCTTCGCCTTCTATCGTCCTGCCATCGCCAGCAATCTTCTGCTGCGAAGCTGCGTCGGCATCGCCTTCCTTCATGCCGTCCTTGAAGCCCTTGACTGCCCCACCGAGATCAGAGCCGATGTTGCGCAGCTTCTTGGTGCCGAACACCAGCAGGACGATGACCAGCACGATCAGCCAGTGCCAGATGCTGAAAGAACCCATACCGCTCTCCTTAACGCTTCAACATGGGCGGCAGGGGATCCGCGCCGCCCAGAATATGAAGGTGCAGATGATACACCTCCTGCAAACCAACCCTTCCGGTGTTGATGATGGTCCGGAAGCCGTCGGTGCATCCTTGATCACGGGCAATCTGCCCGGCCGCAACCATCAGACGCCCCATTGCCACCTCATGTTCCGCCGTCAGGTGGGCCATGGAGTCGACATGCTGCTTCGGGACGACCAGAACATGCACGGGAGCAACCGGATTGATGTCGTGAAAGGCGTAGACGTGCTCGTCTTCATACACCTTCTTCGACGGAATCTCGCCGCGGACGATACGGCAGAAGATGCACTCGCTCATCGCGCCCCCTCAAGCCGTCCGCGACTTCTTCTCGTCGATGCCGGACACGCCCTCGCGACGACGGAACTCGGCGAGCACGTCGTCCACGGACAGGCCGTTGTGGGCAAGCAGGACCATGGAGTGGAACCACAGGTCGGTCACTTCCCAAACAAGGTGCAGCATGTCCTTGTCCTTGGCCGCCATGATGGTCTCTGCAGCCTCCTCGGCAACTTTCTTGCAGATCGCATCCGTCCCTTTCTGGTACAGGCTGGAGACGTAGGAGGAGTCAGGATCGGCCTTCTTGCGCGCGGCCAGGGTGTCGGACACACGATGCAGCACTTCGATATCGATCATTTGTAGATCTCCTGCGGGTCTTTCAAAACCGGTTCGACAGCCTCCCAGCGGCCATCTGCGAAATACTTCTGGAAGAAGCAGCTGTGCCGGCCGGTATGGCAAGCGATCCCGCCAACCTGCTCGATCTTCAACAACACGACGTCGTTGTCGCAATCGATGCGGATGTCGAGCACCTTCTGCACATGCCCGGACTCTTCCCCCTTGTGCCACAGCTTACGGCGCGAACGTGACCAGTAGATGGCTTCGCCGGTCTCCGCGGTACGCTGCAGCGCTTCGCGGTTCATCCAGGCGAACATCAGTACGTCGCCCGTTGCGGCCTCCTGGGCGATCACCGGCACCAGGCCATGCTCATCCCACTGCACCTCGTTCAACCAGCGCGTGTGCTCACTCACAGTCTCACCTCGATACCTCGCGCACGCATCAATTCCTTGGCCTCGCGCACGGTGTGCTGTCCGAAATGGAAGATGCTCGCCGCCAGCACCGCATCCGCACGCCCCTCGGAAACGCCCTCGGCAAGGTGCTCGAGGCTGCCGACGCCTCCGCTGGCGATCACCGGAATACGGACCGCGTCGGACACTGCCCGTGTCAAGGCCAGATCGAAGCCGCTCTTGGTGCCATCGCGGTCCATGCTGGTGAGCAGGATCTCACCCGCCCCCAGGGCCTCGACCTTGCGCGCCCATTCGATGGCGTCCAGCCCGGTGTTGTTGCGCCCGCCATGGGTGAACACTTCCCATCTGCCCGGCGCCGTCTGCTTGGCGTCGATTGCGACCACGATGCACTGGCTGCCCACCTTGCTCGAAGCGTCGTGCACGAGCTGGGGGTTGTTGACGGCCGCAGTGTTCATGCTCACCTTGTCGGCACCGGCATTGAGCAAGCGACGCACGTCCTCGACCACACGTACACCGCCGCCGACGGTGAGCGGAATGAACACCTGCTCTGCGACCTGCTCGACGACGTGGAGAATGATGTCGCGATCGTCGGAGCTGGCCGTGATGTCGAGGAAGGTGATCTCGTCCGCGCCCTGCTCGTCGTAGCGGCGGGCGATCTCGACAGGGTCGCCTGCATCGCGCAGCTCAACGAAATTTACGCCCTTGACCACACGCCCGGACTTCACGTCCAGGCAGGGAATGATGCGCTTGGCCAACATCAGCTGCGCTCGCTCGGAAGAATCATTCGGTCACACCGTTGAGCTCGTCTGCACGCGCCTGGGCGGCAGCGAAGTCGAGCGTGCCTTCGTAGATCGCCCGCCCGGTAATGGCGCCGAGGATGCCTTCCTCCTCGACCGCACACAGCGCATCGATGTCGCGCATGTCGGTGATGCCGCCGCTGGCGATGACCGGTATGCGCAGCGCACGTGCCAACCGCACGGTGGCCTCGATATTGACGCCCGACAGCATGCCGTCGCGGCCGATGTCGGTGTAGATCACCGACTCGACACCGTAGTCCTCGAACTTCTTCGCCAGATCGACGACGTCGTGCCCCGTGAGCTTGGACCAGCCGTCGACCGCCACCTTGCCGTCCTTGGCATCCAGACCGACGATGATGTGCCCTGGGAAGGCACTGCAGGCGTCGTGCAGGAAGCCGGGATTCTTGACCGCGGCAGTGCCGATGATGACGTAGCTGATGCCGTTGTCGAGGTAGTGCTCGATGGTATCGAGATCACGAATCCCACCCCCGAGCTGCACGGGAATGTCTTCGCCGACCACGTCGGTGATCGCACGAATCGCAGCGCCGTTCTTGGGCTTGCCGGCAAAGGCGCCGTTGAGGTCCACCAGGTGCAGACGACGGGCACCGGCGTCGAGCCAGTGGCGCGCCATGGCGCCCGGATCTTCGGAGAAGACCGTGGCGTCGTCCATTTCGCCTTGCTTCAGGCGCACGCAGTGACCGTCCTTGAGGTCGATGGCGGGAATGAGCAGCATACCGGGAGATATAGTGTGACTGAAAGTGGGTCGGATCCGGCGCTCAGGGCTGCCAGCGGATGAAATTGGCGAGCAGGCGCAAGCCTGCTGCGGCGCTCTTTTCCGGGTGGAACTGGGCGGCGAAGATATTAGCCCGCGCTACCGCACTGGTAAAGCGAAGGCCGTAATCGGTCTGGGCAGCAACGATGTCGTCATCGGCCGGCGCAACGAAATAGCTGTGCACGAAATAGAAGCGCTCACCATCGGGAATGCCGTCCCACATCGGGTGCGGCTGGCGCTGCCAGACCTCGTTCCAGCCCATGTGCGGAACCTTCAGGCGCAAGCCGTCCGCCCCCTGCATGGCCGCATCGGGAAAGCGGACGACCTCGCCGCGCAGAATGCCGAGCCCAGGGACGTCGCCTTCCGCACTGTGATCGAACAACATCTGCTGGCCGATGCAGATCCCCAGGAAGGGCTTGCTGGCAGCAGCCTGCATCACCGCGGGACGCAAACCGCGGACATCCAATTCACGCATGCAATCGGGCATGGCTCCCTGACCGGGAAAGACGACGCGCTCTGCAGCAGCGACGCGCGCAGGATCGGACGTAACGAAGACTTCATGGCCGGGCGCCACATGCTCGATCGCCTTGGCGACGGAGCGCAGATTACCCATGCCGTAATCGAGGATGGCCACGGTGGTCATCGGTTTGACTCGCAGTTGAACGGGTGGGCGGCCGCTGCCGTGGGCCGCGAAGCGATGCGAAAGCGACTCAGAGCGCGCCCTTGGTCGAGGGAATGGTGCCGGCGGCACGCTCGTCGTGCTCGGCTGCCATGCGCAGGGCACGCGCAAAGGCCTTGAACACGGTCTCGCACTGATGGTGGGCGTTGTCGCCACGCAGGTTGTCGATGTGCACCGTGACCCCGGCATGATTGACGAAGCCCTGGAAGAACTCGCGCGCCAGATCCACATCGAAGTTGCCGATGCGGGCACGGGTGTACTCGACGAAGTAGTGCAGCCCCGGGCGCCCGGAGAAATCCACCACCACGCGCGACAAGGCCTCATCCAACGGCACGTAGGCGTGCCCGTAGCGACGCAACCCCTTCTTGTCACCCAGCGCCTTGGCAAAGGCCTGGCCGAGCGTGATACCGACATCCTCGACGGTGTGGTGGTCGTCGATATGGGTATCGCCTTCGCAATGGATGTCCAGATCGATCAGGCCATGGCGCACGATCTGGTCGAGCATGTGATCGAAGAAGGGCACCCCGGTGTCGAGCTTACCCTTGCCGCTGCCATCGAGGTCGATGCGCACGGTGATCTTCGTTTCGAGTGTATTGCGAGTGACTTCGGCTTGCCGCATGACTGACTGGAGGCTGGAGAATGTAAGGTTCGGAGCATGATAACATCGCCCGACAACTTGGCTGCAATGCACAATCCATCGCCGTGATGGCGCCTGGCTATGGCAGACGCAGCCAGACGCAGCCCAATCCGCCCGCAGATCCAACAGGCTTGCCGCCTGCACCGAGCCCAATCCGCATGAGCCGCTTCTGGAGCGCCGTCGTCCACGGCCTGACCCCCTACGTTCCGGGCGAACAGCCCAAGCTCGACAACCTGGTCAAGCTCAACACCAATGAGCATCCCTACGGCCCCTCACCCAGGGCGCTGGAGGCGATCCGCGCGGCGACCAGCGACGGCCTGCGCCTCTACCCCGACCCCAACAGCGATGCGCTCAAGTCGGCGCTCGCCCGTCGTCATGGCGTGCAGCCGCAACAGATCTTCGTCGGCAACGGCTCGGACGAAGTGCTGGCACACGCTTTCATGGCGCTGCTCAAGCAAGAGCGCGCGCTGTGGTTCCCGGATATCACCTACAGCTTCTATCCGGTGTATTGCGGGCTGTATGGCATCGCACAACGCACCATCCCGCTTGCTGACGATTTCTCGATCCGAGTCGAGGACTACCTGCCCCAGGGCGACGAGCGTCCGGGGGCAATCATATTCCCCAACCCCAATGCACCCACCGGCATGCCGCTCGCACTCGTCGACGTCGAGCGCATCGTCGCCGGCAACCCGGACGTCGTGGTGGTCGTGGACGAAGCCTATGTGGACTTCGGCGGCGAGAGCGCGATCACGCTGATCGACCGCCACCCCAACCTGCTCGTCACCCACACCTTCTCCAAGAGCCGCTCTCTGGCAGGCCTGCGCGTCGGCTACGCCGTAGGCCATGTCGACCTGATCGAGGGCCTGGAGCGGGTCAAGGACAGTTTCAACTCCTACCCGCTCGACCGCCTGGCGACGGCGGGCGCAGTGGCATCGGTAGCGGACGAGGCCCACTTCCAGGACAGTTGCGCCAAGGTGATCGCAACTCGCGAGAAGCTGGTGACCAGCATGCAGGCACTGGGCTTCGAGGTGCTGCCATCAGCGGCGAACTTCATCTTCGCCCGCCATCCCGGTCGCGACGGCGCCGAGCTGACCGCGGAGCTGCGCAAGCGCGCAATCATCGTGCGCCACTTCAAGGCTGCGCGCATCGATCAGTTCATGCGCATCACGATCGGCACGGACGAACAGTGCGGTATTCTGGTCGACGCGCTGAGGGACATTCTCGGCCGCTGAAGCGGCCCTGAACCAGGCCGGCGGCCTGGAGCCGCCGCCGGGGTCAAGCCTTCAGCCGCATCTCCGCCGAGCGCGCATGCGCCTGCAGGCCTTCGCCATGAGCAAGAATGGACGCGACCTTGCCCAGGTGCTGCGCCCCGGCCTGCGAGATATTCACGATGCTGGTGCGCTTCTGGAAGTCGTAGGTGCCGAGCGGCGACGAGAAGCGCGCACTCCGCATGGTCGGCAGCACATGATTGGGGCCGGCGCAGTAGTCACCCAGCGCCTCCACCGCCCAATGGCCGACGAAAATCGCGCCAGCATGACGGATGCGGTCGATCCAGACCTCGGCGTTATCCATCGACAGCTCGAGATGCTCGGGCGCGATCCGGTTGGCGATGGCGCAGGCCTGCTCCAGGCTATCAACGTGAATGAGTGCACCACGATTGGCCAGCGACTTGGCGATCGTATCGCGGCGCGGCATGGTCGGCAGCAGCCGATCGATCGCTTCATGCACCGCGTCAATGAAGGCCACATCGGTGCACAGCAAGATGGACTGCGCAAGCTCATCATGTTCAGCCTGGGCGAAGAGATCCATCGCCACCCAGTCCGCATGCCCCGAGCCATCCGAGATGATCAGCACTTCCGAGGGCCCTGCGACCATGTCGATGCCGACGGTACCGAACACCCGACGCTTGGCCTCGGCCACATAGGCGTTTCCCGGACCGACGATCTTGTCCACCTGCGGGATGGTCTGCGTGCCATAGGCCAACGCCGCCACTGCCTGCGCGCCGCCGATGGTGAAGACACGATCCACGCCGGTAATGGCCGCAGCAGCCAGCACCAACGGGTTCTTCTCGCCACGCGGCGTGGGCACCACCATGATCAGCTCGCCGACGCCAGCCACCTTGGCCGGGATCGCGTTCATCAGCACCGAGCTCGGGTAGGACGCACGCCCACCCGGCACATAAAGACCAACGCGATCGAGCGGTGTCACCTTCTGTCCCAGGCGAGTGCCATCGGCTTCGGCAAACTCCCAGGATTCGCCCTTCTGGCGCTCGTGGTAGATGCGCACGCGATCAGCGGCGATGGTGAGCGCCTCGCGCTGCGCGGACGCCAGACTGTCCAGGGCCGCATGCAACTCCGTCCGCGGCAACTCCAGCGCCCCCATCGAATGCACATCCAGGCCATCGAAGCGTCGGGTGTACTCCACCACCGCAGCGTCGCCGGTAGCGCGCACCGCGCGCAGGATCTCGGTCACCGCGGCATCGATGCGCTCGTCGGCCTCGGATTCGAAAGCGAGCAGGGCATCGAGCGTGGACAGGAATTCGGGCTCGCGCGCATCGAGGCGGCGGATGGGCGTCTGGCTCATGAAACAGTCCTTACGGTTTGATCGCGCCGGAAAACGCTTCGAGTACCGGCTGCAGCAGATCGCGCTTGAGTTTCAGCGAGGCCTGATTGACGATCAGGCGCGAGCTGATCGGCATGATGTCCTCGACCTCTTCCAGATTGTTGGCACGCAGCGTGCCGCCAGTCGACACCAGATCGACGATGGCATCGGCCAGCCCGACCAGGGGCGCAAGCTCCATCGAACCGTAGAGCTTGATCAGGTCAACATGCATGCCCTTGCCGGCAAAGTGCGCCTTGGCGGCATTGATGTACTTGGTGGCAACGCGGATGCGCCCTCCTGGACGCGTGGCCGCCGCATAGTCGAAGCCCTTTTGTACCGCAACGCACAGGCGGCACTTGGCGATATTGAGATCCAGCGGCTGGTAGAGTCCTGCACCGCCATGCTCGATGAGCACGTCCTTGCCCGCGATACCGAGGTCGGCTGCACCATACTGGACGTAGGTCGGCGTGTCGGTCGCGCGCACGATGACCAAGCGCACGTCGGGCCGGTTGGTACCGATGATGAGCTTGCGCGAAGACTCCGGATTGTCGGTTGGTACGATGCCCGCTGCAGCGAGCAGCGGCAGGGTTTCTTCGAAGATGCGCCCCTTGGACAGGGCGAGCGTGATGCTGGACACGTGAAAAGCCTTGGTCTGGTCGAGTGCGCATTGTAACCCGGCGCCGCATCTGTTAACCTCTGCCTCGACTGGCTGAACCGCAAGTGGCGGTTCGGCCTTTTCTTTTGCTTCGCCCCCATTACAGCCGTATGGCCGGCGAACCCCGCTTGCAGGAAGCCCGTACCATGAAACCGTCGATCATCGTCTCCAGCAACGACCTCGAACGCCTCGAGGGCCTGCTTACCCTCCCCGCCTTCCGCAGCCGCAGCGACCTGGACGGCCTGCGCGCGGAGCTCGAGCGTGCCGACGTGCGCGAACCGCAGGACATGCCGGCCGACGTCATCACCATGAACAGCCGCGCCCGTTTCCGCGAGGAAGGCACGGGCCGTGAGTACGAACTGACGCTCGCCTACCCCAAGGACGCCAACGCCGAGGCACAGCGCGTATCGATCTTCTCGCCCGCTGGCAGCGCACTCCTCGGTCTGTCCGCCGGGCAGTCGATCGACTGGATCACACCCGACGGCAAGGCGCTGCACCTCAAGGTACTGGAGGTTACGTGGCAGCCCGAGGCGAACGGCGAATACGAACTCTGACCGCGCGAACTTTGACCGTGCGAGCTTCGACCGCAGCGCCCACAGACCATTGATCCAGGTCCAAGGGCGCGCAAGCAGAGCTGCCTTGGCGCGCGGATCAGCCCAAACGCCTGACCTTCGCCCCCAGCGCAGCGAGCTTCTCCTCAAGGCGCTCGTAGCCGCGGTCGAGATGGTAGATGCGCTCGATCGTGGTTTCGCCTTCCGCCACCAGGCCGGCCACGACCAACGAGGCCGAGGCACGCAGGTCGGTCGCCATCACCGTCGCCCCCTCGAGCTTCGCCACCCCTTGCACCACCGCGGTATTGCCGTCGATACGGATATCGGCCCCCAGGCGCTGCAACTCGACCGCATGCATGAAGCGGTTCTCGAAGATGGTCTCGCGGATCATCGCCACACCATTGGCCACGCAGTTGATGGCCATGAACTGCGCCTGCATGTCGGTCGGAAAGGCCGGATAGGGCGCAGTACGCAGACTCACCGCGTTGAGCCTTGACGGCGCCGACAGGCGGATCGCGTCACGCTCGGACACAACCTCGCAGCCGGCATCCATGAGCTTGTCGATGACCGCGTCGAGGTAGCACGACGAGGTCCCGGTGAGCCGCACCGAACCGCCGGTGGCCGCGGCCGCGCACAGATAGGTGCCGGTCTCGATACGGTCAGGCATGATGCGATGGGTCGCACCATGCAGGCGCTCGACGCCGCGAATGCGGATGACGTCGCTGCCCGCGCCGGAGATCTGCGCACCCATCGCCACCAGGCAGTTGGCCAGGTCGAGAACCTCGGGTTCGCGCGCGGCATTCTCGATGACGGTGACGCCATCGGCGAGCACGGCCGCCATCATGAGGTTCTCCGTCCCGGTCACCGTCACCATGTCGGTGAACAGACGCGCGCCCTTGAGGCGCGGCACGGTCGCATGCACATAGCCATGCTCGACCCGGACCTCGGCACCCATCGCCTGCAGGCCCTTGATATGCTGGTCAACCGGACGGGCGCCGATCGCACACCCCCCCGGCAGCGACACCCGCGCCTCGCCGCAGCGTGCCACCAGGGGACCCAGCACGAGGATGGATGCGCGCATGGTCTTGACCATGTCATAAGGCGCAACCGGGTTGTCGAGCCCCGAGGCGTTGAGCGTGACGGTGTCACCCGCGCGCTCGACCTTCACCCCCATCTGCGCAAGCAGTGCGAGCAAGGTGCCGATATCCTTGAGCTGCGGCACATTGGTATAGGTCACCGGCTCCGCAGTCAGCAGCGCGGTACACAGGATGGGCAGCGCGGCGTTCTTGGCGCCGGAGACAGCGATCTCGCCCGACAGGCGGGCGCCGCCTTCGATCAACAGCTTGTCCATGAAGCGATCACATCCCCAGTTCGCCGCGACCCTCTTCCCACTGCGCGGGCGTGAAGGTCTGCAGTTGCAGGGCGTGGATCTCGTTGCCCATCAATCGGCCCAGGGTTGCATAGACGGCCTGGTGCTGGCGCACCTTGGGCTTGCCCTCGAAGGCGGCGCTCACCACGATGCCGCGGAAATGCACGCCATCCTCACCCTCGATGACGACCAACTCGCAGGGCAACCCCTGCTCGATCAGGCGCTTGACTTCGCTTGCTTCAAACATGTCTTGAATCCTTTACGAACGCAGCTTGTACCCCCTGGCCAGCATCGCCAGGGTGAGCGCCGCGAGTACGACGAAACAGGTGCTCACCACGCCGAGCGAAAGCCAGGGCGAAGTGTCCGATTGACCGAAAAACCCATAGCGGAACCCGTCGATCATGAAGAAGAACGGATTGAAATGCGACACGTCCTGCCAGAACTGCGGCAGCGAATGAATGGAGTAGAACACGCCCGACAGCATCGTCAGCGGCATGATCAGGAAGTTCTGGAATGCGGCGAGCTGGTCGAACTTGTCGGCCCAGATGCCAGCGATCACGCCGAACGATCCGAGGATCGCGCCACCCAGCACGGCAAAGCCGAGCACCCACAAAGGGTGAGCCATCGGCAGTTCGACGAAGGGCGTTGCCACCAGCAAGACCCCGGCGCCGACCATCAGCCCGCGCAGGATGGAGGCGATCACGTAAGCGGCAAAGAACTCGCGATAGGACAGCGGCGGCAGCAGTACGAAGATGATGTTGCCGGTGATCTTGCTCTGGATCAGCGACGACGAACTGTTGGCGAAGGCGTTCTGCAGCACCGACATCATCACCAGCCCGGGCACCAGGAAGCTGGTGTAGGCGACGTCGCCATACACGGTCACATGGCGGTCGAGCACATGCGAGAAGATGAGCAGGAACAGCAGCGCATTGAGCACCGGTGCGGCCACGGTCTGGAAGCTGACTTTCCAGAAGCGCAGCGTTTCCTTGTACAGCAGGGTGCGGAAACCGGTAAGCGGCGACTCGGCCACCATCGGCTCGATGCGCGCACGCACGGCGCGAGGCTCGACATCAGGCACGATTCATTACCTCAACGAAGACGCGCTCGAGATCCGGCTCGCCGAGCTGCAGCTCGCGCACGCCGGCGCCCTCCTCGCGCAGGCGTGCAAGCAGCCCCTCGACCTCGGCGTAGGCGTCGAACTCGAACACGATCCAACCCTCTGCGTCCGTTCGCCCCCCGGCAGCAAGTGCCGCACCGGGCTGATCGACCCGCACACGCAGGCTATGCGTGGCAAAACGCCGCAACAGATTTCCGGTGGTATCGAGTGCCACCACCTTGCCCGCCTTGAGCATCGCAATGCGCCCGCACAGGGTCTCTGCCTCTTCGAGGTAGTGCGTGGTGAGGACAATGGTGTGGCCGTCGCGGTTGAGCTTGCGGATGAACTGCCACAACCCCTGGCGCAGCTCGACGTCAACGCCCGCAGTCGGTTCATCGAGCACGATCACCGGCGGCCGGTGCACCAGGGCCTGCGCCACCAGCACACGTCGCTTCATGCCGCCTGACAGCGCGCGCATGTTGGCCTGCGCCTTATGGCTGAGGTCCAGACTGGCGAGGATTTCGTCGATCCAGTCGTCGTTGTTGCGGATGCCGAAATAGCCCGACTGCATGCGCAGCAGCTCACGCACCGAAAAGAATGGATCGAAAACCAGTTCCTGCGGCACCACACCCAGGTTGCGGCGAGCATTGCGGTAATCGGCCACCACATCGTGCCCCATGATCTCCAGGCTACCCGCATCGGGGCGCACCAGGCCGGACAGCGCGGAGATCAGCGTCGTCTTCCCGGCACCGTTGGGCCCGAGCAGGCCGAAAAACTCGCCCTGCCCGATCTCGAGGTCAACGCCACCCAAGGCCTGAAGCGTGCCGTAGCGCTTGGCAACGCCGCTGATGCGAATCGCAGGCAGGCTCAAGCGCTACCCTCTACAGGCAGCAATGCATCGATGTCGTACAACCGTGACAGACTGGCCAGCCCGGCAGGCAGACCACGAACCGAGAGCGCATACCCCTCCGCCCGCGCGCAGCGCATCCACTCGAGCAGCAAGGCGAGCGCTGACGAATCGGCCGCGGTGACGGCAGAGAAATCGACGACGAGGTCGCCCGCCGCCGCCAGCCGCCGCCCCTCCTCGAGCTGCGCGGGCGCCGACTGCATGGTCAGCTCACCAACGGGTGCGAACACGCGCACCGCCGCCTCTCCACTCACGAGGCAGCTCCCGCGCCCGCGGGCGCCAGGCCCTGCTCGGTGGCGAGCGCGTTGTTGCGAGATTCGAGCGCGCGGATCAGGCCGTCGATGCCACCGCTGCGGACCTCCTGGCTGAAGCTGCTGCGGTAATTGGTCACCAGGCTGACGCCGGCGACGACGACGTCAAACACCTTCCAGCCCTGCTCGCCCTTCTCGAGCATGTAATCGATACCGATCGGCTGCGCACCCGGACGCACGACCTCGGTGCGGATCTGCACGCGGGTATCGGCCGCTGCAAAGCGCGACGGCGGGAACACCACACGCTCGTCACGGTACTGGGTGAAGGCATTGGCATAGGTACGCACGAGCAGGGTACGGAAGCCCTCGATCAGGCGCGCCTGCTGCTCGGGCGAAGCGTCACGCCAATCGCGCCCCACGGCGAGCATGGTCATGCGACGGAAATCGAAGTGCGGCAGCACGAGCGCCTCGGCCAGCTCGACCACGCGCCGGATGTCACCCGAGCGCAGCGCGACATCGGTGCGCACGATCTCGAGGACTTCGTTGGTGACGTCGCGGATGAGCACATCGGGGGCCTTGGGCTCCGCCGCCGCGGCCACGCCCGGCAGCAATCCAGCGAAGAGGAAACAGACGAGGGTGATGAACTTGTTCATGTGCTTGCTTTATCGGATGTCAGTTGGGGACAAGGCCGGCGCATCGAGCTCGGCGAACTCGAGGCGCTCGACCGCGGCCGCTGCGGCGGTGTCGACCTCATCGCCAAGCGGCACCGCCGACTGCTCGTCGAAATCTTCGTACACCCGCTCCACCTGTCCATCACTGACTTTGTAACGGCGTTGCTGGAGATAGAAGTCGCGCACGAAGGCATAGCGGTCGACCGCCTTTTCATCCAGGGTGCGCTCGGTGCCGAGCAGGGTGGAGCGCTGATGCACGATCTGCGTGGCGCGCACCGTGTTGCGCGTCGGCACGTGATCCATGCGCAGCGGCATGTTGCCCATCATGTCAGCCGGCATGGCCACAGTGTCACGCACGGTGCGCGGCCCGAAGAAGGGCAGCACGACGTAAGCGCCCTCGCCCACCCCCCAGCGGCCAAGCGTCTGGCCCAAATCCTCATCGTGCTTGGCGAGGCCGGCCTCGCTGGCGATATCGAGCAGACCGAACAGCCCCCAGGTAGAGTTGAAGGCGAACCGCATGAAGTCGCTCATCGCCTCTGCCACCTTGCCCTGCAACAGGTTGTTGAGCCCGATCCAGGGGTCGGCGAGGTTACCCAGCACGTTGCCGACGCCGGTGCGCACTGGACGCGGCAAGACCGCTTGATAGACCTCGGCCGCGGGCTTGACCACCACCTTGTCGACCTGCTCGTTGAAGGCGAACATCGCGCGGTTGTAACCCTCGAGCGGATCGTCGGGATTGGCGGTGGTCGCACAGCCAGTCGTCAGCACGATGGACGCGGCAAGCACGGCAAGGCCACGCTGGCCGGGAACGGGTCTGGTACGCATTGTTGTTTTCTCCCGAACGATGTTTGCTTACTGCGCCGGCGCATCGGCCGCGCGGTCGAAGAGGAACTGACCGATGAGCTTCTCGAGCACGACGGCCGACTGGGTGATCAGGACACGATCGCCGTCCTTGAGCATGTCGACGTCGGCCCCGGCCTCCAGGCCCACATACTGCTCGCCAAGCAGGCCGGAGGTCAGGATCGAGGCCGTGGTGTCGGCAGGAAAAGGGTAGCGCGCATCGAGTTCGAGCACCACGACGGCGCGATAGATCTCGGTATCGAAGCGGATACTTGCAACCCGCCCGACGAGCACGCCCGAACTCTTGACCGGCGCGCGCACCTTGAGCCCGCCGATGTTGTCGAAGGGCGCCTCTACGCGATAGGCCGTGGAGGCATCGAAACCGGAAAAATTCGCCACCCGCATCGCCAGAAAGATCAGCGCTGCAAAGCCCAGCGCCACGAAAATGCCGACCCACAAGTCGAGCGTCGTACGGCTCATCATAGCCCCCGGAACATGAAGGAAGTGAGGACAAAGTCCAGCGCCAGGATGGCGAGCGCGGAGGTCACCACGGTACGGGTGATCGCCCGCGAGACGCCCTCGGCCGTGGGCTGGCAGTCGTACCCCTCGAACACCGCGATCAAAGACACCACCGCGCCGAACACGAAGGACTTGATCACACCATTGACCACGTCATAGCGAAACTCGACGGTCGCCTGCATCTGCGACCAGAAGGCGCCGTCGTCGACGCCGATCACCACGACGGTGATCAACCAGCCGCCGAAGATGCCCATTGCCGAGAACAGGGCCGCGAGCAGCGGCATCGACAGCACGCCGCCCCAGAACCGTGGCGCCACCACACGGGCGATCGGGTCTACCGCCATCATGTCCATCGCCTTGAGCTGCTCGGTGGTCTTCATCAGGCCGATCTCGGCGGCGATTGCCGAACCTGCCCGGCTCGCGAACAGCAGGCCGGCGATGACCGGCCCCAGCTCGCGCAACAGCGACAGCGCCACCATCACCCCGACCGCATCGGCCGAGCCGAAGCGCTGCAGGATGTCGTAGCCCTGCAGCCCCAGCACCAGGCCAACGAAAAATCCCGACACCGCGATGATCAGCAGCGACAGTACGCCGCTGAAGTAGAGCTCGCGGATCGTGAGATGGAGGCGCCGGATCGACTGTCCGGAGGCGAGCAACACGGCGAGCAGGAAGCGGGCCGCAAAACCGAGCCGCCAGATACCGCCGATGGTGAGCGCGCCGATGTGGCGCAGGCCGCTGGCCAGCGCAGCAAACATGCCGTTCATACGCCCCTCCCGCCGAGCAGGCTGTCGATCGGTGGCGCCGGGTAATGGAAAGGCACCGGACCGTCGGCCTCGGCATTGACGAACTGGTGCACGAAGGGGTCGCTGGAAGCACGAATCTCATCCGGCGTTCCGCGCGCGACGATGCGGCCGTCGGAGACGAAGTAGATGTAGTCCACGATCTCGAGCGACTCATGCACGTCGTGGGTAACCATCACGGAGCTTGCTCCGAGCGCGTCATTGAGCCGCCGTATCAGCTGGCCGATGATGCCCAGCGAGATCGGGTCGAGGCCGGCGAAGGGCTCGTCATACAGAATCAGCATCGGATCGAGCGCCACCGCCCGCGCCAGCGCCACGCGACGTGCCATGCCGCCCGAAAGCTCGCCCGGGCTGAGTGTCGCCGCGCCGCGCAGCCCAACGGCCTGCAGCTTCATCATCACCAGGTCGCGGATCATGCCTGCGGGCAGGCTGGTGTGCTCGCGCATCGGAAAAGCGACGTTGTCGAACACGCTCATGTCGGTGAACAACGCACCGAACTGGAACAGCATGCCCATGCGCCGGCGCAGCGCATAAAGCTCCGCACCCGAGAGGTGCGCCATGTTGCGCCCTTCGACCTCGACCGCACCCGACGAAGCGCGCAGCTGCCCGCCGATCAATCGCAGCAGCGTGGTCTTGCCACAGCCGCTGCCCCCCATGATGGCCACCACCTGGCCGCGGTGCACGCTCAGATCGATGCCGCGCAGGACCTCACGCTCGCCATAGGCGAAACGCACGTCGCGCAGCGAAACCAGCGGGGCGGAGGGCTCGGGGGGAAGGGACACGAGAGGTAGACGGGACTGAAAAAAGCTTCGCATTGTATCAGAGCGGTCCGCGACTGAGCGGCGATGGTGCTGCAACGCAACACCATCGCCTGGCCCCGCACCGAGAGCGTGACCAGACAAAGAGCGCTTCTGCCGCAGGCACTTGCAACAGACCACCCAAGGCTGCAGGCGTTCCCGAATTATCCCAATATCGTATTCCAATTGGCACCGAATGCATTTAGCATTGCGACATGACCCGATGCACCTTCGCCCCTGCTCGTCTCGCTGGCATGGCCATGGTCTCCGCGCTGATCGCCGGATGCACCCCACTCGCCCCCGCCCGGCTGCCACCGGGGCACCTCCACGCCACGGGTACGGCTGCGCTCGCCACCTCCCCTGCAGCAACGCAGACCGCCGAAGAAACAGCGCCAACGCATGAGCCGACGCCCGCCACGGGCTGGACGGGCACCTCCACCCCCGGCATCGACGCGGCAGCACCCGAGCCTGTCGAAACCTACTCCCTGTCGGTCAACGACCTGCCCGTACACCAACTGCTGTTCGCGATCGGCCGTGACGCCGGGCTCGAACTCGACCTCCACCCAGGCATCGAGGGCCGGGTCACCATCCATGCGGCCGGCCAGCCACTCGGTCTGCTGCTCGAACGCATCGCGGCACAGGCAGAGATCCGCTACGAATTGCGCGGTCGCCATCTCTCGGTCCGTCCCGACACCCCATTCATCCGCAGCTACGCCCTCGACTACGTAAACCTCAGCCGCGAGATGCGCGGCTCGGTCGCCACCAGCACGCAGATCGCCACCACGGGCGCCCACCAGCAGGGCGCTGCCAACACCGCCGGGAACACCTCGGTGACCCAGATCGAGACCCGCGCCAGCAACGACTTCTGGAACTCGCTCGAGATCAGCCTGGGCGCAATCCTCGAGGAGGCTGGCGGCACGCCCCGTCCTTGCCGCACCAACAGCGCCGGTCCGTGCAGCGCCGACGTCATGGTCAATCGCGAGAGCGGCGTCGTCACCGCACGTGCAAGTGCACGCCAGCACGCACACCTGAAAGCCTTCCTGGACCAGGTCCAGCAAGCAGCGCGCCGACAGGTCATGATCGAAGCCACCATCGTCGAGGTCACGCTTGCCGACGGCTACCGCCAAGGTATCGACTGGACGCGTATCGGCGTGCCGGGCTGGAACGTGCGCCCGCGCGGCACGGGCGATGCCGCAAGCGGACTGCCCACGCTCAGCTACCTGTCATCGAGTGCAGACGTGCAGATCGAGCTGCTCGAGACCTTCGGCACGGTGAAGGTCCTTTCCAGCCCGCGCCTTTCTGTGCTCAACAACCAGACGGCCATGCTCAAGGTGGTCGAGGAAGTGGTGTATTTTCTGGTCGACAGCACGACCACCGAGTATGACGACCGCCAACAATCGCGCATCACCGCAACCACCACCCCGCAGTCGGTCTCGGTCGGCATGGTGATGTCGGTCACGCCACAGATCAGTGCCAACGGCGAGATCACCCTCAACGTGCGCCCCACCATCTCCGGCATCTCGGGCTTCAAGGACGACCCCAACCCCTCGCTGCGCAGCATTCCAAATCGCGTGCCGCAGATCCGCACGCGCGAGATCGAGTCCATGCTGCGCCTGCGCAGCGGCGAAACCGCCGTGCTCGGCGGCCTCATGGAAGACCGCGTCGACCTCGATACCGGCCGTATCCCCTTGCTCGGCGACCTACCCGTGGTCGGCGAACTATTCACCCGCCGCGCCAACGCAGTGCGCCGCACCGAGTTGCTCATCTTCCTGCGTCCGCTGTTGATCTCCGAGCCCGGAATTCACGGCGACTACGCCAGTTACGCCACACACCTCCCCGCCGACGACTTCTTCACCCGCGCCCCCTCGCCCGGTCAGCGCAACTTTCCCACCATGCCGCTGCGCCCCACGGTGCTGCCGGCTGCTTCCCCAGCCGCCACGGCGATGCCAATCACCACGCCATGAACGCACCCCAATCCATTGGCCAGACCCTGCTCGCCGCCGGCCTCATCGGCGAGGATCAGCTGCGCATCGCCCTGCGCGAACAGCCCGCGCGCCGCCAGCCGCTCGGTCGGGTGCTCGTAGACATGGGCTTCGTCAGCGAGGCAGCCCTGCGTGAGACCCTCGCCACACGCAGCGGGCTGCCCTTCGTGGATCTCTCGGTTGCACTCGCCGACCCCGACGCCGTCGCTCGCGTACCGCAGGCACTTGCCCGCCGCCACCGCCTGCTTCCACTGCAATACGATGCCGCTCGCCACCGCCTGATCGTCGCCATGGCCGATGCGCATGACATCGTCGCCCTCGACCGCCTGCGTGGCGAGCTGGGCCCCGACGTGCACATCGAACTCCGGCTGGCCGGCGACACCGAGCTGGGCCGCGCAATCGATCACCACTACGGTGAAGCAGGCTCGATCGAGGATCTTGTGCGGGCGCTCGAATCGCGCACACCGTCCGAGGTGCGCGACGGACAGCTGGTCGTGCGCCTCGTCGATGCGCTCCTCGCCGACGCTGCCGCGCGCGGCGCATCCGACCTCCACTTCGAGCCCGAACCCGCATTTCTGCGCATCCGCCACCGCATCGACGGCACACTGCGCCAGGTACGGGCAATCCACAAGGCATGCTGGCCGGAGCTCGCCGTGCGCCTGAAGGTCATGGCCGGCCTGGACATCGCCGAATCGCGCAGCCCCCAGGACGGCCGCATCAGCGTCGCCGTCGGCGGCCGCGCCATCGACTTCCGCGTCGCCACCCAGCCGACCTTGCATGGCGAGAACATCGTGCTGCGCATTCTCGACCGCGACAAGGGCATCGTCCCCCTTCCCGCGCTCGGCCTGGACGAGGACCAGGCGGCCACGCTCGCGCGCATCCTCGGCCGCCCCGACGGACTCACCCTCGTTGTCGGGCCAACCGGGAGCGGCAAGACCACGACGCTCTACTCCATCCTCAACCACCTCAACACCGAGGCGGTCAACATCATGACCCTGGAGGATCCGGTCGAGTATCCGCTCGCCATGATCCGCCAGACGCAGATCGGCGATGCCGCCCGCCTGGGCTTTGCCGACGGCGTGCGCGCCCTGCTGCGTCAGGACCCCGACGTGATCCTGGTCGGCGAGATCCGCGACGCCGACACCGCCGCAATGGCCCTGCGCGCGGCACTCACCGGCCACCAGGTGTTTGCCACCCTGCATGCGAACTCGGTATTCGGCGCCCTGCCGCGCTTGCTGGACATCGGACTCAACGCCGAACTGCTCGCAGGCAACCTCGCCGGCATCCTCTCCCAGCGCCTGGTGCGCTGCCTGTGCCCCCACTGCCGCACAGCCCATGTCGCGGACGGGGCCGAGCGCGCACTGCTCGGCCTCGCCACCGACACCGCCACCCCCGTTCTGTACCACGCCGCAGGCTGCCCGGCCTGCGACTTCCGCGGCTATCGCGGGCGGCGCGCCATCTTCGAGATCCTGCATCTCACGCCCGAGCTCGACGAGCTCATTGCGCGCAAAGCCAGCCCCGGCATGCTCCAGGCCGCGGCGCGCGAGGCAGGGCATCGCAGCCTGCTCGAAGACGGTCTGCGCCGCGTGGCCGACGGCACCACCTCCCTTCACGAACTGGCGCGCGTGGTCGATCTGGGCCAGGCAGGCAAGGCGGCCGCGCGCGGGGCGTGCGCATGACCCTCTTCAGATACCGTGCGCTCACCCTCTCCGGCACGCGTCAACGCGGCCGCATGGAAGCCACGGACCTGCGCGACCTCGAGCAGCGCCTGCACGCAAGCGGGCTCCAACTCATCAACGGCGAGCCCTGCCGCATGATGCTGCCACGGCGGCGCCTGCCGCGGCGCGAGCTGATCCCCTTCTGCTACCAGCTCGAACAGCTCCTTGGTGCCGGTGTCCCCCCGTTCGAGAGCCTCGCCGTGCTGCGCGATTCACACCCCGACAGCCGGGTCAAGAATATGGTTTCGGGGCTGCTCGACGACATCGAGAACGGCTGCCCCCTGTCGCAAGCGGCGGCCCGCCAGCCGGGCGCGTTCTCGGCCGTCGCCGTGAGCCTGCTGCGCGCGGGCGAAGAAGCCGGGCGCCTGCCCGAGGCCGTGCGCGACATCGGCAGCGCCCTGGCGCGCGACGAGGCGCTCGCCGCGCACGCACGCCGGATCGCGATCTACCCGGCGATCGTCGCCAGCGTGCTGCTGCTGGCCGTGGTCGTCGCCCTCACCCAGGTCGTACCCGAACTGGAGAAGCTGCTGCGCAGCAGTGGGCAAGTACTGCCGCTGCAGACACGGTTGCTCGTCGGCCTGTCACAGGCGGTGCGCGACTGGGGCGGCTACGCGCTGCTGGCGCTATGTGCCGGCATGGGTGCGTCATGGCAGGCGCTGGCCCGCTCGGCAAGGCTGCGCACCCACGCCGACGCACTCATCCTGCGCCTGCCCGTAGTCGGCGACATCCTGCGCAAACTCGCGCTTGCACGCTTTGCCGGCCTCTTCGCAACCCTCTACACCGCCGGGATCAACGTCATTGACGCACTGCGCGCGAGTGAGGGCGCCACCGGCAACCTGGCCCTGCGCGAAGGCCTGCGCAGCGCGCGGGACGCCATCGAGCGCGGCCGCCCCATCTCGACCGCCTTCGAGGCCGCAGGCATCTTCCCGCCTCTGGTCACCCGCATGCTGGCCCTCGGCGAACAGACAGGCAGCCTCGACAACGCCCTCCACAAGCTCGGCGAGCTTTACCAGCGCGACGTCAGCGAGGGCACGGCCCGCCTGCAGGCGGTGGCCGAACCCGCACTCACCCTGTTGATGGGTGGCCTGCTGCTCTGGATCGCCAGCGCAGTGCTGGGGCCGATCTACGACATCATCACCCGCCTGCCGGTCTGATCCGCGATGCGCACACCACTGCTGCTCCGCATCGATGAACTCGGCCTCGACGCATGGCAAGTGCATGAAAACGAAGTCATCCGGGTCGCCGTCTTCGACAGCACTGCACAGCCCGCATTCCGAGCCTGGCTGGAAGAGCGCCCCACCCGCGCCCCATGCAGGCTTCTGGTCGACCTGGCCGATGAGGCCTACGAGAGCGAGGACATCCCGCGCGTTCGCGGAGCCGATCGACGCGCACTGATCACACGCAGGCTGGCCGCCTGGTTCCCAGACCCCGCCTACGCACGTGCCATCAGGCTCGACGACACGAGCGGCCAGACAACGCCCGGTCGCGAACGCATGCTGTTCTCCGGCCTCAACCAACCCGCAACGCTGCAGGCCTGGATAGACCCCCTGCGCGCAACCGGCCGTCGCGTCGAACGCATCGTAACCGCGGCGGAGTTGCTGGCCCATCTCCACGCCCGGGCCGTCGGCACGCGAGCACAGGTGATGGTGCTCGGCCGCACGCGCGCCGGCCTGCGCATCAGCCTCCTCATGCACGGTCAGGCGCTGTTCTCGCGCATCGTAGGCCATTCGGCAGCGTGGCAGGACGAACTCGCACGCACACGCAACTACCTGCGCGCCCAGCATCGTGTGGCCAGCAAAGACGCACTCGACGCACTCGTCATCGGCACCCCCGAGCAGTTCCACACCACGGCCGCCGTCACCGAAGATGACCCGTCAATCACCTTCATTCCATCCGAGCGCCTCGGTCCCAACCAGATGCGCGACGACACGGATGCACCGACCACAGCCGACGAACTCGCGCCGCTACTGCTGCACGCCCTGCGCCGGGCACCCGCCCGCCTGGGCTGGGCCGCAGCGTCGGCGCCACGCCGCCCAGGCGGGCTCCTGCTCGGTGGCGGGCTGCTCGCAGCCTGCCTGGCGTTGGGCGCCGGATACTGGCTGCACGCCCAGGCTGCAGCGCGTGCCGGTGCCGAGCACAGCGCACGCCCGTCCCCCCTCGAAGCTGTGCCCGCGCAGCCGACACACGACGCCGCGTCTGCGCCTCCCGACGACCTCGCCCCACCACCCGAGCCGGTCGCAACCGCCGCGCCGCAGCCCCCCCTGCCAGCCCCCGCCGCACGCGTGCAAGTGCCCGAGCCGAAACGCATCGACGGCGTTCTCAGGCGCCCCGACGGCCGTCACACCATATGGCTCGACGGCAAACCCATCGAGCCTGCGCAGGCCGGCCTGAGGATGGTGCCGGGCAACGAACCCGCGCTTGCTCCCAGCGGCCTCAGCGCCCCCCGGCTGCGCGTCGGCGACCTCTGGCCTGCCCCCGCCACGACCGCACACGACACCTCCGACGAGGACGCACGACAATGAGCGCACATCCATCACCACCTCGAGCGCACGGTGGGCAGGCCCTGCTCGCAGCACTCGTGCTCTTGCTGGTACTGGGAGCGGGCGCCCTGCTCGGCGCTGGTGAGTTGCGCACGCGTGCCACCATGCTCACCCACGCCCGCAGCGTCATCGCTCTCGCCCAGGCGCGCGCAGCGCTCATCGGCTACGCCGTCAGCTATGACGAGAGCCACCCGGGCGAGGGCTACGGATTCCTGCCCTGCCCGGACAGCGGCAACACCGGCTCGACACCGATCGGCGCCTGCGGCGCCCGCGGTCAGGGCGCGATCGGCCGCCTGCCCTGGCGGACACTCGGCCTCCCGGACCTGCGCGACGGCTGGGGGGAATGCCTGTGGTACGCCGTCGCCGGCAGCGTCAAGCACAACCCCAAGGCGCTCATGCTGAACTGGGACAGTCCGGGCCAGTTCGTCGTGCACGGCGCGGACGGCCACCGAATCGCCGCCGCCGGACCGGACGGGCGCGCCGTCGCGATCGTCTTCGCCCCAGGGTCCGCACTGGCCGGCCAAGTGCGCGCACCTGCGAGCGGTCGCACCTGCCCCGGCGGCGACTCGGCCGTCGCCGATCTCGCGCACTACCTCGATGGCGACTATCCGGCCACGGTGGATGGCACGCTCGACGTGTTCTCGGGGGGTAATCTGCCGGGCGCCGACCTGATCGCCTGGATCGGCATCGACGACATCTTCGACGCCCTGCGCCGACGCGCCGACCACGCGGCACGGATCGACGCGCTCATCTCGGACATCGCCTCCGCGCTCGATGCTCGCCTCGCCGAACCTGACTTCACTCACCGCCATTTCGACACGGAGGTCGGCGCACTGCGCTCCGGCGTCCTGCCCAACGCCGCCGACCTGGGACTGCCCGCGGCCGAGCGGGCGCGCATCGACCATTGGCGCGACCAGATCCGCGTCGCCATCTGCACCGACAGCGACGCCTGCATCGAGATCACCTCCTCAGACACTGCCACCACCCGGCACTGCCGCGCGGCGCTGCTGTTCGCCGGCGAACGCATCCGTCACGGCGCTGGCCGCCAACTGCGCGCAACCGCCGCCCAGCGCGCCGATCCCGCACAGTACTTCGAGGGCACGAACGCGCTCCACCTCAAGGCCGGCGTTCCTCGCTTCGAGGGCGCCGAGCGCTTCGCGGCCCACGAGCGCGGACAACCGGCAGTGCAAGACATCGTCCGCTGCCTGTCATGACACAGACGCCCCCGCTCCGCGCTATCGAGAGGCCGAAGCGAGCCCTTGCGCGACACCCCCGAGGCCGCGGCTTCACCCTCGTGGAGCTGGCCATGGTCCTCGTCATCCTCGCCGTACTCGGTGCAGGCCTGCTGGTGCCACTGGGCAGCCGGATGGACGCCCGCGACCGCCAGGCCAGCCTCGAACGCCTCGGCGACATCCAGCACGCCCTCATCGGCTTCGCACTCATCCACGGCCGTCTGCCCTGCCCGAGTACCACCACCGACCCCGCCAGTCCGCTCTATGGCATCGAGGACCCGGCGCCGTGCAGCTTCGCAAGCGAAGGCCGCCTGCCCTGGCGCAGCCTGGCCGTGCCCGCCACCGACGCGTGGGGCTCACCACGCACTGCGGTGGGCGACGACTGGGGCGGGCACTGGCACTACCGCGTCGACCCGCGCTTCGCCGAGGCCCCGATCACCGCCGCCACCCTGCCATCGGCCAACCTTCAGATCCGCGGCCACGACGGCAGCCGCATCACGACCTCCGATTCGCAGGCCGTCGCCATCGTCTACTCCACCGGCCCCAACCGGCGAGCCGACGGCCTCAACGCCAGCTACAACGTAACCGCCCCTCTTTACCAGGCAGGCCCGCCCACACCCGACTACGACGACCTGCTCGCCTGGCTCGGCCGGCCGTTGCTGATTGCCCGCCTGGCACAGGGCGGACGACTGTAGGGCAAGGACACCCGTGTTTTTCATCCACCATCGAAGGAGACCACCATGAACACCAAGCAGGACGGATTCACCCTCGTCGAGATCGCCATCGTGCTGCTCGTCGTCAGCCTGCTGCTCGGCGGCGTCATGAAGGGGCAGGAACTGATCGACAGTGCCAAGGTGAAGAACCTCGGCCAGGATTTCCGCAGCATCCCCGCGATGGTCCATGCCTACCAGGACAAGTACCGCGCCCTGCCCGGCGACGACCGCAATGCACGCATGCATCTGTGCCCAGGCAGCAGCGAGTGCACAGCCCTCGGCAACGGCAACGGCGTCATCGATGGCAACTGGGACGACAGCAGCGGCAGTGAGAGCGTGCGCTTCTGGCAGCACTTGCGCCTCGCCAACGTCGCCAGCGGCAGCACCGACCCAGACGATGCCGGCTTCCTGCCGCGCAATGCGGTCGGCGGCAGGGTCGGCGTCCAGCGCGGCGGCACCGTGCTGGGCATCCCCGGCGCGATGGTCGTGTGCTCGGACGCAATCGTCGGCAAGCTGGTGCGCCAACTCGACATCGCGCTCGACGATGGCAACCCGGCAACTGGATCAATGCGCGCCGGCACGGCTGGCGAAGGCGCACTGGTGCCGATCTCGGCAACCAATCCGCTCGACGACAGCGCCAGCCACACCGTCTGCGCCAGTCTCTGAGCACGGGTAGCGCTTGATATACAATCGGGGGCTCGCACACGGTGCTGCGCGCAGCGATACATTCCATGCGCGTCGCACCGCGCCCCCGCCAGTCTCAAGCATGGACCGCATGGACTCAACTCCAGAAACGGGTGACAGCCGCGCCGTCGCCCTCGCCCGCCGGGTATTGCGCATCGAGGCCGATGCAGTCGCCGCCCTTGCCGACCGCATCGGCGCAGACTTCGAGCGTGCCGTCGACATCATCCGCCAGCGCCACGGGCGCGTGATCGTCACCGGTATCGGCAAGTCCGGGCACATCGCACGCAAGCTCGCGGCTACGCTCGCGAGCACCGGCACGCCCGCCTACTTCGTGCATGCCGCCGAAGCCGCACACGGCGACCTCGGCATGATCACCCCCGAAGACGTCGTCATCGCCCTGTCGAACTCGGGGACGAGCGAGGAGGTGCTCACCATCGTGCCGCTGGTCAAGCGCCAGGGCGCACGCCTGATCTCGATGACGGGACGCCCGGAGTCGCCGCTCGCGGTACAGGCCGACGTCCACCTCGACGCCGCCGTCGCCGAGGAAGCCTGCCCGCTCAACCTCGCCCCCACCGCCAGCACGACCGCCGCACTCGCACTTGGCGATGCACTCGCGGTTGCCCTGCTCGACGCGCGCGGTTTCGCCGCGGAGGACTTCGCACGCTCGCACCCGGGCGGTGCACTCGGCCGTCGCCTGCTCACCCACGTCGCCGACGTGATGCGCCCCGCCGACGCCGTACCGCGCGTGCGCCCCGACGCCCTGCTCAGCAGCGCCCTGCTGGCGATGACAGCCGGTGGCATGGGCATGACCGCCATCGTTGACAGCGACGATCGGCCGCAGGGCATCTTCACCGATGGCGACCTGCGCCGCGCGCTCGAGAAAGGCTGCGACGTGCGCAGCGCGCACGTGACCGCGGTGATGAGCCACAATCCGCGCAACATCGGCCCCCAGGCCCTAGCGGCCGAAGCCGCCGAGGTCATGGAGCGCCTGCGCATCAGCCAGCTGCTGGTGGTCGACGGCGACAACCGTCTCGTCGGCGCGCTCACGACTCACGACCTGATGCGCGCCAAGGTGATCTGAGTGATCGACACCTGGCGCCTCTACCCGGTTCTCGCCCTCGCCGCACTGGCAGGCGCCTCGCTCTGGCTCGAGCGCATCACCCGCATCGAAGAGCCGGTTGCCGCGGTCGAGCATGGCGGTCCGGACTTCGTCGCCGAACACACCCGCCTGGTGGGGTTCGGTGAAGACGGCCGGCAGCGCTACGAACTGCTCGCCGAGCGCCTCGAGCACTTCCCTGGCAGCGACATCACCCGACTCCACGAACCGCGCCTGCACATGCAGGACGCACAACGCGACACCCACATCAGCGCCACGCGCGGCGACGTCTCCCCAGGGGGCGAGCGCGTCGATCTCGAAGGCAAGGTGCAGGTCCGCCGTCCTGGCTCCGCGGACGCCCTGCCACTCGCACTCGACTCCGAAACGCTGACGGTGTGGCCCGACGCCCACCGCGCCCAGACCGACTCCCCGGTGGTCCTGATGCGCGGCGACAGCCGGGCCACCGCCCAGGGCATGCGCGCCGACAACCTGTTCGGCACGCTCGAACTGACCGGCGAGGTCCGCACCCACATGCCTCGCCGCCAAGGACCCTCCTCATGAAGCACACTCATCGCATATCCCTCACCCGTTGCCTGGCCACCCTGGGGGTGGCAGCGCTCGCCGCATTTTCCGCCCCTGCCATCGCCGAGAAGGCCGACCGCGAGCAGCCGGTCAATATCGAGGCCGACCGCCTGACGGTGGACGACCGCAACAAGGTGCACGTGTTCGAGGGCAACGTGATCCTGTCGCAGGGCTCACTGACGATCCGTGGCGACAAGCTGGTCGTGACCCAGGACGCCGCGGGCTTCCAGAACGGCGTCGCCACCGCCACCGGCAACCGCCTGGCCACCTTCCGTCAGCGCCGCGAAGGCACTACGGATCAGTACGTCGAAGGCGAAGCCGAGCGCATCGAATACGACAGCCGCAGCGAGAAAGCGCGCCTGTTCAACCGCGCCCGCGTCACCAGCGGCGGCGATCAGGTCAGCGGCCACTACATCGAATACGACGCCATCACCGAGAACTACCTGGTCACCAACGCCCCCGGCAGCCAGCCGGGCGCACCATCCAGCCGGGTGCGTGCCGTGATCCAGCCCAAGTCGGACGGCCAACAGTAAGCGCACTCGACCTTCTTCCACCGACACGCAGCACCCCGACAACAGGAGAACCCATGAGCTTTGAACTGATCATCGCCGAGAAGCGCGGCCGCGTCGGCCTCATCACCCTGAATCGCCCCAAGGCACTCAACGCCCTCAACGATCAGGTCGTCGACGAGATCACCGCCGCGCTGAACGACTTCGAGTCCGACGAAGGCATCGGCGCCATCGTCATCACCGGCTCCGAAAAGGCGTTCGCCGCTGGTGCCGACATCGGCGCGATGGCTACCTTCTCCTACATGGACGCCTACAAGAGCGAATACATCACCCGCAACTGGGAACGCGTGAAGACCTGCCGCAAGCCGGTCATCGCTGCAGTGGCGGGCTTCGCCCTGGGCGGCGGCTGCGAGCTGGCGATGATGTGCGACATCATCATTGCCGCCGACAGCGCGAAGTTCGGCCAACCCGAAGTCAAGCTCGGCATCCTGCCGGGTGCAGGCGGCACGCAACGCCTGCCGCGCGCGGTCGGCAAGGCCAAGGCCATGGACCTGTGCCTGTCCGCCCGCTTCATGGATGCCACCGAAGCCGAGCGCGCCGGTCTGGTGTCGCGCGTGGTGCCGGCCGACAGACTCCTCGACGAGGCCCTGGCCGCCGCCGAGACCATCGCCAGCTTCTCGCTGCCGGTGGTGATGATGATCAAGGAATCGGTCAACCGCGCCTTCGAAAGCAGCCTCAACGAAGGCCTGCTGTTCGAGCGCCGCGTCTTCCACGCCGCTTTCGCCCTCAACGACCAGAAGGAAGGCATGGCCGCCTTTGTCGAAAAGCGCAAGGCCAACTTCACCCACGACTGATCGCTCACCCCCCTCCTGCACTGCGGCAAGGCCATGCCACGCCGCAGTGCCTTGGTCATCGGCCCGCAACAAGGGTGTTGCACACTGCATGTGGATCGCTCGGCAGACCAAGCGTTTGCTGGGCCGGACAGCGGCGCACATGATTGGATAAAGCAATCGAATAGCGATTGTGCGATGCACAAATTTTCGCTTGACAGCTTAAGGCGCCTCCGTATAATTCGAACCATGCTGCAACGCAACATGTGGCATGAAACCACGATGTGCATGCAATCCGGGCTTGATTACAGGAGATTCAAATGAGCAACTTCACCACCCCCGAGCAGTTCGCCGCCGCCAACAAGGCCAACATCGAGACCCTGCTGACCCTGGCCAACACCGCCTTCGCCAGCGCCGAGCGCCTCGCTGCCCTGAACCTGAACACCGCCCGCTCGATCCTCGAGGACGGCGTTGCCAACACCAAGACCCTGCTCGCCGCCAAGGACGTCCAGGAACTGGTGAGCCTGCAGGCTTCGCTGGCCCAGCCGATCGTCGAGAAGGCCGTCGCCTACGCTCGCAGCGTCTATGAGATCGCCTCGCAGAGCCAGGAAGAAATGTCCAAGGTCTTCGAAGGCCAGGTCGCCGAGCTGAACAAGGGCGTCGCTACCGCCCTCGACAAGGCTGCCAAGTCGGCTCCCGCCGGTTCGGACGTCGCCGTCGCCGCCGTCAAGTCGGCCATCGCCGCCGCCAACAGCGCCTACGACAGCATGAGCAAGGCTGCCAAGCAAGTCGCCGAGATCGCCGAAGCCAACGTGGCTGCCGCGACCAACGCCACCGTCAAGGCCGTCAGCACCACCGCCAAGACCACCTCCAAGAAGGCTGCCTAAGCTTCCTCGGTAAAGGTCTGACGAAGCGGCCCCTCATCGAGGGGCCGTTTTGCGTTTACCGCCCGCCGATGCATCAGTCGTATTTGATGTAGCGGAAGCGCTGGTCATCATTGGGAGTGCCTTCAAGCACACCCCCCTCGCGGCCGGGTTGCCACTGGATCAGCGCCTCGATCCTGCTGGCGAGCGCGAAGTCGCGCTCGGTCACCCCTTTCGCGGAATGGGTGCATAGTTTCACGATCACGAAGGCATAGGACACAGCAAGGTCCGGGTGGTGCCAGGCCGCTTCGGCAAGGTGGCCGACGGCATTGACGACCATCAGCGTGCCCTTCCAGCCTTCCGTGCGGTACTTGCGCCGGATCCAGCCATTTTCGTAATACCAATGCGGCAGTTCGCGCGCCAGGCGCTGGCGAATCTCATCCTCGCCCAGCGCGGGCAGTGTGTCGCTCATATCGACCTCCTGCGGGTTCGGGCTTTCAATGTAGCCCGCGGTGCAGCGCACGTCCAAGGCGTAGACGAGAGGCCGTCGAAGCCCCCCGTGACGACGAAAAGCTCGCGGCTGGCGCCGCTCCCACCGGTGGAGAGACCCGCGGCGGCGGGCTTTGCTGTAGGAGCGGCGCGAGCCGCGAGCTTTTCGGGCACGCCACAAAAGACTATCGCCTTCAAACCCTCGCGGCTGACGTGTAACCAGATCAGGCTTCAGGCGCGCCCGTGCCACCGTCCTGGTCATGCACAGCCGACGCCTCGCCGGCATAGTGATGAGGGAAAAGCCTCTGCATCTCGCTCTCGACCCAGGCCTCGGCGCGCGCGTTGATCTGCTCTGCCTTCACGCCCTTGACGTCGATCACCGGACCAATGCTGACGATGATCTCACCAGGGCGCTTGACGAAGGCATTGCGCCGCCAGAACTCGCCCGCATTGTGCGCCACCGGGACCACAGGCACGCCCGCACGCTTGGCGAGGATGGCGCCGCCCGGCTTGTAGCGTTTCACCGTCCCCGGGGCAACACGCGTACCCTCGGGGAAGACGACAACCCATAGGCCCTCCTTCAGGCGCTCGCGGCCCTGCTCGACAACCTGGGCGAGCGCATCCTTGCCCGCATTGCGATCGATCGCAATGCCCGGAATGCTTGCCAAACCCCAGCCAAAGAATGGCACGCGCAACAGTTCGCGCTTGAGCACGAAGCACAGCGGCGGAAAGATCTGCTGCAGCGCGATCGTTTCCCATGCGGACTGATGCTTGGACAGCACCACGGCCGGGCCGGCAGGCATGTTCTCGGCACCGATCACCCTGTAGCGGATACCGAGAACATGGCGGATCACCCACATCATCACCGGCACCCAGGACGTGATCAGGCGATGGCGGGTCATCGGCGGTAGCCAGAAGATCAGCGTGGCAAAGATCGCATAGGGCACGGTGATCAGTGTGAGCAGTATTGCGAACAGGAATGAGCGGATGAGATGCACGGTGTGGTCCAGGCGTCATTGGGCGCAGATCGCACCGCCCTGACGGTGCGCCTGCCATGAGTTTCAGGCCGTGAGCGTAGCGGCCACGGCGTCGAGATCGGGGAAGATCCGGGTCGAGGGCGGCAGTTCGGGACTGTCCTTGGTGTGCAGCCCCTTGCCCGTCAACACGAGGAAGGGCTGGCAACCTGCGGCCACCCCCGCCTGCAGGTCGCGCAGGCTGTCGCCCACGCAGGGTACGTCCTGCAGCGCGACATTGAAGCGCTCGGCAATCTGCAGGAACAGGCCGGGCTTGGGCTTGCGGCAGTCGCAGGTGGAGTCCGCCGCATGCGGACAGAAAAAAACCGCATCCAGGCGACCGCCGACCTGCGCCAGGCTGCGCACCATGCGGTCATTGATGGCATTTAGCGTATCCATGCCGAACAGGCCGCGCCCCACGCCGGACTGGTTGGACGCCACCACCACGCGCCAGCCCCACTGATTGAGGCGCGCGATCGCCTCGAGCGAGCCGGGGATCGGCTTCCATTCCTCGGGCGACTTGATGAACTGCTCGGAGTCGACGTTGATGACGCCGTCGCGGTCGAGAATGATGAGCTTCATCTGCAGACTCCCTGGGATGCATACATACCCGCGACGGCGCGCGCCGCGGGTCTCGTGACGCTCAGGCCGACAGGCGCGAGATATCAGCGACCTGGTTCATCAGGCCAGCCAGTTGCGCCAACAGCGCAAGGCGGTTGGCACGGGTCAGCGGCTCTTCTGCCATCACCATGACGTCCTCGAAGAACTGGTCGACCGCCGCACGCAGGCCGGCGAGCGCACACAGCGCTGCAGTGTAGTCCTCGTTGGCGACATGTGAGCGCACCAGCGGCGCGACCTCGACCACCTGACGGAAGAGCGCCTTCTCGGCCTCCTCCTGCAGCAGTGCGAGATCGGGCTCGCCCGGCGCACCCTCGGCCTTCTTCAGGATGTTGACGATGCGCTTGTTGGCGGCCGCCAGAGCCTCGGCCTCGGGCAGCGCGCGGAAAGCCTCCACCGCGGCGAGCTTGGCGGGCACCAGATCGATGCGTACCGGCTTGAGCGCGAGCACGGCGTCGACCACCGCGCCGTCGCGCCCTGTCTCTCGCAGCAGGTTCTTCAGGCGCTCGAACATGAAGTCCTGCAACTGCGCGACGAAACCCTCGGCGGTCAGCAGGCCGGGCTTGAAGCCGGCGGCAGCGGTGTCGATGAGCTTGGGCAGCTCGAGCGGCAGCGGCGCTTCGATGAGGATGCGCAGCACGCCGAGGGCTGCGCGGCGCAGCGCAAACGGGTCCTTGTCGCCCGTCGGCACCATGCCTATGCCGAAGAAGCCGACCAGGGCGTCGAGCTTGTCGGCCAGTGCCACCGCAGCGGCGACATTGCCCGCGGGCAACTCATCGCCGGCAAAGCGCGGCTGGTAATGGGCCTGGATGGCATCGGCCACCACCTGCCCCTCGCCGTCGGCGAGCGCGTAGTAGCGGCCCATGATGCCCTGCAGCTCGGGGAATTCGCCCACCATGTCGGTGACGAGGTCGGCCTTGGCCAGGCGTGCGGCGCGCTTGGCCGCGGCGACGTCGCCGTGCAGTTGGGCGACGATCGCGCCGGCCAGGGCTTCGAGGCGCTCGACACGCTCGAGCTGACTGCCGAGCTTGTTGTGATACACCACCGGCGCCAGGCGCGGCAGGCGAGCCTCGAGCTTCTGTTTCTTGTCCTGCTCGAAGAAGAAGCGCGCGTCCGACAGCCGCGGGCGCACCACACGGGCGTTGCCGGCGACGATGTTGCTCGGGTCGGCCACCTGCATATTGGAGACGATCAGGAAACGGTTGAGCAGTTTGCCGGCGCCGTCGAAGAGCGGGAAATACTTCTGGTTGGCGCGCATCGTCAGGATCAGGCACTCCTGCGGCACGGCAAGGAACTCGGCCTCGAACTCGCCCACATACACCGTCGGATGCTCGACCAGCGCCGCGACCTCGTCGAGCAGGTCGGCATATTCGTTGAGCAGCGCGCCCTGCTTAGCGGCCTCGGCGAGAAGCTGGCGCTCGATGTTGGCGCGGCGCTCGGCGAAGTTGGGAATGACCTTGCCCTCGGCGAGCAGCGTGGGCTCGTAAGCATCCGCAGTCGCGATGTCGATGTCGCCGCGACTCATGAAGCGGTGGCCACGCGTGGTGCGCCCCGAGTCCAGGTCGAGCACGCGGCCCGGCACCACATCGGCGCCGTGCAGGAAGGTGAGCTTATGCACCGGGCGCACGAAGGTCGCGTCGCCGTCGCCCCAGCGCATGACCTTGGGAATCGGCAGCGCCTTGATCGCGTCCTGCACGATCGCCGACAGGACGTCGGCGAGCTTGGCGCCCGGCACCATGGCGGTGTGGAACAGCGCCTCGGCCTTGCCGTCCATGCGGCGCTCGAAGCCGGCGACGGCCCCCACCGGGATGCCCTTGGCTTCCATCTTCTTGAGCAGCGCCGGCGTCGGCTTGCCCTCGGCGTCGAGTGCCACGGACACGGGCATCAGCTTCTCGGTGACCTCCTTGGCAGCGGCCTCTGAGCTCACCTTCGCAACCGTCACCGCCAGCCGGCGCGGGCTGGCGAAGGTGCGGAAGGCGGCGTCGGCAGGCGCCAGCCCCTTGGCCTTGAGGCCATCGGCGATCCTGGTGGCGAAAGTCTCGCCCAGGCGCGGCAGGGCCTTGGGCGGCAGTTCTTCGGTGAGCAGTTCAACGAGCAGGGTCGCGCTGGTCATCACGCGGCCTCCTTGGTGGTATTCAGCATCGGGAAGCCGAGGGCTTCGCGGGATTCGAAATAGGCCTGGGCGACGGCGCGCGACAGGTTGCGGATGCGGCCGATATAGGCGGCGCGTTCGGTGACCGAGATGGCGCCGCGGGCGTCGAGCAGGTTGAAGGTGTGCGCCGCCTTCAGCACCATCTCGTAAGCCGGCAGCGCGAGGCCGACTTCCATCACGCGCCTGGCCTCGGATTCGTAGTTGTTGAACAGCGAGAACAGGAAGTCGACGTTGCTGTGCTCGAAGTTGAAGGTCGACTGCTCGACCTCGTTCTGGTGATAGACGTCGCCGTAGGTCACCTTGCGCCCGTCCGGCGCGATCGACCACACCAGGTCATAGACGTTTTCGACGCCCTGCAGGTACATCGCCAGGCGCTCGATGCCGTAGGTGATCTCGCCCAGCACCGGCTTGCAATCGAGGCCGCCGACCTGCTGGAAATAGGTGAACTGGGTGACTTCCATACCATCCAGCCACACTTCCCAGCCCAGGCCCCAGGCGCCGAGGGTGGGGTTCTCCCAGTCGTCCTCGACGAAGCGGATGTCGTGCACCATCGGGTCGATGCCGAGCGCGCGCAGGCTGTCGAGGTAGAGCTCCTGGATGTTCAGCGGCGAGGGCTTCAACACCACCTGAAACTGATAGTAGTGCTGCAGGCGGTTGGGGTTCTCGCCATAGCGGCCATCCTTGGGGCGGCGCGAGGGCTGAACGTAGGCGGCGTTCCAGGGCTCTGGGCCGATGGCGCGCAGGAAGGTGGCGGTATGGCTGGTGCCGGCGCCCACCTCGAGGTCGTAGGGCTGCAGCAGCACGCAGCCGCGCTCGCCCCAGAAGTGCTGGAGCGTGAGGATGACTTGCTGGAAGGTCGGTTTCACGAGTCGGGATTCGGTGGTCATGGTCTCGGGCAGCCTCCGGGCTGCGCAGCGCACGCAAAGACCGTGATTTTACCGGGCTTCGGCAAGTGCGGGGGCTTCGGCTCGGCGCAATCGCGCCGAAGCCCTCACCCGCTCGACCCGGCGCGGGCGCGATCGCCTTCAACCCCTCGCGGCTGGCGCCGCTCCTACGGGGGAATCGAGCGCGCGACGCCCTGCTGTAGGAGCGGCGCGAGCCGCGAGCCTTTCATCACAGCCGACCACACCCGTCACCTTCAAAACCCTCGCGGCTGGCGCCGCTCCTACCGAGGGTCGCGGCGGGTGGCTATGCGCTCAAACCCTCCGGCGGGAAAGAGGGAGCGCGGCAATGACGAGGAGCGCGACAATCAGGGCAAGGCCATCGCCCCAGCGGGCGTAGGGGGTCATACCGTTGAAGCCCTGAACCTGCACGCGCAGCACGCCACGCTCGAACTCGGGCAGCACGCCGGCGACCCGGCCGTCGGGCTGGACCAACGCGGTCATGCCGGTGTTGGTCGCGCGCAGCATCGGCCGCCCGGTCTCGAGCGCGCGCACGCGCGCGATCTGCAGGTGCTGCGGCTGGGCAAGCGAATCGCCGTACCAGGCCAGATTGGAGAGGTTCAGCATCAGCGTGGCCTGTGGCAGGGCGCGGATCAGCTCCGCGCCGAACAGGTCCTCGTAGCAAATATTGATCGCCACCCGCTGCCCATCGATCAGCATGGGCGGCTGATCGGGCGCGCCACGAGTCTGGTCCGCCATGGGGATGTCGACCAGGCGGTAGAACCAGCCGAACAAGGGCGGCGAGTACTCACCGAACGGCACCAGGTGCTGCTTGGCGTAGTGCTGCTCCGGCGCGCGCCCCAGGCTCATCGCGGCGTTGTAGATCCGTCCCGCCTCGTCACGCCGGAATACGCCGAGCACAAGGTCTCCACCGGCCTCGCGTGCAAGCTGTGCGAGCACCTCCAGGTAGCCCGCAGGCAGGCGTTCGAGCAAGGTGGGCAAGGTGGTCTCAGGCAACACCGTGATCGCGGGAGGCGCCGGTCGGCCAAACTGCTCGCGTACGAGATCAAGGTTGACCTGCAGCACATCAGCGAAATGATCGGGATCCCACTTCAGGCTTTGGGCAAAGTTGGTCTGCACCAGCGCGACCTCGAGCGGCTCGCCAACGGGCTGTGTCCACGGCCGCCCCTGCAGGCCAGCCCCGGCGGCGAGCACCACGACCGCAGCCAACACAGCCGGCCAGGCACGCACAGCGCTGGCCGCGCTGGCGACAAGCGCCGCCAGGAAGGCAACGAGCCCGCCCACACCGTACACGCCGACCACCGCCAGCCAGCCGCCGAGCGGACTGGGCGGCGTCTGCGAATAGCCGATGGCCAGCCACGGGAAGCCGGTGAATACGACGCCGCGCAACCATTCCGCAAGCAGCCACAAGGCGCCGAACAACACGGCCTGGACCAGCCCGTGCGCCAAGCCCAGCCGCCGACGCAGGGCGACGAAGACGCCACCTGCCAGTGCGGGATAAAGCGCGAGGTAGGCACAGAACAGCGCAATGGCGAGCGCAGCGAGCGGGATCGGCATGCCGCCATAGCGCTCGAGCGCGACATACAGCCACGACACGCCACCGATGAATGCACCGAAACCCCAGGCAAAGCCGAGCGCGAAGCCCTGGCGCCAGCACCCGGCACGCCCGAGCAGCCAGGCCAGCACGGCCAGGCTCGCGAAGGCAAGCGGGAACAGCCCGAAGGGCGCAAACGCGAATACCGACGCGCCGCCCGCGAGCAACGCGGCAAGCAGGGCGACACGCATCACTCGGCGGCGGGCTCGGGCTGCGGCAGATGCTCGACGACCAGGGTGTAGACCCGCCGGCTGTCGGCGCGCAGTACCTGGATCTTCAGACCCTCGAGCTCCACGGCTTCACCGCGCTTGGGCAGACGCCCGAAGTGGCGTATGACGAGACCGCCAACGGTGTCGTATTCCTCGTCGCTGAAGTGGGTGGCGAACGCTTCGTTGAAGTCCTCGATCTCGGTCGTGGCCTTCACACGGTAGCGACCGCTGTGATCGAGGCGGATGCTGTCGCCGACCTCGTCGAAGTCGTACTCGTCCTCGATATCGCCGACGATCTGTTCGAGCACATCCTCGATGGTGACCAGCCCGGCCACGCCGCCGTACTCGTCGACCACGATCGCCATGTGGTTGCGCGACACGCGGAACTCGCGCAACAGCACGTTGAGGCGCTTGGACTCGGGCACGAACACGGCAGGACGCAACATGTCGCGCAGGTCGAATTCGCGCCCGGCGAAGTAGCGCAGCAGGTCCTTGGCAAGCAGAATGCCGGCGACATCATCCTTGCCATCACCAATGGCGGGGAAGCGCGAATGCGCGGTGTCGATGGCGAAATTGACGATCGCGTCGATCGGATCGTCCAGGTGCACGCAGTCCATCTGCGCGCGCGGAATCATCACGTCACGCACCTGCATGTCGGACATCTGCAGGGCGCCTTCGATGATGGAAAGGGCATCGGCGTCGATCAGGTTGCGATCGAAGGCCGCGTGCAATTGCGCGAGGAGTTCTTCGCGATCTTCCGGCTCGCGCGAGAGAAAGGCCGAAAGTCGCTCAAGTAACGACGGTTTAGGGGAACTGTCCATTTTTTGGGTCGGGGTCTCCACTCAAGCCCAGGGGTCGTGCAAGTCAGCCTCGCGCACACCGCGCTCAGGCATAGGGGTCTGCATAGCCCAGCCCGCGCAGGACGTCGGTTTCGAGCCGCTCCATCACCGCTGCCTCAGCCTCATTCTCGTGGTCATGGCCCTGCAGGTGGAGCATGCCATGCACGACCAAGTGCGCGAAGTGAGCTTCGGGCGTCTTGCCCTGCAGCGCTGCCTCGCGCATCACCACCGGTACGCACAGCACGAGATCGCCCGCGAGCACGGCGCTGTTGTCCTGCGCCGGCAGCGACAGGTCCTCACCGTCAGCATAGGCGAAGGTGAGCACATTGGTAGCGTAGTCCCTGCCGCGGTAGGCACGGTTGAGCTCGCGCCCCTCCTCTTCGCCGACCAGGCGCACGGTGACCTCGGCATCCCGCTGCAGCGCGGCCTGCGCCCAGCGCCGGATGTGGTTCTTCTTGGGGGCGTTGGCCTTGTCCTCGCCCTCCACCGCCTTCTGCACGGACAGCCGGAGCGCCGGCGGGCGGGCGTGCTCGGGCAACCCGGGCACATCGACGAAGCTCATGTCATGATGCACGTCGACACGCAAGGTGAGCAGATTGCAGGCGCCGGGCTGCAGCGACAGCATCGGCACCGCGGCCGCGTCGTCGGCATCGGCCTCGATCTCGAGATCGCCCCAGGCGCGCTCGGGGAAAGCAAGCACCAGCTTGCGGCCATCGCCAAAGTCGATCTCGAGCCGCTCCGCCTTCAAGCGCGTGGCCTTGCCTTCGGCGTCGATGGCGACGAGCTTCGGCTTGCCTGCTGTCGCCGCGATCCCCTTGTCCTGCCCTGCATCCTGCTTACTCCCCGTCTTCGGCATCCTGTGATTCCTTGTCCTGCTGTTGTTGGGCGCGTGCCGCCACCCTGGCCTGCTCGATACGCGCACTTTCGCGGTCGTAAGCATCCACGATGCGTGCGACAAGCGGATGACGCACCACGTCTTCCTTGGCGAACTCGGTGAATGCGATGCCGCGCACGTCCGCCAGCACCTTGCGCGCCTCCTTGAGGCCGCTGCGCTGGCCGCGCGCCAGGTCGACCTGGGTGAGGTCGCCGGTCACCACCGCCTTGGCACCGAAGCCGATGCGGGTAAGGAACATCTTCATCTGCTCGGGCGTGGTGTTCTGCGCCTCATCAAGGATGATGAAGGCGTTGTTGAGCGTGCGCCCGCGCATGAAGGCGAGCGGCGCGATCTCGATCAGGCTGCGCTCGAAGAGCTTGCCGACGCGGTCGAATCCCATCAGGTCGTAGAGCGCGTCGTAGAGCGGGCGCAGGTAGGGGTCGACCTTCTGCGCCAGATCGCCGGGCAGGAAACCCAGGCGCTCGCCGGCTTCGACCGCCGGGCGGGTGAGGATGATGCGCTCGACCAGGTCGCGCTCGAAGGCGTCCACCGCGCTCGCCACCGCAAGATAGGTCTTGCCGGTACCGGCCGGGCCGATGCCGAAGGTGATGTCGAACTCCTGGATGTTCTTCAGGTATTCCACCTGGCGCGGGGTGCGGCCGTGCAGTTCGGTGCGCCGCGTCATCAGCACGGGGGCGGGCTGCAGCGGATCGGCGCCGGCGCCACGGCTGCCGATCTCGATCAGGCCGAGCTGCACATCGTCGAGCGACAGGTCCTTGTCGGCGCGCTCGTAGAAGTGCTTGAGCGCCATCTCGCCGCGCAGCACCTGGCTGGGGTGGCCGTTGAGGGTGAAGTGCTCGCCGCGCCGGCTGACCGTGATGTCGAAGGCGTTCTCGATCTGGCGCAGGTTCTCGTCCAGCACGCCGCACAAGCGGGCCAGCCGGGGGTTGTCCACCGGCTCGAAGAAGACTTCCAGGGTTTTCGCCATTCAGGATTCCCGAACGATGATCTCGCCGCGCAGGCTATGCGGCAGCGCAGCGGTGATGCGCACATCGATGAACTGGCCGATCAGGCGGTCACGATTGGGCGAATCGGAAGGGAAGTTGACCACGCGGTTATTGTCGCTGCGGCCCATCATCTCGACCTCGGCGTTCTTCTTCGCCGCACCCTCGACCAGAATGCGCTGCACCGTGCCGACCATGGCCTCGCTGTTGGCTTGGTACTGCTCGTCGATGCGCTTCTGCAGGCGGGCCAGCCAGGCGAGCTTGGACTCCTGCGGCACGGGGTCTTCGAGGTCGGCCGCCGGCGTGCCGGGGCGGGCGCTGTAGACGAAGCTGAAGGAGCCGTCGAAGCCGATATCGTCGATCAGCTTCATGGTCTTGTCGAAGTCCTCTTCGGTTTCGCCCGGAAAGCCGACGATGAAGTCCGAGGTCAGCGACAGGTCCGGCCGTGCCGCGCGCAGCTTGCGCACGACGGACTTGAACTCGATCACCGAGTAGCCACGCTTCATTGCCGCCAGCACGCGGTCCGAGCCCGACTGCACCGGCAGATGAAGCTGCGACACCAGTTTGGGGATCTTCGCGTAGCAGTCGATCAGGCGCTGCGTCATCTCGCGCGGATGCGAGGTGGTATAGCGGATGCGCTCGATGCCGGGGATCTCGGCCACGCATTCGAGCAGGAAGGCGAAATCTCCAACGTCGGCACCGTCCTCGCCATCCTCGCGCGTCAGCACGCCGCGCCAGGCGTTGACGTTCTGGCCGAGCAGGGTTACCTCCTTGACGCCCTGAGCGGCCAGACCGGCGATCTCGGCCAGCACATCCTCGAGCGGGCGCGACACCTCGTCACCTCGGGTGTAGGGCACGACGCAGAAGGTGCAGTACTTGGAACAGCCTTCCATGATCGACACGAAGGCGCTCGCGCCCTCGACACGTGCCGGCGGCATGGCGTCGAACTTCTCGATCTCGGGGAAGGAGATATCCACCTGCGAGCGCCCGGTCTGCTTGCGCGCCTCGATGAGCTTGGGCAGACGGTGCAGGGTCTGCGGCCCGAACACCACGTCCACATAAGGCGCACGCTTGACGATGGCCTCGCCTTCCTGGCTGGCCACGCAGCCGCCCACGCCGATGATCAGCCCCGGCTTCTGCTGCTTGAGCAAGCGCACACGGCCGAGGTCGTGGAACACCCGCTCCTGCGCCTTCTCGCGCACCGAACAGGTGTTGAAGAGGATCACGTCGGCCTCTTCCGGGTTATCGGTCTTGACCAGTTCTTCGTGGGCGCCGAGCACGTCCGCCATCTTGTCGGAGTCGTACTCGTTCATCTGGCACCCGAAGGTGCGGATGTAGAGCTTTTTCATGATGAGAGGGAAATCACTGCGGGGCGGGATGCGAGCGGCGCGAACATCGCGGGCCGCTCAGCGTGTGGGCGCGGACGCCGCGACCTCTTGCGGGGTGAGGACCCACACCCGGTGCACCTGGCCGTTGTTGTCGAGCAGCATCCGCACGATGTATTCACCACCGATGTGCGAGGGGAGCACGATTCGGTTGTGAATGTCGCGGATCTGCGCACCGGGACTCAGCAGCAGCACCGCCTCAACGTCCTTGCCATTGACCTTGCCCTTCACCTGGACCTTACCAGGCTGGGCGAACGCCATCTTCACCAGGAACGCAGCCTCGGGAATGTTGCGCGGTAGCGCCGCAGACACCAGGCCGGGCAATACACCGAGCACCAGGAACAGCAGGGCAGGAAGAGATAACGGGCGCAAGGACAGACCGGAACGAGCCGGAACCGAAAAGGACAGGCGTCGAATGATCCCCGATCCCCCCTGCCCTGTCAATGCAAAAGCCTTATAAATCAAGACTTCGATGAGACCCTGACGCCACCGCCCCGACAACACCCCCGGACACGCCAAGCCATCAAACCTGTTGACGCCCACTCACCTGAACCGCTATATTCGCGAGCTCGGTTGGTGATGTAGCTCAGACGGTTAGAGCGACGGATTCATAACCCGTAGGTCGGCAGTTCGATTCTGCCCATCACCACCAAAAAATTCAGGGGCTTGCAGCGATGCAAGCCCCTTTGCTTTTCTGCCGGGCTATCACCGGGCTAGCACTAGCGCCGAAAACACTAGCCCGCGCCGCCTTCTTGCTGGCGCAGATCACCGTCGCCATTGAGCCGCAGCAGCATCGTCGTGAGGCAGATCGGCGGCAATTCCGTGGTAACCGCCTAGGTAACCACCCCTTTCGGTTAGCGCCCAATGCTGCCCGGCATACCAAGCCGCTTCGCCCACGCACCCAGCGCGCCGCCCTTCAGTCGGTCATGCTCCGACTTCAGCCGCCAGAAGGTGCGCCAGTGCATCCCTTTCGGCTTCCACCCGTCCGGGTTCAAGATGCCGGGTTCCCATTTCAGGCGGTCCCGGATGGCGTCCGCCCGTCTGGCCAAGCGATCCGTCTCATCCTCCCGTTGCACCTCGTAGGCCAGCCCGTAGCAAGTCCGGCAGGCGAACGTCGCGCCGCCGTACAGGATCGCCACGCGCCGCCCACAGCACGGGCACAGGAACCACGGACGTTCGCCTCCATAGTTACAGCCAGTGCGCACCAGCCCGACCTTGTAGTCGAAGTCCCGCCACTCGCCCCGGTCGGTCGCACGGTAGCGCAACTGGATAGATGCTTCGCCCGCCTCGACGTTGATCTCGGCCCGCTTGTCACCGCGCCGATACCAGCACCAGCCGCCACGCCACCCAGGCACCAGCACGCCAGCACGATGCAGCTCGCGCACGTCGAGCCGCCGATAGTGCGCAGTCACATCCCGTCCACCGCGCCGCCCGCTACCAAATCCGCCCATAGCGCCCTCGCAGATTCACCGAAAACATCAGGCAGCTTGAACGCATGAAAGCGCCCCCGAGTCGCCTGCATCCCGCGCCAGCAAAGGGACTCAGCCGGTTTTCACGATGTACGTTTTCCTGCATCGTGTCAGCCCTCGTGCGGCAGGTAGTTGGCGCAGTCCTCGCCCTGGTCGTCAGGCAGCTTGCGCAGCGGGTGATGCAGCCCATACGCGCCAGGAAGATCGTCACGCCCGCCGCCGCAGTAGCCCGCCGACAGGCCCGGCCTCTTGCGGTGTCGGCACGTCGAGCAGCCCCGCGCCGCCGTTTCCGTGCGTACCTCGTTGCGTACTGGCGTGCGTACTTCAGGCAGCGGTTCAGCCGCCACAGCATCGGGATAGGCCACCAGCACCTCGTCATGGTCGGCAGCAGGCGCGAAATGCACCTCGATCGGCTCGCGGTCGGCGTAGTGCAGCAGCCAGCGGGTTGCCCGGATTGGCGGCGCGGTGTCGGTCGGCAGCGTTTCGCTGGAATCGCCCCCGCTTTTGTCGTTATCTGCCGTTCCAGCCGTTCCAGCCGTTCCGGCCAGTGTTTGCAAGGGATTCGCTGGAACGCCTGCCGGAACGCCTGCCGTTCCAGCCGTTCCAGCGGCCCGTTCTAGTTTGGCGAGCAGGTCATCAAGCCCCATTGCCCACCCCATGCAGCGCGTCGGCACGGACGGGGTAGACGCGCACCTTGCGCCCGCCGACGTTCTCGGTTTTCGAGCGTTCGCCCGTCGCGCTCGCCTTGGGGATCACGCCGCAGGATTCCAGCACGTCGAGCGCCCGCTTGAAGTCGAAGCCCTTCAGCGCCTCGCGCAGCCCTTCCGCATTGAACAGGTACAGCCGCCCGCCCACGTCGTCAGGCTTCCACCAGCCCGCCCGATCACGGATCGCCGCGCCGTCTGCCGTCCAGTCGGAGAACCGGCTATCCCCATGCCGTTCGAGGAACCCGGCCAGCTTGTCGAGGATTTGCCGCCGCTCGTCGTTGCCGCCGCCGCGCATGGTTCGCCACGCCTGGAACCCGATCACCGCAGCGTCGAGCGCCGCCCCTTCCGGCCATCCGGTGATGCCGTACTCGGTCGCCAGCTCGCCCGCCAGCGCCAGCAGTGCAAAGCGGGATGCCGCTCGCTTGTCCTGCCCTTCGGCCTCTGGCGGATTGAAGGCAGGCAGCGCCTTGAAGCGTTCGAGCCGCCCGGCCATATCGCGCTCGTCGTGCGTCAGCCGTTCGAGGAACGCCCGCCCGGCCCGGCCATGATGTTGAGTCGCCGCCCGCTTGATCGCATCGGACAGCGCGGTGCCGGTCGCCATGCCGTGCAGTTCATCGAAGCAGCCGGAACGCCGCACCGCTGGAATGTCGAGCAGCCGCACAGCCTGCCCGGCCTTCGTGCGTTGCCCGCCTTCCATCATCGTCGTGCCAATGGTGCGCTCACCCGTCGAAATGATGAACGCCTGCCACCGGGTCACGGATCGCGCCGCGCCCGTTCGGCTCGCCCGTTGTTTCCCGCGCCCGTTGCCCAGGCTATAGACGATTGCGCCCACCTCACGGGGATCGCATTCGCTGATTTCGTCCAGCGCCAGCAGGCAGTCATTGAACAGCGCCGCCGCGCCTTCCATGCCGTTCGCCGTTGCCCGCCAGCTCCGCCGATACCCAGGCCCACCCCACACGGAACACGCGGCTTCCAGAATCGTCGTCTTGCCGGTCGAGGAATCGCCCACGAAATGCAGCCCGCCGCCTTCGGTATTGGTGCGCTTGAGCAGCGGCCCCGCGAACGCCGCCGACAGCGCCAGCAAAAACAGCGGGTTCGCCACCGCCCGCGCCGCGATCTCGGCTTGCCACCCGTCGAGCGTTCCGGCCATTCCATGCTCGTCGTGCGAGCGTTCGCCGCTCTGGAAGATCACGCCCGCCGCGTTCGGCCCGATCACCGCATCAGGCAGCACGAACACATTGCCGCACCATCCGACTTGCAGCGCGCACCGGATGCGCTTCTTCGGCGTGCGCTCTTGCAGGTAGCGTGCGAGCGTCTGGCGTGCGAAGGGATCAAGTTCCAGCCCCATCGCCAGCAGTTCGCCGCGCAGGTCGGAACCGTCGCCCTTCAGCAGTTCCATCGGCATCGCCCACGAACGCCAGCGGCCCGCCGTGTTCTTGAAGCGCAGCAGCCGCCCGAAGTTGTTTTCTCCGCCGTCGAACGTCTGCGCCTCGATGTGCAGCGGCCCGCACACCCAGGTGTCGACGGGAACCGGCATTTCGTCCTTCTTCGGCTTACTCATGCCATGCAGCCACACGCCCGGCCTCAGCTTCCGCCCGGTGTCGAGCAGCGTCCAGTCGTCATACACCTTGAAGCAGGGACGATCATCCTCTGGCACGGACGGAACCACCTTTTCCTCGGTGCCGTCGCCAGCGGTCACGGCCTTGATCAGTTCGGCCAGCGCCGGAACGGCTGGAACGGCTGCCGTTCCGCCTGCCGTTCCGCTGGAACCCGCGCCGTTATTGGGCGGAACGTCTGGAACGTCTGGAACGTCGCTAAACGGATGAAGCGATGCGCGATCAGCCTCAGCCCCGAAAAGATCAGCGGTCGCGGTGTCGAGCAGGTCATTCGCCATGACACGCCCCCTTCCGACGGATCGCCGCCATGTCGTTGAAGTCGGAACCCGCCACGCCCTCGGGGAACTCGGGAACGATCAGCTTCGCCCCGGTCGCCTTCGCCGCAGCGGTCGCATACGTCACGCCCGGGCGGTCGCTGTCCGCGCAGATCACCAGTTCAGCGCCAGCCCAGGCGGATCGCGCCGCCGTCGCCACCGCCAGCAGGTTGCCCGCGTTCATCGCGCACAGCACCGGATGCCCGGTTTCCTCGTGCAGCGTTGCGCCCGTCGCCCATCCTTCACAAATCAGGATCGTTGCCGGGTTGGTGATGTCGCCAATCGGGGAGAACAAGCCACCGGCCCGGCCCGGCTTGAACCGCTTGCCGCCGTCCGCTGCGATGCGCTGCACGTTCCAAAGCAGCCCGAAAGCATCAAATAGGGGAACGATCAGCAGACCGCCACGCTGGCGCAGGTTGTGCGGCCCCACTCCCTTCCTGGTTAGGTACGGATGCGCCGGGTCAGCCGGTGCCCAAGCATCCCATTCTGCCCGCGCCTCGATAGCCCGCGCCTCGTGCTCCGCCCGCCGCTCGGCTTGCGCCTTGATCTTCGCCGCCTCGATCAGCTTGGCGAACGCCTCGCGCTCGGTGTCGCTCATGCGCTTGCCGTCCGCCGCCCACGTCGAGCGCAGCCCCGTTTTCCACGAACCGAAAACGCCAGCGGCCCGCCCGTCGAGGTGCAGCGCATACCAGCCGTTGCGGGAACCGGCCTTGTCGCCCTCAACGTGGAAGCGGTGCAGTTGCCCGTCCGCCTCGATCACGTCAGGCGGAACCGCTCCGGCCTCGCGCATGGCGGCGCGGAACTGATTGATGGTGTCGTAGCTCATCAAGCCATCCCCACCAGCAGCAGCCCGGCCACCGCCGCCAGCAGCACCAGCCCCGCCACCTCGGGATCAATGCCGCCTGCCTGTTTCGGACGCAGCACATAACGCGCCATCCGGTGCGGTGCGCGACCCGCCTCGGACGGTTCCGCCGTCCATGCAGTGTCGATTTCCTCGCCCTGGTCGCGCAGTTCGCAAATACGCTGCGCCGGGTTCATGATTTCGAGGTGCAGCCGCGCCTCGGTCGTCGTAATCCACCCGGCTTCACGCATTGCGGCCTGAAGTCGCGCCCGTTGCGCATCGCAGCCATTGCCCGGAAAATCCGCGTGAATCTGCTGAAGCAAGCTCTTGCGGGTCGCGCCGTCGCCACGGTCGCGGCCCGTTACTTTTTCGGTCATGGCTCGCCCCTTACGCGGTCGCGCCGGTTTCGCGCACACGCGCCGCCAGCCATGCGTCGAGGTCAGCCCGACGGTAACGGACTTTGCGCCCGATCTTCACGAAGGGGAGCGCATAGCGCCCGGTCGAGCGCCACACGCTCAAGGTTCCAGGGGAAACGTCGAGAATTGCAGCGGCAGCTTTGTCGTCGAGCAGATCAGCGCCCGCCGCGATCAGGTTTTGCAGGTTTTGGGTTGTCATGGTTCGCATCCAATTAGCCCCGCTTTGCATGAGTGCATTGCGGCATGGACACGAAGCATGGAGAAAGGCATTAGCCTTTCTAACGGGTCATATCCGGCGATATGACCGGACTTCCCGGGGGGAGGAGCGAACCGAGCGTTTCGTCAGGGAGGAGCGAAAGCGTATCTTGATACTTCGAGTAGGCGACTTTAATCGCGGACTCGCCCCGCCCGTCTGGCATCAACAGATTTGCGGCAACACCTACTGCATCATTCCAGCGCCAGCCTTGCCGCATTCTCAGAGTGATAAACGCCGCCGCCATTACATCACGCTCGGTCGTGTCATCGCGCTGATAGCACCCACGCTTCAGATCGAGGCCGAAAGCCTGGCCTGCGCTCCAACCGTGCTCCACCATTCTCTCGAACGCAAACTTCACAAACCCAATCAGTACGTCTCGGTTATAAGGCAGTTCATTACTGAGTCGCTCGTGAAAGTACTCGATCAGATTCTTCGCGGCGTCCGGGGCGTGTCCGTACCTCACGAGATCCAGCGCCCCAACTAGATCTTTGTCCGTTACGTCAGCCCACTTCATTTTTGCTCCCTTCAACGTCGCCCTTGAATGAGGTGCCGCGCCAGCCGTGCAAGGGAACCGATTTCCGTGCCTTCAGACAATGCGCGGCAGAACCCAGGTTTTCTCAGGTCATGCCGCCCGTTCGCCGCGCTGCGCCCGCATCAGATCGAGCAGAAATTCAGGTGCCAGATCAGCGCCATTGGCCCAGGCCACCGTCCGCATGACGGGATGCTGGCTCGCAGTGGCGAACATCGCCGGATCGCGCAGCACCTCGAACACTTCGCCTTCAAGCTCGGCAGACAGATCAACCTCGCCCACCGCGCCGTTGTTGAAGCGCAGGAACAGCCTGTAGCCCGGCAGCGGCTTCACTTCAGTGGTGTGCAGGATCATGGTCATCACTCCAAGGGTTCAATCGGGTTCAGCGGTTTCCGTTGCAGCGCCAGCGTCCAATCGGCTTCCAATTCATCGCGGTGCAGCGCCAGCCACTCACGCACCATCGAGAGCGCCCGGCCCGGCAGCGAACCCGCATACACCTTGCCGTCAAAGGTCAGCAGCGCCTCATGCTCGCCATAGACCGCATGGAAGTGTGCAGGCGGGTGATCGCGCCAGTTCATGTAGATCACGATGCCGAAGAAGCGGGAGATTTCAGGCATCAGGCAGCACTCCGCTTGCTCGGCAGCGTCACCACGTCCGCCGCATCCTTCAGGCCCGCCGCTTCAAGCATCGCGCTCGTTGCCGTATTCACGGACTGGCGAACCGGGTCGAGGTCGAGCCGCGCATAGATCGCGGTCGCTTGCGGGGATTTGTGGTTCAAGCTCTTGCCGATGATCGCCAGCGATGCGCCGGTTCTCGCCTGCCAACTTCCCAGGGTGCGCCGCAGGTCATGCAGCGTTACCCCGTTCGGCACGTCGCGCCCGTAGGGGATGCCTGCCCGCGCCATGACGCGCTCAACGGCCTTCTTCGGCTCAACGATGTGGCCCGTCCGCCCGGTGCCGGGGAACACGAACCCGCCGCCCGTCGCATCCTTCCGCGCTTCGAGGATCGCCACCGCTTCCGGGCATAGGGTCACGCTCTGCGGCTCGTCGTTTTTCGTGCGCGGGATGCGCCACACGCCTGCCGACAGATCAAGTTCGCGCCAGTGCATCGCGCACAGATTCGCCCGCCTCGCCCCCGTCAGCAGCGCCAGCAGGATGAAGTCGCGCATGGCGGGTTCTTCTTCGGCCACCGCAGCGAAGAATCGCGGCAGCTCGTCGGCTTGCAGGAAGCGGTCGCGGGAAACCTTCTTGCCCGCCACCTTCACGCCTTGCGCCGGGTTGTAGTCGAGGAATCCCCACTCCACCGCCTTGCCGAAAACGCCCGATGCGAGCGCCCGGATGTTGCGCACGGTCGCCACGGACTTGCCCGCCTTCTCCGCGTCGTGCAGCACCTTCGCAATCATGGCGCGGTCGATCTCGGACAGCTTCTTGCCGCCCATCGGCTTTTGCAGATAGTCGCGGAACCGCTGCACGTCCGCAGCCCATGCCCGCTTCTTCTCGCCGTGCCGGTTGCCGTACTCGGTGAAGAACTCGGACAGCGTAGGTTCAGCCTTGAACGCCCGCCGCGCCGCCGCAGGGTTCGCGCCGCTTGCGAACTCGCCAAGCGCCAGCGCCGCAGCCTTCCGCGCTTGCTCCACCGTCATCTCGGGGAAGGTGCCAAGTTTCACCCAGGCCATCGAAGCGCCTGCCCGCTTCACCACATAGAAGGTCTTGGTGCCTGCCGCCGTCGCCCTCAGCGCCAGCTTTGGCGTCTCGGTGTCGTAGATCGTCAGCCGCTTGCCCGGCTCAGGCAGTGCGAGCGCCTGAAGCGTCGTTTTCGAGAACTTGAGACTTGCCATTTACTCACCTCGCATCGTCCGGGCTATCACCGGGCTATCACCGGGCTAGCATTTCAGGTCAAAAACCGTCAAAAACCGTGCTAGCCCGTTAAGGTGAGTATCTTCTAAGTGCGCTGTTTCGTAAAGGTTTATTAAGCTCAGATAACCCATAGGTTTAATGCGAAACACGGATTCATAACCCGTAGGTCGGCAGTTCGATTCTGCCCATCACCACCAAAAAATTCAGGGGCTTGCAGCGATGCAAGCCCCTTTGCTTTTCTGCCGGGTCTTGTCGAAACCGGCTGGTGCGAGTGTGGTCTGTGCGCCGTTCGGCCCGAACCCACCAGCCCAGCCGCCGCGGCTCAAACCTTGAAGCGCTCGACCTGACGCCGCATCTGCGCCGCAACGCCTTCCATTTCCTGTGCGGCCACCACGATGCTGCTTGTGGCGCTGCTGCTCTGCTCTGCCCGCAGCGCGATGTCCTCGACCCGCCGCGCCACCTCGGACGAGGCCGTTGCCTGCTCACGCAAAGCCAGGTCGAGCTCGGAGACGATGCCCGCCACCTCGCCCGAGAGTTCATGCAGGCGGCCGATCGTGCCACCGGTCTCGACTGCCTCCGCGCTGCTGCGCCTGACGACCTGGACCCCGCGCTCGATCCCGGCAACGGCCTCCTTCGTCCCTGCCTGGACGGATGCCACCATGCCGGTGATCTCCTCGGTGGACGTGGCGGTGCGTTCGGCGAGCTTGCGCACCTCATCGGCCACCACCGCAAAGCCCCGCCCCTGCTCGCCGGCCCGCGCCGCCTCGATCGCAGCATTGAGCGCCAGCAGGTTGGTCTGCTCGGCGATCTCGCGGATCACGGCGACGATATGAGAGATCTTCGCGGATTGCGCCTCCAGACCGGTGATGCGAGTCGCCGCGTCACCCACCACCTGCTCGACTTCGCGCATGCCCGCAACCAACCGCTCCATCGACTGCTTGCCGGCCGTCGCGCCTGCGCCTGACTCCGCGGCTACGCGGCTCGCATCGCTGGTGCGATCGGACACATGCGAGATCGAAACAGTCAGCTCCTCGACATTGGCTGCGATGCTGCTGGCCGCCTGGCTCTGCGCCGAGGCGCCTTCGCTGACCTGACGTGAGGCCTCGAGCAGGCTCGTTGCCGAGTCACCCACCTGCCCCGCACCGTCACGGCTGAGCGCGATGGTCTCGCGTAGCGAGGACTGCATGTCGCGCATCGCGCGTACCAGGTCGCCGATCTCGTCGGCGCTCGGCTCGGGCAGGGCTGCGCGCAGGTCGCCCGCAGCGATCTGCTGAGTGCCGCTGACCGCCGCGCGCAAGCGACCACTCATACGCCCGGCAAACACCAGGGTGAGGGTGATGGCGACCGCCAGACCAATCGCGGCGGCGGAAAGCCCGCCAATGAATGCCGCCCGCACCCCGGCCGCCACGTCGCCCACATTGCCTTCGGCCGCAGCGCGATTGTAGGCAATCAACTCTGCGACGGCGTCGCGCGCTGCATCCGCACGCTGTACCCACACCGTTCGGCGCAGCGTGTCCGCCCCATTGCGATCACCGCGCGCGAGCAGGTCCCGGGCCTGCTGCACCACCTCGTGGTAGCCCAGCACACTGCGCTCAACCGCATCGAGCAGCGTACGCTCACGCTCCGAAATCTGGCGCGTCCGATAGCCGGCAATCTCCTTCATGAAACCCTGGTGCAGTTGGTCGAGCGAGGCCGTCATGCGCTCCGTCTCCGCTGCACCGGTCGCCATCATGAACTCGAGGCTGCGCACGCGGTAGCGCAGACGCCACTCGCCCATTGCCCCCGCAGCCTGCAAGCCCGGCAGGTCGTGATGCCCGATGGTATCCACCTCGCGCTCGATCAGACGTACTTCGTAGAGCGCGAAGGCGATTGCAAACAACAGGACACCACAGGAAAGACCGGAAAGCAGGAACAGCTTGCCACGCAGGCTGAGGTTGTCGAGGGCATTCATCATGTATGTCTCCGGGGATGCGACCTCACATGAGCAAGGCCTTGTTCATGTATTCATCGGTCCCGGCAAGCATAACTTTAGTCGTATCCAAACGCTGACTGCACAGCCATCGGAACGCACCGGGTCAGCATGAGCCCTCAGGACGTCACCGGGCCCTGCGCAGGCTCCGCACATGCGAGAATTCGGCCCCGCCCTACCGCGAGCCCCACCCGCATGCGCCCCCTCGAGCACACCGTCACCCACCTGATCATCCACACCCTGGAAAAGGCCCCCGGCTCGCCGGCTCGCCTGATCCTGCGCGAAGGACCATGCACGCTCGACGCTGCCGCGCTGCGGCTTGCAGAACGCCTGTGCAGCCAGTACGACAGCCGCTCGGCCAAGGGCTTCGGCCGCTTCGAAGAGGATGAGGAAAGCTACCCGCTGGCACGCTGGCTGCGCGAACACCTCGTCGATAAGACGCTCGACTTCGCAGGCCTGTCTCGCGCCTTCGCCGAGCGCGTGCAGGCGCTCACCGACGCGGAGGAGCTTGAAGAAGGCGGCCAACTGGTCATGGCGCGCATCCGCGAAGGGGGCGCCAACGGAGGCGGCACGGACTGCCTGTGGCTGGCGCTGATTGGTGAGGCCGAAGGCGTACGCATCGGCGGTGCGCTCGAAGCGCTCGACTGCTGCCACCTCGACTTCACCGCCCTGCATGCGGCCGGGCGCATCGACCTGTCGGGCTGGCGACGTGGTGACGAGCGCTATATCGGCTTCCTGCGCGGGCGCGGCAAAGGCGGCATGTGGTTCAAGAACGCACTCGGATGCAGCGACGTCATGGTGGCACTGCAGGAGACCAAGAAGCTGGTCGCCACGCTCGACCGCTTCGTCGACACCGAGGGCCTTGCCCCCGCCACCCGCGATGCCGTGCTCGAGCGCGCCCACGACTACCTCGACACCCTGGGCGAGGCAGGCGCCCCGGTGGTGTTCGAAGAGCTCGCGCGCGAGGTCTTTCCCGAACAGCCCGCTCGGCTCGACGCCCTGCTGCGTGCCGAGGAGACCAGGATCGCCCCCGGCTTCGTTCCCAACCGCCGCGCCATCCGCCCGCTGGTGCGCTTCAGCGCCAGCGGCGACAACTGGAAGCTCGAGTTCGAGCGCAGCGGCCTGCACTCGGGCGCAGTACATTACGACCGCGCCACCGACACCCTGGTCCTGTCGGGCCTGCCCGACTACCTCAAGCGCATGCTCGACGAGGCGCCCGAGGACTGACGCGCCCGGACTGCCCCGCGATCAACGCATGCGTTCGTATGCGTGCTCACCCGGTTGCACCTTGAACCAGCCTACGGTCTCGCGCAACTTGCCGGCGAGCGCGTCGAGATGTCGCGCAGTCTCGGCCGCATTGCTCGCGGCAGCCGTGTTCTCCTCGGTCATCTGCGCGATGTGCTCGATGCGCCGGGCGATCTCCTGAACTGCGGCATCCTGTTCGCGCACCGCATCGGCGATGTTGCGCACCGACGTCGTGACCCGCCCGGTATCGGCACTGGCGGCGTCGAGCGCACCGGTGGAAGCCACCACGCGGGTGCGCGTCGACCCGGCTTTGTCGTTTGCCTTCTGCATGTGCGCCACTGCGGCATCGACCTGGCCCTGGATGCCACCGATGAGGCCGGAAATGACGTTGGTTGCCGCGGAGGTGTTCTCCGCCAGCTTGCGCACCTCGTCGGCGACGACGGCGAAACCACGCCCCTGCTCGCCCGCTCGCGCCGCCTCGATCGCGGCATTGAGCGCCAGCAGGTTGGTCTGGTCGGCAATATCCTTGATGGTGCGCACGATGCCGTCGATCTGGCGCGAACTCTCGGCCAGTCGCACGATGTCGCCGCTGGCGGCGTCGATCATGCCGGCCAGGCTATCGACGTTGTCCGCAGTCTCGCGCACCGCGGCCAGTGTAGTTTCGATGTCGGCACGCGCCTGCACTGCAGTCGCGTCCGCCACGCGGGCATTGCTGGCCGTCTCGGAAATGCTCACCGCGGTCTGCTGCACGCTGGCGACGACAGCCGACGCCGCCTCCGACTGCGCATCCGAGCCCTTCTCCACCTGAGCCCCTGCAGCCGACATGGACTGTGCGGCCGCAGCAATGGCATCGGCCGACTGCCGGGTCTCGCCGATCAGGGCGGCAATACGCGCCATCATGCGGTCGAACGCGGCCGCGGTACGCCCCACTTCGTCCCGCCCGGTGAGGCCCGCGCGCAGGCTGCAGTCGCCGCTCGTCTCGACCCGCACGAGAACATCCTGCAAGGTGGCGAGCGGGCGGGTGATGGAGCGGATGATCACCATGCCGAACACCAGCGTCAGTGCGATCGCGAGCGTACCGAGCAGCGCCGCCACGAACATGGCCCTTTGCGCCTCTTCCGCCTGCTCACCGGCCCAGGCCAGCAGATCGCCGCTGACCCGCTGCTCGACGGTGAGCATGGCGTCGATCCGGGCGGTGGTGGTCGAGAACCATGTCTCCGGCGTCACGCCGAAACCCTCGGCAGAATCATGCAACCTGGCACGCAAGGCCTCCACCGCGGTCTCGGGCTGGCCGTTGACCGCCTGGAGGTAGGCCTGCCAGTGAGTGGGCTCTGCCAGCGATGACAAGGCCGAAACGAACGCAAGCTGCTTGCCGATGCGCTCGTTCAAACCACGGTACTGTGCGCGTTCGATTCGGTCGGCGGTAAACACCGGCACCATCGTCGCGCGCTCCTGGCCCGCATACTCCTTGGCGTGCAACAGCATCTCCAGGGCAGCCAGGCGCTTTGCCGCGCCGCCATCGGCAACCGCTGAGCTGGCCACATTCACCGTCTTGAGCAGGGTCGCGATGGTGCTGGTATAAAACGCGCTCGACTCCGCCGCCGCGATCGCGAAACGGTCGGCACCGGCGCGCGTATCGCGCAACTGCGCCAGGCTCTGCCGGGCCGCCTGCGTCGCCGCGCTCAGCGCCTGGGCGGCACCCGCTTCGGCCGCGAGTTCGGCAAAGGCCTGCTCCACCCCCTGGACGGCCTGGTCCGTGTTGGCGCGATAGCCTGGCAGCACATCTGCAAAGCGCTTGCCGCCGCTTTGCAGATAGCCTGCCGTCGCGCCACGCTCGATCTGCAGGTAATGCGCAGCAGCCCCCGCCTTCACCGCAAGCGCCACGGTACGCTCGGTATCGAGCGCCGTACGCCACAGCGCATGGTTCGCCAGCATGCTGGAGACGACAAAGCCCGCCACGATGAGCAAAGGCAGAATCAGTACCGCCAAAAGCCGTTCACGAATGCCGATGTTCATGGCCCCTCCCGGGCATGCGTCACGCGAAAGAAAAAAGCTCGCGATTGTCGCCACCGGCAGTACGGGCAATCTATACGGAATGTCAAATCCAGACGCTGCAGCGCAAAAATCGCACACCACATGCGGCGCTACAGACTCACCGGTTTCAGGCATGTCGCCGCCTTCAACCCCTCGCGGCTGGCGCCGCTCCTACGACGACCCCACGCGCAGCTGTTCGCTGTAGGAGCGGCGCGAGCCGCGAGCCTTTTCGGGCGCTTCCGATCCGCCACGTCGCCTTCAACCCCTCGCGGCTGGCGCCGCTCCTACGACGACCCCACGCGCAGCTGTTCGCTGTAGGAGCGGCGCCAGCCGCGAGCTTTTCGTCGGAGGGCCCTTTACTGCAGCAGGTTGCGCGGCGAGCCGGCGACGAAGTGCTCGATGTTGTCGATGAGCTGGTCGGCCAAGGCCTGCTGGGCCTCGTCCGAGGCCCAGGCCACATGCGGCGTCAGGATGACGTTGGGGCGCGCGGCGATGCGCATCATCGGGCTGTCGGCCGCCGGCGGCTCGCCGTCGGCGACGTCGAAGCCCGCGCCGGCGATCAGGCCTTCGTCGAGCGCCTGTACCAGCGCGGCCTCGTCCACCAGGCCGCCGCGCCCGGTGTTGATGATGAGCGGACGCCGCACCATGGCGCGGAACTCGGGCATCGCGATCATGCCGCGCGTCTGCGGCGTGAGCGGGCAATGCAGGGTAATGATGTCGCTGGTCGCCAGCATTTCATCCCAGGGCGTGTACAGGCTGCCGGCACCGGTCCTGCCCTTGCGTGCTGCGAACAGCGGCACCATGCCGAAGGCGCGCGCGATGTCGGCCACGCGCTGGCCCAGCACGCCTTCGCCGATGATGCCCAGGCGGGCGCCGCGCAGGTCGTGGATGGCATGGTTGAAGAAGCAGAACTGGCCCGAGCGCTGCCACTCGCCCGCGAGCACGTCGTCGCGGTAGGCGACCAGGTTGCGGCGCAGCGCCAGCATCAGCGCGAAGGTGTGCTCGGGGACGGTATTGACCGCATAGCCGCGGATGTTCGCCACCGCAATGCCACGCTGCTGACAGTAGGCCTTGTCGACACAATCGGTGCCGGTGGCGGCGACCGCGATCAGGCGCAGCGCAGGCAGTTGCGCCAGCACTGCGGCGGACAGCGGCACCTTGTTGGTAATGGCGATGCTGGCGCCGGCCAGGCGCTCGACGATCTGATCGGGCGCGGTCCTGTCGTAGACGACCAGCTCGTGCGCGAACGCGGGGCTGCGCAGGCGGATCTGCGGCGCGATGGTCTCGCGGTCGAGGAAGACGATCTTGTGCATGTGGACTCTTGTCTCCAGGGGGTCAGAGGTAGCGCTTTGCTTCGGCAACGATGTTAGCCGGGGTGATGCCGAAGTGCGCGTAGAGCTGCTCGTAAGGGCCGGACGCACCGAAGCCAGCCATGCCGACAAAGCCGCCGCGCGGCCCCAGCCAGGCATCCCAGCCGAAGCGCATCGCCGCCTCGACGCCGACGCGCACGCAGCCCTCGCCCAGCACGGCACTGCGGTAGCCTGCATCCTGGGCCTCGAAGAGCTCCCAGCACGGCATCGACACCACCGCGGTAGGGATACCCTCGGCCTGCAGCAGCCGGCGCGCCTCGACCGCCAACTGCACCTCGGATCCGGTTGCGAGCAGGGTCACGGCACGCGCGCCGCCTTCGGCTTCGGCCAGCACATAGGCGCCGCGGCGCGACCGGTTGTCCGCGCTGTGCGTGGTGCGCAGCGTGGGCAGCGCCTGGCGGGCGAAGATCAGGCTGGCCGGCGTGCGCCGGAGTTCCAGCGCGACCTCCCAGCATTCGGCCGCCTCCACGGCGTCGGCCGGGCGCATCACCAGCATGTTGGGCATGGCACGCAGCGAGGCGAGGATTTCCACTGGCTGATGGGTGGGGCCGTTCTTGCCGACGCCGATCGAGTCGTGGCTGAAGACGAACCTCACCGGCAGGCCCATCAGCGCCGCCATGCGCATCGCCGGCCGCTCGTAGTCGGAGAAGGCGAGATAGGTGACGGCGAGCGGGATCGCGCCGCCATGCGCGGCGATGCCGTTGGCCATCGCCCCCATCAGGTGTTCGCGCACGCCGCAATGCACGTAGGCGCCGCTGCGGTCGTCGGCGGTGAAGGCGGCCAGGCTGCGCTTGTGCGAGGTCGGCGCCTCGAGGTCCGCGCAGCCGACGATGCGCTCGGGCAGCACGCCCACCAGCAGGTCGTTGATCTCGGCCGAGGCGAAGATGCCGGGCTTGGACTCGGTGTCGGCGGCGGCCTTGCGGCGGTAGTCGGTCAGCACCTCGCGCCAGCCCGCGGGCAGTTCGCCCGCCTGCACGCGCTCGAACTCGGCACGCGCGGCGGCCGGCAGCGCGGCC